>Ga0209689_1000703_pt1 | contig 23903 bp, 19 predicted proteins | sample GraSoiAngelo_149_FD_187119 | JGI IMG/M metagenome (GOLD analysis project Ga0209689, IMG submission 187119) | Grasslands soil microbial communities from the Angelo Coastal Reserve, California, USA - 14_1009_09_30cm (SPAdes) (version 2) | ecosystem: Environmental > Terrestrial > Soil > Grasslands ... | reverse complement strand
ATCTACGCAGCGGTGACGCTCCTGGGCGGGCTGGTCGCGCTGCTCCGCTGGGACGGTAAAGGGCGCCGTGTGCTGGCGATGCTCTTCGGCGCGGGCATCGTGGTGGGGCTGCTCGGATTCTGGTTTCACACCGATGGGCACCTCGTCACCGGCCTGCGGAACGTCCTCCTGGCCTGGCGCGTCCCGCTCGGCCAGGATGGCGGCATCAAGATGGGCAGCCAGCCGCCGGCGCTGGCCCCGCTGGCGTTCTGCGGGCTCGGTTTCCTGGGCCTGCTCGTCTGTGCCGCGCCGGCCGCGAAGCGATCGGCAGCATCGGACTGACACGATGCGCCTCTGAGTGGACGGCGGGATGGCGTAGCGACGCTGGAGCGAAGCGTCTTCAGGGGCTCCGCTCTGCTATCGCGAAGAAGCCGACCACGCTTGCCTCGCAACAGATCGACGGCAGCGCGGTCCTCAGCCGCGGCTGGTATGGATGCCCGGCACGGAGGTTCACCGCCATGATGAAGGATTGGGAAGCGTACCGTAAGCAGCTGTTCGCTACGATTCAGCAGATTGCGCAGGAGAGCCCGGATATCGTTCGCGGCTATCGTGCCATTGCCGAGGGCGCAGCGAAGATCGGCAAGCTCGACCCCAAGGTGCGAGAGTTGATCTCGCTCGCTGTCGCAGTAACCGCCCGCTGCGATGGGTGCATCGTTACGCATGTTGACGCTGCCGTGCGCCACGGAGCGAGCCGCGAAGAATTGGTCGAGGCGCTGGGCGTCGCAATCTCGGTCAATGCGGGAGCCGCGCTGGTCTATTCGGCCCGCACGATGGACGCCTTCGCGGCGCGGCTGGGCGCCACCGGAGCAGGAACCTAGCTCGACGCGGGTGCGCAGGAGACCCGCGACGGGCCGTCACCAAATGAAGTGCGTACGTTCTGGCTTGGCGACCCCATCCCCGTTTCGAACGGGAACGGCGTCCCGCCGGCCCGGAGGCCCCATGCATGCTCCTCACCCGGTCTTGCCTTTCGGCATCGCCCCGATCGCGCCCGCTCTGGCGCTCGCTCTCGGAATCTGCGGTTGCAACCGCTCGCCCGATCGCGCCGTAGACGCGCCCGCCGAAACAAGGTCCCCCCACCTCGCAAGCCCGCTGACCGCGAGCTGCACGGTCTCGGCTCCGGCGTATACATCGGCGACGGCCTCGTCGTGACGAACAACCACGTCGTCGAGGTGCAGGATCCGGGCTCCTCGAAGTTCCGGCCGATGGACGAGATCAAGGTGATCACCGACCATGATGCTCCCGACGGGAGCCGCGAGTATCCAGCCAAGGTGCTCGGCAACGATCCCCAGACCAACGTCGCCCTGCTCCGGGTCGCGGCCCCGACACTCCCTATGCTGACTTCTTGCAGACGGATGCTTCGATCAACCCAGGCAACTCGGGTGGGCCGCTCTTCAATTTGAAGGGCGAAGTGGTCGGGATCGATCGGCTCCCACCCGCCCGGCGCGACGGTCAAGCTGGAGATCGTGCGCGACGGCAAGTCGCGTGAGGTCGAGGCGAACCTCGGGCGCCGGCCTGACGAAACGGACCAAGCCCGGCGCCTCGCTCCGAGAGGTCGCCGCGCGGAGTGACCGGGACCGACGGTCGCGAGACACGAGGATGTAGCCATCCAGGAACCGCGCAGATGTATCGAGGGTGTGTGCGGCGCGTGCAAGTCATTGATTTTCGGTATGTAAGTAAGATGGCGACCTCCGAGCTAGTTAGAATGTACGAGCGATTCCGGCTCGGGAGTTCCTCATGAGGAAGCTCCAGAACGGCTTCACCCTGATCGAACTGCTCATCGCCGTGGCGATCATCGGCATCCTTGCGGCGATCGGGATCCCGAATTTCTCGAGGTTCCAAGCCCGGTCGAAACAGAGCGAGGCGAAGACGAACTTGAAGGCGCTCTTCGCGGCCGAGAAGGGGTTCATGCTGGAGAAGGACAGGTACTCGTCGCTGGTCGGCGAGATCGGGTTCTCGCCGGAGCGCAACAACAGGTACGCGTACTACCTGGCGTCGGGCGGTACGCTCGACGACCGCTCCGGTCCGACGGCCCGCATCGCAACTGACGCCAATGGCATATCCGTCGACACGTTCAAGTACGCCGACGCGGAGGCGGACCCCGCGACCTGGCCGACCGGCTGCGGCCAAACCCCATTGGTGGTCGACGCTCCGACGCCCTCGTTCATCGGAGGCGCGGCAGGCGACATCGACGCCGACGACACCATCGACCACTGGACGATCTCGGATCAGTCGCGCAGCTTGACTACCAGCGGCGGTGGCGGCGGTGGCCACGGGCATGGCCATGGCCATGGGCACGGCAACCAGCCTGGCAACAGCGGCGGCGTTCCATGCTCGGCCGACAACGCGAACCCGTCGGGTGAGCCGGCGAACGACACGAACGACGTCGACCTCTAGCGCACTCCGACGCAGACGGCACGTCTCCCCTCGCCGGGCGCGATTCGTGAATACCATAGTGGCATGAAGTCCGTCTTGACCGCTCGATCGCTCGCCCTCCTTGTGGTCGCGGTTGCTTGCACCACCGCGCCGGTTACGGGGCGAAAAGAGTTCAATCTCGTCGGCGACGGAACGATGAACCAGCTTGGCCAGCAGACGTATTCGCAGGAGCTCGCCAAGGCGAAGCCGAGCAGCGACCAGGCAGCCAACGCGATGGTCCAGCGTGTGGCGAAACGGATCGCGGATGCCGCCGAGGCGAACTTCCACCCTGGGTACCAGTGGCAGGTCACGCTGATCGACGACCCCAAGACCGTGAACGCCTGGTGCCTGCCCGGCGGGAAGATCGCCGTGTACAGCGGCATCCTGCCGCTGACGCAGGACGAGACTGGCCTCGCGGTGGTGCTCGGCCACGAGACTTCGCACGCGCTCGCACATCACGGGGCGGAGCGGCTCTCGCGCATGCAGCTGATGCAGCTCGGCGAGGCAGGGATCCTCGCCGCCGTCGGCGCCGCCAAGCCCCAGGCGGTGCAGATGGTGGGAGCGGCGCTGGGGTTGGGCGCCCAGCTCGGCGTAGAGCTGCCCTTCTCGCGCACGCAAGAGAGCGAGGCGGACCACATCGGCCTGGTGCTGATGGCCAAGGCCGGATACGACCCGTCTCGGGCCCTGGACTTCTGGCAGCGCATGACCTCCTACGGCAAAGGCAAGGAGCCTCCGGCGTTCCTCTCCGATCACCCCTCCAGCGCGGACCGCGTCGCCGCCATCCAGCGCGAGCTGCCAGAGGCGAAAGCGAACTTCGTCGCGCACCAATGAGGCGTAACAGCGGGTGCCCGCGCGAGCTCCCCGATGCTCAGATACGCAGGCCGATGTTGAACGATCCCGTGTAGCCCTGCCCATCGGCTGCCTGTCTTGCGTCGAGGACAAGGGCGGAGCCGCGGCCGCGGCGGTAGATGCCGTCATTCACGTTTCGCACCTTGCGCAAGCCACGAGTGTCGTACGGGGGCCTTGCGAGAACGGCGTCGTTGATCGCGTCATCGAAGAAGAGCTGCGAAGTGAAGTCGTAAGTCGCCCCTCCGGATCTCGCGAGGCCGCGGATCTTGAAATGGATGTGGGTGGTGCGGCCGGGATACCAGCCCGGATAAATCGTAGCGAAGGTCACGGCGCCATTCGGGTCTGTTCGCTGGTAGCCGCGAAGGTACTTCTCGCCAACGGTGTCCTTCTCTTGAATCCTCCCGCTTCGCTCGTCGGAATACACGCCTTCGGCGCTCGCGTGCCATACGTCGACCTGGCAGCCCACCAGCGGTGCACAGGCCATGCCCTTGATCTGGAACACGCCGATCCCGAGCAACAAGGGAAGGCCCTTCGTCACGAACGGCTCGCTCGTCCCCGCCGTCAGGTCGGAGCGCTCGAGCTTCTCATCGACGAAGAACGGACCCTCGGTCATTTCCGGCACTACGATACAATCCAGCGCCGCACCCGTGCGGCTGGCGGCGCGGGAGGGAAGGACGAACGCCGCTCCCATCGCGCCGAGCGCCCCGATCACCTCACGCCGACCCATTCTCTGTTTGTTTCTGGCCATGATCAGCTCAGCAGCGACTATCGCGCACTCGATTCTAGCGCGCCGCGTGGAAGTGCCCAGCCCCGCTTGGGAATCAGTACGTTGTGCGGCGCTACTGCATGGTTCACGATGGATGCGCTGCGCGATACGAAAGAGTAAGTCTCCGTCCCGCAGGCGAATCGCCCGGAGGTCTGTCATGCGCCCGCTCGCAGCTTGGTTGCCGCTCGCGGCGTCGATTGCCGCAATGGCCTCGGAAGTATCGATCGAAGAGTGGGACGTCCCGACGGAGAATTCACGTCCGCACGACCCGGCGGTCGCACCGGACGGCGCCCTCTGGTTCACGGAGCAGAGGGCGAACAAGCTCGGCCGGCTGGACCCGCGCACGGGGCAGATGAAGGAGTTCCCGCTGCGAACGCCCGGCTCGGGCCCGCACGGTCTCGTCGCCGACCGCGAAGGCAGCATCTGGTTCACGGCGATCTCGAAAGGGTACGTCGGGAAGCTCGATCCGAAGACCGGCAGCGTGAAGGAATATCCCACGCCGGATCCGCGGGCCCGCGATCCGCATACGCCCGTCTTCGATCAGCGCGGTCGCCTTTGGTTCACGCTCGAGCAGTCCAACTTCATCGGGCGCCTCGATCCACCTAGCGGTGAGATGCGGCTCGCTGAGGTTCCGACGCAGGAAGCCGAGCCTTACGGGATCGTGGTGACCGCACAAGGAGCGCCGTACTTCTGCGAATTCGGCAGCAACAAGCTGGCGAGCGTCGATCCCGAAAGCATGAAGATCGCGGAATACCCCTTACCCGACGGCGCTCGACCGCGCCGGCTTGCCGTCGCGCCAGACGGTTCGATCTTCTACAGCGACTACGCGCGCGGCCAGCTCGGCCGATTCAATCCTGCCTCGCGAAAAGTCGAAGAGTGGCCCTCGCCCGGCGGTGCTGGCGCCAGGCCGTACGGGATCGCGGTAACACCCGACGGGACGGTCTGGTTCAGCGAGTCGGGCATCGAGCCGAACACATTGGTGAGATTCGATCCGCGGACGAAGAAGTTCTCCAGCACGCCGATTCCTTCCGGCGGGGGCGTCGTCCGCAACATGGTCGCGACCTCCGACGGCAAGGTGTACCTGGCGGAGAGCGGCGTGAACAAGGTTGCCATCGCGCACCCCTCCGTCGTCGCGCGGTGACGAAGGGATGCGGTTTCGGCAACATTCCCCATCTTGCGTTGGTCGTCGCGAGCAGTCGACGGTCTTCGCTTACCAGCTCAGGATGCGACCGTGCCCCTCGATGAGCCGTGCGATCCCGCGGCGCTGCGCTTGCTACCGGACGGCCGCGAGCGCCTTGTCGTAGTCCGGCTCCTGCGCGATCTCCGGCACGAGCTGGCGGTAGACGACCTTGTCGTTCTCGTCGAGCACCACCACGGCGCGGGCGGTGAGGCCGGCGAGCGGGCCATCCTCGAGGAGCACGCCGTAGTCCTTCGCGAAGTTCTTCCCGCGCATGAGCGAGAGCGGCACCACGTTCTGGAGCCCTTCGGTCGTGCAGAAGCGCTTCGCGGCGAACGGCAGGTCCGACGACACGACGAGCACCACGGCGTTCGGAAGCCTCCCGGCGGCTTCGTTGAACCTGCGCGTGGAGGTCGCGCACACGGAGGTATCGAGGCTCGGTACGATGTTGAGGATCTTCTTCTTCCCCTTGAAGTCCGCGAGCGAGACGTCCTTCAGGTCGGTGCCGGTGAGCTTGAAGTCGGGCGCCTTCGCGCCGACCGCGGGCAGCTCGCCGTGCGTGTGGACGGGGGTTCCCTTGAACGTAACCTGGGCCATGGGGCTCTGCCTCCGCGTCGATTCGTCGGGTGCTGCCGACATGTAACACGGCAGGCCGAGGGATGCTCGCCCGGATTCTCCCCGGCCCTCCGCCGGCGAACCCGACTACCCTCGAGAGAACCTCCACCAGAGGACGCCCGCCGCTGCAGCCGGGACAGCGAAGACCACGATGAAGTAGGGAACCTCGTCGGCGAGCGGGTAGCCTGCCCGCGAGACGCCGACCCAAAGGTTCACCGCTGCCGCAACCAACCAGATCGGGATGAAGCAACCAGCAGCGGTCGCCAATACCGAGGCTGCTCCACCGCCGATCCAGCGGCCAAGGAGAAGAAAGGCGCCGAGGAGCAGGAACCCTCCAGCGATGACCTTGATGGTGTGCATCGACGGTCCTTCGCCTCCTTCTAGATCGCCGACGCCGGGTTGAATAGCGTCACCGCACTCCGCCAAATGAATGCTGCTGAACGGCTGCCCCTCCGTCCCCGGGCTCGACGGGTGGCCGGTGCGCGATGATCTCCGCAGACCCCTTTTGCGCGGGAGTGCTCGGTGCTTCTCTGCCTGCAAATCGCGACGGCCGCCCTGCTGGCGGGCACGACGGCGAACGCCGACCCCGACTGGGAGGAAGGCCGCCTTCCCGCCGCCGTCTACGCGGGTGTCCCCCGAATCGGCGGGACGCTGGCCGTGCGCCTCGATCAGGAGCCCCCGAGCCTCGACAAGCTGACCGATTCCGCGCTGGCCATCGACTGGATGCTGGAGCGCAAGGTCCTCGAGTCCATGGCCGAGCCCGACGCGAGCAAGCACCCGGAATATCCGCTGAAGCCCGCGCTGGCGACGAGCTGGACGATCTCCCCGGACCAGCTCACCTTCACGTTCCGCTTGCGCCACGACGTCGTCTGGCACGACGGCAAGCCGTTCAGCGGCAAGGACGTGGTCGCGACGGTGCGGAAGATCCTCGATCCCTCCGTGCGCGCGATGCACCTGCGCAACAACTTCGTCGATCTGGAGGAGATTTCGACCGCGCCCGGGGACGATTTCACCGTCGTCGCCCGTTACCGCAAACCCTATTTCCTGGCCTTCCGCGCCCTGTCGACGCTCTCGATCTATCCGGCCCATCTCCTGGAGACCGGCGGGGACATGCTCCACAGCGCGATCCACCGCGCGCCGGTGGGGACCGGCCCTTTCCGCTTCGACGCATGGAAGACGGGCGAGCGCATCACGTTCGTGCGCAACGACCGATACTGGGGTCGCAGGGCCTATCTCGACCGGATCGTCTATCGCATCGTCGCCGACCCTGCCGTGGGGTTTCAGCTGCTCAAGCAGGGCGAGTTCGACCTCTACCTGCAGCTGCAGCCGCAGCAGTGGGTCCGCGATCTGGACGCGGCGGGCCTGAGGAAGGCCGTTCGCCGGATCAAGTTCTATAGCCCCAACTACAACTGGATCGGCTGGAACGAGCAGCGGCCCTGGTTCTCGGACCCGCGTGTGCGCCAGGCGATGAACCACGCCATCGACACCGAAGCGGTCCGCAAGAGCTTCCTCCTCGGCCTCGATCGCCCCACCACCTGCCACTTCTATCTCGACTCCTCGGCCTGCGATCGTTCGCTCGCGCCGCGTTCATACGATCCCGCTCGTGCGGCGCAGCTGCTCGACGAGGCCGGCTGGCGCGACCACGACGGCGATGGGGTGCGGGACAAGGACGGCGTGCCGTTCCGCTTCACGTTCCTGATGAACGCGGATTCGGTGTTCCTCGACAAGCTCACTCCCTACCTGCAACAGGAGTTGCACAGGCTGGGCGTGGAGATGGAGATCCGGAAGGTGGATTGGGCGCACTTCGTACAGCTCGTGGAGGAGCACCAGTTCGACGCCACTTCGCTGCGCTGGGGAAACACGGACGTGGTGCAGGATCCGTACGAGATCTGGCACTCCTCGCAGATCAAGGATGGCTCGAACTACGTCCTCTTCAAGGATCCCCGGGCGGACCAGCTCATCGAGCAGGCGCGCGCCGTGCTCGATGACGCCCGCCGCAATGAGCTCTACCGCAAACTGGGGCGGCTTCTCTACGATGAAGCGCCCTACACCTTCCTCTACAGCCGGCCTTCCCTCGACGCAGTCAGTAGCCGCGTTCGCGGCATCCGGCCTTCGGTGGTCTGGTACGATCTCGAGGACGTCTGGCTGGCGCCGCCGTGAGGACGGCGCTGCTCCAGCGGGTCCTGGGAACCCTCCCGACATTTCTCGGAATCACCTTCATCGCCTTCGCGCTGGTTCGCGCGGCACCAGGGCACCCGCTGGCATTCGAGGGCGACGGCGGATTGCGCCAGGGCGCGGCCACGGCCGCCGAGAGGCGCGAATACCGCCGGCTCATGGGCCTCGACGATCCGTTCCTGCCGGGTTACGCGCGCTGGCTCACGCACGTGGTCCGAGGCGACCTGGGCGACTCCTTTCGCGATGGCCGCCCCGTGCGCGTGCTCCTCGCCGAAGCGCTGCCGGTCACGCTGCTGCTCTCGCTTCCGGCGCTCCTTCTCGGATACCTGCTCGCGATTCCCATCGGTCTCATCTCCGCGGCCCGTCCGGGCGGGCTTCTCGATCGGTCTCTCTCCAGCGCCGTGTTCCTGCTGTATTCGCTGCCGGTGCAGTGGGTCGCGCTGCTGCTCGTCGTTGCCGCGAGCGGCAGCGGGTTGCCGATCCAAGGCCTGAGGACCGAGGGGGTGGGCGCGGCGGGCGATCTATTCGCCCATCTGGTGCTGCCGATCGCCTGCCTCACCTACGGGTCCCTGGCCGTCCTCTCGCGCCACTTGCGCAGCTCGATGTTGGAGGCCATGGGCCAGGACTACGTCCGCACGGCCCGCGCCAAGGGGCTCTCCGAGAGAGCGGTGGTGTTGAAGCACGCCTTGCCCAACTCCTTGCTCAGCATGATCACGCTCTTCGGTCTGACGTTTCCCGCGCTCGCGTCCGGGGCCGTCATCGTGGAGCGGGTGTTCGGCCTGCCCGGGATGGGAAAGCTGACCTTCGACGCCGTGCTCGGGCGCGACATGCCCGTGCTGATGGGCGCGATCACGCTCGCCGGCTTGATGACGATGCTGGGGCTGCTCGTCTCCGACCTGCTCTATCTTGCCGCCGATCCGCGCGTGTCGCTGAGGGGGCGGCGCCCTTGAGACCCGGCGTCTGGAAACGGTTCGCGGCGCGGCGCCGGAACCTGATCGGGCTCGGCCTTTCGCTCCTGCTCGCGCTGCTGGCGCTCTTCGCGGACTTCATCGCCAGCGACCGGCCCATCATCCTCCGGCAGGCTGGCACGCTCTACCTGTTTCCCAATCTGGTGGAGTATCGGGCGCTGCGCGACTTCAGCGCGCGCGATCTGGGACGGGCGGATTGGGCGCTATGGCCGCCGCTGCGGCATGGCCCCTACACCATCCCGCCACTGGCCACGCTGGAAGGTCCGCTGCCGCAGCCGCCCAGCGCGGACCATCCGCTCGGCACCGACAATGCGGGCCGCGACACCCTCGCGCGTCTGCTGCATGGTACGCGCACCTCGCTCGGGGTCGGCTGCGCCGCCGCCGCAGCACAGGTCGTCATCGGGCTCGCGCTCGGCGTCCTCGCCGGCTACCTGGGCGGACTCGTCGACGTGGCCGTCACCCGGGCCGCGGAGGTGCTGCTCAGCTTCCCGCTCCTCCTGCTGCTCCTCGCCGCTCAGGGCATCCTCGAGCGCGCCACGCTGGTGAGCACGATGGCGGTCATCGCGCTCACCCGCTGGGCCGATACTTCGAGGCTCGTGCGCGCGGAGGCGCTGCGCGTGCGCGAGATGCCGTACGTCGAGGCCAGCCGCGCGCTGGGCAGCTCGCGGCTGCGCACCTTGCTGGTGCACGTCTTGCCCAATTCGCTCTCCCCCGCGCTGGTCGCCGCGACCTTCGGCGTGGGCTCCGCAATCCTGCTGGAGAGCGCTCTCAGCTTTCTCGGCTTCGGCGCGCCAGAGCCGACGGCCTCCTGGGGACTCTTGATGGCGCACGGGTTCCAGGACGTGCTCGATCCCAACGCGCGACTGCTGGTGCTCCTGCCCGGCCTTGCCATCTTCCTCGCGGTGAGCGCGTTCAACGTGATCGGCGAAGGGCTGCGAGACGCCCTCGACCCACGGTATCAGGGCGCCGTCGATCCCTCTGTATTCATCGCTTCCGCCCAGAACCGCGCGTTGTCGCCGATTCCCAAGCCGGACGGCTGCGGCCCCACGCCGGCCGTATAGAGCGTGCCAGACCAGAAGTAGTCGCTCGAGAGCGGTGTGACCAGCGACGTGCTGACGCCGCAGATCCTCCCCAACTCGCCGGAATCCAGCGCCGCGGCGCCTGGGGCGAGCACCCACGACGAATCGACCAGACGGATGCTGTAGCCGCTCGAGAGGAAGGCGCCGGAGAACAAGGCCGAGGAGGCTGCCATCGACAACCAGCCGTACGAGTACAAGGGGAGCGCGAGGAGGCAGCCCTCGACACCCGTGGTGAGCGGGTACGTGGCGCTCGAATCCTGGTTCTGCCCCTGGCCGTCCGAACCGGTGGTGCCCGAGGCGAGCCCGGACCCGGTGGTGCCCGAGGCCAGGCCAACTCCCTCGGAGTCGCCGTAACCCCAGATGGTCATGCCATCGACGGAACTGGTCGAGCTGCCGAGGAGACCCGACAGCGATAGGCTCGAGAGCGACAGGCTCGACAGCGACAGGCTCGACAGCGACAGGCTCGACAGCGACAGGCTCGGATCGAGCGATACCGATAGCAACAGGGTGTTGAAGCCCCCGCTCGAGCGGGCGAAGGCGCGCGGCCGCTGCGCGGCCCCACCATAGATGACGCGCGGCACCTCGATCACGAACAGGTTCCGGGAGGAAGAAGGCCAGGGCGAGACGAATCGCGCGATCCCTTGCGCGTCGGTCACCGCGGTCTGCGCCCCGGGGGCCGCGCCGCGCCAGCGCACGTGGACCTCGGCATCGCTCACGCCGGTGCCGTCAACCGTGGCGATCATCACCGCGGCGGCTGCCCTCCCGTCCGAGCGCAGGGCGGCAACGGCATCGGCGTACAGCGGCGCCGGAGAAACGAACGCGCTCGCCGACGCAATGGCGGTCGACGCCTGCACCCTGCCGGAGCCCGACTTCCGGTCCCATCCACCCGTGCGCATGTCGCCGGCAGTCGCCTGGAGGAGAGGCCGCACCGTGCCCGGATTGACGCCGTTGCCGATCAGCGCGGCCGCTGCAGCGCTGGCATGGGCGGTGGCGGGCGAGGTGCCGGCAAACAGCCACCAGCTGATTTGCGAGGGCTGACCGGGGGGAAACGACTGCGCCAACACGCCGTCCCACAACCCGTCCTGGTTGACATCCTGACCCGGTATTCCACCGGGAGCGACCAGGTCGAGCGCCTCGCCAGAGTTCGAGTACCAGGTCACCGAATAGCCGCTCTCCTCGTTCAGGGCGAAGGCACCCACAGAGATGACGTCGGGAAAGGCGGCCGGGTAGAGCACGCGCCCGCCCGTATTGCCGCTGGCGGCAACGATCACGACGTTGCTGTCGCGCGCGAGCGCCATCGCGTCCCGCAGTCCCGCGCCGGGAACGTAGTTGCGCGCGAAATCGAGCGAGAGGTTGATGACGTTCGCGCCGGACTGCACCGCGTAGCGGATGCCCTCCTCGAGCCAGAACTCGGTGCCCTGGTTGTCGGCGTCCAGCACCTTCACCGGCATGAGGATCGCTCCGGCTGCCGGACCGACGTAGGGAATGGCGGCGGACGAGAAGGTCGCTGAGCCCGCGATGATGGTCGCCATCGCCGTGCCGTGGCCGTTGTCATCGTCGGGATAAGCGTCGCCGTTGACGAAGTCCCATCCAGGGGCGAATTGCGTCGCGTCGAACGCGGGCGCGCGCGCGTACATGCCCCACCAATCCGCCCGGTAGGCGATTCCGGTGTCGAGCACCGCCACGACAGGAGCATTCGCGCTCGCAGAGGTCGTGCTCGCAGGCAGAAGGGTCGCATCGCCGGGCGCGTCCATGGCGGGGAAATTCCAAGTCTGCGGGTATGCGCTGCTGCCGATGAGGATCCGATTCGGCTCCGCCGACGAGATCCCCGGCAAGCCGCGCAGCGTATCCAACGCGCCCTGCAGGTCGACACCGTCGGGCAGGATGGCGAGGTTGAACGCAGCCTGCCCGACCACGGCGACGATCGCTCCTACCGTGTTCAGGGCCGCCGCGCACAAGTCGGGCAGCACCGCCGGATCGCAGCTCACGATCATCTGCTGAGGCGCGATCACTTGTGGCAACCCGTCGATCACCTGCGTGACGTGGGGGACGGCAGTGGCCCCGCGCGTCAGGGTCACGAGGACCAAGACAGCGGCGGATACGGCACTTTTGCGGAGGGGGGGCATGGCGCAAAGTAGACAGCAAACCGTTGGCCAATGACCGAATCAGTGCATTCAGCTACTTACGAATTTCACCAGCGGACAACGTGGGGCGGCCGCGCCACGCGGCTGAGTGAGATCAAGCACTTGAGAGTGTGGTGCTTCCGCCCCAGGTGGGGCGGCGCCGCTACAGCCGCGCCCGGGCGATGCCGTGCCGCTTCAGCTTGAGCCAGAGGTTCTTGCGATCGAGGCCCGCGCGGCGCGCCGCCTCGGCCACGTTGTCTCTAGTGGCCTGCAGCAAGCTTCCCAGGTACGCCCTTTCGAAACGCGCCAGCACTTCGGCCCTGGCCTGGTGGAACGGCTCGATGGTGCCGGCAGGCGAGACGGTGGCCGTCGGTTCGCCCAGCACCGCATGGCACTCACTCACTCCGATGCGCGGACCTTCAGTCATGACCACCAGGCGCCGAACGACGTTCTCCAGCTGACGCACGTTGCCCGGCCAGTCGTGCGCGGCGAGAGCGGCCAGCGCCTCGGGCGTGAACCCTTCGATCGGCCGGCCGACGTCCTTACCGGAGGCCACCCCGCGCAGGAAATGGTGCGCGAGCAGCGGCACGTCCTCGCGCCGATCGCGCAGGGGAGGAAGGCGGATCGGGAATACGTTGATCCGGTAGAAGAGATCCTGCCGGAACCGGCCTCTCGCCACCTCCGTCTCGAGCTCGCGGTTGGTCGCGGCCACCACGCGGACGTCGACCCGCGTCTGCCGCGATCCACCCACCCGGCGAAATTCCTTCGTCTGCAGGAAGCGCAGCAGCTTGGATTGGAGCGGCAGCGGCATGTCGCCGATCTCGTCGATGAAAACGGTGCCGCCGTCAGCCTCCGCGAGCAGACCGGCCGCCTTCCGATCGGCGCCGGTATAGGCCCCGGCCTCGTGCCCGAACAGCTCGTTTTCCAGCAGGAGCTCGGGAATCGCCGCGCAGTCCACCACCACGAAAGAGCCCCCGGCGCGCTGGCTGTATTCGTGGACCTCGCGCGCCGCGAGCTCCTTGCCCGTCCCGGTCTCGCCGTAGAGGGCGACGTCCACGTCGGTGCGTGCGACGGACTCGATCAGGTATCTCACCTGCGCGATGGCGGGTGAGACGCCGACGATCAGCTCCGGCTTGCCCCGCCGTTGCAGCTTGCGCCTGAGGACCTCGAGCTCCTGCGCCGTGCGTCCCAGCTCCAGCGCCTGCGCGACCCGCACCCGGAAGAAATCCACGTCGAACGGTTTCTGTACGAAGTCCAGGACGCCGGCCTTCATCGCCTCCACCGCGACGGCCACCGTGGCCTCGCCGGAGACGATCAGCACAGGAGTCGCTAGCTTCTCCTCCCGAAGCCGCCGCACCATCTGCACGCCGTTCATGCCGGGGAGCATGTAGTCCGCGACGATCAACTCGACTCCGGCGCGCGCCAGCAAGAGTCCGGTTTCGCCGTCGGCGGCGACGAGGATCTCCCGCTCTCCGGCCGCCAGCACCGCCGAGAGCGCCTCCGCCTGGTCCGGATCGTCCTCCACGATGAGGATCCGCGCCCGCTCACGCAGGGGAACGCGCATCATGGTGCCCCGGGAAGCGCGACCGTGAAGGTGGTGCCTTCGCCCAGCTTGCTGTTCACGCGGATCTCTCCTCCGTGCTCCCGGGCGATCTGGCGGCTGATCACCAGCCCGAGGCCGCTGCCGTCTCCCTTCCCGGCGCGGAAGAACGGCGTGAAGATCTTTCCGATCTCGTCGGAGGAGATGCCGGGTCCGCGGTCGATGACGATGACCTGCGCGCTGGGCCGCGCCGGCTGGGACACGGCGGCCGGCGGAACGCCCTCGACCTCGAGGCGGGGCTGCGGTTTCGCCGGAAGGACCGGGTCGCCGGCGGCCAGCCGTACCCAGACGCGGCTTCCCTCGCCGGAGAACTTGATGGCATTTCCCACCAGGTTCGTGATCACCTGCACCAGGCGCTCGAAGTCTCCGATCACGGGCGGCAGGTTCTCGTCCATCGAGAGGGCCAGGTCGATCGACTTCATCCGGGCGAGGGGCTCGAGGCCGGCGATCGCGGTGCGCGCGACTTCGGCCAGGTCCACCTTCGTTCGCTCGAGGTTCAAGGCGCCGGCCTCCATCCGCGACAGCTCGAGCGTGCGCTCGACGATCTTCGAAAGCCGCGCCGATTGCGAAGCGATGGCCTCCAGGTCCTCCCCGGTCGCGGGGCGCACCATCCCGATCCCGGCCCGCAGCGCGATCGCCTGCAGAGGCGAGCGGAACTCGTGGGCCATGTGGGCGAGCAGCTCGCTCTTGTGGCGCAGGTCGTCGATCAGGCGCGCGTTCTGCAGCGCCGAGCCCGCCAGGGCGGCGAACGCGCTGAGCAGTCCGAGGTCCTTCTCCGAGAGCAGCGATCCCACCCGCCTCGAATCGACGTAGAGGATGCCCAGCTGCCGGCCACCGGAGCGGATGGGCGTGCAAAGCACCGAGCGCAGCCCCAGGTCGAGGATGCTCCGGCACGCGCTCAGTTCCTCGCGCCCGACGATGTCCGCCACCGCGACCATCTCCCCGGTGCGCAGCACGCGATTGGCCACGGTCCGGGAAATGCGCAACGTAGAATTCGCCGCGGCCCCGCGCACCGCCGCGACGCGCGGCTCGCCCTCTCCGTCGTGCAGGAGGATGAATCCCCGCTCGGCGCCGGTGAGAAGCAGGGCTTCGTCGAGAGCATCTTCGAGCAACGCCTCCGGGTCGCTTTGCGCCGCCAGTCGCTGCGCCGCTTGCGTGAGGGCCTCCACGTGCGAGAACGACCTGCGCTGCAGCGCCTCGACGTCCTTGTCCAGCCTCTCGATCTCGCGCAAGTCGGGCGTCGCGCCGAGCCTCTCGAACAGGGTGCGCGCCCGGCGAAGGGCGGCCGCGGCCTGCACCGGGTCGCCCCGATCGAGCTCGAGCAGGCATGCCACGCAATCGGCACGGGCCAGCTCCAGCCTGGCGCCCGCGCGCTCAAGCGACTCGCACGCTGTCCGCAGGGCGGCGGCAGCGGCGGCCGCGTCACCCCGCGCCCGGGCCGCGATGGCCAGGATGCGCCAGAGGTTGCCTTGCTCGACCGTGTTGCCGAGCTCCGCGGCGAGCTTGAGCGCTTCCGAAGCGCGCTCGCTCGCCGCGACCGGGTTCCGCAGCAGCAGGTCGAGCTCGGCCAGCCGCCGCTCGGTCTCGAGCAGCTCGTCGCGGGCTCCGATCCGGCGCGCGATCTCCACGGTCTGCCGGTACAGCGCCTCCGCGGCCGCCGGATCCCCCTCCCGGGCTGCGATCTCGCCGAGGTTGCCGCACACCACGGCCTCGATCCGCGCGTGACCGCCCGCATGCCGGATCCGCGCCAGCGCGCGGTTGAGCAGCTCCCGCGCGCGCGGCCAGTCGCCGCGCTCGCGGTAGAGGAACCCGAGGTTGTTCAAGTTGAGCAGCTCTTCCTCGAGGGTCTGTTCCTTCTTGCCGCTCAGTTTTTCCCAGGCCTCGAGCGCGCGATCCCACTCACCCGCGAGGTAGTAGGAGATGCCGAGATTGTTCCAGGCGATGGCCTCCTGGCGATCGTCGCCCAGGGAGCTGTAGAGCTCCACCGCGCGCGCCGACGCCCGGGCGGAACGCTCATGGTTTCCCCGCAGCCGGAACGCGGTGCCCAGGCCCGCGAGAGCGTCGGCCTCGGCGCGGCGGTCGCCCCGCCGCCGCGCGATGAGCACAGCCGCGCGTTCCTCGGCGATTGCGCGCCGCGCCTCCCCTCTGTGCCAGGCGCAAGTGCCGAGCAAGTGGTGCAGCCGCGTCGCCGCCTCCTCATCGCGCTTCTCGCGCGCGAGCGGCAGCGCTGCCTCCGCCAACTGCTCCGCGCGCGCATACTCGCCCCGCATCGCCTCCGCGCGCGCCTCGACCGTGGTGACCGCGAGCGGATCCGCTCCGGCGGACTTCGCGCGCGCGAGCGCGTCGAGCACCTGTTCGAAGCGGCCTTCCTGCCAGCGCGCCTTGGCGATCTTCTGCCAGATGCGCCCGGGATCGCCGCCCCGCCCGAGCGCCCGTGCATACTCCCGCCGGGCGGCGGCCGGATGCCCGGCCAGCTCGAGACTGTCCGCAGCGCGCTCGCAGAGCAGGGCCGCGCGCGAGCTCGAGAGCGGATGCCGCAGGCCTGCCCGCGCCACCTGATAGAGCCGCGCCGCCTCGATCGGTGCCCCGGAACGGAGCCGCTCACGCGCTGCTGCCAGGGCCGCGCGCACGCACCCGCCCGCGCCCGCACGGAAGAGATGACGCGCCCGCGCTGCGGCATCGTGCGTGAGTCCGGCGGCGCGGAAATGCGCGAGCCGCCGTTGCGTGCCCGAGAGGGCCCCTTCCGCCGCCCGCAGCGCGGCCAGGCTGGAAAAGCGCAGCCCGGAGCCCTCCGCGATCTGCAGGCCGCGAGCGATCAGATCATCACCGTCGCGAGCGAGGGCGCTGCCGTCGATCTCCGGCCAGAGCACCGCCGTCAGCCCCAGATCGGGCCATTGCTCCGCCGGTACTTCCAGCCTGGCTGCCCGCGCCCTCCGCGTCGCCTCCCGGGGCACGCAGCCGGCGAGATCGGGGCCGGCGAGGAGGAGATCGAGCTCCCAGCGCCCGCGGCGCCTCGCCAGCAGCTTGCGGTCGGCGAGATCGCGGATCGCACTCTCCAGCTCGCGCGGGTAGCTCGACGTTTCACCGATCAGCCGATCGGCGAGGGCGCCCGCCCAGCTTCGCGCGCCGACCACCTCCACCACCTTGGCCTTCGCCTGGGCCGGCGCGAGGGGCCGCAGCTCCACGCGCTCGAGGGAGGGATCGATCTGGTGCGAGGCCACGGCGACCACGAGGAGCGGCCTCTGCTTCCACGCCGGGTCGCGAGCCAGCGCGAGGACCAATGCGCACAACCAATCCTTTGCGCGATCCGCGTCATCCACCAGGAGCGCAAGTGGATGTTGCGCGCAGGCGGCGATCAGCCGCTCTCGCGCCGCGCCGACCGACGGCTCCAGCGGCGTTCCAACCCCGACAAGGATGCCGAGCCAGCGGCACAAGGTAGTGAGAGTCGTGCCCTGCTCCAGGTGGAGCGTGCGCACGCCGGCAAGCTCCGCGACGACTCCGCACTCGCGCAACAGGCGCGAGCGGCCCGATCCCGGTGGACCGACCAGCAGCATGTGCGCCCCGCGGCCGCCGGCGACGCGCTGGGCCGCTGTCTCGATGCGGGCGAGCTCGGCTTCCCGGCCCTGGAGCAGACCGAGCCCGATACGATCGCGCGCCAGCCCCTCGCCCTCGCTCTCCAGAGGAAGGCGCGTGGCGGCGGCGAGCGCCTCGATCACTTCGTCCGCCTGCGCGTAGCGAGAGCGCGGTTCGCGGGCCAGGAGCTTGTCCACCACGGCCTGCACGCTGGCGCTGGCTCGCGCCGGGGCCACGCCGTTGAAGTGGGCGCGGACCACTTCTGCGGGAGTGGGGGCCGCGAATGGATTCACGCCGGAGAGCAGCTCGTGCAGCGTCACACCGAGCGAATAGAGATCTGCTGCCGCATCGGGCGGCGCGCCCTCGAGCACTTCGGGAGCCGCGTACTCCAGGCTCCCTCGCGACGCCGGCTCGGCGCCTGCGAGGCCGACATCGACCAGGAGCGCCCGGCGCGCCTGGGGTGGACCGGCAAGCACCGCGTTCTGCGGTTTCACATCGCCGTGAACGATGCCCCGCCGGTGCAGGTGACCGAGCGCGCGCGCGACCTCCGCGACGTACCGCACCACCACCGATTCAGAGAGACCGCGCAGGGTGGTGAGATCCTCCTCGCCGTACTCGAATGCCAGGGAGCAGGTGCCGCCGCCACGCCATAGGGTGAGCGCGCGCGCCAGGTGCGGATGTTGCAGCGTCGCGCTTCGGCGGTATTCCGCGGCGAGCGGCCCGGCGGGCCCGCACTTGAGGGCGACTTCCTCACCCGTGAAGAGATCGACCGCGAGATAGACGGAACCTTCGGCCCCCGAACCGCGAGGAGCAAGTACCCGGTACCGCCCGCCCACCAGCTGCGGCACTTCCACGGCACGAGGCGTAGGCGGCAGGTCGGCGGTCAGGGATTGTCCGTGCATCCGGGTCGACTCCACATGGCCGCTGGACTTTGACACCCAGCTCCGGACCGGTAAACCAGCCGCGATGCTGCGAGTGCGGGATCTGACCGTGCGTTTTCAAACGGGAGAAGCCTCGTTCTCCGCCGTCGACCGCATTTCGTTCGATCTCGAACACGGAGAGGCGCTCGGCCTCATCGGCGAATCCGGCAGCGGCAAGACCACCGTCGCACTCTCGCTCTTGCGTCTGCTGCCGTCCGGCGCGCGGGTCTCGGGCCGCGTGGAGCTGTCGGGAGAGGACCTGCTCGGCTTGGGCCCGGACGCGCTCAACCGGGTCCGCGGCCGCCGCATCGCGATGGTATTCCACGATCCGCTCGCCGCTCTCAATCCCGTCTTGCGCATCGGCACGCAGATCAGCGAAGCCGTGCGCGCGCACCAGTCCGTCGATCGCCGCGGCGCGCGCACGATGACCTTGGAGCTGCTCCGGGCCGTCGGGCTCACGGCGAACGACGCGGATCGCTACGCCCACGAGCTCTCGGGCGGGATGCGCCAGCGCGCGCTGATCGCCATGTCCGTCGCCTGCCGGCCAGAGATCCTCGTCGCGGACGAACCGACCAGCGCCCTGGATGCGATCGTGCAGGCCGGCATCCTCGATCTGCTCCGCGGCCTCCGGGAGGAGCGCGGCGTATCCATCCTGCTCGCGACCCACGACCTCGGCACCGCGGCCCGCCTCTGCACCAGGATCGCCGTCTTGTACGCGGGGAGGATCGTGGAGAGCGCACGAACGACGGAGCTGCTCGCGAACCCGCGGCACCCGTACACCCTCGGCCTCTTGCGCAGCCTTCCTCCGCCGCTGGGCAGCTCCGGACCCGTGCGCCTCCAGCCCATCGCCGGCTCCGCACCGCCTCCGTGGGAGCGCCCCGGCGGCTGCTGCTTCCGCAACCGTTGCCCGCGCGCGCAAGACGACTGCGCGAGGCGCGAGCCCGAGCTGATCGAGATCGACGGCAGGGGCCTGGCCTGTTTCCATCCGGTGGATGCTCCGTGAACGCGCCGCTGCTCCAGGTGGAGGATCTGTGCGTTCATCGCGGAGGCGTTCGCGTCCTCGACCGCGTCTCGTTCGCGCTGGGCGCAGGAGAGACGCTGGGCATCGTCGGCGCGAGCGGCTCTGGCAAATCGACGTTGGCGCGTGCCGTGCTCCGGCTTCTCGAGCCCGCGGACGGACGCGTCCGGTGGCGTGGGCGCGACTTTCTGGCGCTGTCCGGGCGCGAGCTACGCGCGGCAAGGCGCGAGATGCAGATCGTCTTCCAGGATCCCGCCACCTCGCTCGACCCGCGGATGACCGTCTTCTCCATCCTGTCCGAGCCGCTCGTGGTCCACCGCCTCGAGCGGAGGCACGCCCTCGAGGAGCGGATCCTTGCGCTGCTGCGCGAGGTGGACCTGGGGCCGGAGATCCTCCACCGGCATCCGCACGAGCTGTCCGGCGGCCAGGCCCAGCGCGTGGCGCTGGCGCGGGCGTTGGCGCCCTCCCCGGCTTTGCTCGTCGCCGACGAAGCGCTCAGCGCGGTGGACGTCTCGATTCAGGCGCAGATGGCGAATCTGTTGGGCAAGCTGCGGCATTCGGCCTCGCTGGCATGCCTCTTCATCTCCCACGATCTGCGGTTCACGGCGGTTCTCTGCGACCGTATCGCGGTCCTCTCCCGCGGCGCGATCGTGGAGTTGGCGGAAGCCGCATCGCTGGTGCGCGCGCCCCGCCACGACGTCACGCGCGCGCTCATCGCGGCCGCGCGGGGAAGCGAGGTTCAGCGCCGCTGAACGTCCCGTTCGAATTCGTGGACGTCGAAATCGGTCAACAAGGCGACGAAGGTGGGGTTGTCCTTCATCCATTCCGGGTAGCTGAGCGCCAGCAGCTCGGTCGTTTCCCAGGGGGAGCGCACGGCGTCGGCGACCATCATCCAGAGCCCGTCCGTGGCCGGAAAGCGCACCCCTCGCGCGATGAGGGCGAGCCGGTTCAGGGCACGGTTCAGAAAGTATGCAGTCTTGCGCGCTCGGCGGGCCATTCCTCAGGATCTTGTCCCCCCGCTCGTTGCGGCGGAGATAAGCAGAACCGAGCGCGGGCGGGGAGATTTCCACCCCCCATTCGTCGGAGATCGGTCAAACCGCCGCCGCGCGGCCCGACGACGTGAACGCCGCAATCCTCGAGGCGGCTCCCTCTCCTTGCGCCTGCCGACTCAGTGAGCTCTCGACGCCCGCGGCCCGCAGCGCGCTCTCCACCTTCATGACGAGATCCACGGGGAGCACTGGCTTGTGGAGCGTCCCCGTAGTGAGAAAAACCATCGTGATCGCGCTGGCAGTCGTGGCGGACGCGGCACGCGCGTCAAAGTCGCGGCGTCAAAATCTTGGCGAGCCGCCGGCGATCCGCCGCTGTATCCTGCTGCGGCCCAAGGATCCGCTTGAAAACCCCGCCCCTGCCGTTGCTCGCGCTCTCGTACCTCGCGTTCATCTCGCTCGGCCTTCCGGACACCGTCATCGGCGTCGCCTGGCCGTCGATTCGCGATCGCTTCGGTCTCTCCCAGGCGGGCCTCGGCGCGGTGCTGACCGTGGGTGTCGTCGGATACGCGGCATCGAGCATCCTCGCCGGGCGCATCGTCGTGCGGCTGGGCGTCGGCCGCCTCCTCGCCGCGAGCAGCGCGTTCGTCGCGGTCGGACTTTGCGGCTACGCGTCGGCGTCGCGCTGGGCGCAGTTCGTGCCGATGGCCGCCCTGATCGGGCTCGGGTCTGGCGCCATCGATGCCTCGCTGAACGGCTGGGCCGCCCGGCACATCCCGGTGCGCCACGTGAATTGGCTCCACGCTTGCTGGAGCGTCGGCGCCACCGCGGGGCCGGCGATGATGACGGCGGTGCTTGCACACGGCGTCTCCTACCAGGTCGGATACCTCCTGCTCGCGTGCGCCCTCGGCGCGATGGCCCTCGCGTTCGCGGTCACTCGTCGCGCCTGGGAAGACGACGGCGCCGCCGCCGGCACCGGCGCAGTGCACGCGAGCGCGGAGGAGGCGCTCCGAAACGGCAGGGTATGGCTGCAGATCATCCTCTTCTTCGTCTACACCGGCCTGGAGGCGGGCACCGGTCAATGGTGCTTCACCCTGCTGCGCGAGGCGCGCGGCCTCGACATCGAGGCCGCGGGCGCATGGACTGCCGCATACTGGGGCAGCATCCTCGGCGGCCGCGTCGTCCTCGGGTTCGTCGTGGATCGCCTCGGGCCGGACCGCCTGTTGCGCGGCGCCACGCTGACGGCGCTGGCGGGCGCCGTGCTGTTCGCTTCGAGCGGTGGTGCGCTCGGGCGGCTCGGCCTCGTCCTGCTCGGCGCAAGTCTGGCGCCGATGTTTCCGACCCTCATGTCCCGCACGCCGGATCGAGTCGGGCATCACCTCGCGCCGCATGCCGTCGGGTTCCAGGTCGGCGCCGCCACGCTCGGATCGGCGGCCGTCCCCTCGCTGTTCGGCCTCCTCGCGGCCGCTACGGATCTGCGCTCGATCGCCGCCGCCGTAGCAGCCGTGGCGATGCTCCTGCTCGCACTCCATGAGGCGCTCCTTGCGGCGACCCGCCCGGTGGACGCGGCCTCATCGCGCTGAGCACCCGCACGGCGGGCTCCGGACTCACTTGTGGAGCTGGTGCAGCTCGACCACGTCGATCTGTTGCCCCGCGACGTCGATCCCATAGACCACCCGCCATCCTTCGACGTCGATCTGAAGCAGCGATTGCTTCATCGAGCTCCAGAACGGGCTCGCCGTCGGGACCGTCGTCACGGCCTCGGAGATCTGCTGCATCGTCCGGCGGATTTCCTGCCGAGCTTGATCAGGAATCGTCTCCAGATCGACGTTGAAATTTACCAGGTAAGCCACAGCGGACCGATTCGATTGGTCAGGGTATTACACCGCCACCGGAACGGTGGCCACCTGTCCGAAATCTTGCAAGCGGCGTGCTACTTGCGCACTTCGGTGACGCGCAGCGTCTCCGCATCGAGGGTGTAGAAGAACGACCAGCCGTGGATGACGAGACACAGGCGGCTGACGCGGACCGATGCCCAGAACGAGCTGTCCGGAGGAATGCCCTCCAGCCCTTCGGCGAGCTCCTCGAAACGCAGACGCGCTTCCTGCTTGACGTACTCCGGCGCCGCTTCCAGAACCGGCTTCGACATGACAACGCGACGGGTCAAGGCGGCCTCCTTCGGAAAAAACATCAGGAGGTGAGACGTGCACTTACAAGCCTTGACAGGCGCAGGGCCTGCCCCTCGGACGCGCCGTGCTGGTACGGGTTTGCGGCGCTCTCTGCCGCTCCATGCTCACGCCGCCGGCATGGTGCTCGCACGCGCCTGCCACGCGCAGGCGGGCGCCCCGGCACTGGAGAGGCTGACGGCAGCGCCCCTGCGTCCTACTGGACAACGAGGAATACAGCGGCCGATTTCGGTCAGCGGAAATTGCCCGAAACGACGATGCCGGCCGGCGACACTCCCACGCCGACCTTGGGCGCCTCCGGTTTGTCCGGCTTGGTGAAGAGCAGCACCAGGCCCGCACCCGCCGACAGCGCCGCGGCGCCGCCGAAGACCAGCGTCAACGTGAGGTTCGAACCCGATTGCGGCTGCGAGCCGGCGACGAGTGCCGACCGGAAGGCGCGCCGGGGCTGCGCGTCGTCCGAGTTCATCATCACCGCCGCGGTGGCGGCGAGCGCCCCGAACGCCACCATCGCCATGCCCGCCGCGGCGCGATCGTGTGAAGGCTCGACCTCCGTGCGGGGCGAAGGCGGCGGCGGAGGCTTCGCAGCCGGCTTCTCCGTCGCAGACGCCGGCCGTGCGATCGGCGCCGGCTTCGCCGCGCCGGCCGCCGCCTCCTGGAGCTGCCGCTGGACGATGGCAGGTTCTTTCGTCGAGAGTGCGCAGGAGAGGGCGTCCCCACCGTCGCATCCTTTCCGGAGAAGGTCAGCCACGCGGGCCGGCTCCTCGCTCATGCCCGCCAGCCGGCGGCAGCTCTTGCCGTCTCCCGCGGCGCAGGCCTTCTCGCGCAAGTCCACAGCCGTCTTCGCGTTCGGCGGGGCGCCGTCGCCTTCTTCGTAGACGCGCGCCAGCCGCACGCAAGCGGCGGCGTTCGCGCCATCGCAGCCGCGCTGCAGGGCGGCGACGGCGCGCGCCGGGTCCCGCAGGTCCCCCTGAAGCCAGCGATCGCCGCTCTCTGCACAGGCGCTCGGCGCTCCCGCCGCGCAGGCCCGGTCGAGATAGTCCAGCGCCGCCTTCGCATCCTTGGCCTCGTCCGCCGCGCGCGCGAGCTGGACGCACGCGTGCGCCTCTTTCACCTCGCAGTCGAGCGAGAGCTCGGCCCGCGCCCGCAACTCGGCCGAAGGCAGCAGCGCCACCAGCGGCGAGACCTTGTCGAACCCGTGCGCGGCCGCGAACCGCACGAGCAGGTCGATCTTCGCGGAATCCGTCACCGACGCGAGCGGAAGCACCCGCCGCAAGCGTGCCGTATCGCTCGCCAACTGTGCATCGAGCGCGCGACGCCCTGCCGCATACGCTTCCCACTCGGCGGCGCGGGTGAGCGCGATCTCCCGGAACGGGTTCTGCCCGCGCATGTCCGCCACCCGGCGCCACGCCGCCGCCGC
>Ga0209689_1000702_pt1 | contig 23905 bp, 21 predicted proteins | sample GraSoiAngelo_149_FD_187119 | JGI IMG/M metagenome (GOLD analysis project Ga0209689, IMG submission 187119) | Grasslands soil microbial communities from the Angelo Coastal Reserve, California, USA - 14_1009_09_30cm (SPAdes) (version 2) | ecosystem: Environmental > Terrestrial > Soil > Grasslands ... | reverse complement strand
CTACGTCTACTGCATCAGGGTGCCTGGCGGCCGTCGGGACGACCTCCGGAAGTACCTGGGCGAGCGGGGCATCGGTACGCAGATCCACTATCCGGTCCCGATCCACCTGCAGCAGTCGGCGGAGTTCCTCGGCTATCGCAAGGGCGATCTGCCCGTCACCGAACGGCTTGCGACGGAGGTCCTGTCGCTGCCGATGTACCCGGAGTTGACGGACGAACAGATCGACCGCGTCACCACATCGATCCGCGACTTCATGAAGGGCAATTGATCGGCCCGAGGAAATACCGCCTCGTTCCGCGAGCGCCCGGCGACACGTCTCCGGTCGATCCGAAGATCGCGGACGCCATGCGCAAAGCGGGGATGGATCCCGCCAAGTTCACGGTCGCGCCCTTCGAAGCCGGCGAGGCCGCGCCACAGGTCGCGGCGATGTTCCCGTCCGGGACCCGGCTGGAGCACACGTTCGCGTTTGGGACCTTGAACGGGGCGCTCAGCGCGATCGAACGCATCGTCGACGACGACATCGCGGCGCGGATCTCAAGGCAGGGCGCGAAGTGGGTCGTGGTGTTCGACGGGCCCGCGGACCAGAACGTCCCTGCGAAGAGCGCGCACGAGCAGCTCGTGGGCCGAGTCTCCGACCTCGGCGGCGATGACCGCGGATTCAGCCATCTGACGATGAACGTGACGAATTACGAGACCAAGAAGGAAGGCTAAATCGAGGCCGGTCAGCTTTGCTTACGCCAATTGTCCGCGGTGCCGACCGATGACGAGCGACGCGACGCGATGGACTCATTCCGCGATTACGGGGCCAGACCAACGCATGGCGGGATCAAATCGTGACGCTGGCCACGAAGTACTGCGCGCCGCTGGGACTATCGCGCTCTAGCACTGGGCGCGAGGGCACCTAGATTCGCACGAGTGGAGTTCCTCCTCGTCCTTCCGGTCCCCGGCTCGTCCTACCGCGACCTCGACGAGTTCAGGCACCTCGAAGAGCGCGTCTCGCAAGCGATCGGCGAGACCGGGCGAGTGGACCGCCACGACGCCGGCGCCGGTGAGACCGACTTCCTCATCCTGACCCAGAAGCCGCTCGAGGCCTACGACGCGCTCAAGGGTTTCGGTGACTTCGACGCGCGCCCCGAACTCCGCGCCGCATATCTTCGCAACGACAACGACGACTACGAAGTCTTCCAGCGCGAGGCCACCTTCCGCTTTCACATCGCTTAGGTCTCGTCGCCCAGTAGAGCCGACCCGGGTCCTGTCCGCTCCGCGGTCAGGGGCCCCTGCCCCTGGGGTCGGGGTCGCGCGCTCGCCTACCGGTCCGCTCCCCACCACTTGCACCGCCCCCGACTGACGCGGCCGGTCAGCGGCTCGCGCGCAACCCGCTCCCCCGTGCCACCCGTCGTCGGCTCTGCCGTGCTCCTCCTGTGAAGAGGGCTAAGACTTCTTCATGTATTGGACGCCATCAGTGCGGCGCTTGTAGCCCATCGTTTCGTTGATGTGCAGGATCGGCTTGTTCTTGAAGTCGTTGTCGGTGCGGATCCGATCGACGCCGAGCGCGATCGCCTGCATCACCGTTTCGCACTTGACCGCGCGCGCCACGCCGCGGCCCCGACCGGCGCGCGCGACGCCGGTCCAATCGGTCGAGACCACGCCGCGCTTCGGCGGATAGGACAGGATCGAGACCCCGATGATGGCATCGCCGTCCCGGGCGATCCAGATGCGGTCCGCGTGCAGGCCCGGTGAGCGCATCCACTTCATGAAATCGTCGAACGTCGTCGCGGTGAACGGAACGGTGGTCGGAATATCGCGGATCGCCTCTTCGCTCATCTGCCAGAGCTTTTTCCACTTCTCGGGGTCGGCGTCGCGGTCGACGGTGAGGATGCGGATCTTCTCCTCGCGCATCTTCTCGCGCGACGCTGCCGTCATCGACTCGAGCTTCACGCGATTCGCCACGAGGTCCAGCTCCCAGAAGCGCTGTCGGCGCTCCTCGACGTACCCGCGCGCCTGAACGACCCCGACCCGGAGCGCGTCGTCCTCCCAGCACCAGGTGGTGAACGTCTCAGTCCCGTCGGCGCGCGAGCGTCCTTCCATAGCGGCGAACAGCGCGTCGATGCGCGTCGCGGTCCTCTGGGCGGGCATAAGGTCGCCCGAAACATTCCCGTAGCGCTCCGGGGTCTTCCAGATCTCGTGGCGCTGGTGTGCGAACCCGACGCGCTGGCCACCGATCTCGCCGATGAAGCGCTCGATCTTCGCGTTGTCCTCGGGGTTGCGCCAGTAATCCTTCAACGTGATCGGGTCGCGCGGGTCGTCGGGCCGAATGGCCGTCTCCATATCGGCGACGAACTCCGCATCGGAGAGCTTCGCCTCGCGGAGCATGACGTCTCCAGCCTTCAATGCAGCCTCCCCAGGATCTTGTCACGCGCGACGATTCCGACCTGCTGGAGATACTGCACGACTTCGCGGCGGCCGAACTTCGAGGCGCCGAGCTCGCGATCCCGGAAGGTGTATGGCACTTCGACGATCGTCTTCGTCTTCGCGCGGGCGATGACCTCAAACCCGATCTTGAAGCCGATGGCGTTCAGGTGCACGCCGTCGATCGCGGTGCGGCGCAGCGCGAAGAACCCGCTCGTGGCGTCCCGCACCGGAACAAAGACGTTGCCGAGGAGGCACGCGATCCGCGAGACCACGCGGCGCCGGAGCGGCCAGTCCATCGTCGCGCCGCCCTTGATGTAACGGCTGCCGACGGCGAGGTCGGCACCATCCTCGATCGCTTTCACGAGCGCAGGGACGGTCTCCGGCGGATGCGAGAGATCCGCGTCCATGACCACGAGGATGTCGCCGCGCGACTCGTTGAAGCCCGCGATCACGGCCGACGCGAGGCCCGCTTTTCCCGCTCGGCGGACGACCCAGACCGGGTGTGTCGCCGACAGCCGGGCGGCGACGTCCGCCGTGCCGTCGGGCGAGCCATCGTCGACGACGACCAGCTCCCAGGTGTGGCCGGCCATCGCGCTCGCGAGGCGATCGACCAGGGGCGGGAGCGAGCCGGCTTCGTTGTAGGTGGGGACGATCACGGAGATCACGTGCGCCGATAGTCTAGGAACGGTGCGTGTCGCCATCGATGCCCGCCACTTGCAGACGGTGGCGCGCGTTCGGGGCATCGGACGCTACACCCGGAATCTTCTCGCGGCGTTCGCTCGACAGGGGCCGGGGAACGTCGCGTGGACCCTCATTCGCCTGCGAAACTTCCCGCCTGCAAACCCGGGCCTTCTCCCGGCACATGATGACATCGCGACCTCCCGGTTGCGCCGTCCTGAGCTCTCCATGCTCGCGCTCGACCCGGTGCTGCTTTCGCTCGAGCTCGCAGGCAAAGGCATCGACGTCTACCACTCGACGCAGCTCTCGCTGCCGGCGCGGCGCCGGTTTGCGGCGGTCGTCACCGTCCACGACCTGGCGCCGCTCATCTGGCCGGCGCATTACCTCCGGCTCCCGTACGCGCGGATCGGGCACACCTGGCAGTACGCGCTCGCGCGGCGCGCCGACGCGGTCATCGCGGTGTCCGAAGCGACGAAGCGGGACGTCGTTGAACGGCTCGGGATCCCCGCGGAGCGCGTGGCGGTCATTCCGGAAGCGGTCGACAGCGAGTTCGATCCACCGCCACCCGATGAGGGTCGGGCGCTCGCCCGTGCCCGATTCGGCGTGCCCGCGCGCTACGTCCTCTACGTGGGGCAGTTCGATCCGCGCAAGAACATGCGCGGACTCCTGCGCGCATTCGGCGCCGCGGCGGATCGCGACCGTGACCTGCGGCTCGTCATCGTCGGCGAGCTCGGGAAGCTTTCGTCCCACTTGCGTGAGGCTCTCGAGAGCGAGCGGACGCCGCGTGACCGCGTGATCCTCACCGGGTTCGTGGACGAGCCGACGCTCGCCGCGCTTTACGCGGGAGCGGAATGCCTGCTCCACGCGGCGCTCCTCGAGGGGTTCGGCCTGACCGCCCTTGAAGCGCTCGCCGCCGGTACGCCCGTCGTCGGCTACGCCGGCGGAGCGGTTGCGGAGGTCGTCGGCGACGCCGGAATCCTCGTCCCGAGCGGCGAAGAGGACGCGCTCGCGAATGCGCTTGGTCGCTTTCTTGACGACGACGCGCTTCGTTCCGGGCTACGCGCTCGCGCGCGCTCGCGCGCGCACGCCTTCTCGTGGGACCGCGCGGCGTCCGAAACCCTCGCCGTGTACCGCAGTGTCGCGCGATAACTCCCGTACACTTTAGGTCCCACATATGGCCCGCCGGATCCCACTTCCGCGTCTCACTCGCAGGCAGCGCTCTGCGCGTTGGCAGCGAGAGCGCCGTCAGCAGGCGGTCATCGTGACCGTTTTCTCGGCGGTGCTGTTCTTCGTTCTCGGTCTGGTCAGCTGGGCCGCCAGCTCCAAGTACTACGGCGAAAACCTGAAGTCGGCGATGACCTTCGACGGCCGGGCGGTGGCGATGCGCAACTGGACGAAGGAGAAGGCCTACGAGCTTTCCCGTTTCTACGTCGAGTACGGCGTGCCGGCGGGTTACGAGAACGACCCACAGATCGCTCAGCAGAAAGCCTCGTTCGACCGGGGCGCGCTCAACACCCTCGAGGAGTACCTCGTCCTCGACAAACAGGCGAAGGCCGACGGAACCACGGTGACGCCGGAGCAGGTCGACGCCCGGTACCTCGACGATTTCAGCCAGTTCCGCAGCCGTCACATCCTCATCACGGTCGACAAGACGGCACCCGACCAGGCGGTCGAGGACGCGAACGCGCTCGCGAAGGCGACCGCGATCCGCGATCAGCTGCGTCTGGATCCCAATAACCAGAACCTCTGGAACCAGCTCGCCAAAGACAACTCGCAAGATCCCGGAAGCTCAGCGTCCGGCGGTGAGCTCGGCTGGGTGGGGAAGGGCCAGTTCGTCCCGCCGTTCGAGGACGCGGCGAAAGCGCTCGCGATCGGTCAGATCTCGGACCCAGTGAAGTCGGACTTCGGCTATCACATCATTCAGGTCGAAGAGCGCCGCGGTCCGGCGGAGAACGACGTGGTGAAGCGGTGGTTCGCAGCCGGATTCACTGAGGCCGACATCAAGTGGCACAGCCAGCACGACCTGCTCCGTGACCTGTTCACCAAACGTCAGCAGGCCACCGTGGTCTCTCCGACCGCCCAGGTCCACGTCGCGCAGATCCAGGTTGGGACGCCGCGCGCAGTCGGCGGTGACTTCCAGTCGTTCACCGACCAGCTCAAGAAGGTCTCTGATGTCGGCAAGGCGCTCGACGCGGGCACCGACTTCGCCGAGATCGCGAAGCAGTATTCCGAGGACAGCGCCACGAAGGACAACGGCGGTGACATGGGCTGGATCGCGCACGGGATGATCACCGACCTCTCGGCCGAGAAGGAGCTCTTCACCCTTGACGCCGGAAAGGTGAGCCAGCAGCACAACGGGCTCACGACGACGACCTGGTACAAGGTCGTCGAGAAGTCCGACTCGCGCGACCTCGACGACACTCAGAAGAAGACGATCAGCGACAACGCGTACCAGTACTGGCTGAACCAGCAGAAGAAGGCTCACGATATCGTCCGCCTCATCCCCGGCCTCGAGTTCGAGTAGCACGGCGGCACTCGCCGCCGTCCTCGCGCGCTGGCCCGCCGGCATCGATCTCGTTCCGGCAAGCGGCCTCGATCGGCATACGTTCTCGACGTTGCGCGCGGTCGCCATCGCCCTCGACGCTCCCGTCGACTGGCCGCTGCTACGCGCGCGGTATCCCGCCTCGCACCCGGTGACGTTCCTCGAGCCCTATCGCGCGACCACCGTCGCGGGCGCGGAGCGCGACGGTCCCGAAGGCTCGCGTTTCCTCGTGCTCGCGCCCTTGGACCCGCTCGCCGATCTTGGCTCGGTCGCCACGGTGATGCGGATCGTGGAGCGGCTCCGCGCGCCCGACGGCTGCCCCTGGGATCGTGAGCAGACGCACGCGTCGCTGCGACCGCACCTGCTCGAGGAGGCCTACGAGGCGCTCGCCGCTCTCGACTCCGGCGACCCGGCGCGTCTTCGCGACGAGCTCGGGGATCTTCTTCTGCAAATCGCGCTGCACGCGGAGCTCGCGCGCGAGGAGGGAATGTTCGACGCGAACGAGGTCGCGCGCCGCCTGAACGAAAAGCTCATCCGCCGGCACCCGCACGTCTTCGCGGGGACGACTGTCTCCTCAGGTGGAGAGCTCCTCGCTCAGTGGGAACGCATCAAGCGAGAGGAGCACAGCGAGGAGCCAAAGTCCCTACTCGGCGGCGTCCCGCGCGAGCTCCCCGCCCTGTTCGCCGCGGAGCGCATGCTCGAGCGCGCTGCCCGCGTGAAGGTCGAGCCCCCGCGTCTCGACCTCCCGCTCGACATCGACGATCAGGAATTCCTCGGCGAGCTTCTCTTCGATGTCGTGGCGGCGGCGCGCGATGCCGGGTTCGACGCGGAGACCGCGCTCCGCGAGGCGAACGAGCGCTTCGCCGCACATGTGGGCCGGGTCGAAGCGCGCGCCGCCGCGGAGGGTCGCGCGCTCGAGTCGTACCCTGCCGCGGAGATGCGCCGGATCTGGGACGAGACCGCGTGACCTTCGCGCGGCCGGACGGCCGCCAGGCCACTGCGCTCCGCCCGATCACCATCAACATCGGGGTCTCGAAATTCGCCGAGGGGTCGGCCGAGATCTCTTTCGGCGACACGAAGGTGCTGTGTCTCGCGACGCTGCAGGAGAGCGTGCCGAAGTTCCTCGAAGGCAAGGGCACGGGATGGATCACCGCGGAGTACGCGATGCTCCCGCGCAGCACGCCCGAGCGGAGCCAGCGCGAGAGCATCGCGGGACGGCCGGGTGGACGGACCTTCGAGATCCAGCGTCTCGTCGGGCGAGCCCTCCGCGCGGCGATCGATCTCAAGGTGCTCGGCCCGCGAAGCGTGATGGTCGACTGCGAGGTCATACAGGCGGACGGCGGTACACGCACGGCTGCGATCACCGGCGGCTTCGTGGCGCTCGCGCATGCCGTGCGGAAGGTCAAGCCGTCGCCGATCGTGCGGAACGTCGCCGCGGTTTCGGCCGGTTATGTGAAAGGCGATCTGCTCCTCGATCTCGCGTACGCGGAGGACTCGATCGCCGACGCCGACGTGAACGTAGTCGCGACGGGGGAGGGCGAGCTCATCGAGGTCCAGGGCACGGCCGAGGGCCAGCCCTTCTCTCGCGGCGATTTCGACCGAGTCCTGGCCCTCGCTCTCGACGGCATCGCCCAGCTCATCGCTGCGCAACGCGCCGCGCTCCGCTAAGGAACGTTCGGCGCTTCCCACGCGTATATAGACAGATGGGACCGCTTGGCTGGTGGGGCCGCTTTGTCTACCGGCGGAAGTGGCTGGTCCTCGTCGTGTCGGTGCTCACCCTCGGAGTCTCGATCGCCTCCCTTCTTGCGGGCGGCCAGCTGCGAAACGTCCAATTCCGCGACACCGAGGCCGGCCGGGCGAGCCAGCTCATCCGTGATGAATTCCCGCCGGTAGCCGGCGCGCCGACCGCCGCGACGTCGTCGTTCGTCCTGATCTTCACGAGCACCGAGGGTCTTCCCGCCGCGGACCCCCGGTTCATCGACGAGATGAAGACCGCGCTCGCTCCGCTGCGCACGGACTCACGCGTCGTGTCCATCGTCACGCCCGACAGCGCTCCCGCTGCGTCGGCTGCGGGGCTGCGATCGAAGGACGGGAAGCGCGCCCTCGCGAACGTGACGGTCAAAGGGACCACGACGGATTCCGAAGGATTCTTCCCGGAGCTCCGGGCGCTCGTCCGCACGAACGCGTTCGAGGTGCTCGCAACGGGGAACATTCCGTTGAATGGCGACATCGACGAGACGCTGAATCGCGACCTGCAGCGGGCCGAGCTCGTCTCCTTGCCGCTCGCCTTCATCCTGCTGCTTCTCGTCTTTGGAAGCGCGGCCGCCGCCATCCTGACGCTGGGCGTGGGGATCCTCGTGATCGTGGCTGGCCTTGGGGCGACCTTCGCACTCGCGCGAGCGACCGACGTCTCGCAGTACGCGCTGAACATCGTGACGCTCATCGGCCTCGGCGTCGCGATCGATTACTCGCTCTTCATCGTGAGTCGCTTCCGCGAGGAGCTCGCCCGCGGCAGGAGCGTCGAAGACGCGGTCGGCATCGCGCTCGGGACGGCAGGTCGGGCGATCCTGTTCTCTGGCATCACGGTCGCCATCGGTCTCGCGGGGATGCTTTTCTACCCGGGCACGTTCCTGGTATCGCTTGGCGTCACCGGCTCGCTCGTCGTCGCGGCCGCCGTCCTCTACGCGCTCACCTTCCTTCCCGCTCTGCTCTCGATATTCGGGCCGCGCGTCGGAGCCTGGCGCCTTCCGCTGCCTCGAGGCCGGAGCGCGTCCGGCGTCTGGCACGCGATCGCGACCACGGTGATGCGACGCCCGCTCCTCGTGCTCGTCCCGACCATCGCGCTCATCGCAATCGCAGCGTCGCCGTTCGCGCAGCTTCGTCTCGCTTCCGCAGACGCGACCATCCTTCCGCCGACGATCGAGTCACGGCGCGGGTACGACGTGCTCGTGAACGAGTTTCCCGGCCAGGACCAGTCGACCATCACTGTCGTCGCGCGTTTTGCCGACGATCCGCTCAATCACCGCGCTGCCCTGGACGACCTCCGAGCTCGTCTGGCGGCCCTTCCGAACGTGCTCCGCGTGGACATGCCGCTCAGCCCGACGGGTCCACACATCGCGCTTCTCTCGGTGCGGACCGCCAGCACCGCGCAGAGCGATGCGGCTCGCGCCATCGTGCGGGCCGCTCGGGCCCAGACCGTCGACGGTGGGACGGTGCTCGTCACGGGCCAGACGGCCTTCGACGTCGATACTGTCGACTACCTCGTGGACCATACCCCGATCGCGGTCGGATTCGTCACGCTCACAACGATGCTCGCGCTCTTCCTGCTCCTCGGATCGGTCGTGCTGCCGCTCAAAGCCGTCGCGATGAACGCGCTGTCAGTCAGCGCGTCATTCGGCGCGCTCGTGTGGATCATCCAGCAGGGTCATCTCGCGGACGTCCTGAACTTCACACCGCAGTCGATCGAGCCCAGCCTTCCCGTGATCATGTTCTGCATCATGTTCGGGCTCTCGATGGACTACGAGGTGTTCCTCCTCTCACGAATCCAGGAGGAGTACCGGCGGACCGGCGACAACGTTGGCGCGGTCGCGATGGGTCTCGAGCGAAGCGGCAGGCTCATCACGGGGGCCGCCGCGATCATGGTGGGCGTGTTCATCGCGTTCGCGCTTGCCGATGTCGTGATCATCAAGTCGGTTGGCATCGGGCTCACCATCGCCGTGCTCCTCGATGCGACTCTCGTCCGCGCGCTCGTCGTCCCCGCCACGATGCGCCTCCTCGGCCGCGCGAACTGGTGGGCTCCGTGGCGGTTCGGGCGTGGTCTGCACCTCGAACCGGCGGGCGCGACCATGGACGTGTGAGAGGCGGCCCTAAGGACAGACATCCGATCCTCCTCGGCTCGTCGAACCCTGGAAAGCTTCGTGAGTACCGCGAGATACTCGGCGGCCTCGACGTCGACCTCGTCACGCCGGGCGACCTCGACCCGGTCCCGCCGGAGCCGGACGAGGATGCGGCCACGTTCGCCGAGAACGCGTCGTCCAAGGCGCGCGGGTACGCCGCGGCGAGTGGATTGCAGACGATCGCCGACGACTCGGGTCTCGAGGTCTTCGCGCTCCGCGGGGCGCCGGGCGTGCGCAGCCGCCGCTTTTTCGGTGAGAACGCGAGCGCCGAGGAACGGAACGCGAAGCTCCTTGCCCTTCTCGACGGCGTCACGGATCGTTCCGCCCGTTTCGTCTGCGTCACTGCTCTCGCGTCGCCCGACGGACACGTCGAGCTCTTCGAGGGCGAGGTGCACGGCGAGATCGCGGAAGTCCCGCGCGGCGAAGCGGGGTTCGGCTACGACCCGGTGTTCGTCATCGCCGGAGACGGCCGCACGATGGCCGAGCTGCCGCCCGAGGAGAAGCACCGGGTCTCGCACCGCGGTCTCGCTGGCGCGAAGCTCCGCGCCCGGCTCGCAGGCGGAGCGTGACCCGCGCCGAAGCGATCAACCGCATCGAGTACCTGGCGCTCCGTGGTCTTCCTAGCGGCTCAGCGCCACTCGGAGTCCCGCGACATCACGATGGAACACGTCGTCCGCGACCGGCTTGCGGTGCGGATCCGGCTGCATGAGGCCCTTCGCTGGTTGGCCCGGACTGTCGTCGGTCACATAACGGGGAACGATGTGCGTGTGCAGGTGCGGCACCGTGTTGCCAAGCATCTCGAAGTTGAGCTTCGCGGGCCGGTAGTGCGCCTCGAGCGCGCGCGCGACCTTCAATACCTCGCGGAGGTACGTCGTCGCGTCTGCGTCGCTCAGCTCGGTGAGATCGGCGATGTGGCCGCCGCGCCAGATGACGATCGTGTAGCCGGGCTGGCCGATGTCGCCGCGAACCAGATATGCGTCAGAGACGCGGCCCGTGAAGACCCGCGCGTTCCCGTACGTCTCGTCGGGGCGGCCCTCGGCGCACATCGGACAGCCCTTGCCCGCCTTGCGCTCGTCCCAGTCTTCGTCCCAGGTCCGCTTCATGTCGGCAACGGTAACGTCCCGGCGTCGTACACGAGTTGGCCGCCCAGGGTCCGTGCCACATCCCACAACACGTGGGCCTCGCTCTTCCCTGGTGCGAAAAGGTGCGTGACCGACCAGCCGTCGACGGTGAGGCGGTCCGCGATCAGCCGGCGATGGCATCGCCACCAGAGCGTCTCCGCGCACATGAACACGGTGCGTGATCGGCGCGCGATCGAAACAAGGCGCTCGTAGCCGCGCGCGAACTCAGGTGTGCTCATGTGATCCGCATAGCCGCGGAACGCGGCGACCCGAAGGGCGCGGTGCGGTGAATCCACGCGCGCCTCGCGGCGGCCTCCGAGTTCTGGTAGGTGCTCGTAGCCGATCCCGACCTCGCCGAGCGCAGTCGCAAGGGAGTGGGCGCCGAATTGCGGGTGCCGCCTCGAGCCCGGTTGCGAACGAACGTCGACGAGGGCCTGAATATCCGCTGACCGAAGTGTCGCGAGGAACTCCTCGACGGGCCGGGCCCCGTGACCGACGGACCAAATCTCCACGGGAACCAGTGTGAAAGACTCGACCGGTGAGCGACGTTGCGATCCGTCCGGTCAGCCCCGAACAGCACGACGCGGTGATGCACTACTTCGACATGGTCGCGTATGCGGACAACCCGAACTGGTCGAGGTGCTTCTGCATGGAGCGGCTCGTCGACGATTACCCATCGCGCACCAAGGAGCAGAACCGCTCGTCGCGCAGCGAGCTCCTGCGCTCCGCGAAAGCGAACGGCCTCGTCGCATACCGCCTCGGTCGCGTCGTTGGCTGGTGCCACGCCGCGCCGAAGTCGGAGCTCAAAAGCGTTCCGGGCGAAGCCGCGAGCGATGTCGGCGCGATCGTGTGCTTCGTCGTTGCTCCCGATCAGCGCCGCCAGGGCATCGCTACGCAGCTGCTTGATGCGGCGGTCGAGCATCTGCGGTCGCGCGGCATGAGGATGGCCGAGGCGTATCCGCGCGCAGGCGACGTCGAGCCTTCACGGTGGGTCTGGTCGCAGTACGTCGGTCCGCTATCGATGTACGAAAAGGCCGGCTTCGAGATCGCCGAAACACACGCCGAGTTTTGTATCGTTCGGAAGAAGCTGTGAACGGCCGCGTCATTGCGCTCCACGTCCGCACGGAGAAGCACGGGACGCCGACGCCCGTCGCCGAGGCCGTAGGGCGCATCGGCGGCGGCATCGAGGGCGACGTTCACGCTCACCGCGAGTCACGCGCCGTGCTTGTGGTCGACCGCGCCACGCTTGACGCGCTTGGCCTCCGGCCAGCCGATCTTCGCGAGGAGATCACGACCCTGGGCCTGCCCGACGTGACCAACCTGCCTATCGATACCGAGATCCGCGTCGGCGGGTTGACGCTCCGCGTCAATGGGCCCTGCGAGCCGTGCACGCACATCGGTGAGCTGCTCGGAGTCCCCGATCCCGAGGAGTTCCGGCTGTCGCTTCTCGGGCGGCGCGGTGCGCTCTGCACCGTCGCGGTTTCGGGACCGGTCCGCGTCGGCGATCCGGTCGAGGTGCTCGTCCCGGCTTAGGTCAGCACCAAAACACGACCCTGAAGGCGCTGTTTCGCAACCTTTTCTCCCATAGCCTCGTTCACGTGAGCACCCGCTTTGCCTCGTCCGCAGCAGCAACGTCGGAGGACGAGGCCTAGTCGCGACCGCTCACACCGCGAAGCGACGAAGGCCTCCCGAGAGCGGGAGGCTTCTTCATTAGATGGAGGAAACGTGTCGAGCGAGCACGATGCCTGTGCGCTGGTCGCGGTAGCGCGCAAGGACGCGCGGCCCACGCGTGCGGTCCTCGAGCTGGTGCTCGGCGGCATGGCCGCGCTCGCGCATCGCTCGGGCGTCGTTGACGGCGAAGGCGATGGCGCTGGCGTTCTCACAGACATCCCCCGCGCGCTCTGGGCGCAGGAGCTCGACCACGCTGGTCATGACGAGAGCGCTGTGGAGCTCGAGCGATTTGCGGTCGGTCACTTCTTCCACGAGGATCCGGGCGACGTCGCGACGATCGTCGCGATCCTCGGCCGTCGTGGCATCGAGACGCTCCTCGTACGAGCGGAGACGACCGATGAGGCGGCGCTCGGTCCGCGCGGACGCACCGAGGCTCCACTATTCCTGCAGCTCGCACTTCTCGCGCCGCGCGGCGCGGCCCTCGGATCGCGCGCGCTCTACGAGGCTGGCGTCGACATCGAGCGAGCGACGACGGCAACGGTGGTGAGCCTCTCGCGCCATACCGCCGTGTACAAGCTCCGCGGGGCGGGCCATCAGCTCACGTCCTATTTCGCCGACCTCGCCGATCCGCTCTTCGCCACGTCCGTCGCGTTCGGGCACAACCGCTACGCGACGAACACATCGACGAGCTTCACGCGCGTGCAACCCTTCCCGGTCTTCGCACACAACGGCGAGATCAACACGATCAGCCGTCTGCGGGAGGAAGCGCGCGCGCTCGGCCTGCCGCTTTCGCGCGACGGCAGTGATTCGCAGGACGTCGACGCCGCGATCCGCGCGCTCGTGATCCGCCACGGCCTCACCGCGGTCGAGTCGATCGAGCTCCTCTTCCCGCCGATCGTCAATGAGATGAAGCGCATGACCGCCGAGCTTCAGGACGCGTACGTGCAGGGCCGTGCCGCGATTGGGCCGCTCGCGCAGGGACCAGCCGGCATCCTCGTGCGCGTCGGCGACACGTGCGTCTTCGGGGTCGACGCGCTCGGTCTACGACCGCTGTGGCACGTCGAGACCGAGGACGAGCACGTCTTCGCGAGCGAGCGCGGGTTCGTTCCGCTCGAGCGCTACGTGAGCGACCCCGTGCCCCTCGCGCCGGGCGAGCGCGTCGCGCTCCGGCGCGATAGGGGATGGCGCCTGCTCGACCAGGGCGCCGTCCGCGAGCGCTTCCTCACCGCGCGCCGTCTGCGGGGCGTCGCGATGAGCGGCCTTCGCTCGCATCTAGCCTGCGGCGGTCCGGCCGAGCCGATCGCCGCCGCGAAACGCTGGGAGATCGGGACTCCGCCGGACGAAATGGACGATGTGTCCGTCCGCCGCGAGCGGCAGTTCGCGGCGCTCGGCTTTGAGCCCGACGACCTAAAGATGGCCGCGTTCATGATCGAGACTGGTAATGAGCCGATCGGCTCCCTCGGCTACGACGGACCGCTGGCTGCGCTCGCGCCGCGGGCGAACCTCGCGGATCATCTCCACGAAACGGTGGCGGTGGTGACGAATCCCGCGATCGACCGCGAGCGGGAGATCGAGCATTTCTCCACGCGTGTTCTGCTCGGCCCGCGGCCGGCGCCTCAGGCGCACGACTCGCGCCGGTGGATCGAACTCGCCACGCCGCTCCTCCTTGGCGGGCATCCCGCGTGGACCGGGCTGCGAGGCGATGACTTCCGCGCCCTCGCGCGCCAGAAGGGCACGTGGCTTATCGATGACGTGATCGCTCGGTTCACAACGGATGCGAGAATCCCGCCAGTCTTCCTGGAGGCCGATCGCGATTGGGAGGAGCACCCGCGCGACGCGCTGGCCCGGCTCGGTGCGGCGGCCGCACGCGGCGTGCGCGCGGGCGCGCAGCTCGTAGTCGTTCGCGACCAGGGCGTTCTGAGCGAGGGCCGCGCGTGGCTCGATCCGCACCTCGTGATCGCGGCGGCCCATCGCGCGCTCGTCGCACAGCCTTCGCTTCGCCGGGACTGCGCGCTCGTCGTCTCCGCCGGGAGCATTCGCAACCTCCACGACGTGATGGTCGCGCTCGCGCTCGGTGCGGATGCCGTGAATCCGTACCTCCTGCTGGAGTACGCGATCGCCACCGCCGACCCGGACGCGCTTGGCAATCTCCTCGAGGCGCTACGCAAGGGCATCGAGAAGGTCATGTCGACGCTCGGAGTCCATGAGCTCCGCGGCTACGGCCGGCAGGTCTCGGCCGTCGGCCTCGCGCCCGAGGTCGCGCGCTTTATCGGTCTGGAGACGTTCTGCGCCACCGATGAGAGCGGCCTCACCTGGGACCGCATCGCCGAGGAAGGCTTCGCGCGTGCGTCGATGCTCCGCGAGCGTCGCGACGCCCGGCTCGAGCCGGCATTCCGGATCTGGCCGCGCGCTTGGAAGTCCGCGCTCGCGGTCGCCAACGGCGAGGCGCCGTACGCGACGTACGCCGAGAAGCTGCGGGAGCTCGAGACATTGCACCCGGTTTCCTTGCGGCACCTCGTCGACTTCACCCGGCCGCTCGATGAAGCCGAGGGTGCGGCGGATACCAGCGCGGGCGAGCACGCGGGACCCTTTTACATCTCGTCGATGTCCTTCGGATCGCAGGGCGAGACCGCGTACCGCGCGTATGCGGAAGCGATGGCCCGTCTCGATCTTCTCTGCATCAACGGCGAGGGCGGCGAGCTGCCGGATCTCATCGGCCGTTATCCGCATAACCGCGGTCAGCAGATCGCCTCGGGCCGCTTCGGCGTTTCCGCGCTGCTCGCGAACTCGTCGAACTATCTCGAGATAAAGATCGGGCAGGGCGCGAAACCCGGGGAGGGCGGCCATCTGCCGGCGCGTAAGGTCTCGAAGAAGGTCGCGCTCGCACGCAACGCCCAGCCGGGCATCGACCTCATCTCACCGTCGAACAATCACGACATCTATTCGATCGAGGACCTCGCGCAGGTCGTCCACGAGCTCAAGACCGTAAATCCGCGCGCGCGCGTTTCTGTGAAGGTGCCGGTCGTGCCGGATATCGGCGTGATAGCCGTCGGCATCGCGAAGGCTGGAGCGGATATCGTCACGCTCTCGGGCTATGACGGCGGCACCGGCGCGGCGCGCCAGCACGCGCTCCGTCGCGCGGGGTTGCCCGTCGAGATCGGTGTCGCGCAGGCGCACCGCGCGCTGGTGGCGTCGGGGCTCCGTGACGTCGTCGAGATCTGGTGCGACGGCGGGATGAAGAGCGCGCTCGATGTCGCCAAGATGCTGTGCCTGGGCGCTGACCGCGTCGGCTTCGGGACGCTCGCGATGGTCGCGATCGGTTGCACGATCTGCCGCGGTTGCCAACTCGACACCTGCCACGTCGGCATCGCGACGCAGCTCGAGTCGGTGGCCGAGGCGACCGACCGAGGCGTCAAGCGGTTCGAGCCACGCGAGTTCGAGCGCGCCGTCGAAAATCTCTCTCGGTTCTTCAGCGCGCTCCGCGCGGAGCTCGCCCGTATCGCTGCGCAGCTCGGCGTCGGCGCGACAATCGATCTGGTCGGGCGGACCGATCTGCTGGCGCAGGCGCGCGGCCTCGATCGCGTGGATTTGCGCGAGCTCTTGGAACCGGTCACGTGGGCCCCGCCCGGCCGGCGCGAGGTGCGCGTGGTCGCCGGGGCGGTGGCTGCCCAGGAGGCGGAAGAGGAGCGGACGCTTCGCGCCGCCGACCGCTTCGTTGCCACAGATGCGTCGGGCGAGCTCGCGCGTCTGCGGATCGCGGGCGCGAGTGTCGCCGACGTCGCCTCCAGCTACCGCGAGGGTTCGGTGGCCGGAAACGGCTTCGCCGCCTACGCCACCGACGGGGTCGCGCTCACTTTGCGCGGTGGAGCGCAGGACGGCGCCGTGAAGACGGCGCTCGGCGGGGCGGTGACGATCGTGAAGGCGCGGAACGCCGCCGGCAGATTTGTCGATGGATCTGTGGGCAAGTGCTTCGGCTACGGCGCGCAGCGGGGCAGGTTCCTGGTGCAGGGCGGCGCCGACGCTCGCGCCGCGATCCGTCTCTCGGGCGCCCAGGTCGTCTTCGGCGGCGACCTTCGCGGGTTCGCCTTCGAGTACATGACCGGCGGCACCGCTGTTGTCCTCGGCGACCCCGGTCGCTGGATCTGCTCGGGGATGAGCGGCGGGGTCGTGTACTTACGCCACGATCCCGCGCGCGGACTCGACGATGCCGGGCTGCGCGATCGCTTCGCGAAGGGCGCGAAGGTCCACATGCGGCCAGCGCGAGACGAGGATCTTCCCGCGCTGCGCGAGCTCATCGACGCGTACGCCGACGCGCTGAGCGCAAGCGACCAGGCCGACGCCGCCGGCTACGTGCGCGCTCTTCTTGACGATCCTGCGGCGAACTTCCGCGCCATCCGACCCGGAGCGGACATCACCGACCAGACTGTCTCAACGGAATAGCGCTCGTCATCGGCGCCCGAGACGGTGTGAGCAGCGCCGGGGTCTTCCTCGCTCGGCCCCGGTGGGATCGCGATGGACCGCCGTCCAGGGGCCGCTCGCTCAGAAGACCCCGACGCTGCTCGAGCCCATCACTCGTCGCCCTAGTCTCGCTTCCTAATGAGTTTCTTTGCTCTGGGTCTTGTCCTGATATCCGCTGTCTTTCACGCGACGTGGAACCTGCTTGCCAAACGCGCGGGAGCCGACGCGCCATTTCTGTGGCTCGCGTACATCGTGGGCGCGATCACGTTTGCGCCGTTCGCGATCGCGATCCTCGTCATCGCGCGTCCTGAGCTCGGGTGGCCCGCTCTCGTCTTCATCGCGGTCGCGGTTGGTTTGCAGACGCTCTACTTCGCGACGCTGACGGCCGGGTATCGCGCCGGAGATCTCTCGCTCGTGTACCCCATCGCGCGTGCGAGCGGTCCGCTCCTCGCGACGATCGGCGCGATCGCGATCTTCGGCGAGCGACCGACCGCGGTCGCAGTGACCGGCGCTCTTGCGATAGTCGCGGGCGCCTTGGTCTTGACCGGCGATCCGCGCGCGCTTCGCCGTGATGGAGCGGGCCGGGCGGTCGGCTTTGCGCTCGCGACCGGCGCGGTCATCGCCCTCTACACGCTCTGGGATAAGACGGCCGTCGCGGTCGTCTTGATCCCGCCGCTCCTCTATGACTGGTCGACCGTCGTCGGTCAGGCGATCGTGGTCACGCCCGTCGCGCTCCGGCATCGCGACGCGGTTAGTGCGGCGTGGTTGGGCCACCGATGGGAGGTCATCGGGGTCGGCGTCCTCAGCCGGCTCGCGTACATCCTTGTGCTCACCGCGCTCGTCGTGAGCCCGGTCTCCTATGTCGCGCCTGCGCGCGAGATCGGCATCCTCATCGGCGCGATGCTCGGCGCGCGCATGCTCGCGGAGGGCCACGTTATGCGTCGGGGTATCGGCGCGGCAGCGATGGTCGTTGGCATCCTCGCGCTGGCCCTTGGTTGATGATGACCGATATGAGGCCTGCGATATTTGGCGATCACACCTAGTATCCCCACCGATGCTCCGACTTCTCCGCCTCGTAGCTCTCATCGCTCTGATCCTCGCGCTCGCCCCCGCCCCGGCTGCCGCTGCCGATATCCGCAGTGGACAGGACATCACGATCGCGACCACTGACACGATCGACGACGACCTCTACGTGTTCGGGACGAACATCTCGATCAACGGGACCATCCATGGCGACCTGATCGCGGGGGGCAGCAACATAAGCGTCGACGGCAACGTGACCGGAGACGTGATCGCCGCCGGAAACAGCGTGGCGATCCGCGGGCAGGTCGGCGGCAGCGTGCGCGCGGCGGGCAACACGATCGTGGTCGATGGAAAGATCGCGAACGACCTCGTTGTCGGCGGCAACGAGCTGACGATCATGGGCAACGGGCGAGTTGGGCGTGACGCGATCGTCGGCTCCAGCAACGCGACGATCAGCGGTCAGATTGGCCGTGATCTCCAAGCGGGTGGCAGCAACGTGAAGATCGACTCGAGCGTCGGTGGCAACGTCACGGCAACGGTCGACCGTCTTCAGATCACCGATCGCGGCAGCGTCGGCGGCTCGCTCAAATACACGAGCAAGAACGAGGCGCAGATCGCGAATCGATCATCGGTGAAGGGGTCGGTCGAACGGCAGACTCCCGACAACGGCCGCGCGCCGCTCTTCACGGGCACGGCGGCACTGGTCGTGGAATGGCTGAAGGGCCTCATCGGTCTTCTCATCCTCGGCATCCTCGTCGTGTTCTTCTTCCCTGGTTTTTCCCGCCGCGCGGGTGAGGCGCTCGTCCGTTCTCCGTGGCTGACTCTGGCTATCGGCGCGCTCGTGCTCATCGGCCTGCCGATCCTCTCGATCGTCTTCTTCGCGGTCGGTGCTCTGATCGGCGGATGGTGGATCGGTTTCGTCGTGCTCGCCCTGTTCGGCGTCGCACTCGCGCTGAGCATTCCGGTGGCCGCCGTCGGAGTGGGCGGGGCTCTTCTGCGGATCGCGCGGCGGCCCGTGCCGGTCTGGCTTGCGCTCTTTATCGGCCTCGTGGCACTGCTCCTCGTGGCCCTCATCCCGATCCTCGGCGGAGTGGTGATCTTCTGTGCACTGCTCTTCGGGTTGGGCGCGACGACGATCGCGGTCGTCGGGAACCGGCGCGCGGAGGCCGCCGTCCCGGCCTGACAAGATCCCCGCGTTCGGTCAGACGATCGTCCGCATCAACAGCGCGCGGTAACGCCCTCAGTCGGTAGGATGGCCGGTGGTGCCCACCCCGGCCCTGATTCCCATTCCTGCGAAGCTCACGCCCCGATCGGGCTCGTTCGCGCTCGGTGCGACGACATCGATCGCGGCGGGCGATGACGTGCGCGTTCCCGCCGAGCTCCTTCGCGATCAGCTCCGTCCCGCGACCGGCTTGCCGCTCCAAGTCGGCTCCCGAACCGGGTCGCGCATCGCGCTCGCCCTCGACCCCTCCCTCGGGGGTCTCGGCGAAGAGGGCTATCGCCTCACCGTCACCGCTGACGAGGTCGCGATCCGCGCTCCCAAACCGGCCGGGATACGCCACGGCTCGCAGACACTGCGCCAGCTCCTCCCGTCCGACATTTACCGGCGCGCCCCGGTTGCCGGAGCGTCCTGGGCGATACCGGCGCTTGAGATCGAGGATCGGCCGGGCTTCGCTTGGCGCGGGAGCCATCTCGACGTGGGGCGCCACTTCATGCCGAAGGAGTTCGTCCTCAAGCACCTCGATCTTCTCGCGCTTCACAAGTTCAATGTCTTCCACTGGCATCTCACCGAGGACCAGGGCTGGCGCATCGAGATCAAGAAGTACCCGAAGCTCACCGCCGTTGGCGCGTTCCGCAAGGACTCGATGACCGCGCCGCGAACGAAGGACCCGGCGGCTCGCAAGTTTGCGGGCAAGCCACACGGCGGTTTCTACACGCAGGACGACGCGCGCGAGGTGGTGCGGTACGCGGCCGAGCGCGGGATCACCGTCCTGCCGGAGATAGAGATGCCGGGGCACGCGATGGCCGCGATCGCGGCATACCCCGAGCTCGGCAACACCGGAAAGCCCATCGAGGTGCTCACGTACTGGGGCATTACCGATCACGTGCTGGGTGTCACGGACAACGTGCTGCGCTTTTTCGAAGACGTCTTCGATGAGGTGCTCGAGCTCTTCCCGTCGAAGTTCATCCACGTCGGTGGAGACGAGTGCCCGAAGACCGAGTGGCGCAACACCCCGTCCGCGCAGGAGCGCATGAAGAAAGAGGGCCTGAAGAACGAAGACGAGCTGCAGTCCTGGTTCATCCGACACTTCGATTCGTGGCTCGCGAAGCGCGGGCGGCGCCTCGTGGGCTGGGACGAAATCCTCGAGGGCGGTCTCGCCCAGGGCGCGACCGTGATGAGCTGGCGCGGCGAGGAAGGTGGCATCGCGGCCGCGAAGGCAGGACACGATGTGGTCATGGCGCCTCAGAGGCCGACGTACCTCGATCACTCGCAGAGCGAGCTCCCAACGGAGCCGCCGGGGATCGGCGGCCACAACTCGCTCGAGGCCGTCTACGCGTACCGGCCGGTCCCGAAGGAGCTTTCCGCCGAGGACGCCAAGCACGTCCTCGGCGCGCAGGGACAGATCTGGACGGAGTACATGCCCGATCCGAAGCGCGTCGAGTACATGGCCTGGCCGCGCCTCGTCGCGCTCGCCGAGGTGCTGTGGTCGCCGCCTGAGACCCGGAACTGGGCCGACTTCGAGAAGCGGCTCGCGACGCATCTCGAGCGCCTGGCGATACTCGATGTGAACTACCGCGGGCGGTTCGTGCCACCTGAGTAGACGGCACTGGGTCTGAACTCGGCACAACTCGGGGGGAGGCAACAATGAAGACAGCCAACGTCGGGAAGCGAACGAAGTACGAGGGCTACAAGAGCTTCGACTATCTCGAGCCGGGGACCGACTACCGCGAATTCAAGCTCGCGAAGGAACTCGATCGCGTGCCCTCACGCAAGGTGGAGGTGACCGAGGCGCAAGAGGAGCGCGTGTGGCGTCTCTTGGACCAGAACCTCGCGGTCTCCTTACACGATCACTGCTTCATCGTTCCTGAGGACTTCGGCGATCTCGCCGAGTATCGCCGTCAGGGTCGGGACTTCACTGGCTACGCCGGTATGGCGCAGTCGGGGCTCGATGCCGTCTTCGATTGCCTCATGGACGGCACCGGGACGATCACCTCGAAAGCCGGCTGGAAGTGGGACGACACCATCTACGACCTCGGAATGCGGATGGGCGACATCGCGCATCAGGAGTTCGTCATCCGCGGCGAATCGCTCGACGACATCAAGCGCGCGAAGGAGAACGGACAGATCGCGTTCATCGCGTCGCTCGAAGCGGCGACGGCCATCGAGAACGAGATCGATCGGCTCGACATCCTGTACGGGCTCGGGATCCGGTCGTCGGGCATCGCGTACAGCGAGGCCAACACGCTCGGGAGCGGGCTTCGGGAAGCGCGCGACGGCGGTCTCACCGAGTTCGGCCGCCAGGCTGTGCGCCGCATGAACAAGCTCGGCATCGCCATCGACATCTCGCACTCGGGCGACCAGACCTCGCTCGACACGATCGAGGCGAGCAACAAGCCGATCTTCGCAACGCACGCCGGAGCGCGTGGTCTGTGGAACACGAAGCGCATGAAGCCCGATGAGGTGCTGAAGGCGCTCGCGGCGAAAGGCGGCGTGATCGGCATCGAGGCCGCACCGCACACGACGCTCACGAAGAAGCACCCGAAGCACTCGATCGAGAGCTTCATGGAGCACTTCGAATACTGCGCGGACCTCATGGGGATCGACCACGTCGCGTTCGGTCCGGACACGCTCTTTGGTGATCACGTCGGACTGCACCACTACTTCGCGAAGCAGCTGTCCATCAGCGCGGCGCGCGGCCAGGTCCAGTTCGACGAGGTCGAGTTCGTCGACGGGATCGAGAACCCGGCGGAGGCCTTCCCGAACATCGTTCGCTGGATGGTCAAGCACGACTACTCGGACGGCGACATCGCCAAGGCGATCGGCGGGAACGTCATGCGCGTGCTCGAGGAGGCCTGGTTCCGTTAGGTCTTGGGAGCGAGCTTCTTTCCGCGCGTGACCGTGTAGCCGCGGGCTTCGCGGTCGAGGCCACGTCCTCGCTCGCCGAGTTTCTGCGCGACGGCCTCGCGGTGCTGCTCGGTGCGGTTACCGCCGAACTTGAACTTCGCGCGAACGTCGGTGACGGTGAGTCGCAGTCCGCGGATCGCGCCGAACTGCTTCGCATAGCGGTTCTCGCCCGGCTCGACGGGCGCGTGCTTGCCTTCCGGTTGGAAATGCCCGAGCTGACGCTCGAGGATCTTCGCGAGGGCCGCGTCGTCGTCGATCGGCTCGACGTCGCATGCGAGCTGCACCGCCGCGTAGTAGCTCGTCGGCACGCCGTACTCGTCCTGATTCCAGTGCCCGGGGATGTATGCGTACGCGCCGAAGACCGAGAGGAGCGCGCGAGGCCGCTCTTCGATCGCCTTCCACACGGGGTTGATGCGCGCGAGATGCAGCAGCACGGTCTTGTCGCCGTCCCAGATGAAATGCGTGGGCACGACTATTGGCAGGTCGCGGGTTGGCGCTCCGGGGACGATGAAGTCGCCGAAGTCGTGGGTCTTGAGGAAGTCGCGCCACTCGGCGTCGGTGAGCGGCTCGTCGTGTCTGTGGATCAGCATCGAGTGAATGATGAACTGTCGGGGTGGACGGACTCGAACCGTCGAACCTTCTGGTCCCAAACCAGACGCGCTACCAACTGCGCCACACCCCGTCGCTTATCAGTCTGACACGGTGCGTGGCCGCTCTCTAGCGTTCTTGGCGTCCCTCTTCGTTCGGCTGCCCTCGGAGCTTGCCGCTGGCCGGGTCGCGGCCCGCGCGGCTGATAGTGCGGACCACATGGCAATTGGCACACACGAGCTCGCATTTTCGTAGCTCCGCGAGTGTGCTTATACGCGACCGACTCCGCACCATATCGCTGATGCACGCAACTTTCTCGTAGCCCGGTAGATGGTCCCAGTGCATCACCCAAACCGGGAACACGTGACCGCAATCGGCGCAGGCCAAACCTTCTTTGACCGAGGCCATCCATGCTCGTGCTTCAGTCGCCCGTACAAGTCTGCGTGCAAGCCGCGCGGCTTTTCCACGCTCGTGGTAGTACCGACGGTCGTATGAACATCGACATTCACGGCAGTAGGAGAACTGTGCGGTGCGCGACCTGTGAAACTCAGTTTGTGGTTTCCATAGCCCGCACATCGCGCAACGCCTAAGGGTGGCCTCATCGGGAGATACCTCAAGCACGGCTGACTAACCACGTACCCCAGCCCGCGCGCCGAAATGTCCGGATCGTGTGGCAGTTTGTGCACACGAGCTCGCACTTGGCCATCTCATCGAGGATCTCGTCACGCGAGCGGCTGTTGAGGCCGTTGCTGATGTCGCCGAGCTTCGGCACGCCTGGTAAGTGATCCCACTGCATGACCTGGGGCGGAAAGATCCGGCCGCAATCGGTGCATGGCCGGCCGCTCTTTAGGCTCAGGAGCCACTCTGCGCGACCCCGTTCCCAAGCGCGGCTTGGCACGCGCGTGCCAAGGACCCTCTGGTAGCGGTCGTGATCGATCACCGCTCGGCATGGTTTGCAGTAGGTCTGTACCCCATCGCGTCGGCCGCGGTGGAGGTGAAATTCGGAAAGCGGCTTCGTCTCGCCGCAGCGCGCGCATCGTTTCACTAGTTAGCCCATCCGTTCGATATCAACATAGATATCGACGGGGGCTTGCGTACCCCGCGCAGTTCGGACGGGTTCGGTCACCATGCCTCTGTGAAATCACGCTCTCTAGCGCTCTCGGCGACCCTCGCGCTCGTCCTCCTGCCGTCGCAGCTGCCGGCGGCCGCGCTGCCGCTCCTACGCACTGAGTGGAACGGGTCGAGCGCGGCGCTTGGCTGGGTCGTCTCGGCGTACATGCTCGGCTACGCCGCGGCGGTACTCGTCGTACTCCCGCTCACGGATCGCGTGCGGCCCTCGCGCGTCATCGCGATCGGCGCCCTCATCACCGCGCTCGCGAACCTCGCGTTC
>Ga0209689_1000699_pt1 | contig 23962 bp, 20 predicted proteins | sample GraSoiAngelo_149_FD_187119 | JGI IMG/M metagenome (GOLD analysis project Ga0209689, IMG submission 187119) | Grasslands soil microbial communities from the Angelo Coastal Reserve, California, USA - 14_1009_09_30cm (SPAdes) (version 2) | ecosystem: Environmental > Terrestrial > Soil > Grasslands ... | reverse complement strand
GGCAACATCACCATCCACCCGCAATCTCAGCTCTAGCCGCTGCTCGCGAACAGGTGGAAGGGGCGGCCCCTGCGGGCCGCCCTTTTCTACTTCGCTTTAGCCTCTCAGAATCCTGAAGGATCGTCTGCTCCAGCGCATTCGCGGGTCGGGGCCGATCACGTTCGCCGACTACATGGAGGCCGCGCTCTTCGATCCTGAGGATGGCTACTACACGACGCGCGCATCCCTCGGCTTCGATGGCGACTACGTCACCTCCGTCGATCTCGGCCCGGCCTTCGGTCGTGCCCTCGCACGCGGCGTCGCCGACCTCTGGACCCTCGCGGGCAAGCCCACGCCATGGGACCTCGTGGAAGCCGGCGCGGGGCGGGGAATGCTTATGCGCGACCTTCTGGGCACGCTCGAACGAGAGCGGCCTGATGCCGCGCGGGCCGCTCGCCCGGCGATTGTGGAGGTCTCGCCGCGTCTTCGGACGCAGCAGTCGCTCGCGCTCGAGGGACGCGACCTCCGGTGGGCGTCCGTGGCGCACAGCCTCGCCCCGATACAGGGAATCGTTCTCGCGAACGAGGTCCTCGACACGTTTCCGGTGCACGTTCTCGCGCGTACCGCCGACGGCGTGCGCGAGGTGTTCGTCGCGGAACAGGGAAGCGCACTGGTCGAGGTGCTGCGTCCGCCGAGCAGCTCGGATCTCCGCTGGCGAATTCCCGGGTCCGTCCCTGTCGGCGGCCGGTGGGAGACGAGTCCAGCGGCCGAGGGCTGGGTCGCGAGTCTCGCGGCAGCGCTTGTCTCGGGCTACATCGTCTTGATCGACTACGGCGGTGACGAGAGCGAGCTGCTCACGCGACAGGGCTCCGGAACGATCCGCGGCTTTGCGCAGCACCGGCTCGTCTCCGATCCTCTCCTCGACCCAGGACGGCATGACCTCACGGCGAGCGTCGACTTCACCGCGATCCGCCGTGCCGCGGAGGGTGCCGGCCTTCGTTTCGCGGGATCGGGCACGCAGCGCGACGTCCTCATCGCGCTAAGGATCCGCGAGGCGACCGCCCGACCCGCTACGCCGATCGAGCAGCTGCGCGCCGCGAGCCGGCGCTCGGCGGTTGATGCGCTGCTCGATCCGAGCGGTCTCGGCGCGTTCAAGGTCGTGTGTTTCGCGAAGGAAGCGCCGACCGAAGGCCTGCGCATGTTCGGCAGTGCGCACGCGGAGAGTCCCGCACGGTATCCTTGACCCTTCGGGCTCTTAGCTCAGCTGGTTAGAGCGCAGCGTTGACATCGCTGAGGTCGGGTGTTCGAGCCACCCAGAGCCCACAGGGATTCGCTCACCTGACAAATGGAGAGAGCGGCCGGACGACGGCCGCTCTCTTGCGAGACTAGAGAGGAAGCGACGGGGTCCCTACCCTGCCGGACGCGCCGTGATGTTTCCCTGGACGACGCTGTGGACCGGGTAGTGCGTGTTGTCCGGAGTCGCGCAATCCGAAGAGCCGTTCGCATCCATGAAGTTGATCGCGTCGCCATATTGCGAGCTGTCCTGGAATCCCGACCGCATGTATTCACCTTGGGCCACGCCGTACGGGACCTGGAAGTACGGGCCGTCAACGCTATTTACGAACGACGTTAGCCATCCCCTGTACGTTCCCGGCGACCCCACGTAGACGTTGATGCAGGTCGCGCGGGAGTTGACCGATCCACCGTTGACGCATTGATAATCGGGAACCTTCATGTGGAATGAACCTGTGACGGTCCCGTCCCCCTTGGTCTGTGCATTGACCCCGAAGTTCGTGTAGTACACGCCGCCGCCCGACGGACAGTCGTGCACGAACTGGCCTCCGCCGGTGATGAACGGTGGCTTTTGCCCCGCGTACACGATGGAACCGAGGCTGACGACCGGCGCCTGGAGGAGCGTGCAGCTGAGCCCCGCGGGGAAATCGATCATTGCCTGCACCGACGCGGTGAGGCTCTGGAGCGTGTCGGTGTCGACGGTCATCGTCATGCTCGTGCCATCGTCGCAGTTGAGAGTGACGTCGGTTTCTCCCAGACCGACGACTGGGAATGCGGCGCCGAGCATAAGCCCGGCAACGGCCACGACCGTGGTGAGAACGCGCCTCATACACAACCTCCAGAAGTCATCGGCCACCAATAAGCGGGTTCGCCGCGACGCTACAGAGGACCGAGCGGCCGTACGTCAGGTGAATGCCGCACGCCGCATAGGGAAAACGCGGTGGATGCCGGGGATCAGGAGGCGTGTCCGAAGTTCCGCGAAGCGATTGGATCTCGCACAAGGCGTCGCTCGCCGTCACTCCATCGGGCTACCCGGCGAGGCTCGCAGCGATTCAGCCGACACGCCGCTCCCCACCGAGAGTGATTGCGCGGCGACGCGGTTCCGCTGGAGTTGTTCTCGCGGGAGCCGCCCCGGGCAGGTGGGGCCGGGCGGCTTCCGTGACCGCGTTGATCCTCGGGCGGGCCAACCGGGGTTCGAGGTGGTCTGGCCGGTCGGCGACGACATCCCACTCACCGCGTCCGGGAAGTTCCGTTCACCGCGAGCCAGGTGGGCCGGAGCTAGCGCACTACGCCGACAGACGAGCGGGTTCGGTTACCGGTTTGTTCGCGCCGTTCTCTTTCACAAGGACGTTCGCGCGCAGCAACGAGTCGAAGGACTCCCCGCAATCCGCCCAGTAACCGTCGATGACGTCGTGCTGCAGGCGGCCGCGACGAAGGTACGCGTTGTTCACGTCCGTGATCTCCAGCTCGCCACGAGCCGACGGTTGCAGACCCTTGACCACTTCGAAGACGAGGTTGTCGTAGAGGTAGCACCCCGTCACCGCGTACCGTGAGGCTGGCACGGCCGGCTTCTCCTCGATTCTTTCGATGCGGCCATCTCTGAAGACCGGCACTCCGTAGTGCTCGGGGTGGTCGACCCCCGCGAGGATCACGCGGGCGCCGCCGCCTTGGGCCTCGAAGCGCTCAACTGTCGGACGGATCGAGAACTCGAAGATGTTGTCCGCGAGAAGGACGCAAACGTCATCGCCGCCCACGAAATGACGCGCGAGCGCCAACGCGTCCGCAATGCCGGCCGCGCGCTCCTGGTGGGTGTAGTCGAGGTGCTTGAGGCCGAATGCGCTGCCGTTGCCCAGAAGTGGGAGGAACTCTCCGGCGTGGTTGCCGCCGGTCACGATGAGGATCCGGTCGATGTCGCATTCGACGAGGAGTTGGATCGGGTAATAGACCATGGGCTGGTTGTAGACCGGCAATAGGTGCTTGTTCGTGATGCGGGTCAACGGATAGAGGCGGGACCCCGACCCGCCGGCGAGGATGACGCCTTTCATCGCGCCCCAGCCGTGGCGGCCGGCCGGACCCAGGCGAATTCATCGATTTGCTCGCGCATCGCTCTCTTTTTCGGCTCCCACCACGGCCGATTGTCCGCGTACCAGCCGACGGTCTCGCGTATGCCCTGCTCGAACGGGACGGCCGGCCGCCAGCCCAGCTCCTGGGTGATCTTCGAATGGTCCAAAAGGTACCGCCGGTCGTGACCGGGTCGATCGTCGACGTACGTCTTGAGGGTCTGCGGCTTGTCTAGCGCGTCGAGGACCGCGTCGGCGATCTCCTCGATGCTCCGTTCGTCGCCGCTGCCAACGTTGTATGTGGCGCCGGGTTGCCCTCGCAGGATCACCGCTTCGATCGCCGCGCAGTGGTCGTCGACGTGGAGCCACTCGCGGCGGTTGGCGCTCTGGCGGTAGAGCGGCAGAGGCTCGTCGTCGAGCGCGCTCGTCGTGAAGAGCGCGATGACTTTCTCGGGGTGCTGCCAGGGACCGTAGTTATTCGAGCAGTTCGTGACCGTCGTCGCGAGCCCGAAAGTCTCGTGATACGCCCGGACGATGAGCTCCGCCGCGGCCTTCGAGGCGTTGTACGGTGTGCGTGGGCGATATGGGGACTCCTCCGTGAACGCCTCGGCCGAGTCGAGCGCGAGATCTCCGTAGACCTCGCAGGTCGAGATGTGGTGAAAGAGCGGGACCCGTCGCGCGCGCGCGACTTCGAGCAGCGTTTGCGTGCCCAGGGCATTGGTGCGCACGAAGGCTGCCGGCTCGAGCACCCCGCGGCTGTTGTGCGACTCCGCCGCGAAATTGACGATCACGTCCGGAGGGTGCTCTGCGACGATCTCCTTGATTGCCCGACCGTCACAGATGTCGGCCTGGACGAACGAATAGCGATCGCCGCGCGCACGCGCGACGTCCGCGTTGTTCGCGGGATCGCCCGCATAGGTGAGCAGGTCGACGTTGATGATCTCGTCATCGGGATGACCCACGAACCAGAACCGGATGAAGTTCGAGCCTATGAAGCCCGCGCCGCCAGTGACCAATAGGCGCATCTCGCGCATTATTTCGGCGTGCTCGGGCTCGTCATCAGGTCTTTGGCATCGGGTCATTGCCGTGTTTTTTGTCGTGCTGTCGAGGCGAGAGCACTCTTGGGCGGAGCCTTTGGCTGCTCGGTCGCCAGCATGACAGCGGACTGACCAATGGCGTTCACGTTCCGTCCGCTCGATGGACTGCCCGAGGTCGTTCGGATCGAGTCCACCCGCCACGGCGACGATCGCGGCTGGTTCGCCGAGGTCTACAAAGAGAGCGCTTTCAGGGCGAACGGGATCGTCGCGACGTTTCGACAGGCTAACCACACGATGTCCGCCGAGCCGGGAACTCTCCGTGGGCTGCACTATCAGGTGGCCCCCTTCGCTCAGGGCAAGCTGATCCGGGTCACGGCGGGCGAGATCTTCGACGTCGTCGTCGACATCCGGTCCGGCTCCAAGACGTTCGGGCGCTGGGTCTCGACTGTTTTAGGAGCGACCGAGTCAGCAATGCTTTGGGTCCCAGAGGGTTTCGCGCACGGATTCCAGACGACCCTTCCGGACACCGAGATCGCCTACAAGACCACGGCCGAGTACAGCCCGGCGCACGAGCGAGGGATCCGCTGGGACGACCGCGCTCTGGCCATCCCGTGGCCGATTGGCGAGCCGATCCTTTCGGCGCGCGATCGCGATTGGTCGACGCTGGCCGAGCTTCCCGCGGCCCGCACCCGGGCGCGCTGACGCCGGCCGCGCGAGACGCGGGAGTCCCATACAATCCGGCTGGTCATTGCCCGGTAGCGCGCGTCGGCGTAATCGCGGGCAGGGTGGGTGTGTCGGGCCGCGACGGACATCGTAGACAGGCGATCCTGGTCGTCGAAGACGACGACGACATGCGCTCGTTCATCGTCGAGGTGCTCACGAGCGCCGGATATCTCGTCCGCGCCGTGCACGCTGGCGAGGAGGCGATTGAGTCTGTGCGCAAGGAGCAGCCTCAGCTCGTCCTCCTCGACGTCCATCTCCCCGGCATCTCGGGATACGAGGTCTGCGGGTGGCTGCGAAACCGTTTCCGCGACAGCGTGCCGGTGATGTTCCTCTCGGGCGAACGTGTCGAAGCCTTCGACCGGGCCGCCGGGCTGATGCTCGGCGCCGACGACTACATGTCGAAGCCGTTCTCGACCGAAGAGCTCCTCGCCCGGGTCCGCGGGCTGCTCCGCCGAACGGTGCCGTCCGGTCGGTCCTTGGAGTCGAAGCTAACGATGCGCGAGCTCGAGGTGCTCCGGCTCCTCGCCGGCGGGCTCGGTCAGAAGGAGATCTCCGGCCACCTTTCGATCAGCGCGAAGACGGTGGGTACGCACATCGAGCACATTCTCATGAAGCTCGGGGTACAGAGCCGCACGCAAGCGGTCGCGCTCGCCTATCGGGAGCAGCTCATCGAACTGGACGCGCCGGAGAGCGGCCGAGAACCGTCGACCACCGCGAAGACTCGTCCCTGAGGCTAGCCGAGGGTCAGCGGACCGTCCCGCCGGCTCAGCGCGCGGCCTTTGCGACGCTGGCCATACGTAGGGTCGCGGCCGGGAGCAGGCTGGCCCCGAAGCTCGAGGGGCGACTGGCGGTCGTCCGCGTGATGGTCGGCATCGCGACCGTCGGCTCGACCAGATTCTCGCGATAGGCGACCGCCACCGCTTGGGCGCGGCTCGGCACGTCGAGCTTCATGAGGATGTGCTCGATGTGCGTACCCACAGTCTTTCCGCTGATGAGCAACTGGTTCGCGATGTCCGCCTGCGTCAGGCCACCCGCAAGAAGGCGAAGCACCTCGAGCTCGCGCGCGGTCAGACTCTCCGCGAGCAGGCGTGGCGACGGCACCGTCCTCCGCAGGAGCCCGCGGATTCGTGCGATCAGTTCGTCGACGGAGAACGGCTTCATCATGTAATCGTCGGCACCGAGCATCAGACCGGCGGCGCGATCGAACGACTCCTTCCGCTCGGCTGACATGAAGATGATCGGAACGATGTCGCGGAAGCGCTCGCGAAGCCATCGGCAGACTTCGTAGCCCGAAACACCCGGGAGTCGAACGTCGAGGACGACGAGCAGAGGCTGCTCCCTCCGCATCGTCTCGACGGCCGCCTCGCCAGATACGGCTTCGTTCGTGGCGAATCCAGCGTTGCAAAGCACCGTCTTGAGCAGCAGGCGAATGTCGGGATCGTCGTCGACGAGAAGGATGGTTCCCCGAGGCGATGAGCTAGCCACCCGCGTCCCCCCATGCCGTGTACCAGGTCTCTTGAGACTTCTCCTGGTCGGCGCCCAGGCGAGCACCGTCCGTGCCATTGGCACGATCCATCGCGCTACGTAAACGAAGTTCTACTAACTAGGGCTGCATCGCTCTCCCAACGATGGACGCGCTGCTATGTGTCGGTGCGGTAACGCGGCGGATCTCGCTCAGGAGCTTTTCCTCGCGCGAGTCTTTGGTCACGAACGCGGCTGCCCCCTCGCGGAACGCGTCGGCCCGCAGGCGCGTCTCGTTGCTGAATACGAGGATTCGGATCTGGGGAAGGGCGGCCGCGAGCTCGCGGATCACGTCAAGGCCACGAATACGCGCCAGCGAAAGATCGACCACGAGAACGTCGGGCCGAAGGTCCTGGGCCAGCCGGATGGCCGCGTATCCATCCTCGGCCTCGCCGACGATCGCCATATCCGGCTCGTCTCTCAGGGCCGCGCTGACCCCGTACCGTGTCGCTCGATTACCGTCGGCTACGACTATGCGCATCTCGCCACGTCCACTGTTATGCGTTGCGAAGGACAGACCAAGGGCTCTGCACTGTCAATGCGGTGTTTACCTAGGGTCCCAATCGGTCCTCTCGATGCAGACTCGTCACGAAACTGATGAACCTCCACAACGTTTTCCCGACGGCTTCTACGGGGTTCTACTGACGCAGCGGGGTGAGGTCGTCTGTAGCGTCCGGCTCGATGGGACTAGGGGTCTTCACTCCGCATTCCTCGGCGCTCCCCGAAGCAGTCAAGCGTCGGAGAGTCTCGAGCTCCGAGCGCAGGGTCGTGCTGTTCCTGAGCGATGCCGTCGCGATCGGCGTGTCGTTGTCAGCGGCGGCACTCCTCGAGATAGGCGGATCGAGCCCCCTGTCGAACGGTCCGATCTCGTTCGCGGTTCTTGTCGCCATCTGGACCGTCAGCGCGGCGGTCTTCGATTGCTACGAGCCTCGCGTTTCGGCTCGTGCATCGGAGACCGTCGAGTCTGCGGTCCGCGCGCTGGCCGCGACGAGCGTTGTGTACTTCGCCGCCCATTTCGTGATCCCGGGGCTGATCCCGCCGCTGGGTGGAAGCCTTGCCGGTCTCGCGGTCTGGCTCTTGGTGGCCCTGACAGCGATCTGCGCGGGCCGGGTCGCGTACATCAAGCTCATCGCGAGTGCGAGCGGACGGCGCCGGATCGCCGTCGTCGGGACGCCCGCATCATGGTGCGCCGCGAGCGACCTCCTCAGGACGATCGAGATCGAGTACGAGGTCGCCGGTCTCGTGACGAAAGACCGCGACGTGGGGACGGATGGTTTCGCGGTCTTGGGAACGCGCGCGGATCTCGGCCAGATCGTCCGCGACCAGCAGATCGACGAGGTCGTGGTCGCGTCTGCCGGTGACGATCCGGCGACGATGGACGACCTGATCGCCCCGTACGAGTCTGGTGTGCTCGTGCGCCATCTCTCGGACATCTTTGAGGAAGTGAGTGGCCGGATCCCCGTTCGATATCTCCGCCCACACTGGTTCGCCGTGCTGCCGCGACGGCCCGGCGGCGGGCGAACGTACGACTTCGTGAGGCGCTCAGTCGACGCTCTTGTGGCCGGGGTAGCGCTGATCCTTGTCGCGCCGATCCTGGCGCTGGTGGCATTGGCTGTCCGGCTCGATAGCCCCGGTCCGGTGATCTACCGACAGGAGCGTGAAGGCTATCGCGGTCGCTGTTTCACCATCCACAAGTTCCGCACCATGCGCGCCGACGCTGAGGCGGGCGGGCCACGTTGGGCCTCCACCGGCGATACCCGTCGGACACGAATCGGTAGAGTCCTTCGGCCCACCCGCCTCGACGAGCTTCCGCAGCTCTGGAACGTCCTGATCGGGGACATGAGTCTCATCGGACCGCGGCCCGAGCGACCGTGCTTTGTGGAGCAGCTCGGTCAGACAATCCCGTTCTATCGCGTTCGATCACTCGTCCGTCCGGGGATCACCGGCTGGGCTCAAGTCCGCTTCGCATACGCGGGCTCGGAGGAAGATGCACTCGAGAAGCTCCAGTACGACCTGTACTACGTGAAGCACCGCTCCGCCTTTCTCGATCTGGTGATCGCCCTGAAGACGGTTGGCGTGCTGCTTCACGCGTCAGGCAGGTAGGTGAGCGCGTTGCCAACAGCCGCGCGATCATTGCGCTCGTCGACCTCACGAGGTCATCGCGGGAACGGTGATGAAGACACGAGGGGCGAGCGCGGGCAGCAGGTTCACCCACGCACGGCTGCGGTAGGTGGGTGGGGAGCGTTCGTCTGCGCCACAGACCTAGTGCTCCCCACCTGGCACGTGATCGGCTGAACCCCGCGCCATCCGTGGATCGTGGGGTCGCGACCCCTCCCGTGAAACGAACAGCGCTCGTCCTCGATGGAGGGGGCGCGCAGTCCGTCGTTCTGGTCCGGGTGCTCGGTCAGCTCGGATGGAACGTCCTCTGCGAATCGGAGACGCGCTCGTCCCGTTCACGATGGACAACCGGGACTGTCAACCTACCCAGCCCGGATGGTCCCGACGCCGACCCTGACGGCTACGTCGCGGCGCTGCGAGAAATCTGTTCGCGTGTGGAGGTCAGCCTCGTCGCGCCGGCACGCGATCTGACGCTCAGCTACTGCTGGCAGGCGGCAGGCGCTGATGACACCATCGCGGGCGCCCGGATCCTCTCGGCCGACCGTCGCACAGCCGGCGTGTTCACGGACAAGGCCGCAGGGATCGAGGCCGCAGGCACGTACGGATTCCCCGTGCCGGCCACCATCACCGGACGACACGCCGATGAGATCGTGCGCGCGACCGAACGTCTTGGATATCCGTGCGTCGTCAAACCGCGCCGGAGCTTCTTGCGAAAGGGCGGTTTCATCCGCCAGATCCGCCACATCTACGTGCGGAGCCCGGCGGAGGCGCGTGCGGCGGTCGACGCGCTGACCAGCGACGACGGCCTCCTGCCGGTCGCCCAGGAGTACGTCACCGGGCGTGCCTGCTCGGTCACCGCGGTCGTGCATTCCGGTGCGGTCATCGCGTCCTCGGCGCGCGCGACGCTGTCGTTCTTCCCCCTGGAGGGTGGGACCTCTGTCTGGAAGCGGACCATTCCGGTCGAGACGCCGGGAGTCGAGGATGCCCTGGCGTTCATGCGCCGGTGGGGACTCGAGGGCGTCGCGGAGCTCGAGTATGTGTTGTCCCCCCTTGGCCCTCGATTCATGGAGCTCGGACCGCGAATCCATGGATGGATTCCGCTCGCCGAGGCTTCCTCACCGGGACTCCTCGCCGCCGCGATCCGAACCGTGATCGGCGAGGACGTCGAACCTCTTCCTCCGTATCGAGCGAACCTTGAAATGCGCTGGATCGGCGGCGAGCTCTTGCGCACCCGTTCAGCGCTCGACCCACGGACACGCCTGCCGGGCAACGTGTCGCGACTCGGAGTGCTGCGTTCGGCATGGCCGCCGTGGCGGCCTGGAATGCTTTACGACGGTGTCGATCTCGGTGACCTCGGGGCTCTGCTGCCGAGGGCGCTCGCTTATCGCCTCGTTCGGAGAGGCTCCGTCACCCGCATGGCCGAGAACGAGGCGCCTCGCACGAAGCGGCAGAACGGGCCGAAGGTCCCCTCGGCGGGATAGCCTACAAAGGCGATCCTCGGGTCCGACGAGCGGAAGGATCTGTCCAGTACGGGCCAGTGATTGCGAACGGAGATGCCCGACCGCAGGGCTGGATCAAGGAACTTGAGCTGGTCGACAGAGAACCGGTAGCCGGTTCCGAGGAAGAGCCGATCGACCTGCAGCGTCGAGCCGTCGGAAAGCCGGAGAGCGAGCTGGCTGCCGCGCGGCTCGATGGAACGGATCTCGGTGTGCTGGCGGATCTCGATCTTGTCCTTGATGGCTCGCTGCAGCCATGGCGAAGCGCCCGAGCGCATGATGCGCGCGGTCAACCGATCTCGGATCCGGCCCGGGAGTGTGGCGTATAGATCGGGATGTCCCACGATGCGATTGAGGACCGGAGGCCCGACGCCCTGTTCGGGGTACGCGAGCCGATAGAGCCACCAGCGGAGGCGCTGATCCTCGTGCGGCTTCCGTGGCGTGAACCAATGCAGCTCATTGCGAACCAGAAGCGTGACCTTGGCGCCCGCGCGGAACGCGAAGGCGGCCGCCTCGACCGCCGACTGCCCGGCGCCGACGACCGCGACGCGCACACCCGCGAGGTCGCCGAACCTGTCTCGATCCGTGGCCGGCGCGATCCGATCGTCGTCGATCGTGGCGAACGATGGGCGGCCCGAGAACGGAGTGATTCCGACGGCGATCACGACGGTTCCCGCGATCAGATCACCGGCAGCGGATCGCACGTGCAATCCGTCGCCGTTCTGCGAGATCATGTCGACGTCGGCGTTCACATGACACGGGACGTATCGCTCGCGGAACCAATCGAGATAGCTGATGAAGTCCGGAGGGGTCATCGGATCTCTCTTCGCGGTACCGGTCTCGCGCTCGTATTCCCAGATGGTTCCGCGATCGGCCGGGCCGGTAAGGGTCATGTGGTCCCAGCTGCCGCGCAGCTGCATATCCGGCTGCATCCTTCGCCACGTCGACATCGGCGAGCCGAAGACCACGGAGCGAAGACCGACGCTGTGGGCCGCCGTGGCGAGGCCGTACGGGCCGGCTCCGACGATCGCGACATCGACGCGCTCCACGCCGAACAGCTATAGCGCATCGCCGCCGCGATGATTCGGGTATGCGCCCTACGTCGTTTTCCTGAGCGCGATCCGCCACGCGCCTCGGTAGCCTTCGCGCATAGCGATCGTCCACGCCAGCCTGACTCTGCTGCATTCCGCACGCACCAGGACCATCCTGGAGCGGCTCCGCTTCTGGGCGTTTGTGCTCGGATGCGTCTCCCTGTTCTGGCAATGGGATCTGGCCGCGGCCGACGTTCTCTTCGGCGCCGGGATCCTGCTCTCGTTCGCGGTTTGGGCACTCGGGGCACCCGGGTTCGACCTCTCCTGGCCCCAGCCACTTCTCCTGCTGGCCCTTCTGATCACCGCCGTCGTCACCACGATCGAAAACGGGCAGACGCGGTTCTTCGAGATCACGGTGTATCTCGCGGTCGTCGCGCTGGCCCTCGCCGCCGCGCTGCGGCACGACCCTCGACGCATTCGGACGATCGAGGCCGCGATGGCGCTTGCCGGGATCGTCACCGCGGTCACCGTTGGCCTGGGCGCATCGGCGAGCCACGTGAACGTTCCATTCCTGCGCGTGTTCGCGTACGACTACCTGCGCGGCGAAGGACTGTTCAAGGATCCAAACGTCGCGGGCGCCTTCGTGGCATGCACTTATCCACTGGCCGCAGCACGCTCGCTGCGCTTCGGGCGGTCGCGTCTTCTCTGGCTCGGTTTTGCGACCACCGTGTTCGCCGCGGGTGTGGTCTTGTCGTATTCGCGCTGGGCGCTGCTTGTCCTCGCTCTGGGCGTCGTGGGCACGATGGTCGTCCTCGCGATCGCGCGTGACTGGAAGCCCTTCGCCGCACTCGGGGTCATGTGTGTGGTCGCCGGGATCGTCGGCCACCAGACCCTGCCGAGCTACCGCTACCAGCCGGTCCAAAGCTACGACGAAACCGGCCGCCTCCTCGCATGGATTCTCTCGGTCGAGCTCCTGTTGGAGCGTCCGCTTGGCATCGGCGCGGGGGCCTTCGAGGGGATCGCGGTCGAGCGATCCGGGCAGCTCGCCGGGAACGACACCGGCGGCACGCCTGAGAATCGCGCGGTGCCGAGCGAACCCCCGACATCGCCCGCGACAGCCGCGACGTCTCGCAACCTCGTCTCGAACGGCGCGTTCGACGGCGCGACCAACTGGCCCCTACCGGCGTTCGCGGCAACGATCGCTGATCCAACCAGCGCGACCGGTCACGCCCTCCGGAAGGTTACGACGGATATCTACCAGGATCCGGGCATCTCGATCCCGGTGGAGCCGGGGGTGGTCTATTCGTTCGGCGCAGCGGTGAAGACCGACGGGACACCCGCGCTCCTCATCATCCATTGGCGCGACGCGAACGACGTCACGATCAGTCAGGCCAACAGCGAACCCGTGACCTCGACGTCATGGACCGACACCGGGCTCTCCGATCAGCTCGCGCCGCCAGAGGCCCGAGCCGTCGTGGTGCTTCTGTCGAACCTCGAACCTGGAACGCAGTACTTCACGGCCCTTCGCGTCGTCGCGGGCCCCGTCGTGCCTGCATGGGCGTCCGACCTTCAGCACGTCGAACGGACCGGGCAGACCGCGCAGACCGCGGCCGGGCTGTCCGACGCCCGGTGCCACTCGACCGCCAGCTGCTCGACACACAACACCTTCTTGCGCGTGCTCGTGGAGACCGGTGTGCCTGGATTCCTGACGATGTGCGCCTACTGGCTAACCCTCGGATGGTCGGTCTTCAAGATGGGTCGGCGCGCCTATCCGTGGTCGCTCGCGTTCGTGCTCGTGATCGTCGCCGGCCTCACGATCGACACGCTGCACTGGCGACAGCTCTGGATCTACCTCGCGGTAGCCGGGGCGATGTTCGTGCACACGCCTTCATTTGCGACCGCGCAAGTCAAGGAACCGAGGGCCGCCGAGGCGAGCTTCGCGGAGTGACGCGCCGGCTAGCTAAGCTAGCGCGCCGACCGTAGCCGGCCGAGAGCGGCCCTCGCTCGAGGCATCAGCACGGTCACCTCGTCCACCCTCGGGAGAAGCTCGCGAGCCGAGAAGGGGTTGCCCGCGCGATGCAGGTAGATCGCGGAAGCACCACCCGCGATATAGGCGACGCTCGCGGCGATTGCCGCGCCCAGAGCGCCGTAGCCCGGGATGAGCAGGAGATCGAGGACCACGCCAAGGATCAGGGAGATGAGCGGAGGGAGCGATGATTGTCCGGGCCTGGACGACGTCGCGAGAGCGATCGAGAAGACTCTCGTCGCCGCATATCCGAACGCACCGGGCAGAAGCCAGAGGAACGGTGCTACCGAAGACTCGAACGGCTTGCCGAATACGATCGGAATGAGGGCCGGACCGAGGACCGCCGCGACGACGATGCTGGCGGTGGTGCTGAACGCCAGAAGCCGAGCAGCCCGCAGCGCCTGCTGTGCCCGCTCTCGCGGATCGCCGACGGCGAGGAACGGGTAAAGCGCCTCGCCGATCGCGGTCGGGAAATAGAGGAGGACTTCGGCGCCGTTCACCGCCACGGCGTAGATGCCCAGGATGGCTTTCGTCGAGATGAAACCCATCAGGAGCTGGTCCACCCGAAGGTTCAGGAAGCTCGTGAGGGTCCCGATCCAGAGCCGCGAGCCGAGCTTGATGAGCTGCGCGAGAAGACGCAGGTCTGGCCGCGCGAGTCCCGCGGTACGCATCGCCACTGTGAATCCGATGAGCCCGCCAATCGACATCGCGATCGCCCAGGTGAACGCCGCCGACGCAACGGTGAGTCCGACGGTGGCGGAGAGTATGCCGAGGATCGTGGCGTAGATCCACGGGGCGGTCGCGCCCGTGACCGTACGCGCGACGAACCGCTTGCAGCCCAGGAGGAACATCCCGCAGCTCTCGTACAGCGCGAGCCCGGCGGCGCCGACGACGAGAGCGACGAGCTCGGTTCCCTCGACACCCGCGGGGCGAGGCTCGGGCAGGCTCAGGATCACGACGGCGACCGCGGCGGCGAAGATGAGCGTCACCGGGACGACGAAAACCGCAAGCGCGCCGAGAAGCGCCGAACGTTCCGATCTCCGTTGAGCGGCGAGGATCGCCATCGCCTCGCCTGCCCCTATCCTCGCCACCCGCCCGATGACGAGCGCGGCGACGCTGATGAAAGCCATCGTGCCGCGTCCCTCTGGGCCGAGCCCGCGCGCCAACACCAGAACCGCGACGAACAACCCGCTGGCGCTCGCGATCTGCGCCCAGAGCATGAGGGCCGACCCGCCCAGGAAGGAGGTTCGCTCGTCGAGGACCTGCGGCGAGAGGCCTTCCCGCCCTTCGCCGCGGTCGGTGCTCGAGACGAGCGGCACGCCAACCTCCATCACGTTGCGGCGCTCACGCCCTGCATAGCGTGATCCGCCTCCGACGGTACGCCGATGGCTCGCGCCATCGCCGACCTGAAACTCGCCACGCCGAATCGACGCATGCCTCGTTGGACGCCTATGAGAAGCCGCCGACCCGCCTCCCCGGTCGAGCCGCGGAGAGCCTCCACGCATTCGTCGACGTCAGCAAAACGAAGCTCCTCGGCCTCGACGATCTCGCGGACGCCTCCCGTGTCGGGTACGACGGGGACGCAGCCCGCGGCGGCCGCCTCGACAACAGCAATTCCGAAGCCTTCGTGTGGATTGCTGTGGAGAAAATGGCTCGACCGGGAGAACTCTTGCTCGATCCGTTCCTTCGTCGGGTTGAGCACGACTTCGAGGTTTGGCGTGCGACTCGCCTCGCGTTGCACTTTGCGCGCGTAGCGGGGCGCGGCGGGGCTTCCGAGGAGCGTGAAGGTCCAATCTGGCATCCGCCGCGCGACCTCGATCTGCTCGAGCTGGTCCTTGTCGGGATGGAACGAACCAAGGGTCGTCACGCGCCGCAGGTCCGGACGGCCCGGGGAGAGCCGGCCGTCCCAGGCCGGCGGATGGATCACCTGGGCCTGGAGCGAGTACATCTCTTCGATCCCCGCACGCACGAACTCCGAGTTCGCGGCGAACATGCTGTCCGGGGGCGGCGTCTCCTCGCGCACGAGCACTTTCAGGAAGCTCGCAGACGACTTCCAGACGCCGCCGTTGAAACGCGACATGTACCGCAGCGACGCCTTGAACGGAAAGTGGATGTAGTGGACGTAGCGCGGGCCGACCGGCAGAAACGCCCACGTGTTATTGGAATTGAAGACGAGGTCTGGCCTGAGTCGCTCGATCATCCGTCGGGCCAGGAGGTTCGTGACAAGCACTTCGGGGCGGTGCGCGCTCGGGACACCCGCCCACGGCAGCAGCGTCGACAGCGTGTAGCGCAATCCGGAGAGCCCGAAGGCACGCCCTATGTCCGGATCGTGGAAAGCGAGACAGACGATGATCGGCTCTTCCCCGAGATCGTTGAGCAGGCGGACGAACTCGGCCAGGCACCGTGTTCGCCCCTCGAGTCCGATCCGATTCTGGATGATCAGGCAGCGCACGATTTCTCCTCAGTGCTCGCGGGAGAGCAAACGGTCACCTCTTCGCCGTACGCTCGGGACCGAACGACGTTCGACCGACAGCGCGCATAAGGCCTTCGATGTCGATCTTCAGCACGGACGCGGCGTAGCCGACGAGGCCGCCGAGGAGGATCGGCGGATATGGCGAGCGCACCGCACGCAGGAAGCTGTTTTGTGCCTCGCGCCATCTGCGCTGCAGCAGAAGGTTGCGCCCAGTGTTGAACGCGGCGCGCTGGACTCGTCTTCGCGCCGCCGCATTGACGGCGCGTGCCTCACCCGGGGACAGCCCCAACATCCTCGAGTGCTTTTGGACGAACGAATCGGCGAAAGCGGAGGCGCTGCGGATCGCCGGCTCGTGCGTCGACCACGAGCCCGAGCCGGGATGCCGGCGCCAGTAGGCCACCACCCGGTCCACATACGCGAAGCGGCCTACGAGGGTGAGCTCGAGAAACGTCGGGTAGTCCATCGCTCCGAGACCGGCGACCGCCTGAAAGCCGCCGATCGCGTCCAGCGCGGCGCGCCGGATGACGACGGCGCAAGGGAACGCGAATGGATAGCCGACCCGCAGCATCGCTCGCGCGGCCGCGCCGGGCGGGTCGTTGAAGAGAGCGGGGCGCCCAAAACGCCGCGCGAATCGCGCATCGGGAATCGTGGTCCGGGTCACCTTCGCTCCCGTGACGATCCCGGCGCGTCCATAGGCCAGGACGACGGACGGATCGTTGAACTTCGGGACGAGCAGGTCGAGCTTCTCCGGCGCCCAGAAATCGTCGCCCTCCAGGATCGCCACAAGATCCCCACGCGACTCGCGTAGCGCGCGGTTATAGGTGGACGCCAGCGCGAGGATCCCCGCATGCGGCTGCCGATGGAAATGGACTCGCCGATCCGTGCAGCGCCGAACGACGTCCTCGGTGGTGTCCGTCGACGAATCATCGATGACGATCTGCTCCCAATTCGGATAGCTCTGCGCGATGACGCTGGAGATGCACTCCCCAATGAACTCCGACTGGTTGAACGTCGGGGTCAGAACACTCACCAATGGCGCGCGCGAGGTCACGTCGTTGGACCGAGGTTCTGTCGCATTTCGCCGCGATTAGTCTCCATCGCGCACTGCGATTCGACTCGGGCGATTCACGTAGGGAACACTCCCGATGCGGCACAAAATCACCACCGCCAGTCTTCGACACGGCGCGAGATGAGCCGGTGGGAGTGAGTGACGTCGTTGTAGTCGGCGCTAGTCCCAAGGTCGCGAGTATTCCAGTGGACCGTAGCTCGATCGACGCTTCAGATGCCGTCAGATGCGAGACGATCCGCGATGAAGAAGCGTTCGCGTCGTTGGGGCCGTCCTGGGACGCTCTCGTGCGCGCGATGCCTCGCCCGAGCCCGTTCTTCCTGCACCGCTGGCTGGTCGAGTGGTACCGCGAGTTTGGCGCAGGCCTCGAGCTCGCCGTAGAGATCGCGCGGCGCGATGGTCAGCTCGTCGGCGCGCTTCCGCTCTGCGTCCGCTCGCGGCTCGGCGTGCGGATCGGCACGTTCGTCGGTGGCGGCGAGTCCGCGCTCGGCGACCTTCTCCTGGCGGACGCCGCGCCAAACGCGACCGACGAACTCCTCATCGAATACCACCGACGCGCCGGCATCGACGCCCTGGATGTCTTCGGGCTGCCGCGTTCGAGCCGCCTTGCGGCGGCAGCCGGTCCCGGGCGCCTGTCCCTGCTCGAGCGCGTCGAAGCACCGGTCCTCGCGCTCGGTCGCGATTGGGAAGGCTTCTACGAGGGGAGGCTCCAAAGCTCACGACGGCGAGAGGTTCGCCGGCGGGCACGCACCCTCGGAGAGCTCGGTAAGGTCGAGGTCGTCTTGGCACGCGGTCCGACCGAAGTCGAGACGGTACTCGACGACGCCTTCCGCTTGCACGCGCTGCGCTGGAATGGACGACCCGATCACTCGACGTTCGGGACGAGCGCGGGCCAGCGGTTCCATCGGCGAGCGCTCGTCGCGCTCGCGAATGATGAGGTCGTGCGTTTCACCATGCTGAAGCTCGATGGCCGGCCGATCGCGTTCCAACTCTGGTTCGCCCTGAGCAGCAGCGCCTACATGTATCGCCAGTCCTACGACCCGCAGTTCGCGCGCTTCGGCATTGGCTTCATGACCACGCTCGAGGCGATCAAGGAGGCCGCGTCTGAGGGACACACGCGCCTCGAGTTCCTGGGAGGCGCCGAGAGCTATAAGCTCGAGCTCGCCGACGGCTTCGAGCCCCTGCATCAGGGCGTGGGCCTGGCCAGCGGCCCCCGCGGGGCTTTTTTCGTCGCCGCACGAGTCGCCGCCCTCCGCGCGTTCCGGCACCTCCGGCGTTCGCCGGCGCTGCGTCGCTTCTACTACGACGGCCTCGCACCCGCCCGCCGCGCGGTCTTGGCGCGCCGAAGTCGGCAGGCATGATCAAACGCGGCCGCGCCCGGTCTCGGTGCTGACCGTGCCACGCACGGCCGTGGACATCGTCGCCGCGCGAGCGCGCACTGGGATCACGTCGCTCCGGTCGGTCTTTTGGCAGGTGCGCAGAAGGCAGAACCACGCGTCGGGGATCCGAGCGCTCTTCTACCACCGGGTATCTGGCGATCGCGACGACTTGGCGGTGACCCCGTCGCGGTTCCGCGAACAGATGGGCTTTCTCGCGGAAGAGGGCTTTCGGGTGATCGACATCGTGGGCGCGAGCGAATTGCTCGCCCGGGGCGAATATCCGACGAACGTCATTGCCCTCAGCTTCGATGACGGTTACCTGGACGTGGCCCAGAACGCGCTTCCTGTCCTCGAAGAATTCGGTTTCCTGGCGACCGTATTCGTCGTGACCGGAGCGGCGGACGGGCGCGTGAAGTTCAGCTGGTACCGACGGGAGCACCCGCCGGTCATGGGCTGGGACGACATCGTCGCACTCGACTGCGATTCGCCCCTTCGTTTCGAGGCGCATTCGGTGACCCACCCGCGGCTCCCCGCTCTCTCCGACGATCAGGCGCGAGCTGAGATCGTCGGGTCCAAGGCCGCGCTCGAGGAGCGTCTTGGTCGCCGGGTCCGAGCATTCTGCTATCCGAGCGGACTCTTCGGTCCACGCGATCGCGCGCTCGTAGCCGCGGCCGGGTACGACATGGCCGTCTCCTGCGAGCCTGGTGTCAACAGTTCAGCGACGGATCGCTTCGCGCTACGGCGGATCCAGATCTTCCCGCATGACCGGCTGCTCGACTTCCGGGCAAAGGTCGCGGGTGCACACGACTCGCCACTCTTCCTGCGCGACGTGTACCGGAAGATGCGTGGCGGAACACCGGTCGGCGATCGGGCGTGACCGTCGCGCTGATCCGCGCGTACACCATGTGAGCGAGCGTCCTCGCCTCCTCATCCTCGTGACCCTGGCGGAAGCCGGCGGCGCGCAGACATTCGTCGCCGCGCTCGCCGAGGGTCTCAAGGAGCGCTACCACATCGAAGTCGCGGCTCACGGACCCGAGGGGGCTCTGGCCGACGCGTGCGCGCGCTTGGGGCTGCCCTTCCATCACATCCCGAGCCTCCGCCGAGCACCGCACCCCTGGCGCGATTTCCGAGCGGGCCTGGAGATCAGACGACTCGTCGAGCGCGTCCGGCCGGACATCATTCAGGTGAACTCTTCGAAGGCCGGGTTCGTGGCGCGGATCGCCCTGCGGCGCCGATCGGTGCGGATGGTGTACGTCGTCCACGGCTGGGCCTTCCGGAGAGGAGGTCTCGGGAGCTTCGCCTACGCGCAGGCCGAGCGCGCGACCGCGCCGCTCACCGACGCGATCGTGTGCGTGTCCGAGCGCGACCGTGCCGCCGCCGAGGCCCGGGGCATCGCCTCGCGCGAGATCCTGCATGTCGTTCACAACGGGATCGCCGTTCCGGAACGGCCCCTCCTTCGGGGCCGCTGGCCGGATCGACCCGTGCTCGTCTGTGTCGCGCGGCTCGCGCCGCCGAAAAACCTCCAGGCGCTCCTCATCGCGCTCGCCCAGCCGGGGCTCGAGCCCTGGCGGCTGCGCATCATCGGCGACGGGCCCGACCGCCCGCGCCTCGAGGCGCAGCGTGCCGCGCTCGGCCTCGGCCACCGGGTCGAGATGCTCGGCGAGCGTCGCGACGTCGATGCCCAGCTCATCGCCGCCGATGCGTTCGTGCTGCCAAGCGACTCGGAGGGCTTGCCCTACTCGATCCTCGAGGCGATGGCCGCCGCTCTACCCGTCGTGGCCTCGGACGTAGGAGGGATCCCCGAAGAGGTCGTCGATGGGACGACGGGAGTCCTCGTGCCGAGAGGGGACACCGGCGCGCTGGCCCGGGCGCTCCGAGAGCTGCACGCGCACGGTGAAGGCGCGCGACGCATGGGCGTCGCCGGTCACGCCCGCGCTCGCGAAGGGTTTTCGCGCGAAGCGATGGTTGAGAGATACGACGCGATCTTCCGGGACCTGCTGAAGAAGGCCATTCCCGGAGAGATCCGACCCGAGCTCGCGCAGGTCGACCACGTGACCGCGGGCGTCGAAGCCGACTGACGGCGACCCTCCAAAACCCGGCAGGCTCGCGGCGCCTGGGATTCTGGCGCACCGTGAGACCCGTGGGGACCGAAACGATGGACATGACGTTCGAGCATTCGGCCCTCCGGCGAGCGATGGTCGTGCTTGTCAGCCTGAATCTCGCGGGGCTCGCCCTGCTGGTCGACCCGACCGGCGCGGACCCGCTGTATCTCAAGTCGGCGTTCGGTCTCGGGACCGCGCTCGTGCTCGGTGCGCTGATCGTGGTCGCCGCTCTCCGGTTCGGCACCCGGATATTCGTGCGGACGCGGATCAACGTTTTCGTGGGCGCCCTCGCACTCGCAACCTTGGCTTCGGCACTCCAGGCGCAGAGCACGTACGTCGCGGCCTTTGGCGAACAGGGGAGTTACCTCGGCGTCACCTTCACGGTCGAGATGCTCGTTGTCTACCTCGCGATCAGCGCTTCGTTTCGCGATGTCGACGACTGGCGAATCCTGTTCGGCACGATCGCCGTCGCCGGACTCCTCGCGATCGGCTATGCGCTCGCGCGACCCGAGTTTCGGTCCATCGACCCGGATGGTCTCGGCCGTTTTCTCGCGGTCCTGTTCGGAGGTGCGCTGGGGTTCGCTGCTTCCCCGAGACCGGACGCGCCACGGGCGCGGGCGGCGGCGGTCGCACTCGCGATCGTCGCGCTCATCGCGGCAATCGGTCTCGCGACTCGCGGCACCCTCCTCGGATTCGCAACCGCGGTCGTCGTCGCCGCCCTCGTCGACGCGCGGTTGCACGGACGCGACCGAAAGACCGTCGACTCCTATCTCTTGCGTGGGCTCGTCGCGGTGACCGTCGTCGCCGCGATCGTGACCGTCTCGCCGCTCGCCGGACGTGTCCGCGATCTCACGCGGGCGATCAACGTTGGCGATCGAGGCGCTCTCGCTGCAAGCGCGCTCGCGGCGCTGGCCGACCGGCCGCTCCTCGGCCATGGCCCGGACAACTTCGCCGCGGCGTACCCGCTGTACCGGCAGGCGGGTTTCCCTTCGCTCGACGCGAGCTTGCCGACCTCCGCGCCGAGCTGGCCACTGGAGATCGCATTGACCATCGGGTTGGTCGGACTAGTCCTCCTCGTCGTCCTGCTGATGATCGCTGGCCGGTCGCTCTGGCTGCGCGGGCTCGCGCGGGCGCCGGGCGTCGCCGGTCCCATTCTGGTCGCGTCGGCCGCGTATCTCGGGAGCGGGCTCGTCTCGTTCAGCTCGCTCGCGACGGAGTGGTGGCCGTGGCTCGCAGTCGCTGCCGCGGCGGCGATCGAGCGCGGTCCGACCGACGCGGTCGCGCCGGTCCGGAATCTCCCGCGCGTGGTCGCTCGCGCGATCGTGGGTGTGGCGCTTGTCGCCGCGCTCTCAGGCCTCGTCGCGGTGCGAGCCGGCGAGGATGCGGGACGAGCGATCCACGCCGTCGCGGACGGAAGGCCCGAGGCCGCGATCGCAGCGGCGCGGGCTTCGGTCCAGGAGGACTCCGGACGCGCGGCCCATTGGAATGTCCTGGGGCTTGCGGAGGAGCTCGCGGGCGATTGGCCGGCCGCGAGCGACGCCTACGCGGCGGCGGCGCGCCGCGCGCCATACGTCGCGGACTACTGGTCCAGCCTCGCCCGAAGTCGCGCTCACGAGCTGGCGTCGGGGTCGACTGAGGTCAGTGCGGAGCAGGTCCTCGACGCGGCGCGTCGCGCGGTCGCGGCGGACCCGAACTCCCCGGAACCGAACGCCGTCCTCGCGGACGTCGCAAGCCTCACCGGCGACTACGACCTCGCGTTGCAGGCCGCGGCCCGCGCCGTCCGCCTGGCTCCCGGTCGAGCCGAGTACGAACAGCTCGCGATCGCGGCCGCCATAGCTCTTTCGGATCCACACGCCGCGGCAAACACGATCGACGAGCTGCTCGCGCTGCACGATTCGGCCGCGCTCCGGGTCGCCCGCGCAAAGCTCGCGCTGGAGACGAATGATCGCGGCGTCGCTCGCGACCAGGCGAATCGCGCTCTTCAACTCGACCCGGAGAACAGGGAAGCGCGCGCGATCCTGGATCAGCTCGGCCGCTGAGGCGGTCCTCAGTGCTCGATCTGTACGGCCCCGGACGCGATGGCTCGATAGTCGTTGTCCGCGTAGGTGTTGTTGACGCCGCTGAAGTCCTTGATGGCCGCCGTTCCCTGTCCGATGAACTTCAGGTGGCGCAGCGCCGTCCGGGTCGTCCCAACGTCGAGGATGACGCCGGTGTCCGCGCTGGCGATGGTGCTGTCCTGGACGACGTCATCGGTGCACGCGGGCCGCGAGCCCCACGATCCGCTCGCCCATTCGCAGGCGACGCCGGTCCAGGTGTTCGGACCGATACGCATGCGCTGGAAGGTCGAGTTGGTCGTGAAGTGCTCGATGTATACGCCGGCCGCGGAGAGGTCGATGTCCAGATCTTCGAGCAGGGATCCCGTCGCTGCCGTTCCCGTCCAGAGACCGGTCCACGCGCAGTTTCGAATCAGCGCGCGCCGGACGGTGCCGCTGTTGCCGAGCCACACGCATGCTTCAGCCGTTCCGTTGGAGGACTTGGGAACCGCGAATGAGACATTGGCGACGTCGAGGTCTTCGAGCAAGGCGGGCGTCGCGACCGCGAGGTTCTGAACGTTCGCATCGACGGTGATGCCATTCACCGTGAAGTTCCGCACACGCACGCGCCGGATGACGAGTCCCTCCGGCTGGCGGGCGAGGACGGCATGGCCGATCGCGTTGTTCCCGTTGAAGGTCGAGTCCAAGATTCGCGTGCCCTGCCCCGTGCCCCACACGTGAACGATGCTGTTGAGGAACGCCTTCGATGGGTCGTTCACATCGAAGGCGACGCCTTGCACGAGTCCGCCGCCCGGGCCCGAGTTCCCGCCCATGATCAAGCCGGCCTTGAAGACCGCGCCGCCGAGCGTGGCGGAGTAAATGCGATGGCCGTACGGATTCTCGAATGGCGCCGCGTTGTCATAGACGCCTGACGCGAGAACGATGTCCTGCGGCGTCGTCATAGCGAGAGCGGACACGAGACCGGCGCTGTCGGACACGCTGATCGCCCCGGCCGGAACGATGTACGAGGCTGGCGGGCTTGGCGGCGCGGGATCGGGGGGTGGCGGCACGTACAGAACGGTTTGGCTCAGGCTCGTCGTCGCGCCGCTGACGGTCGAGTGCAGGGCGGTGTAGATCGTGTGATTGCCCCAAATCAGACCGCCGACCGTCCAGACGAACTGCCAGCCGGAGTTGTTCCACCGAGAGTCGCCGAAGTACCCGCTCACATCGCTCCGTCCGAGGCCATACGTGGCCGTCCCGAGAAGCGCCCCTGTCCCGGGAGGTCCGTCGAGGTACAGGACGACGCTATCGACGCCCGGAGTGTTGCCAGAAGAGTTTCGATCGATGGCCCAACCCCAGACGACGAGCGTGCCGTCAAAGACCGTCGAATTTGCGGCCGGCCCATCGACGTAGCCAATCGGATCGGAGGGATACGGATATGGGGTCGGCGCGGGCGAGGGCGCCGCAGGTGCCGGAGGCGGTGTCGGCGAGCTCGACGCGGGTGTTGGCGCGGCGGTTGGACTCGGAGTCGGTGACGCCGAGGGTGATGGCGACGGGCTATCAGCGTTCGCCGCGGACGACGCGTAAATGAGGGATGTGCACGCGAGCAAGGCCGCCAGGAGCCG
>Ga0209689_1000698_pt1 | contig 23984 bp, 21 predicted proteins | sample GraSoiAngelo_149_FD_187119 | JGI IMG/M metagenome (GOLD analysis project Ga0209689, IMG submission 187119) | Grasslands soil microbial communities from the Angelo Coastal Reserve, California, USA - 14_1009_09_30cm (SPAdes) (version 2) | ecosystem: Environmental > Terrestrial > Soil > Grasslands ... | reverse complement strand
GCCCCCGCCGGAAGAGGGTCGCCTCGTCGTCGGAGCGCACCACGAGCTCTACCCCGACGGGCCGCGCGCCCGCCGGGCCTGGCCGAGCGGGAGGTGATCGCGAGCTGACCCGTGAGGGTGAACCACGCGGTGAACGGCGAGAAGGCGAAGACACGGAGCCAGTGCCCCCTCGGGGTCAGGGCCGACCGGTCATGCGGGCGGTGAAGACGCCCGCCCTGGCGGCGCGCGGGCTCCGGCCTCCCGTCGCCAAGAAGGTCCCGAAGGTCGACGTCGTCCACGGCGACCGGCGCCAGGACGAGTACTTCTGGCTCCGCCAGAAGGACGACCCCGAGGTCGTCGCCTACCTCCAGGCCGAGAACGCCTACGCCGACGCGTGCCTCAAGCCCACCCTGGCGTTCCAGGAGGCACTCTACCGGGAGATGCTCGGCCGCATCAAGGAAGACGACCAGACCGTCCCCTACCGGCGGGGCGGCCACTTCTACTATTCGCGGACCGAGAAGGGCAAGCAATACCCCATCCTCTGCCGGAAGACCGGAAGCGTCGACGCGCCCGAGGAGGTGACGCTCGATCTGAACGTCCTCGCCGAGGGGCACGCGTTCCTCTCGCTCGGCGCGTACGCGGTCAGCGACGACGGCCACCGCCTGGCCTACTCGGTCGACGTCACCGGCTTCCGCGAGTACACGCTCTACGTGAAGGACCTCCGGACGGGCGAGCTCCTCGCCGAGCGCATCGAGAAGGTCTCGGCGATGGCGTGGTCCGCCGATCCGGCGATTCTCTTCTATGTCGCCGAGGACCGGGCCAAGCGTCCGTATCGCCTCTACCGCCACCGGCTGGGGGCACCGACGGACACCCTCCTGTACGAGGAGGAGGATGCGCTGTTCCGCCTGCACGTCGCGCGGTCCCGGAGCCTCGCGTGGGTGTTCGCCGTCGCCGGGAGCTTCACGACCACGGAGGTCCGCTACCTGCCGGCCGCGGCGCCGGAGGCCCCCTGGGCCGTGATGCTGCCGCGGGAGCGAGACCACGAGTACCACGTGGACCATGGCGGCGACTTCTTCTATCTCCGGACCAACGGCGGCGGGCGCCGGAACTTCCGCCTCGTGCGCGCCCCGGTCGGCGATCCGCGGCCGGAGCGGTGGGTGGAGCTCGTTCCGCACCGCGCGGAGGTGATGCTCGAGGACCTCGACGTGTTCGCCGACTACTACGTGGTCCACGAACGGGAGGACGGGCTGGTCCGCCTGCGCGTCACCGACGCGCAGGACCAGGGCTCGCACCACGTCGAGTTCCCCGAGCCGACCTATGAGGTCGCGGGCGAGACGAACGCTGAGTTCGTCACGTCGCGCTACCGCGTCCGATACCAGTCGCTGATCACGCCCCCGTCGGTGTACGACTACGACATGGTCGGGCGCGGACTCGCCCTGCTCAAGCGCACCGAGGTCCTGGGTGGCTACGACCCCGCCCACTACCGCTCGGAGCGCGTGCACGCGACGGCCGGGGACGGCACCCGGATCCCGCTCTCGCTCGTCTACCGCGCGGACACCCCGCGCGACGGCTCGAGCCCGATGCTGCTCTCGGGCTACGGCGCCTACGGCATCGCCTACCCCGTCACGTTCTCGTCGAGCCGGCTGAGCCTGCTCGAGCGCGGCGTCGGCTACGCCGTCGCGCACGTCCGCGGCGGCGGGGAGCTCGGCAAGCGCTGGCACGACGAGGGGCGCATGTTGGCCAAGCGCAACACCTTCACGGACTTCCTCGCCGCCGCCGAGTTCCTGGTTCGGGGCGGCTACACCTCGGCGGATCGGCTCGTCATCGAGGGCGGGAGCGCCGGCGGCCTCCTCGTCGCGGCGGTCCTGAACATGCGCCCGGACCTCTTCCGGGCCGCCCTCCTCCGCGTACCGTTCGTCGACGTCGTCAACACGATGCTCGACGAGTCGCTGCCGCTCACGGTCGGCGAGTTCGAGGAGTGGGGCAACCCGAGGCTGCGCGAGCACTACGAGTACATGAAGAGCTACTGCCCCTACACCAACCTCGCCGCGCGACCCTACCCGACCATGCTGATCCGCACCTCGCTCAACGACAGCCAGGTGATGTACTGGGAGCCCGCCAAGTACGTGGCCAAGCTCCGCACGCTGAAGACGGACACCACGAATCCGCTGCTGCTCAAGATCAACATGGACGCCGGCCACGGTGGCGCCTCCGGTCGCTACGACGCCCTCCGGGAGCTCGCCACCGACTACGCGTTCGTCCTCGCCACGCTCGCCCGCGCGACCCGAGGCGGGCCCCGGAGGCAGGTGTGACGCCGACGCTCGCTCCGCTCTCGCCGGAGACGCTCGAGCGGCTCCGACAGATCTCCACGCCGACGCTCTCCACGCAGCTCCTCAAGCTCGGGTTCCGCAGCCGCTTCCTCCACGGGCTCGTGCCGCTCAGTCCGGACGCGAGGATGGCCGGCGAGGCCGTCACGGTGCGGTTCGTCCCCGCCCGGGAAGACCTCGCCACCCTCGAGGCCCTGGGTGACCCGGCCTACCCCCAGCGACGGGCGATCGAGCACATCCGGCCGGGCCAGGTGCTCGTCATGGACTGCCGGCGGGTCGTCGACGCCGCGGCCGCGGGCGACATCCTGGTCGCCCGGCTCCAGGCCCGCGGCGCGGCCGGCCTCGTGGCGGACGGAGGCGTCCGGGACTTCCTGTCGGTGAAGGCCTCGGGCTTTCCGGTCTACGTCGCCGGACCCAGCGCCCCCGCCCACGTCCTCCGCCATCTCGCCGTCGACGTCGACGTGCCGATCGGCTGCGCCGAGGTGCTCGTGATGCCGGGCGACGTCATGGTGGGCGACGGGGAGGGCGCGATCTGCGTTCCGCGGGCCCTGGCCGAGGCCGTCTCGACCGCCGGCCTCGACCAGGAACGCCTGGAAGCGTTCCTCCTCGAGAAGGTCAAGGCCGGCGCGCCGCTTCCCGGCGTCTATCCGCCGAACGCAGCCACGCTCGCCGAGTACGAGGCCAGGCGCCGGCCCCGGGGCTGACGCGTCCGGCTACGCGGACGTCCGTCGCCCGGCGGCGCGGCGCCTGAGAGAGCGCCGCCAGGGCCGCCGGTAGTAGGTGTGCCAGCCCGTGCGGATGCCGGCTCGATGGCGCTCGCGCACGTGGGCGTGCACGAGCGTGATTCGGCCGCCGCGGCCGGCCCGGCTGAAGGCCAGGACGAGGATGGAGTCGAGCTCTGACTTCAGCCAGTCCGACCCGCGCCAGCTCTGGACGATCAGGCGCTTGGGCAGGATGGCCAGCATCCGGCCCCGGAGCATGCCGTCGAAGGCCGCGAAGGGGCCGCCGGGCCGGCGGCTCACTCTCGCCGTGGAGCCGATGGCGGCGCCGTACTCTCTCGAGCTCAGGTAAATGTCGAAGCCCCTCGGGTGGCGCGGGCAGCGTCACCGTCTGCGCGATCAGCCGCGTGGTCAGGGGGCCTCCGGCAACCCGTTGGCCGTCCGGATCTTGGCGAGCTGGCCCGCGTGGTCGTTCCAGTGGTTGTCGAGCAGCGCGCCGGCGTACACGTGGAGCGGGATCTCGTCCGTCCCCATGAACTGCTTGAAGAACGGGATCCGCGCCTTGCGGCCGGTCAGCTCGCCCTCGGGGAGGGTGTCGAGATAGGCGACGACCTTCTGCCGCCGCCGCTCGATCGCGTCCACGAACTGCTTGGCGGTCATCGTCCGACGTTCGGCCGTCATGACGACCGTGCCGACGGTCACGTCGATCGTCGGGAGATCGCGATGCGCGAACGTCTTCAGCGCGGCGAGGGGATCCCAGCCCGGATCGCCGAGCAGGTGCGCGAGGACCTCCCGCGTGGTCCACTCCCCCCGCGCGGACGCGCTGTCCAGGTACGGATCCATGCCGTCGAGCTGCCGCGCGAGCCGCGTCAGCGCGGCCGCCGACTTCGCGTTGATTTCGCTGACGAGCCTTCCTGCCATCTCACACCTCCCGGGTCGTTCGGATCAGGGTGAACTGCACTCGAGGGCGCCCCGTAGCCCTCCCCGGCCCCGCTCAGGACCGCCCGGCGAGGACCGTGGCGAGCTTGTCGAGCGAGGCCGTCCAGCCCGCCTCGTGCTGGTCGCGCGCCTCGCGGGCGGGGAATCGCTCGTGGACGACCCGGAACTCCAACTCGACGACGGGCGTCGCGTAGCCCGGCGGACCCCACCACCGTGTCAGCTCCTCGGGGTCCGTCCACGCCTGGAAGACCGTGGCCCGAGGGGCTCTGAACGTCCGCGTGAGACGGAGCGTGGTCTCCGGCCTGACGGTCGACTGCGCGATGACGGCTTCTCCGGGCGCGCCCGGTCGGCGAGGTGACGGCCGAGGGCGTCGAGCTGTACGTCCCAGAAGCGGCGGTAGTGCGCGATCCACTCGGCGACGCCGGCGAGCGGGGCGCGGCGGAGCCGGCAGTGGTGGGCCCGGCCCCGGCGCTCGCGCGCGAGCAGGCCGGCGCGCTCGAGGACGCGCAGGTGCTTGGAGACGGCCGGCAGCGAGACGCCGAACGGCGCCGCGAGCTCGGTCACGGTGGCCTCGCCCGCCGCGAGACGCGCCAGCATCGCCCGCCGCGTGGGATCGGCGAGCGCGCGGAAGGTCGCGTCGAGGGCGCTCGACGCCGTGCCCATCACGCCTGCCCTCGCACCTCGGTCCGCCTCGCCGCGTGCCATATACTTAACCCACCGGTTAACTATTAACGTGCCGGCCGGGCGGCTGTCAAGCGGGCGGCCCGGGGAAGCGGGGGCTACACGAGCGGCCACGGATAGCGCTGCCCGGTCGTGTCGACCGGGAAGCGACCGTGCTCGACGACCCCCGCGGCCCGCACGAGCAGCGCCTCTCGCTCCGCAGGGTCGAGGAGCTCGCGGAGGGACTCGGGGAGCCCCGCGCCGAGGAAGCGCCGGACGTCGCGGAGCAGGTCGTCCGGAATGGGCTCGCCGCCGAACTCCCAGATGACGGTTCGCAGCTTCGGCTCGGCGTGGAAGGTGAGGGCATTGTCGATCGCATAGATCACGCCGTCCTCGCCGAGCAGACAGTGGCCGCTCTTGCGGTCGGCGTTGTTGGCGACGAGGTCGAAGACGCAGATGCGCTCGAGGCGCTCGCGATGCGCGGCGTCCTCGCGCAGCGTGAAGTAGTGCTGCTCGAAGTCCGCCGGCACGTAGAGCTGGAGCGACCCGTCCCCGAGGGGGCCCTCGCGCCGCACCGTGGGCGGCACCAGGGCCCACCCGAGCGCGCGCGCGAGTTCGTACGCCGCCACCTCCCGCTTGAACAGGCCGGGCGGGAAGTCCCAGAGCGGTCGCTCGCCGCGCTCGGGCTTGTACACCGCGAGCGCGGCCGCGGCCTCGAGTCTGACCTCGCAGAGGAAGATCGCGTTCGTGCTCCACGGCATCCGCCCTCGGACGGTGACCTCGCCGCGTGCGAGGAGGGTGACGGCCTCAACGGACGACGTGACCGTTGCTCCGTGGGCAGACGTGCCCGCCCGGATCCAGGGGGGAATTGCACAGCAGGCAGAGCGGCCGACCGGCCTTCATGAGCGCCTGCGCCCGCGCGACGAAGACCGCCGCCTGCCCGCGCGTGATCCGGAAGCGCGCGGCGGCCGGCTCCGCCTCGCTGCCCTCCTCGAGCAGCTCGCTCGCCTCCACAAGGATACGGTCGCGATCCGCGTCGTAGCCGACCCCGATCGTGCCGACGGCCCAGGCCGCGTCCATCGGCTCGAGCAGGCCCGGGTCCGACCGGGTCTCCTCGCCGACGGGCCCGAGCTTGGCGAGCAGGCCCGCCAGGTACTCGGCCAGGGCGCCCACCTGCTCCTTCTCGCACTTGAGCGTGGCGAGGGTGCCCGCCTCACGGCCCTGCAGATAGAAGATCCGCTGGCCTGGTGGCCCGACCGCGCCCACCGAGAAGTGGTCGGGAGCCTCGAGGTCGAACGAGGCGCTCATCGCAGCCCGAGCGCGGCGAGGGCGCCGCCCGCGGAGTTGACGCCGAGCACGAGCGGGCCGTCCGGCCCGTAGGCGATCACCGTGATCGACGCCGTCCCGATCACGATGCGCTGGAAGAGATCGAGCGGCACGCCGAGCGCGTGGGCCACGGCCGCCTTGATCGGATCCGCGTGGGAGACCGCCACGATCGTCGCGCCCGGATGGCGAAGGACGAGCCGGGCCAGCGCCGACGTGACCCGCGTCTGCATCTCGGTGAGCGCTTCACCGTCGGGGAAGCGGAAGGCGCTCGGATGGCGTTGCACCCCCCGCCACTCGGGCTGCCGGCGGACCCACTTGAGCGATCGACCGGTCCACGCGCCGACGTCGACCTCGGCGAGCTCCCGCTCGATCCGGACCGGGAGGCCGCGCGACCGGGCGATCGGCGCCGCCGTCTCCCGTGCGCGCTCGAGCGGCGACGCGTACACCGCCTCCACGGCGCCGAGCCGGGCGATGCGCTCGGCCGCCGCCGCCGCCTGCCGCCGGCCCTCATCGGACAGGTGTAGGCCCGGCGCCCGCCCGGGCAGCATGACCCCGGTCGTCGGCGTCAAGCCGTGACGGACCAGGAGGACGACGGTCGGCCGGGTCGACCGGGGCATCGACGAAGGATAGACAGTGGCGGGAGCGCGACGCAAGCGACGGGCGCGGGGAGCCTCGCGCTGCCGGCGGCCCGGGACCACCGCGGACGCCCCGGAATGCCCCGCCCGAGGGCCGACGCCGCGCGCGGCAGGCGATCCGCCTGGAGCGGGGGCCAGGCCCGGGCGTCAGCCCGCGGTGGCGCGGTGGTGGTCGGCGAGGACCTGGGCGACGCAGGCGGTGAGCCTGGCACCCGTCGGCAGATGGAGGAACTCGTTCGGGCCGTGGGCGTTCGACTCGGGACCGAGCACCCCGGTAATGAGGAACTGGGCGCGCGGGAATCGCTGGCCCAGCAGGCTCATGAAGGGGATCGAGCCGCCCTCGCCCGAGAACATCACGGGCCCGCCGAAGTACGTCGTCGACGCCAGGCCGACCGATCCGAGGAGCCAGGGGCTCATGGCCGGCGCCTCCCAGCCCCCCCCGGCCGGCTGCGGCACGAAGGTGACCCGGGCCCCGGAGGGGGGATCGGCCTCGAGAATCTCCTTGAGCCGGCCGGTCGCCCGGGCGGCGTCCGCCGTGGGCGGCAGGCGGAGGGAGAGCTTGAGCGACGTACGCGGGCGGAGGACATTGCCGGCGTCCTCGGGCGCGGGCAGCCCGGCGGCGCCCGTGACCGCGAGCGCCGGCCGCCAGGTGCCGTTCAAGAGCAGCTCGGCCGGGTCGACGGGGGCCGGGCGCATCCCCGGGACCACGGGAAATCGGCTCCAGATCGCGCTGCCCAGCGCGGCGGCCGCCGCGCGGGCCTGGGCGAGGCGCGCCGGCGGGATCTCGACGTGGAACTCGGGCGACAGGATCTCCCCCGTCCGCTCGTCCTCGAGGCGCGACAGGAGTCGACGCAGGATGCGAACGCTCGACGGCACGATCCCGCTGGCCGCCCCCGAGTGCACGCCCTCCGTGAGTACCTCCACGGTCAGCAGGCCGCCCACGATGCCGCGGAGCGATGTCGTCGCCCAGAGCTGCTCGTAGTTGCCGCAGCCCGAGTCGAGGCACACGATCAGGCCCGGCGTCCCCAGGCGGTCCGCGAGGGCCTCGACGTACGCGGGGAGGTCCGGGCTCCCGCTCTCCTCGCCCGACTCGATCAGGATCAGCGCGCGCGCGCGGGGCACGCGCGCGACGGCGAGCGCCTCGACCGCCGTCAGCGCGGCGAACGCCGCGTAGCCGTCGTCCGCCGCCCCGCGTCCGTAGAGCCGGTCGCCCCGGCGCACGGGCGTCCAGGGCCCGAGCCCCTCGGCCCAGCCCGTCATCTCGGGCTGCTTGTCGAGATGGCCGTAGAGGAGCACGGTCTCGTCGCTCTGGCCCGGCACGTCCGCCAGGAGCACGGGCGTGCGGCCGGGGAGGCGCACCACCTCCACCCGCAGCCCGTCGACCGGGCGCGCCCGCCACCAGTCCTCGACCAGCGCGACGGCCCGGTCCAGCTGGCCGTGCTCCTGCCACCCGGGATCGAACAGCGGAGACTTGGCGGGGATCCCGATGTACTCGACGAGCGCCGGGACCACGTCCTCCTCCCACCGGCGCCGGATGAAGGCGAGCGCCCGCGTGGGGTCAAGCCCGGCGGGCGACGCGGGCGCGCTCCTCGTCACGGTCAGGGATGGTATCATTCGGCCGGCCAGGCAGGAGCAGGCTCTCCCGCGCGGGTGAAAGGACGTGAGCACGTGACCCCACAACCCCGAGTCCTGTACGTCGGCCCGGCCGGCGGCGACACCTTCGACGCGACGAGCCTCGAGCAGCAGACGCGGGCCGTCCGCCAGGTCGGGGGCGCGGTCGTGCGCTACACCGGCCGGACCCTCGCCGAGCTGGTCGAGGCGCTCGAGGGGGTCGACGTGGTCATGCTGCAGGGGCACCGGTTCGACGCCGCGGCCTTCACCCACATGGGCGAGCACGGCCGCTGCAAGGGCCTGGTCTCCTTCGGCCACGGCTACGACCAGCTCGACCTCGACGCCGCGGTGAAGCACGGCGTGATCCTGGCGAACACGGCGTCCTTCGGCACCGAGGAGGTCTCCAACCACACGATGATGCACTTCCTCGTCTGCGCCAGGAAGTTCGTGCTGCACGACAGGCTCGTCCGGCAGGGGGTGTGGACCCGGGCCCATCTGGCTCCGATGGGCCACATCGCCGGCCAGACCTTCGGCATCGTTGGCCTCGGGAACATCGGCCGCGCGGTGGCGCGCAAGGCGCGTGCCTTCGGCCTCCAGGTGATCGGCCACGATCCCTACGTCGCCGCGTGGGACGCCACGGAGTACGGCGTCGAGCAGGTCGCGACGGTCGACGAGCTGTGCCGGCGGGCCGACTACGTCACGCTCCACTGCTACCTGGCCGACGGGACCCGCCACATCATCGGCCGCCGGCAGTTCGACCTGATGAAGCCGACCGCCTACGTCATCAACTGCGCGCGAGGTGGAGTGGTGGACGAGCAGGCGTTGATCGAGGCGCTCACCGCGAAGAAGATCGCCGGCGCCGGCCTCGACGTGTTCGAGCGGGAGCCGGTCGATCCGTCGAATCCGTTGCTCAAGATGGACAATGTCTCCCTCACCAACCACTACGCGAGCTACTCCGAGGTGGCGTGGGAGCGGGCCCAGACCCAGATGGGCGAGGAGGCCGTCCGAATCGCCACCGGCATGTGGCCGATGTCGCTGATCAACCCCGACGTGCGCCACACGGTGCCGCCGCGCCGTCCGGCGCTGGCGTGGGAGGTCTACCTCAGGGAGCTGACCGGAGGGGCACCCTCAGCGCCGTAGGGTCCAGAGAGTGCCCTCGGGCGCGTCGCGGAGCTCGATCCCGGCCGCGGCGAGCCGGTCGCGGAGCTGGTCGGCCGCGTCCCACGCCCGCGCCGTCCGAAGCGACGTCCGGAGCGCGATCAGCCCCTCGACCAGCGGCGCCAGCACCTCGCGCGGGTCCCGCAGACCTTCGGAGGCCGCCTCGCCCAGCCGATGGATCAGGGAGTGCAGGACCGCGCGTGCTCGATCGGGCTCGTCCGACTGCAGCGTGTCGGCCGACCAGGCGAGGATGGTCCGGTCCAGCTCGAGGATTGCCTCCACCGCCTCCCGCGACCGGCGGCTCGCCACCGCCGCCTCGAACGCCTGCTCCTGCCGGGCGACCTCCTGCAAGAGCGGCGAGGCGCCGCGGTGCGGCGGGGCGGCGTCCGCCGTGGTCCCGCCCGAGGCTGGCGGCGCCGCGCGGGCGTCGGCGGCGACCGTCTCCTCGCGGCTGGCGACGGCGAGCGCCTTGACGGCCGCGGACGTCCCCGCCGGGAATCGGCGGGACACGCCCCGGCGCCGGACCGTGACGGCGCCGCGACCCGTGACGACGGCCTGGCCTGAGTCGAGGTCGACGACGAGCGCCGTGTGCTCGTCGACACCGAGGATCCATGCGCCGTCGGGCAGGAGCATCTCGAGCGCGGCCAGGCGGCGCTCGCCCATGTAGCAGAACCGGGTATCGTGGGTGCCGCCCTCGGCGTTGTCGTAGTGCGGGATCACCACGCCGTCGGCCCCGACGCCGAGCAGGCCCAGCAGATCGAGGCCGTCGAGCCAGTAGGGCGGCAGCCCGACCTTGTAGACCTCGTAGACCGGGAGCGCCCAGCGCCCGAGCGTCGCGGCGGCGGCGCTCGCGAACACCACCACACCGCCGTGGAGGAGCTTGGCGACGAGCGCCTCCGGCACCGGAGACTCGCGCCAGACGCGGAGCGCGTAGGTGGGGCTGCCCGGGCCGGAGAAGACGAAGCCGGCCGAGCGCAGGCGGGCCAGCGCGGCGGCGGCGGCCGCGGGGGCGTCGGCGCCGGGCGCGGCGGCGAGCGGCCCGGGGAAGCCCGCCACCTCCATCTCGAGTCCGACGCTCCGCGCGAAGTACTCGAGGGCCCGTCCCGAGATCTCGTGGGCGTTTTCCTGGAACCCGTACGGGGTGTCGAGCAAGACGGCGCGCGGCGATGCGGGACCGAACCGCGCCACGAGCTCCCGGTGGGTCGTCACCATCGTCGGGCTGGTCTCGCCCGAGCCCATCACCACGAGCACCCGCGGCCTCGGCGGCCTCACGCGAAGAAGCCCTCGCGCGCGGTCTCGTCGAGGAGGCCGGCGACCCGGCCCGGGAACTGGGCGTGCACGTCGTGGTGGGCGGGCGCGAACCAGCGGGAGCGGAGCCGGGGCGCCGAGGCGCGGGCCAGGGCCTCGGCCCGACGCTTGGCCGCCGTCCGCGCGGCGTCGCCAGAATCGGCTAGGATCAGGAGCGCGGGGGTGGCGAGCGTCGGGAAGCGGGTCGAGGGCCGGTGCTCCCAGAGCGAGCGGAGGATCTGGAGGTGCCGGGGACGGGCCAGGCGGGGCTCGACCCGGCCGTCGTCACGCACCCGGAAGTTGGCGAGCCCGGCGGCGATGGCGCGATCCGGAAGGTCGGGGCTGGCGGCGCGCATCCGGGCTTCCAGCTCCCCGAGCTCGAGCCCGTCGAGCCGGGGCGGCGTGAGCGCGGCCAGGCACGCCTCCCAGGACGGGAACCATTCGGCCAGCTCGATGATCCCGCCGTCCACGCACGCGACACCGCGGGCCGTCTCGGGCCGCCGCCACGCCAGCTCGAGCACCACGTTGCCCCCCCACGACTGGCCGACCAGGATCGGACGGTCGAGGCCGAGGAGGCCCACCAGCGCCGCGAGGTCGGCGACGGCCGTGTCGAGATCGTAGTCCCCCTCCGGCGCGTCGGAGCGGCCGTGGCCCCGCTGATCGAGGGCGACCACCGTGTGGCCGCGGGCGTGCAGGTCCTCGGCGACGCCGTCCCAGAGGCGGAGGTTTGACGCGAGCCCGTGCACCAGCACGAACGACGAGCCCGCGGGTTCGCCCGGGCGCCGCTCGACGTAGAGCCTGACGCCAGGGGCCACCTCGACCTGCTCGTCGGCGATCACGCGGTCGCCCATGCCTCCCCCCCCGGGACGCGACGCCTCGGCGCGTCCCGCCGGCCGCGATCATGCTACCCTCCACCAGCGATTCCAACAACGCGGTTAGGGTGGCGCGCATGCCGAGAGTGAACAAGGCCATCGAGCTCCTCGAGGCGGGACAGCCGATCTACTACGAGCACCGCGACGCGATCGGCGCCGGCGGCTACGACGGCGGCAGGGCCGCCGCTCAGACGTGGGCCGACTACGTCACCTACGACATGGAGCACACCCCCTTCGACGTGGGCGGCCTCACCGAGTTCATGCGCGGCCTCGTCGACGGCGGCCCCACGCGAAGCGGCCACCGTACGCCCGCGGTCGTGGTGACGCTGCCGGCCGAGGGCGTGAGCGCGGAGGCGGTACGGGCGAACGCGTGGATGGTGAAGCAGGTCCTCGCCACCGGCGTCCACGGCCTCCTCCTCTGCCACGCCGAGATGCCAGACGCCGTTCGGGCCTTCGTCGAGGGCGCGCGCTTCCCGTTCCACACGTCCGGCGTGGGCCCGGCGTTGGGCGTCGGGCGCCGCGGCCACGGCGGCCAAGAGCGCGCCGCCCAGGTCTGGGGGCTCGCGGTCGACCGCTACCTCGCGACCGCCGATCCCTGGCCACTCAACCCGCGCGGCGAGCTCTTGCTCGGCCTCAAGATCGAGAACGTCCGCGCGCTCGCCAGTGTCGAGGCGAGCACGCGGGTTCCGGGGATCGCGTTCGCGGAGTGGGGCCCGGGCGACATGGGCATGTCGATGGGCTATCCGGATCAGCACGACGAACCGTACCCCGCGGACATGCGAGCCGCCCGCGCGCGGGTCCTCGGGGCCTGCAAGGCCGCCGGCCTGGCCTTCCTCGAGCAGGTCACGCCGGCCAACGTCCTCGCCCGGATCGCCGAAGGGGTGAGGATCGGCACCGGCCGCCAGGGGCACGAGGCCGCCGAGCTGAGCCGCCGGCACACGGGCCGGACCATGCCCTGGTGAGGGCGGGGCACGCCGCGGAGGGAGCCGTCGACCATGAAGATCACGAAGGTGGAGTCGCTGCACGCGGACGCGGGCTTCCGGAACTTCGACTTCCTGAAGATCAGCACCGACCAGGGCATCACGGGCTGGAGCGAGTACAACGAGTCCTTCGGCGGCGCGGGGCTCTCCGCGGTGATCGACCGGCTCGCCCCCGTGCTCATCGGCAAGGACCCGCGCGCGTGGGAGGCGCTGGTCACGCTGCTGCACGCCGTGCGCCGCCTGGCCAGCGGCGGCGTGATCCAGCAGGCGATCGGCGCGATCGAGAACGCGCTCCTGGACATCACGGCCAAGGCGCTCGGCCTCCCGGTCTACCGACTCCTCGGCGGCCCCGTGCGCGAGCGGATCCGGCTCTACTGGTCGCACTGCGGCACCTACCGGCTCGGGTGGCCCGCCGAGATGCAGCTGCCGCCCCTCCGGACGCTCGAGGACGTCGTCTCCCTCGGCCGGGAGGTCGTCGCCCGCGGCTACACGGCGCTCAAGACCAACGTGTTCATCCTGGGCGACCGCCCCTACCTCCACTCACCGGGGTTCGCGCGCAACCTGGAGCAGCCAGGCTTCCCCGAGCTGAACCCCGACCGCCACGTGCTCCGGGCGCTCGAGCACCAGCTGGCGGCGTTCCGGGAGGGCGCGGGGCCCGACATGGACATCCTCGTGGACCTCAACTTCAATTTCAAGACCGAGGGCTTCCTCAAGGCCGCGCGCGTCCTCGAGCCCTTCGACATCTTCTGGGTCGAGATCGACACCCGGGACCCCCGTGCGCTCCGCGACATCCGGCGCGGCACGCGCATCCCCGTGGCCTCCGGCGAGGCGCTCTTCGGGCGCCGCGGCTACACCCCGTACCTCGAGCACCACGCGGTCGACGTCCTCATCATCGACGCTCCCTGGAACGGCGTCGCCGAATCGCTCAAGATCGCCGCCATCGCCGACGCCTACGAAACGAACGTGGCGCCGCACAACTTCTACGGCCACCTGGCGACGATGATGAGCGCGCACTTCTGCGCCGTCGTGCCGAACTTCCGCATCATGGAGATCGACCCCGACCGCGTGCCGTGGTACGACGATCTCGTGACCGTGAGGCCCGAGGTCACCCAGGGCTCCCTCGTCCTGCCCGCGGGCCCGGGCTGGGGCACGGAGGTCAACGAAGAGGCCGTGCGCGCGCACCCGCCCCGGCCGCGCTGATGGCCGGCTACGAGCCCCCGCAGGACGGCTGGCAGGCACGGCCGCCGGGCGCGCTCGGCATGCGCCCCGACGGCCTGGCGGCCGCGATCGACTACCACCGCGCGCACGAGACGAGGTGGCGCCGCGACTTCCTGACCGACGCCGGGCGCTACGTCGGCGTCGCCGACGAGCCGCCCGCTCCCGACGAGGTGCTCGGCCCCGTGCGGCCGCGCGGCGGACCGAACGGGCTGATCGTCCGCGGCGGCTACCTGGTCGCCGAGTGGGGCGACACGCGCCGCCCGGACATGACCTTCAGCGTCGCCAAGAGCTATCTCGCGACCCTGGCGGGCGTCGCGGTGATGCGCGGGCTCATCCGGGACCTCGACGACCCCGTGCGCGGCGCCGCCCTCGACGACGGCTTCGAGTCTCCGCAGAATCGTCCGATCACCTGGCGGCATCTCCTCCATCAGACGAGCGAGTGGGAGGGCACGCTCTGGGGCAAGCCCGACAGCGTTGACCACCACCGCGACGTCGGCCGGAGCGAGCTCGGCGGCGGCAAGGGGCCGGCCCGCGCCCTGCGGCCGCCGGGGACCTTCTGGGAGTACAACGACGTCCGGGTGAACCGCCTGAGCCTGTCGCTCCTCCAGCTCTTCCGGCGCCCGCTGGCCGAGGTGCTCCGGCGCGCGGTGATGGACCTGATCGGCGCGGCGGACCGATGGCAGTGGGAGCCCTACCGCAACTCCTACGTCGGGCTCGACGGCGAGCGGATGCCGTCGGTGCCGGGCGGCTCCCACTGGGGTGGCGGCCTCTGGATCTCGAGCCGGGACCAGGCGCGGTTCGGGCTCCTGATCCACCGCGGCGGGCGCTGGCAGGGCCGCGAGGTGCTGGCGGAGTCGTGGACCGAGGAGATGCGCCGGCCGGGCCCGCTCAACCCCCAGTACGGCCTGCTCTGGTGGCTCAACACCGGGCGCGCCCTCTTCCCGAGCGCGCCCCCGACGAGCTGGGCGGCGCGGGGCGCCGGCAGCAACCTGATCTGGCTCGATCCGGACCACGATCTGGTCGTCGTCGTCCGCTGGATCGACGCCGCCAAGGTCGACGGCTTCCTCGGGCTCGTCCTCGACAGCGTCGCCGGGTGAGTCGCCTGCCGGGCGCGAGCGGAGGCGCGGAGGCGGCGGCCGGCGTACAATCGGGGGAGCCCGAGCGCGGGCACTCAATCGCAGCCTGAAAGGTAAGGGTTCGTCATGAACGATCCGACCACCCAGTCTTCGGACCTGCAGCCGAGCGGCGGCGCGCTGATGACCGATTTCCCGTTCAAGGTCGAGCTGAGCCTGGCGCCGCTCGCCGACTTCTGGACGAAGGAGATGCCGCGGGCGCACCCCGTCAAGGCGGTGCTCGCTCGGTTGGTCGAGGAGGAGCTTCGCAAGGCGCCCGAGCTCCGCGAGCCAATCGAGGACCTCTCCGTGCTGGCCCGGCACCGGGAGCTGATCGACATGCTGATGGCCGTGGTCTTCGCGCCGGCCGAGCGCGAGCGGGCGTACGGGAGCGCGATGGTCCCGTTCCACCTCCGCAGCTTCTACGCGACGCCCGCCTTCGAGCGACTGCTCGTGGGCGAGGGCGGCTACCTGCGGGCCCGCTTCAACGTCGACCCGGCGACCGTGGCGGCGGTGCGCCTCCGCTACGCCTACACGGTCGTCCTGCGCCGCGTGTACGGCGTTGAGGTCGAGGTGGACCTCCCGATCGTCCTGACGGTGTCCTGCCCCGAGACCGGCCTCGACCGCCACTTCAAGGCGCTCTTCGACTCGCGCTTCGTGGACGCGGCGCCAGTGGGCGCGGTCCCGCCCCTCGTCGACCGCGAGGGCCTCCTCGCCCGGTTCGCGGACCCCCGGGCCCTCACGGCGCTCCTCCCGCCGGACCGCTTCGTGATCCGCGGCTTCACCGTGCTGCGGGCGGTCGAGGTGACCGACCAGGAGGTGCTCTCGTCGCTCAAGCGAGACCTGATCGACAAGGAGTCGATCATCTCGACCGCGCGGTTCCAGGGGCTGCAGGCGAAGCTCCGCACGCTGTTCCGGCGCCCGAAGCTCCGGCTCGGCCTCGCCGCCGTCGACGGCGACCAGGTCCTGATGCTCAACTCGGGCGCTCGCGTGGAGAACGCCTGCATCTTCGCCGACTCGAAGCACCACACGGTGGCGGAGTTCGCCGGCTCGATCTTCGACCGCGCGGCCCGGGCCGGAAACCCGCTCCTCGTCGAAGACCTCGCCACGGATCCCGCGCGGACCCCGGTGGAGGACGAGATCCTCCGCTCGGGCGTCCGGAACATCGTCGTGGCCCCGCTCCACTACCAGGACGAGCTGATCGGCATGCTCGACCTCGGCTCCCCCGACCCCGGCGACCTCGGCGCCCTCGACCTGCCGAAACTCGAAGAGGTCCTCCCGCTCTTCTCGATGGCGGTCAACCGCAGCTTGGAGGAGCTCGAGGCGCGCATCCAGGCCTTCATCAAGGAAAAGTGCACGGCGATTCATCCCTCGGTCGAGTGGCGATTCCGCCGGGCGGTGCTCGAGGGCATCGAGCGCCAGCGGATGGGGGCGGCGACGGCGCTCGAGATGGAGCCGATCGTCTTCGAGGACGTCTATCCGCTCTACGGGCTCTCGGACTTCCGGGGCTCCTCGACGCAGCGCGCGCTCGCGGTCCAGGCCGACCTCCTGACCCAGCTCGGCCTCGCCCGCGACGTCCTGCGGACGGCCCACCGCGCCCGGCCCCTGCCCGCCCTCGACGAGCTCGCCTACCGCACCGAGAAGTACCTCGCCGAGGTCGAGACGAGCGTCCGCTCCGGCGACGAGATGGCGGTGATCGCGTTCCTGCGCAAGGACGTCGAGCCCCTGTTCGACCACCTGCAGGCCTTCGGCGCGGACGTGCCGGCCGCCGTCGAGGCCTATCGGACGGCCCTCGAGCCGCGTCTCGGCACGGTCTACCACCGGCGCAAGGCCTTCGAGGAGAGCATCACGCTCCTCAACGAGGCGATCTCGTCCTACCTCGACCTCGAGGAGCAGGCGGCCCAGGCGATGTTCCCCCACTACTTCGAGAAGCAGAAGACCGACGGGGTCGACTACAGCATCTACGTGGGCTCCTCGCTGATCGAGGATGGCCGCTTCGACCCGCTCTACCTGAAGAACCTCCGCCTCTGGCAGCTCATGGTCGCCTGCGGGATCGCGATCCGCGCCGATCGCCTCAAGGGCCGCCTGGCGGTGCCGCTGGAGACGACGAACCTGATCCTCGTGCAGCATCTGCCGCTGGCGATCCGGTTCCGGCCCGACGAGAAGCGCTTCGACGTGGACGGGGCCTACAACATCCGCTACGAGATCATCAAGAAGCGGATCGACAAGGCGGTGGTCCGCGGGACGAGCGAGCGGCTGACCCAGCCCGGCAAGATCGCGATCGTCTACACGCAACTGAAGGAGGCGACGGAGTACCGCGGCTACATCGAGTACCTCCGGCACCGGCGCTATCTCGGACCGGAGGTCGAGGACCTGGAGCTCGAGGAGCTCCAGGGCGTGCAGGGCCTCCGCGCGCTCCGGGTGGCGATCGAGCTCGACGGCCCGCGGCTCGACGCGGTCGTGCCGCTCGGAGACGTCGAGCGCGCGGTCAGGCTCCTGCCGGGAGGCCCGAGCCTCGGCTGATGGGCGCCCCCGCCCTACTCGAGGCCGTCGAGATCGAGACCGGCCCCGCCCCGGAGGCCGCCGTCATCTGGCTGCACGGTCTCGGCGCCGACGGCAACGACTTCGCGCCGATCGTCCCCGAGCTCGAGCTGCCGGCGGGGCTCGCCGTCCGCTTCGTCTTGCCCCACGCGCCGCCGCGGCCGGTCACCGTCAACGGCGGTGCCGTGATGCGAGCCTGGTACGACGTCCTCGACCGTGACGGCCTCCGGGGCGAGGACGAGGCGGGGGTGCGGGCCTCGCAAGCCCAGGTGGAGGCGCTGATCGAGCACGAGACGGCGCGCGGCATCCCCGCCCGGCGGATCGTCCTCGCCGGGTTCTCGCAGGGCGGCGCCATCGCGCTCCAGACGGGGCTCCGCCATCCCGCGCGCCTCGCGGGGGTCATCGGGCTCTCGTGCTACCTGCCGCTCGCCCGGACCCTCGCGGCGGAGGCCGCGCCCGCCAACCGCGCCGGGCCGATCTTCCTCGCCCACGGCGTCGACGATCCGGTGATCCCGCTCGCCCGCGCCCGCCAGGCCCGCGATCGACTGCTCGCGGCGGGCTACCAGGTCACGTGGCGCGAGTACCGCATGCCGCACACGGTGTGCGCCGAGGAGCTCCGGGACATCGCGGCGTGGCTGTCCGACGTCCTCGGCGCCCGGGACGACCGGCGATGAGGGCGGGCACGGTCGGCGAGCTCAAGGCACAGGGCTACCGGCCGAAGTCGGTCAAGCAGGAGATGCGCGATAACCTGATCGCGCGCCTCCGCGGGGCCGAGCCGCTCTTCGCGGGCATCGTCGGCTACGACGAGAGCGTGGTCCCCCAGATCGAGAACGCGGTCCTGAGCGGGCAGGACATCGTCTTTCTCGGCGAGCGCGGGCAGGCCAAAACGCGGATGGCGCGCCTCCTGGTGGGCCTGCTCGACGACGCGGTCCCCGCCCTCGCCGGCTGCGAGATCAACGACGATCCGTTCGCGCCGATCTGCGGGGCGTGCCGGGCGCGCCTCGACGGCGAGGGCGACCGCGCCCCCGTCCTGTGGATCCCCCGCGACCGCCGCTACGGCGAGAAGCTCGCCACCCCCGACATCACGATCGCGGACCTGATCGGCGAGGTCGACCCGATCAAGGTCGCCGAGGGGCGGTACCTCGGCGACGAGCTCACCATCCACTACGGCCTCCTGCCGCGGACCAACCGCGGCATCTTCGCGATCAACGAGCTGCCCGACCTGGCCGAGCGGATCCAGGTGGGCCTCCTCAACATCATGGAGGAGCGTGACGTCCAGATCCGCGGCTACAAGGTCCGCCTGCCGCTCGACGTCTACGTGGTCGCCAGCGCCAACCCGGAGGACTACACCAACCGCGGCCGCATCATCACCCCCCTCAAGGACCGCTTCGGTTCGCAGATCCGCACCCACTACCCGAGGCGCCTCGACGACGAGATCGCGATCATGGAGGCCGAGCGCACCGGCTTCCCCGCCGACGGGTTCCAGACCTGCACCCCCGGCTACATGAAGCTGCTCGTCGCCGAGCTGACCCACCTCGCGCGGCGGTCGCCCGAGATCAGCCAGCGCTCGGGCGTCTCCGTGCGCGTCACCATCTGCAACTGGGAGAACCTCCTGTCGAGCGCGCTCCGCCGGGCCATCCGGCTCGGCGAGCGGGAGGTGGCGCCGCGGGTCTCCGACCTCCCCGCCATCGCGGCGTCGACCACCGGGAAGATCGAGCTCGAGACGCTGGGCGACCAAAGCGAGGACAAGGTGCTCGGCAAGCTCGTGCAGCGCGCGGTGCTGAACGTGTTCAACAAGAACTTCGCCGCCGGGGAGCTCGACGAGGTCGTCGCGGCGTTCCAGGGCGGGCTCGTCATCACCGTCTCCGACACGATGCCGTCGAGCGAGTACGTCCGCCAGATCGGCCAGCTCCCCCCGCTCCAGGCGGCCGTCGCCCGGCTCGGCGCGACCGAGCCGGCCTCGACCGCGGCCGCGCTCGAGTTCGTGCTGGAGGGACTCCACCTCTCCCGCAAGCTCAACAAGGACGTCCAGGCCGGCCGCCATCGGTACCGGGGCTGAGCGCGTGCTGATCCGCTACTCGCGCTGGGACGGCACGCAGCGGCTCACCGAGCCGGACGCCGACGACCTGCTGGCGGCGATGGCCGACGACCTCCTGGCGGACGGCGACCTCGCGAGCGCGCTGCGGCGCCTGCTGCAGCAGGGCGCCCGGGATCCGCGCGGACACGGCCTGCCCGGACTCCAGGAGCTGCTCCGGCAGCTCCGGCAACGCCGCCAGCAAGAGCTCGACCGCTACGACCTCGGCTCCGCGCTGGAGGACATCGAGCGGAAGCTCGCCGAGGTCGTCCAGACCGAGCGCCAGGGCATCGAGCGTCGGCTCGCCGGCCTGGCGGCGGCGGCGGGGAGGCTCGAGGCCCTCGACCGGCTCCCCCCGGACCCGGCCGGGCGGCTCCGCGAGCTCCAGCGCTACGACTTCGTCGAGCCGGAGGCGCGCCGCCTCTTCGAGGAGTTACTCCGGTCGCTCCGCCAGCAGATGCTCCAGCCGCTCCTGGCCGGCATGCGGCAGGCGCTCGAGGCAATGACCCCCGCAGATCGCCAGCGGTTGCGGGAGATGCTGCAGGAGCTGAACCGGATGCTCCGGGAGCGCGCGGCGGGGGGGGAGCCCGACTTCCAGGCCTTCCGGGCCCGGTGGGGCGACCAGTTCCCCGGCGTCGAGAGCCTCGACCAGCTCATCGCCCACCTCGCTCGCCAGGTCGCGCAGATGGAGTCGCTCCTCGCGAGCATGTCGCCGGCGCAGCGCGGCCAGCTCGAGACGATGATGCAGTCCCTCCTTCTCCAGGACGAGCGGCTCGACGCCCTGCTCCGCCAGCTTGCCGCCGAGCTCGCGGCGGTGGCGCCCCTCGACGAGCGGCGCCGCCGCTACGAGTTCCGCGGCGACGACCGGCTCTCGCTGGACGAGGCGATGAAGCTCATGGAGACCCTCGGGCAGATGGACGAGCTCGAGCGTCAGCTTCGCCGCGTCCAGACGCCCGAGGACCTCGCCCGGATCGACCCGAAGGCGGTCGAGCAGGCGCTCGGCGCCGAGGCCGCGCAGGATCTCGAGCGGCTCCGCGAGCTCACGCGGAAGCTCGAGGAGGCGGGCTACCTCGAGCGCGGCGGCGACCGGCTCGAGCTGACCGCCCGCGCCATCCGGCGGATCGCCGACAAGGCGCTCGCGGACGTCTTCGCCCACCTCAAGCGCGACCGCGTCGGCCGGCACGCCGCCAACGACCGCGGCGGCGGCGGCGACCGGGCGGACGAGAGCAAGCGCTACGAGTTCGGCGACCCGTTCCTGCTGGACCTGAAGGAGACGCTGATGAACGCGGTCGAACGGGGCGGGCCGGGCACGCCCGTGCGGCTCGCCCCGGGCGACTTCGAGGTCTTCCGCACCGAGCTCTCGACGCGAGCGGCCACCGTCGTCATGCTCGACATGAGCCGCTCGATGATCAACAACGGCCTCTTCCTGCCCGCCAAGAAGGTCGCGCTCGCCCTCCACGCGCTCATCCGCGGGCAGTTCCCGCGCGACAGCCTCGCCATCGTCGGCTTCTCGCTCTACGCGCGCGAGTTCGAGCCGGAGCAGCTCCCGCGCCTGGCCTGGAGCGACTGGAACGTCGGGACCAACATGCACGCGGGCTTCCTGCTCGCGCGCCAGCTCCTCGGGCGCCAGAAGTGCGCGAACAAGCAAGTCATCCTGATCACGGACGGCGAGCCGACCGCCCACCTGGAGGGCGGCCAGGCGGAGTTCTTCTACCCGCCCACCCGGCGGACGATCCAGGAAACGCTCAAGGAAGTGCAGCGCTGCACGCGCGAGGGGATCACGATCAACGCGTTCATGCTGGAGCGGAGCCCGAGCCTGACGGCGTTTGTGGCGGAGGTGGCCCGCATCAACCGTGGCCGCGCCTTTTTCGCGACCCCAGAGCGCCTCGGCGAGTACGTGCTGGTCGACTACGTCCGCGCCCGGCGCCGCCGGGTCTCGTAGCCGGCGGCGCCCGCTCTGCGGCCCGCGGGCGGGCGGTCAGGGGCCCAGGCGGAGCCCGGAACGAAGCTCGAACAGCTCCTGGGCCAGCAGCGAGCCTTTCGCGATCCGCGCCATCGCGCCGCAGCACCGGCAGTGCACGAACGCCGGCTCCTGGCCGACGAACGTGCTGCGGCACTTCGGGCAGCGGTCGGACGCCGCCACGAGGAAGTGCTTCGAGGCCCTCGCCAGGGCCCGCTCCGGAGACAGCCGCAGGATTCGGATCATCCTGAGGCTATTGTACTCGAGCCCGCCGGGGCGCGGGCGTGCGGGGGTGCTCCGGGGCCGGCTGTCGGCGCCGACAGCCAGCCCGGACGCACGGGGCTCCGCCCGAGCTACTTGCCGACCGCGAAGACCCAGAGGACACCACCCTGCGGGATCGGTACGTCCTTCGCGTAGTTCTTGGCCTGGTAGCCGGCCGCGATGAGCGCACCCTGCATGCGCTCGGCGTCCACTCCCCAGCCGGACTGCACCGCGACGTACTGGACCCCGTCGACCATGTACGACATCGGCACCGCGGTGACGCCGGAGTTCGTCCGGAACTCCCAGAGCATCTGCCCGTTCTTCGCGTCGAACGCCCGGAAGTAGCGGTCGTTGGTGCCGCCCTGGAAGACCAGCCCTCCGCCCGTGGTCAGCACCGGACCGAAACTATGGCTCACGAAGTCCTGCGCCCAGACCCGCTCCATCTTGTTCGGGTCCCAGGCCTGGAGCCTGCCGATCGTCTTTGAACCCGGATAGACACTCAGCCCGATGTCCTTGACCTCCACCCCGAGATAGAGCTGGCCGGGCTTGGTCGGCTCCTCCTGCTTGGACTTCAGGCTGCCGCAGTGGTTGTCGTTCGACGGGATGTAGACGAGCTTCGTCCTCGGGTTGTAGGCGGCCGGCGGCCAGTCCTTTCCCCCCCAGAGCGACGGGCAGAAGTCGACGAGCCTGCCCCGGACCGGCTTGTGCTCGGCGTCGTACGACGGCCGGCCGGTCGCCGAGTCGACGCTCGCGAACGCATTCTGCCGGACGTAGGCCTTCGCGTCGACGAACGAGATCTTGTCCGGGCCGCGCTCGAGCACCCACAGGTACCCGTTGCGCCCCGGATGGACCAGCCCCTTGATCGGCCGCCCGTTGCGCTGCACATCGATCAGCATCGGCGGCGTGACCTCGTCCCAGTCCCACGAGTCGTTCCAGTGGTACTGGTGGTAGGCCTTCAGCGCGCCAGAGTCGGGATCGAGCGCGATCACGGAGCTGGTGTAGAGGTTGTCGCCGTTGTGGAAGTCGCCCGCCCACGGCCCCGCGTTGCCGACGCCCCAGAACGCGAGGTTGAGCTGCGGGTCGTACGTGCCCTGGATCCAGACCGACCCGCCGCCGTTCTTCCAGTCGTCGCCCTGCCAGGTGTCCGAGCCCGGCTCCCCCGGCGCCGGGACCGTGTAGGTGCGCCAGAGGGTGTCGCCGGTCCGCGCGTCGAAGGCCTGGACGAAGCCCCGGATGGCCAGCTCGCCGCCGGACGTCCCCACCATGACCTTGCCCCGGACGATCAGCGGCGCCAAGGTGCAGTAGTACCCCTTGTGGTAGTCCTCGACGACCTTGTCCCAGACGACCCGGCCCGTCTTGGCGTCGAGGGCGACCAGGTGGGCATCGACCGTGGCGAGGTAGACCTTGTCCTCGTAGAGCCCGACGCCCCGGTTCGTCGGGTGGAGCTGCAGAAGGTCGTCGGGCAAGTCTTTCTTGTAGTACCAGAGGACGTCGCCGTTCTTCGCGTCCAGCGCGAGGACCTGGTTCTGCGGCGTCGAGACGAACATGACGCCGTTGTTGACCATCGGCGGCGACTCATGGCCCTCGGCGACGCCGGTGCCCAAGGTCCAGACCGGCGTCAGCTTCCGCGCGTTCTGCGTGGTGATCTGGTCGAGGGGGCTGTATCCCCAGCCGGCGTAGTTGCCCCGGTACATGAGCCAGTTCTGGGGCTCGGGGTTCAAGAGCCGCGCGTCGGTCACGGGGCTATAGCTCCGGATCTGCGCCGCCGCCACGGCCGGCGCCAACCAGAGCACCCCCACCAGCAGGGCCGCGGCGGCCCCGCGGAGACTTGCGCCAGACGTCCGGTGGTCTCTCATGCTCATCCTCCCTGTCTCAGTGCGTTTGCCCGCCCACGGGACCCGAGAAGCCGCCGGCCACCGTCAGGACCCCGTCCACCAGCTTCAGGGGAAGCGTGGCGAGGCGCCGGGGCGCCGGCCCCGCGACGACCCGACCGTTGTCGCGCGGGTTGTATTTGGAATCGTGACACGGACACCAGACGGTCTTCGTCGCGTCATCCCAGGCCATCGCCTCGCACCCCTGATGCGTGCAGATGGCGGAGTACGCCACGATCCCATCGGCGGCGCGGGCCTGGGTCTCCTCGCCGAGGGTACCGGGATCGAGGTGGACCACCAGGACCTTGTTGAGGCGGGAGCCGTCCCTGACGAGTCTCGTCGCCGGTGCCATCGGAAAGGCCATCACCCGCGGACCGCCGACCGGGAGATCGGCGGACGCGATCACTTGCCCCGCTCGCTCGCCGTCCGCGAAGACGAGCCGATCGCCGTCCTG
>Ga0209689_1000694_pt1 | contig 24037 bp, 17 predicted proteins | sample GraSoiAngelo_149_FD_187119 | JGI IMG/M metagenome (GOLD analysis project Ga0209689, IMG submission 187119) | Grasslands soil microbial communities from the Angelo Coastal Reserve, California, USA - 14_1009_09_30cm (SPAdes) (version 2) | ecosystem: Environmental > Terrestrial > Soil > Grasslands ... | reverse complement strand
GTACCGCCGGCGATGAGCACGCGACCATCGGCCAGCAGGGTCGCCGTGTGGTCGTAGCGACGCCCGGCCATGCTGGCCGCCGCCGTCCATGTGTTGCGCGTCGGATCGTAGATTTCGGTGTTTGGCACGGATCGCTCCCCGACGATGCCAGCCGCCACGAGCACGCGTCCGCCGGCCAGGAGCGTCGCGGTCGCAATGGTGCGCGCCATCACCGGTGTTCCGGCCTGTGACCAGCGGTTGGCCGTCGGGTCATAGATCTCGGCGCCACCGCCCACTACCAGGATGCGGCCGTCCTTGAGGGTGGTGACGGTGTGACTGTCGCGGGGACCGGCCATCGGCGGCCCGGCAACCCAGCCGCCGATCGGACCGGCGGCACTGACGGCCACGGGCTGCGCCAGGATCGCGCTAGAGGAAAGAGCCAGCAGTACGAGGAATCGACCCATCGTTGAAGCCAAATTTCTCGTCATCGCGACCAGTACCAGGCGTAGAAGACGACCCAGAAAAGTCCATACGCCGCAACCCAGAGCCCGAAGTGGCGGTGCAGCGAGCCCTGCAGGAGCCGACCGCCGGCGCCGGCGACGGCGGCCACTGGTAGCAAGCGCAGGGCTCGAGAGGGAACCGTCCAGAGCAGCAGCACGGGCAGGCTGATACCGGCGAGCGTCAATTGGGCTGCGTAGACCTTATAGGGAATGCCCTGGAAGGCGGCCAGGAACAGCACGCCGGCCCCGTGATCCGCGGTTCTCGAGCTGGCCAGCGCGAGGGTCGATGGATGGATTCCGCGGATCCGCAGTAGCAGGTCAGCCGCGTGGGCACCAAGCCAAAGGTGAATTACCAAGAACAGCAGGACGGCGCCGAGGAGCGTCCCAAGAACCGAGGTGACAGCAGATACCCACCACCTTTTTGGCGACATGGCAGCGACAAACGCGACCCCTACATCCGGCACGATGAAGAAGATCGTCGATTCGGCGAGTCCCCAGACAAGACCAACGAGCCAGCCGTGACGAGAGCACCATTCGCTGGTTCTCGCCATGCCATCCAGAACGCGTGCCGATGCAAAGGGTTTCGGTCGAGGCAGGCGCTCGAGCGGTCGCAGCGGCCGGGGTTGCTACCAGTTAGTGGCGATGTACTTGGTTTCGAGGAACTCCATCAGGCCATCGTGAGCGCCCTCGCGGCCGATGCCGCTCTGCTTCACGCCACCGAACGGCGCGGCCGGGTCAGAGATGAAGCCGCGGTTCAAGCCGACCATGCCGGACTCGATGGCTTCGGCGACGGCCAGCCCTTTCGCCAGGTCGCGGGTATAGACGTAGGAGGCCAGCCCGCGGTCGGTCTTGTTCGCCAGCTCGATGGCCTCGTTGGCGTCGCGGAAGGTCACGACCGGGGCGATCGGTCCGAAGATCTCCTCCTTCAGGATGTGCTCGTCGGCCGGTACCTCGCTCAGCACCGTCGGGGGAACGAAGTATCCGGGCCGGTTGGGCGCCTTGCCACCGGTCAGCACCCGGGCGCCGTGGCCCGCCGCTTCCTCGACCAGCCCGAGCATCTTCTCGCGGGCCGGACCGTTGATGACGGGGCCGACCTTGACATTCGGATCCAGGCCGGACCCGACCGGCAGCGCGCCCATGGCGCCGGCCAGCATGCCGGCAAACTTCTCCGCCACCGGCCGCTCCACGTAGAACCGATTGGCGGCGATGCAGGATTGCCCGGTGTTCCGCATCTTCGCCACCAGCGCCCCCTCCAGCGCGGCCTCGAGGTCGGCGTCCGCCAGCACCACGAACGGCGCGTTGCCACCCAGCTCCATCGAGCAGCTGATCACATTCTCGGCGGCCTGCGCCAGCAGGATCCGGCCCACCTCGGTGGAGCCGGTGAAGGAGAGCTTGCGCACCCGCGGATCCTTGAGCATCGCCTTGACGACTTCGGATGAGCGCTTCGAGGGGATGACGTTGACGACGCCCTTGGGAACGCCGGCCTGCTCCAGCAGATCGGCCACCGCCAGCGCGGACAGTGGTGTCTCGGACGCCGGCTTCAACACCACCGTGCAGCCGGCGGCCAGCGCCGGCCCGATCTTGCGCGTCGCCATCGCCGCCGGAAAATTCCAGGGCGTGACAAGCACCGAGACCCCGATCGGCTGATGCTCGACCAGGATGCGATTGGCACCACTCGGCGCGATCGAGAGCGAGCCGATGTTACGAACGGCCTCCTCAGAAAACCAGCGGAAGAACTCGGCCGCGTAGACCACCTCGCCCCGGGCCTCGACCAGCGTCTTGCCGTTCTCGCGAACCATCAGCTCGGCCAGCTTCTCCCGGTCACGCAGCATCAGCTCGAACGTCTTCCGAAGCATCTCGGCCCGCTCGCGAGGGGGCCGGGCCGCCCACGCATCGAAGGCGTTGGAGGCGGCCTCGACGGCGGCGAGCGCATCCGGCACGGACGCGCTGGCCACGGTGGCGATCACCTCGCCGCTCGCGGGATCCTGGACGTCGATCCGCTGCCCATCGGACGCCGCCCGCCAGGTGCCCTCGACATAGAGATCGGTATGGCGAACGGAGATCAACTCACTCACTGGGGTCATGGCTTAGATTTTCTCACGGACTCGATCGGCGGGCTTCCCGGCTCTCGCGGAGCGGTCGATTGGCGGACGATCAGCGTCGGTGCCAGGCTGCGCGACGAGGGTGGCTGGGCGGGCGAGTTGAGCATCGCCACCGTCATCTCGGCGGCGATCCGACCGAGTTCTTCCCCAGGTTGCCGGACGGTGGTCAGCGGCGGCGTCACCCGGTCGACCTGCGGCAGATCATGGAAGCCGACCAGAGAGATGTCCTTCGGACACTCCAGGCCACGCTCGCGCATCGCGGTCAAGGCGCCGAGGGCCATGAGGTCGTGGTGGGCAAAGACGGCCGTGGGGACGGATCGCGATCGGTCGAGCAGCAGCCGCATCAGCCGTGCGCCTTCATCCGGCGTCGGCGACCCGGCGGTCGACGCGACCGTGAGCTCCACGGCGCCGGCCTTCGCCACCGCCTTGCTGAACCCCTGGGCCCGCTCCAGGGTCGAATAGAAGTCGCTCGGTCCGCGCAGTTGGGCCACCCGATGATGACCGAGCGCGAGCAGGTGCTCGGCGGCCAGCGCACCACCCAGCAGCTCGTCGTTGGTGCAGGCCGGCAGCCGGTTGCCGGGCACCTTCCGCACGGCCAGCACCACCGGAATCCCCTGCCGGCTCACCCGTCGCAAGACCGATGCATCACCGAGGCGGGCCGCCGCCAGGATGATCGCGTCGACCCGCCGGCTCACCAGGTGACCGAGGATTCGTTCCAGGCGTTCGGAGTCGTCCTGGGTTTCGCCGATCAGGGGCATCAGCCCGGCCGACTCCAATCGGTTGGTGATGCCCCGCAGGATAGGGGCGATGAAGGGGTTGCCCAGGTCGGGGACGACCACCGCGACCGTATGGGTCCGGCCGCGCTTCAGGCCGCTCGCCACCATGTCGCGCTGATAGCCCATTCGGCGGGCGACGGCCTGCACGTGTTTGCGGGTGACCTCGTTGACCCGCCATACCTTGTTCGGATCGAGCGCCCGCGAGACGGTCGAGTAATGAACGCCGGCGGCGCGGGCCACATCTTCGAGCGTCACGATGTCTCGTGGTGGTCGGCGCGACTCACCGCGCGCCCCCGACTTCCTCCCTCTGCCTTTCATCCCCCGTTGCCCCAGCAACGTTAGCCGCTCGATGGGATTCACCTAGGCAAACGTTTGACACGTTGGGCGCGCGGGTCTAGGATCACCTCAGCGATCGCGCGCGTGCCACGGTGGGGAGGGGGGCGGTTTTGCTGGGCGCCGGCGCAGACGGCGCGTGGCAACGCCGCTCCACCCGGCTGGGGTCGAGATCGTCCCCACACCCGATTGTGTCGAGCATCCAAGTCCGGTCCCTGCTTTTGTCACCAATCGACTGTGGTTCGCGCACGCCGTAGCCGATACGGTAGCGGAGACTTTGCGACGTGCGGGCCTTTACGACCCCCGATTCGAGCACGACGCGTGCGGAATCGGCTTCGTCGCCGACGCCGGAGGGCGAGCTAGCCGGGACATCGTCGACGCAGCCCTGGCCGCACTCAATCGCGTTCGCCATCGCGGCGCTGTTGCCGCCGACCACCGCTCGGGAGACGGGGCGGGACTCCTGCTGCCACTCCCACCGTCGTTCTTTCTCGAGCAAGCCCAGCGGGCGATGCCCGGCGTCAGCCGGTCGGCGCGGATCGGCGTGGCCACGATGTTCCTCTCGAACGCTGCCGGCGACGATGGCGAGCGGCAACGTCAGCTGGCCCGCCAGGTCATGGCCGAGGCGTGCGCCGCCGAGCAGCTCGACCTGATCGGTTGGCGCCGGGTCCCGGTTGAGCCGGATGCGCTCGGCCAGGTGGCTCGCCGCAGTGCCCCGCGAATCGAGCAGGCCATGCTGGCCGTCGATGCATCAGTTTCGGAATCCGAGGCCCGATGTTTTCGGGCTCGCAAGCGGGCTGAACAGCGGTTGACCGCCGGCCGGCTGCGCGGCTACATCGTGTCGATGTCGTTTCGTACCGTGACCTACAAGGCGATGTGCGCCGCCGACCAGCTGGCGCCGTTCTACCCCGACCTGCGCGACCCCGGATTCACGGCGCCGTTCGCGATCTTCCACCAGCGCTACAGCACGAACACCGCCCCGTCGTGGGAACGCGCTCAGCCGTTTCGGCTGCTCTGTCACAACGGCGAGATCAATACCATCCAGGGCAATGTCAACCGGATGCGAGGGCGCGAGGGGCAGCTGGGCGCCGGCCACCTTGCGCCCGAATCACTGCTGATCCCCGTCATCGACAACGAGGGATCCGACTCCGCCATGCTGGACAACGCGCTCGAGCTGCTCGTCCGCGGTGGGCGTGACATCCGTCACGCGCTGGCGATGCTGGTCCCGGCGGCCTGGGAGGGCTTTGACGTCGACCAGGCCGTCCATGATTTCTATCGATATCACGCCGGCTTGATCGAGCCCTGGGATGGGCCGGCCGGATTGATCTTCACCGACGGCGTGCGGGTCGGTGCGGCGCTCGACCGTAACGGTCTGCGGCCGCTTCGCTACGCGGTTTGCGAAGACGGCCTGATCGCCTGCGCCTCGGAAGCCGGAGCGGTTGACATTGCCGGCCACGGATGGGTGCGGCGTGGCAAGCTGGGGCCCGGCCAGATGCTGTGCGTCGATCCGCAGCGCGGTGGACTCGAGGAAGACAGCGCCATCAAGTCGTGGCTCGCCGGGCAGCGGCCGTACGGCGTATGGCTGGATGATCGGCTGCAACCGGTGAGCACCGGCGGGCCCAACGACGATGTCCCGTCCGACCTGGTCGCTCGGCAGCTGGCGTTTGGCTACACCAAGGAAGAGTTCACCTTCGTGCTGCGCCCGATGGCGACCCAGGGCCATGAGCCGGTCTTCTCCATGGGAGATGACACCGCGCCTTCGGTGCTCGCCGGCCAGCCGCGGCTGCTCTATAGCTACTTCAAGCAACGCTTCGCCCAGGTGACGAATCCACCGATCGATCACCTCCGGGAGCGGCTGGTGATGTCGCTTCGCACCACGCTCGGACCAGGGCCGCCATTACTCAGTGACGGGCCGACCACGGCTCATCAGCTGCAGCTCGATTCCTTCCTGCTCTACCCGTCGGGGCTCGCGGCGCTTCGGGCGCCGGATGCGCGGCTACCAACCAATGAGTTGGATGCGACGTTTCCGATCGTCGAAGGGCCGGCCGGTTTGCGGAGCGCGTGTCACCGACTCGGGGAGGAGGCCGAGCGCGCGGTGCACGCCGGCGCCTCAATCCTGCTGGTCACGGACGGCGGCATCGCCACCGGTCGCGCGCCGATCCCCGCCTTGCTGGCGGTCGGAAGCGTCCATCACCACCTGATGCGCGCCGGCCTGCGAAGCCGGGTAAGCCTCGTCGTGCAAACCGATGAAGCGCGCGAGATCCACCACGTGGTTTGCCTGCTTGGCTACGGGGCGCAGGCAGTCTGCCCGCGTCTGGGACTGCAATCGATGACGGCGACGGCGAACGCCGGTCACCTCAAGGGAGAAGCCGTCAGCGGGAGCGTGGCTCAGGGGCGCTTCGTCCAGGCGCTCGAGGACGGCACCTTGAAGGTGCTGGCCAAGATGGGCATCTCAACGGTCGACAGCTACCAGGGCGCGCAAATCTTCGAGATCATCGGCCTCGACGCGGAGGTCGTCGACCTCTGTTTCGCCGGCACGCCGTCGCCGATCGGGGGCGCCACCTTTGCGGACCTCGGCGAGGAGGTGCTGGCTCGTCATGCCATCGCCTTCGCCGAGCCAGCCCCGGCTCTATCGAGCCCGGGCTTCTTCAAGCATCACAAGCAGGGGACCGAGTATCACGCGACCAACCCGGATGTCGTCGATGCGCTTCATGACGCCGTCTCCGTGAAGGAGCTCGCGGCCGCGCACGCGCTGCAGCGCGCCGTTGCCGGCGGACCCGATGGCAGCGGCTACCCGATTTACGAGCGGTTTACTCGACTGATCAGCGACCGGCCACCGACCTATCCGCGCGACCTGCTGACGGTCCGGGCCGCCGGCCGGCCGCTGTCGCTAGCGGAGGTCGAACCGGTGGAGTCGATCGTCCGTCGGTTTTCGACCGGCGCGATGTCGCACGGGTCGATCGCCGCCGAGGCGCACGAGACGATCGCGATCGCGATGAACCGGCTCGGTGGCAAGAGCAACACCGGCGAGGGCGGGGAGGATCCGGGGCGCTTCCGCAGCAAGGGGTCGGCGATCGACCGGAACTCCCGCATCAAACAGGTCGCATCGGGGCGCTTCGGCGTCACTCCCGAGTACTGCGTCTTCGCCGACGAGCTGCAGATCAAAATGGCGCAGGGCTCCAAGCCCGGCGAGGGTGGTCAGCTGCCCGGCCACAAGGCGACCGCCGAGATCGCCCGCCTCCGCCACACCCAGGCGGGGATCGCGTTGATCTCGCCCCCGCCGCATCACGATATCTATTCCATCGAGGACCTGGCGCAGCTGATCTACGACCTGAAGCAGGTCAATCCACTGGCCGCGGTGTCGGTCAAGCTGGTCGCCGAGGCCGGCGTGGGAACCATCGCGGCCGGCGTGGTCAAGGGGTTGGCCGACGTGGTGCACATCGCGGGCGCCGACGGGGGCACCGGCGCCAGCCCGCTGTCATCGATCAAGAATGCCGGAATGCCATGGGAGATCGGTCTCGCCGAGACCCAACAGACGCTGCGCTGGAGCGGCCTGCGCGGACGGGTGCGCTTGCGGGTCGACGGCGGCATCAAGTCCGGCCGCGACGTGGTGATCGCGGCGCTGCTGGGCGCCGATGAGTACAGCTTTGGGACCGCCGCCCTGCTGGCGGAGGGGTGCATCATGGTGCGGACCTGCCACCTGGACACCTGTCCAGTCGGGATCGCGACCCAGCGACCCGAGCTGCGGGCAAAGTTTGCCGGCACGCCCGAAATGCTGGAGGCCTATCTGCTCCACGTGGCCCTGGAGATCCGCTTCATGCTGGCCGGGCTCGGCCTGCGCAGCATCGATGAGGCCATCGGGCGGACCGACCTGCTCAGCCAGCGTCCCAGCGGCGACCGGCGGGCTGACCGGGTCGACCTCTCGCCGTTGCTGCTCGACGACGGCCCGGAACCGCGCCGCTTTGAGCGGGCGCTTCCGATCCAGCGCCCGGTCTCCGAGCTGGGAGACCGGGTGTGCCGCGACGCCCTGGGTCCGATCCGACGTGGCGAGCAGGCGCGACTGAACTATCCAATCGAGAACCCGGACCGCACTGTCGGGGCGCGATTGGGCGGCGCGCTGGCCAGGGAGTTCGGGGCCCACACCCCGCCCGGTTCGGCGACGGTCACGTTTACCGGCTCGGCCGGCCAGAGCTTCGGTGCGTTCCTCACCGACGGCGTCGAGTTCGTGCTCATCGGAGAGGCCAACGACTACGTCGGCAAGGGCATGGGCGGCGGGCGCATCATCGTGCGGCCGCCGGCCGACGACGCCGGCGAGCCGTACCTGCTGGGGAACACTGTGCTCTACGGCGCCACCGGCGGCGAGCTGTTTTGCGCCGGGAAAGCTGGCGAGCGGTTCGCAGTCCGGAACAGCGGCGCATCGGCCGTGGTCGAAGGGGTGGGGGAACACGCCGCCGAATACATGACCGGCGGGACGCTGGTGATCCTGGGCCCGGTTGGGCACAACCTTGGGGCCGGTATGACCGGGGGCGAGGTGTTCGTCTACGACGCCGGGATCAGGGTGCCGGCCATGGTCAACGCCGAGCTGGTGGACGCCCACCGGCTGAGCGGCGAGCATCAGCTGCTCGCCGAGCAGGGACTTCGCTTGCGCGAGCTGGTGGAGCGGCACGCGACGTACACCCGGTCAACGGTGGCGCGCGCCATCCTGGACGAGTGGCGCCAGGCGCTGCACCGGTTCTGGCGCGTCGCGCCCAAAGCGGACGTGGCGCGGATCGAAAATCAGCACGAGGGGACGCTAGCGGCGCGCGCCTAGCTCCGGTCGGACAGAAGATGATCCTTCAGCCGGCCCCCAGGGACCGTCCGACTTCCCATCGGCTTCGGACGTTCAGCTTCCGGAGAATGCTCTTTACCTGGGTCTTGACCGTATTCACGCTAACGTGAAGCAGCCTGGCAATCTCTTTGTCCTGGTGACCACCTGCCAGCAGAATCGCAACCCGGCTCTCCTGCCCGGTCAACCGCCTGGGCGCAGCGGGTTCTAAGGCGGGCAGAGTAGTCGACCGCTTCGAAAGCTGGGCGTAGGCGCGCCTCAGGCGCGGGAGTTCGTCTTCCGCCACCTCGATCGCCATTCGCAAGCGCGCCAGGGGCCGCTGGACGGATTCCCAACTGCCGTCCGTGAGGGGATGCCGCGTTTCGTCCGCCCGCAAGACGACAGCCATGGAGGCTACGCTACCGCCAGGGGCGGCGACCGCCAAGACCCATTTGGGGGGAAATAGGCTCCCTGGCACTTGCCGACTGGGGGGGTCGTTCGGAGCGACCCGATCAGAGAAGATCGAGTCGCCCGGCCGCGGCCACCGCTTCCGCTCGGTTGCGGGCGTTGAGCCTGGAAAGCAACGCCTCCATGTGACCCTTGACCGTGTTCTCGCTGAGATGGAGCCGGGAAGCGATCATCGCGTTCGAATACCCGTCGGCAACCAGCCTCAGAACCTCGTGCTCGCGAGCCGAGAGCCGCGGCCCGCTGCTAAGGACGCCGATCCGAGCGTCGTCTGGGACGGATCCGCTCGGCTTCGGAACCTGTGAAACGCCGGCGCCCAGCATCACCTGGCAGAGGATCGTCATTGACGTGGCGACGATGACCATGACGCAACCCCAGAGAATGACGTCGATCCCGGAGATCCGTTGCTGAACCAGCTCGAGCGCGGCAAATCCGACGATGAAGATAAACACCCCGTAGACCGCCCCGATCGCGCCGTCAAAGGCGATCGATTCGATCAAGATCGCCGGGTAAACCGCGATCAGCGCGCCGGGGGGGTTCCCGACGAAGATCGCCAGCAGGGCGAAGTAAGAGATCATGTCAATGATCGCCGCGATTCTCACGATGCCCTGAATCGATGCGTTATCTGCCCGATTCAGGGCCAGGGTCAGCGGCCCATTGTAGGCAGCGACCCAGAGGATGAGCACTGCCAGCCAATAGGGGTGCTTAGGCGGAAGCAACACGGCTACCAACGCGACGATGCCGATTCCGCCCGCCCACCTGAAGACGGCGAAAATCCGTCCGAGGTAGCGCATCTGCGGAACGGCAAGCCGGGCCGAGCTACGCGGAGACAGCAGCTTCAGTAGCTGCGCCGACGCAGTCCCCGCACCACTCCCCGAGGCCACCCCTCCCGGCATAGTACCCGATCGGGTGGGCCTCGATTCCGCTGCGCGTCAGATCGGCGGTCAGTTAGCCGGCGGGTCGACGACGCAGCCCCATACGCCCGTCAAATGAAGCGGCTTCGCGCCTCCGCTCTGGGACAGTCGAGCATCGACCGTCCCAGAGATCACCCCGTAACGACCGGAGCGCCCGACGTCCCGGACGGCGCTTACCATGATTGCCCCGGAAGTTGCCAACCAGGCGGCCAGAAGCGCGCCGCTCGCTGCGGTCGGATACTGCTCGATCCCGACCGGCGTGCGGTTACCAGGGAGCAAGGGGGTTTCGGCGGGCTGCGAACCGGCTGACGGGAGGAGTTCCATCCCAACGCGCAGCACCCCGCCGGAGCTGAGGGGCATCGCCCTGGAAACAAACCTGACCCGACCGGCGACAAACTCTCCATAACTGCAGGACGACTCGCCCCCGGCCGGGTCGGTGTGCGCGCTCAGCGACCCCACAATCTGCAGATCCGTCGCGGGCGAGGTCGGTCGGCCGGCCCCGGACGACGGCGAGGGTGTTGATGCCGGCGGCTTCGTCGCGCTCGTACAGGAGCTCAACAGCAACGCCGCCACCACCATCGTTCTCGCCGTCTTCATCGGGCTAATCAGCGGATATGTTTACCACAGAGGAATGCTTGCCAGCGCCTCGTCGTCGTCTACGTTAGGAGGTATGACGTTGTTCGGGTCCTGGGTGAAGTACTGCAAGGCGCTCGCCCCATAGCCGCAGGTTGGGCTTGGCCCAAAAGCAGGAGCTGCCGATAGAGCACGGTGTCCATGAGGTTGAACGTTCGGTTGGGTTGTCCACAAAAGCGCGTTTGCCACGTTCGGATCCGAAGCTGCCGTGCAGAACGCTGATGCGAATGGGTTACCCGAGTACTCGTAGAAGCCGGGCTTGTAGCCGCTGACCGCGATGCTATCCGCCCATCCCTGCAGCGACCCGGCGACGACGCCATAGCTCGGCTCCGCGTCGAGCATGATGACGGTACCGCCCGGGATCCCGAGATTGTGCGCCGCGTCCACCGCCCAGGTGGCTGCCTGTTGCCCGGCGGCCTGCGAAGTAAACGCAGCGGATCCGTCTTCAGCATAGACGGGGAGAATGGCGACTCCGTTCGAGTGCGCGAAGCTCGCGTCGGCAGCCGTTACATTGCAGGCGAAGCTGGTGCTCCCAATGTAACGTCCCCAGAACTCGGGCTTGCCGAGCGCCGAGACCACGGCGTTGTAATCGTCCGTAACCCGGTCACACGAGTCGACGCCCCATCTAAACCATGTAACGCCGACGGTCGACGACGTTGCCTGCACGCTGCCGCCGCTCAGGTCGGTGATAATCGCGGCATAGTAACCCTGAGATTGGGCGGTCGAGTACGAGCGGGTTGCCGTCGCGGTGCTGCAGTTCTGGCACGAGGCTAGTTGGAAACCGCTGCCCGCCTCATAGATATCAAGCGATTCGTGAGCGCCGCTCAAGGTCGTGTTGGCCTGTGCGGTCAGCGTGGTCGTTGCCCCGTCGGGCAGCGAGGTACGGTTGGCGCTGATCGTGACCGAGAGCCAGGTCGCGCTGACGCCATTGGAACTCGCCACCGCGCCGCCCGGCGGGTAGTTGTTGCTAGTGTCGAGATTCGACACGTAGGCCACGAAATTATGTGTTCCAACTGTCCCGTAATAGTTGAACACGCAGTTCCCGCCGGCGCCGCAGTATGTCAGGTACCCGCCTGGTTTCTGCTCGTAGATCTCGATGTATTCTGAAATGGTCGCACCCACGTCGGGCGTGGCGTACGCGCTGAGGGCGACGAAATCGCCGGGCCTGACGTACGGCGCACCACCGGCTGATAGGGTGATCGTGTACCAGGCGACGTAGACCGTGTTCGAGAGCGCCTGGACGTCAGGTGGTGGCCAGGTGATGCCGCTCCTCGAGATGTACGCCACATAGTTTTGAGCCGTGGCGGTTCCGTATGAGACGTTCCAGCGGCAGACTGAGCCGGTCGCGCAATTAAAGAGGTAGGTGTGGTTGGACGCGTTATAGATCTCGATGTAATACGGTGACGCGCTGATGTCGGCGTTTGCCGTTGCCGTGAGGGTCGTGGTGCCACCAGCAGACATGTACTGCGGGCTCGCGGAGAGGCTAACCACAACCCAGGTCACTGTGACGGCACCCGAGGTTGCCTGGGTGCTGGTCGGTGGATAATTCGTGTATAGGCCGGAGACGAAAGCGATGAAGGTTCGCGATCCCGCTGAACCGCTGGACACGTTGTACGAGCAGGATGAGCCCGTATAGCAATACGTGACCCGACCGTGGCTGTAATAGTCGAAGATCTCGATGTACCAAGGCGTCGGTCCCACGTTGGTGTTGGCCGTGGCCGTGACGGTTATCGTGCCGCCTGTACCGATGCAGCACGTGCTTCGGCTGAGGCTCACTGATAGCCATGTGACGTTTACGCTGCTCGAGGCCTGGACGTAACCGGGCGGGTTCCCGTAGTAGGAGACGTATGCGGTGAACGTATGCGTGGTTGGCGACGACTGGCTTGGATACGAGTCACAGGTTGCACCCGTGTAGCAGTAATTAAGGAATTGCCCGGACGTGCTGTCGAAGATCTCGATGTAGTAGGGTGTCGGCCCCACGTCCATGTTCGCGACAGCATGGATGTTGGTCGCGACGCCGGGTGCTAACGCGTTGGGATTGGCGTATGCGGTGATGGTCCATCCGTTGATGGCATTAGGGAGAGTGGGGATGACCTCAGACGTCGCCTGACCCGTCGGCGACCCTGTATGGCCGCAGCTAGCGTTCCCATCGGCGTGCTTTCCAGGCGGCGGAGGCGGGCAGGGCGCCAGGCCGGGCGGGTTCTTCAGAACATCGGGTCCGCCGGCTGTGTCTGGCAGCACCTCATTACCGCAGGCGGCCGGTACGGGGCTCGGCACTTTACCGATGACCGTTGGACAGGGAGTCGAGCCTGCCGGCAACGTAATTGTCATAGGTCCCGCCACGCCGTTCGGCAGAATGGCGTCCGTGCCGCACGAAGCCTCGGGGCTCGAAGGCGCCTTTCCCGGGACAATCGGGCAGGCCGGCCGACCGGCCGGTCGCGACACTTTCGGGACGGCATTGGGGTCTCCGGCCGTCCCGGGGGAGCAGGTCGCGAGCGGTGAACTCGGTTTGCCCGGTTTCGATGGGCATGGCTGCGCGCCGGCGGGCAGCCGCAACGTCGGCTTGTCAGCTGACGCCGGGGCGGTCGCAGCTATCGGAGAAGCTGGCCGAGCCGGCTGGTTCGCGGCGCCGGCTGTCAGGGCGTTGAATCCGAAGGAAGCCAGCGTCGCCAGAAGGGCGCTCGCAGTGGCCAGTCGCATTCGCAGGTTCATGTTTGTTCCTCCAGAAGCTGTGGCTGGCGGCTCTGCCGACGACGCTAGAAGGATTGACGGACGCCAGCTATCCCTCGGAGAGGGAAAAACGGCACCTGAGCGCCGAAAATCACTAGACGAGTGATGAAATCCGAAGGCTCAGCTGAAGAGGGTGATCACCCCGGCTGCGAGCAGCGTCACGGTCCAGAGCAGGTCGACGTTGAACCAGGCGCGGTGCAAGAAAGCGACGCCGACGCGCTCATAAACGACGATCGCCACCAGCCCCATCACGATCAGCAGCGCCAGCGTATGGAGGGTGGCGGCCGCGATGCCCTTCCAGGGTGAGAAGGACGCGGTGTACGCGATCAGGGTCATGTCCTGTTGTCCGCCGCCGCTCGACGAGAGCTTCAACAGGATGGGTACCAGCATCAGGCCGGCGCCGTGCGCCGACGACATCAAGAAGGACCAGCCGAACAGGCCCCGCGCGCCGATCCGCATGCCGAAGCCCCGCGGATGCGCGGTGCGCCGCCAGAGCCGGTAGAGCGCGAAGCTGAAGAGCGCGGCGGCTCCGACGATGCGCAAGGCCGCGGGTGCGATCAGAAACTGCGCGACGACGACCAGGACCACGACCACGCCGATGGCCGCCTCGTGCCCGATCGCGATCGGGAGAAACGACTCCCAGACGGCAGAGCGGCGCCGTTCCTGCAACCCGCGGGCGACCGCGAACAGCCAGCCCATGCCCGGGTTCAAGCCATGGTAGGCCCCGAGAATGATCAGCACATCCCAGGGCCACCAGGCAGTCATGCGGTCAGCTCAGGCGAAGCAGTAGGAGTCGGACGAGGCGTCACCACCTTCCAGGTGCACCTGGTGAAAGCGCTGATCCGACTGCACGAAGAACTTCCGGTCGAACTCGATGCCGCCGCTGTCGCCGGCGTCGAGCTTGGCCACCCAGCCCTTCAAGCCGTCGGGATAAAACTGATCGTCCCAGGCCTTGTACAGCCCGTTCGACACGTACACCCGCTTGCCGTCGCGGCTGACTTCCACCATCTGGGGACCGCCGTTGAGCGGGCCCGAGTTCGGATGGGCGGCGCGGCGGACGATCCCACCCAGGTGAACCGACCCGGTCTTCTTCGGGTTGAACGGATCGGAAACGTCGTACTGCAGGAATTCGCCGGTGCCCCAGCAGGAGACATAGAGGAAGCGATCGTCCAGCGAGAGGTTGATATCGCTGATCAGGGGCGGCACGGCCTTGAAGCCCTTGAGCAGTGGCGGCAGCTGCTCGGGATCGGCCGGCTCGGCAGGAACTTCGATGACCTTGCGCGCTTTCCAGGTGTTGCCGTCCAGATGCCAGGCCCAGACCGATGCGCTCAGGTCTTTGAGGCTGGTCACCACACCGACGAAGCCATAGGCCTTGCTCGGGTCGTGCGCCGGGCGCAGCTCGAGCACCATCTGCTGTTCGGCGCCCAGGTCGATCACCTGGCGGTGCCGACGCTTGGGGAGATCCCAGATGTGCAGCTGGTGGCCATAGCCACCCTTGAGCAGGATCTCCGGGTTGACGCCGTCTTCGATCATCTTCGGCGTGCCCCATTCGCTGGTGATCATCGTGTCGTAGCCGAGGTGCCACCAGAAGTCGTAGGCAAGGTACTGCGGGCCGCGGTCGAGCTCCCACTTGCCGCGGACCTCGAACGTGTCGTGGTCGATGATGAAGATGCCGCCCGGGCCGTCGCCGGTGGGGGAGCCCAGGGCGCTGACGTAGATGCCGTCAGGTCCGCAATGGCTGGTGTGCGGCCGGCTGTAGCCGGCCCGGTTTGCGACCTCCTCGGGTTCGATGGTTTTGACGATGCGCGGCGCGCGCACATCGGGCTTGGTGTCGATGATGTAGATCCGGGAGGAGCGGATGCCGGGTGCCAGCAGGTAGCGGCGTTCGACATGCGGATGCGCGGCGTAGGGGCAGAGCGACGAGCTGCAGGCGTTCCAGCCGAAATGGTGGAGCTCGTCACCGGCGTGGGTGGTGGTGAGGCTGCTGACCTGCGTGCCGTAGGTCTTCGAATTTCGGTCCGCGTCGAGCACTGCCAGGCCGTCGGGTCCGTTCCCGGGATTGACGACGATCACGTAGGCCACGGTTTCGGGCGGTGCCTGCATTGCCAATCGCGGCGAGGCATAGAACGTCGGATCGGCCCTGAGCAAGGTAGCCATCTTTTTCCCTCCCCGATGTTGACTAACCGGATTCAAGTGGTCAGGAACTGTAGGCGCCCACTCTACCGAATAGCCGCTGGGGAGGTCAACTTCCCGAGTGGCGCCGCACCGCTGACCGATAGGCGGATAGATTGTGGTTCAGAGGAGGGAGGGATGAACCAACTCGCCGACAAGGTTGCGATCGTGGTGGGCGCCAGCCGCGGACTCGGGAAGGGCGTGACCGACGCCTTCCTGGCTGAGGGCGCGTCCGTGGTTGCCGTGGCGCGTGACACCAGCCCACTCAAGGAGCTGGCGGCGCGCCACAAGAAGGTCGAGCTCGAAGCCGCGGATGCGAGTGACGCGCCGGTGCCTGGCAGGCTGTTGCGACAATACCGCCCGGACCTGGTGGCGCTGGTTGCCGGCGCAGCACCGTCGCTGCACCCGCTCCACGAGCAGACCTGGGAGTCGTTCTCCACGAACTGGAATACCGATGTTCGGATGACATTCAACTGGCTACGCGAGGTGCTCTTGCTTCCACTGGGGCCTGGAAGTCACGTCATCGTGATGAGCAGCGGCGCCGCGGTCATGGGGTCGCCGCTGAGTGGCGGATATGCCGGGGCAAAAGCTACCCAGCGATTCATGGCTGATTACGCGGCCCAGGAAGCGCGCCGCGGCGAGCTGCAGATCACGTTCAGTGCCGTAATGCCGAGGCTGACCCCGCTCACCGGCCTGGGCAGCGCCGCTACCGCGGCGTATGCAGCCCGGATGGGCATCACCGAAGCCGAGTACCTTCAACAACTGGGAAAGCCGGTGACGCCGGAAACGGCCGGGCGGGCGTTCGTCAGCCTTGCCACCGGCGAGGCGCCCGCCGGAGCCTACATGCTGACCGCCGACGGCCTCCAGCCGCCGCCCGGAGCAGCGCCGGTGCAGCGGCAGGAATCGTCAGCCGTACTCAAACCAGCACGCTAAGGCGGTCATCACGATCTGACGTTGTGACCCGGCTTCGTACAATCCGACGATGAGCCCGCTCCGCGCCTCGACGCTGAGCGTCGTGGGCGCCGGCGTCATGGCCGAGGCAATCATTTCCGGCGTGCTGGCCCGCAACCTGGTTCCGGCCGGCTCGATCATCGCCAGTCATCCTCGGGCAGATCGCCGTCACGCCTTGAGCGAGAAACATGGCATCCACGTTACGGCTGATAACGCCGATGCCGCCCGGCGAGGTGACGTCGTGGTCCTGGGAATCAAACCGCAGGTAATGCCCGGAGTGCTCGCCGAGCTGCGTAACAGTCTCGCCCCTGACAAACTCGTGGTCTCGATCATCGCGGGCGCGACCACCCAAACCCTTCGTCAGGGTCTCGACCACGCGGCGTTGGTCCGGGTGATGCCGAACACCCCGGCCCAGATTGGCGAGGGCGTCAACATCTGGTACGCGACGCCGGAGACCACTGAGGCGCACCGTGAGCAGGCGCGTGCACTGCTGGGCGCGCTTGGTCATGAGCTGCAAGTTGGCGACGAGCGGTTCGTCGCGATGGCGACGGCGGTGAGCGGCACCGGGCCGACCTATGTGTTCCTGGTGATGGAGGCGCTGATCGACACCGCGGTGCACCTCGGATTTCCGCGCCACCTGGCGCACGACCTGGTGCTCGAGACGCTCAAGGGCTCGGTGGCCTTCGCCGAGCGGACCCAGAAACATCCGGCGCAACTGCGCGACATGGTCACCTCACCCGGCGGGACATCGGCCGCGGCCCTGCACGAACTGGAACGGGGACGGCTGCGCACCGTGCTGGCGGACGCGGTCTGGGCGGCCTACCGGCGCACCATGTCGCTGTCCGACAGCCTGAGCGCCGGCCGGGAGCCCGAGCCGATGCCGCCCCGTTCGGACGGCTGACGCTCAGCACCAGTTGCACTAGTACGCAATCCGTAGTACTCTCTATGGCGTTATATGAATCAAGCTGAGCTCGACACCAGCCAGTTGCTCAAGGGCGTCCTCGACCTCGCGGTCCTCGCCGTGCTGGCGGACACGGATAGCTACGGCTATGACGTGGTCCGCCGGCTCCGGGAAAACGGCCTCGACCACGTGGGCGATGCCTCGGTGTACGGGACCCTGCGCCGCCTCTATCAGGCCGGGGCGTTGAATTCCTACGTCGTCCCTTCCGAAGAGGGGCCGCACCGGAAGTACTACGGCCTCAACACTCGCGGTCGAAAGACCCTCGACCAATCGGCCCAGAACTGGGCCTCGTTCAGCACGGCGCTCAACCATCTCCTGAATGGGAGGAGCAACGGTCATGCCAAGTAGCGACCAGGCAAGCGACGTCGCGAGCTACGCGGCTTCGGTTCGAGCCGCCCTATCTGATCTCCCGCGCGACCAGGCGGAGGTGCTGCTGGAAGATCTCGAAGACCACCTGAGGGAGATTGCCAGTGAGGCCGGAGGTCCGCTGGCTGAGCGCCTCGGGCCGCCCGAGCAGTACGCGCAGGAATTACGCGCGGCCTACGGGGCAAGCCGCGCCAGCGGCCGCCGGCAAGACCCGCTGCTTCGCGACCTTCGGCTCGCCGTCAATCGGGTAACAGGCTCGGCCTGGTATCGACAGCTGCGGGCGTTTCTTCCGGAGTTGCGACCGGCCTGGTGGGTTCTCCGCGCCTATCTCGCGGTCCTGATTCTGGCAGCGGCCTTCAGCGGGGGATCCGACCTGGGGCCGATTCCGAATCCCGCAACCAAGCGCGGACTCGCCGAGATCCTCGCGACCGGGGTTGCGATCTGGCTGTCGGTTCGCATCGGGCGACGGACCCGGCCGATGCCCCAGCCCGCTCGCGTCCTGGCCGTCTCGGCGAACGTGCTGATTGGGTTCATCGCCCTTGTGATCCTCGGAAACATGCATAGCTTTGCGTACTCGTCGTTCGTCGATATGACACCTCCTCAACAACCGGCGTTTTCAACGGCGTTCGCGGCGGGACAGGTCACCAACATCTATCCCTACTCGCAAGACGGCAAACCGCTGACCAACGTCCTGCTCTACGACCAGGACGGCCGGCCCATCACCGTCGAGCAATCAGAAGCCCAGACGAGCTACCCCATCGGGGCGGACGGGAAGGCCATCACCAATGCCTACCCGCTGACGCAACGGCACGGCAACGGTGATCCCGTGGTGGCGCCACGGGTCGCGTTCCCGCCGTGGCCAGCGCCAAGCCCAAGCCCGTCGGCGAGTCCGAGCCCTACCCCGAGCCCGACCCACTAACCAGGCGGTCTCGTTATGGCGCCTTCGCTGGCCGAGGAGACGAGCGCGGCATATTTCGCAAAGACGCCGCTGGCGTAGCGCGGGGCGGGTGCGCGCCAACTTTTCAGGCGCTCTTTGATCTCCGCGTCGGAAAGCTCAACATTGAGCTGTCGCTTGTCGACGTCGATGACCACCGTATCGCCGTTGCGCAGGGCCGCGATCGGACCGCCACGCGCCGCCTCGGGGGCGACGTGTCCCACCATCAGGCCGTGGGTCGCACCGGAAAACCGGCCGTCGGTGATCAGCCCGACCGAGTCGCCCAGGCCTTCGCCGACGAGCGCACCCGTGACCCCGAGCATCTCGCGCATCCCTGGTCCGCCGACGGGCCCTTCATAGCGAATCACGACCACGTCGCCACCTTTGATCTGGCGATCGCGAACGGCGGCAAAGGCGGCCTCCTCGCTGTCGAACACACGCGCCGGTCCCCGATGGAGCAGGCGCTCGTGGCCGGCTAGCTTGACGACGCAACCCTCAGGGGCGAGGTTGCCACGGAGGATCGCGAGGCCGCCCGTCGGCTTCAACGGTTTGGAGAGTAGGGTCACCACCCGCTGACCGGGCGTCTCGACGGCCGCGGTCGCGATTTGCCCGATCGTCCGGCCATCGACCGTTCGAGCGTCGGCGTTGATCAGCCCGCCTTCGTTGAGGCGCTGGGCCACCAATGAAATGCCACCGGCATCGTGCAGGTCCTTGGCCACGAATTCACCGCCCGGCTTGAGACTGGCAACCACCGGCGTCCGCGAGGCAACCCGGTCGAAGTCGTCGATGCTCAAGGGGACGCCGGCCTCACGGGCGATCGCCAGCAGATGCAGCACGCCGTTGGTCGATCCGCCGGTGGCCGCGACCGAGGCGATCGCGTTTTCCAGCGCGGCGCGAGTCACGATCTGGCGGGGCCGGGTGTCTTTCGCCAGCAGCTCCATCACCAGCCGCCCCGCCTGCTCGGCGACATCATCTTTATGTGGATCCAGCGCCGGGACGTCGTTGGCGCCGGCCGGACTGATCCCGAGGAACTCGATCGCCGTCGACATGGTGTTGGCAGTGAACTGTCCGCCGCAAGCGCCGGCGCCGGGGCAGGCGTTCTCTTCCACCTCACGCAGGTCGGCGGCGGTCATCGTGCCGGCGGACACCGCGCCCACGGCTTCGAACACGTCCTGGAGCGTGATGTCGTGACCGCGGAAGCGACCTGGGCCGATGGTGCCGCTGTAGAGAGCCAGTCCCGGCAGGTTGAGGCGCACCAGCGCCATCACCGCGGCTGGAATGGTCTTGTCGCAGCCCACGATCAAGACCAGGCCGTCCAGCAGGTGCCCGCGCGCGACCAGTTCGATCGAATCCGCGATCACCTCGCGGCTGACCAGCGAGGCTTTCATACCTTCGGTGCCCATCGAGACGCCGTCCGAGACGGCGATGGTGTTGAACTCCATCGGTGTGCCACCGGCGGCGCGGATGCCGGCTTTGACCCGTTCGGTGAGGCGGCGATGATTCCAGTTGCAGGGCATGGTCTCGATCCAGCTGTGCCCGACGCCGATCAGCGGCCGCGCCAGGTCCTCGCGGCTGAAGCCGATGGCGCGCAGCATCGAGCGCGCCGGCGCCCGGTCGTCGCCTTCGGTCAATCGCGCGCTCTGACGCTTTAACGGCGATGCGCCGTTTGGATCCGGCATGACTGTACCCTCCTCGAGGCCCGATTGTATCCTGCGAACCATGAGCACCAGCACGATCGAGACGACCCTGGTCGAGGCCGGGCTTCGCGCCGAGATCCGCCTGCTCGGGCAACTGCTGGGTGAAACGCTGCGGGCCCACGAGGGCCTCGCCCTCTACGAGCTCGAGGAGTCAATTCGGTTGCGGACGAAGGCGCTGAGGCAGGAGTACGTTCCCGCGGAGGAGGCGGCCTTCGTCCACGAGCTCGATCGGATCCCGGTGGACGACGCGGCCCGTTTGATCCGCGCCTTCGCCACCTACTTCCAGCTGGTCAACCTCGCGGAGCTGGAACGTCAGGCCCGGTCCGTGCTCGAGCGCGGCGACGAAAGCACCGACCTCGATGAGTCGGTGGCGCGCTGCATCGAGTACGGCGTCCCGGCCGAGAGCGTGGCCGCCGTCCTCGAGCGGCTCGAGGTCCGCCCGGTGTTGACGGCGCATCCGACCGAGGCGGTTCGCCGGAGTATCCTCGATCACCAGGACCGCATCGGCCAGGAACTGGTCCGGTTGCGCGCCCCGCTCTCCGCGCGTGAGCGCGACCGCGTGCGGCAACGGATCGCGACCCAGGTGGATGTCCTGTGGCACACGGACGAGCTCCGATCGTTCCGGCCGCGGGTGCTCGACGAGGTTGGCAACGCGCTCTTCTACCTCGAGCGAACCTTCTTTGACACGATTCCCGAGGTCCAGCAACAACTGGCCGACGCGTTGACCCGCTGGTACCCCGACATCAGGCCACCGGATGGGATCATTCGCGTCGGGTCGTGGGTCGGCAGCGACCAGGACGGCAATCCCAACGCCGACGCCGCGATGCTGACCCAGACGCTGCATCTCCAGCGGCGCTCGCTGCTCACGCTGTACCGCGAGCGGGTCCGGGCGCTGGCGCGTGATCTCAGTCAGTCCAGCGGTTTGGCCGGGGTCAGCCCGCAACTCTCCGACTCGATCCGGCGGGACGAGGCGGAGCTCGCGGAGTACGCCGGTACGCTCAATCCCGGGACGGTCGATGAGCCATACCGGCGCAAGCTGTCCTTCATCTGGCGCCGGCTGGGGGCCACGCTGGACGACGACGCGACGGCCTACCGGACCGGTGCGCAGCTGGCGGCCGACCTCGACTTGCTCGATGCCAGCCTGCGCGGCCACCAGGAGACGGCGGTGGCCGACGGCGAGCTCTTGCGGCTGCGCCGCCAGGTCCAGGCCTTCGGCTTCATCGGCGCGCACCTCGACGTTCGCCAGCATCGTGCGGTCGTCCAGGCCGCGGCGGTCGAAGTCCTCGAACGTTTGGGGGGCGGCCTGGGTCAACGGGCGGCGGCCACCGTCAGCCCGCCGCCGATCTCGCTGGTGGCTTCGCGCTGGTCGGCCGACACCGGCAACCTGCTGGCCACGCTCAACGCGATGGCGGAGGCGCAGCGGGTGGCGCCGGGTTCCGCGCAGACCTTCATCGTCAGCATGACGGAGACCGCGGATGACATCCTGGCGACGCTGTTTCTCGCGGGGCTCGCCGGGCTACACGACCTTCGCCCGGACCCGCCCCGCAGCGATGTCGGTATCGTGCCGCTGTTCGAGCGCCTCGACGCCCTGGAGCGGGCGCCGGCGACGATGACGGCGCTGCTCGACGATCCGGTCTACCGGCGTCAGCTCGATGCTCGAGGCGGGATCCAGGAGGTGATGCTCGGCTACTCCGATAGCAACAAAGAAGTCGGCTATCTGTGCGCTGCCTGGGCACTCGATCGGGCGCACGAATCGATCGCCGAGGTGGTGGCCGGTCACGGCCGCACGCTGCGGATCTTTCACGGGCGTGGTGGAACGGTTGGCCGCGGCGGTGGGCCAACCCACGAGGCGATCCTCGCGCAGCCGGCGGGTGCTCAGGATCCGAAGATCAAGATCACCGAGCAGGGCGAGGTCATCCACCGGAAATACGCGCGGCCTGAAACCGCTCGCCACAACCTGGCCCTGGTGCTGGGGGCGGTCTTCGAGCATGCCCTGATGCCGGCGGAGGCGCGACGGCCCAGCCCGCTATGGCGGCAGGCGATGGACGTGATGGCGTATGAAAGCCGAAGCCGCTATCGAGCGCTTGTCTACGAAGATCGTGGGTTCCAAGCCTACTTCGAGCAAGCCACCCCGATCGAGGAGATCGCCCAGCTCAACACCGGCTCTCGCCCGGTCAGCCGCGGAGGCACGCTCGCGGTGGAGGATCTGCGTGCGATTCCCTGGGTGTTCGCCTGGATGCAGAACCGCCATCTGCTGCCGGCCTGGTACGGCGTCGGAGCGGCCTTTCAGCACTTCACGCAGCGACCCGGCGGCCTCGACTGCCTGCGCGACATGTACCGCAACTGGCTGTTCTTCCGGTCGCTGGTCGACAACCTGCAGATGGTGCTCGTCAAGGCCGATATGCGGATCGCGCGCCAGTACGCGACGCTGGTGGCCGATGAGCGAGAGCGTGACCGGGTGTTCGCGACCATCGATGCCGAGTTTCAGCGGACCCGCGACGCGGTCCTGGAGATCACGGAACAGCGATCCATCCTGGAGCGGCAGCCGAGCTTGCTCGCCAGCCTCCATCTGCGCGATCCGTATCTCGATCCGATGAGCTACTTCCAGGTTCGCCTGCTTCGGGAGCTGCGGCGCCTCCCTGGTGATGACCCCCGCCGGCCCACGCACTTACAGGCGGTGCTGCGGACGATCAACGGCATCGCGGCCGGATTGCAGAACACCGGCTAGCATCAGACGATCGCATGGAGCTGCGCATTCCCTCGAACCACCTGCCCGGCGGCGGCAGCTCGCGCGAGTTCGAGGGGAAAGACCACGGCGCGGGTCTGACGTTGATCCTGGTCGATGTCGAGACCGGCCATGGTCCGAACCTGCATCGCCATCCCTACGAGGAGATCTTCGTGGTGCACGCCGGGGCCGGCACCTTCATCGTGGATGGATCAGAGGTGCAGGGGACCGCGGGCGACATCGTCATCGCACCGGCCGGGACCGCCCATCGGTTCGTCAACTCCGGGCATGATCGCCTCCGGCTGACGGCGATTCATCACAACGCGAACTTCGTGACCGAGTGGCTCGAGCCGCTGACGCCGGATCAGCGGTATTGGTCCTCGGAGCACCGGTAGCGTCAGCCCAAGCTCGGCATTCGTGCCCTTATTCACGATCTTGTTTTCCGATCCTTAACGGCTTATCCTTCCTGAGGACGTTCGAAATCACACCAGGGAGGGAGCCTTGAGAGTTCGAAGCCGTTTTCTCACCATGGCCGCCGGGCTGGCGCTGCTGGCCGGGGCCGCATCCGCGACGACCGCCGGAGCCGGGTCGGATACCCGGCTGACCAACGACAACGGGACTACCGGCTATACCTATTCGGGCGGGGACGCCTATGCGGGAGACGAGGTCCTCACCGCCTGCTCGACCGACCGCGAGCGCCAGAACGAGCCGGCCGTCGAGGCCGATCCTCGGAACTCGAGCCTGCTCCTCGGCAGCTCGAACGACTACTGCCCGGTCCTGGCGCCCACGGTGCAAAACCAGAACATCTGGCTCGGTTATTACCGGTCGTCGGATGGCGGATCGAGCTGGCAGAGCAGCCTGGTTCCCGGCTATCCGGGCGACACCTCGCCGGCCTCCACGCGCGCCCAGGTCAACGCGGCCAGCTCGGGCGATCCCGTGATTGCCTGGGATACGCACGGCAACGCCTACTTCGGGTCTGAAGCCTCCGGCGTTGCGGC
>Ga0209689_1000693_pt1 | contig 24038 bp, 23 predicted proteins | sample GraSoiAngelo_149_FD_187119 | JGI IMG/M metagenome (GOLD analysis project Ga0209689, IMG submission 187119) | Grasslands soil microbial communities from the Angelo Coastal Reserve, California, USA - 14_1009_09_30cm (SPAdes) (version 2) | ecosystem: Environmental > Terrestrial > Soil > Grasslands ... | reverse complement strand
TCGCCGACCTCGAGGCCAAAGGAGTCGAGTTCCTGGACTACACCGAAGGGCCACTTCGAACGGCCGGCCACATCGCCCAGATCGGCCCTGCTCGCGGAGCCTGGTTCCGCGACCCGGACGGGAACACCCTCGGACTACGGCAGAGCTAGCTGCCCGCGCCGGCCGCCGACCCTGCGGGTCTCCATTTGCGCCAAACGTGCGGAATTACGACCGCGATGCGCTGGTCTTGCGCAAAGCGTGCGGAATCGTGCCTCAAGTCCCGACCTCCTCCCGCGCCGCCACGAACGCCCGCACCCCGTGCTCAAGGTCCTCCTGTGAATGTGCCGCCGAGACCTGCGCGCGGATGCGCGCCTTCCCCTGAGGCACCACCGGGAACGAGAACCCGATCACGTACACGCCCTTCTCCAGCATCACCTCGGCCATGCGCGCTGCCCGCGCCGCGTCGCCGATCATCACCGGCACGATCGGATGCTCGCCCTCCAGGATGTCGAACTTTTCTTCAGTCATGCGCGACCGGAAAAAGGCAGTGTTGTCGCGCAGCTTCTGGCGCAGGTCTTTGGCGGATCGGATCAGTTCCAGAACCTTCAGGCTCGCGGCCACGATCGGCGGCGCGACCGAGTTGGAGAAGAGGTACGGCCGCGAGCGCTGGCGCAGCATGGCCACGAGCTCACGACGGCCTGACACGTAACCCCCGCTCGCTCCCCCAAGCGCCTTGCCGAGCGTCCCGGTGATGGCGTCGATCTTGCCCATCACACCGTGGTGCTCGTGCGTGCCGCGACCGTTCGCGCCCACAAAGCCGACCGCGTGGGAGTCGTCGACCATCACGAGCGCATCATGCTGCTCGGCCAGCGCGCAGATTTCGGTCAGGGGCGCCAGGTATCCGTCCATGGAAAAGACCCCGTCGGTCACGATGATCCGGTAGCGCGCGTCGGCGCTTTCTGTCAACTGCTTTTCGAGGTCCTGCATGTCGCGGTTGGCGTAGCGGTAGCGCCGGGCCTTGCACAGACGGACCCCGTCGATGATGCTGGCGTGGTTGAGCGCGTCGGAGATGATCGCGTCCCGCTCGTCGAACAGCGCCTCGAAGATTCCGCCGTTGGCGTCGAAGCAGGATGAATAGAGGATCGTGTCCTCGGTGCCGAGGAACTCTGTCAGCGCCCCCTCCAGCTCCTTGTGCACCTCCTGCGTGCCGCAGATGAACCGGACCGACGCCATCCCGTAGCCCCAGCGGTCGAGCGCATCTTTGGCCGCACTGACCACGTCGGGATGGTCCGCGAGGCCCAGGTAGTTGTTGGCGCACAGGTTCAAAACCTCGCGGTCCAACACGCCAACGAGGGCACCCTGCGGGCCGGTAAGCACGCGCTCCGGTTTTTCCAGCCCCGCTCTGCGGATCTCAGCCAGCTGCGAGACGAGATCCGGCCTCATGCGCTCAAACATTCAGCGCCGCTTTCCGACCGATGGTCCGATTCTCATCTCACCAACATAAGGTGGATGGCCTGTATGGCGATGTTCGATTAATCACCCGGATTTCCGGGATTCCCGGCGAAGCCTCTACGCCTAGCCTCCGCTCAACGAGCTCTGCCACGACCACAAGTTAGGAGGAGGCACATGTCTGACGAGTCCACATTGACGATCATTCGGTCCCGGCGCCAGCTGCTGGCCGGAGCAGCTGGAGCGGTAGCCGCTGCGGCGGTGGCCGCGGTGGTGAAAGCGCCCGCAGCGAAGGCCGCCGACGGCGATCCCGTTCTGTTCGGCAGTCTCAACCAAGGCGCGAGCACCACATCCGTCCTCATCAACAGCAACACGAACAACACCGCGCTGTCGGTGGGCGCCAACAACTCCGGCACGGCGTTGTTTGCGAGCTCACCCGGTGGGACGGCGGTCTCCGGCAATGGAGGTGGTAACGGGGTCCAGGGCATAACCTCGAACCCGAGCGCGAGTGGTGTTTACGGCCAGAACAACGCCGGGGGTTTCGGGGCCGCGGGCCGCAGCAACGTGAGCGGCGGCGTCGGCGTCCTGGGCGAGGCTCTGAACGGGTACGGCGTGAAGGCGGTCGGCGGCATCGCGGCGCTGGACGTCCACGGTCCTGCCATCTTCGATCGCAGCGGACTTAACACAGTCCCGGCCAACTCGAAGAGCATGACTCTCGGTCCGATTCCTCTTGGCCCGAACAGCATGGTGCTGGCGATGGTTCAGCGGAATGCTGGGGGGGCCTTTGTGAAGTCAGCGATACCCAGTCCCTCCAACAGCACAATCACAATCAACCTGGACAAGATCCGTACTATCTCAGTGCCGGTGGCGTGGTTCATCCTCGGCTGAAGTTGTGCGGCCGTTGGCATAGACTCAGTCGTCTCTAAGCGCTGAGGCGCGCGGGTGCACCGCGCGCCTGTGGCGCCGAGAGAGGGGAGACGACGACTGGATCGCAGGCCGCCGCATGAGGTCGTCGGTCGGGAGAATGAGTTGGCGGCTGTTGAGAGCTTCCTCGACGGCGTTGTCAACGGCCCTTCCACAGGGCTGATCATCGGGGGAGAGCCCGGGCTCGGTAAGACCACCATCTGGGAAGCCGGCGCCGCGTCTGCCCGGCAGCGCTCATTCACCGTCCTGACCGCCAGACCGGCCGAACCGGAGTCAAGGCTTTCGTATGCGGCTCTGGCGGATTTGATGGGCGGTCTGTCGGCTGACCTCGTGGCCACTCTTCCCGCGCCGCAAAGTCGCGCGCTGCAGGTGGCCCTGCTCCGGGCCGAGCCGGGTGACCAACCCCCAGACCGGAGGGCGGTTGGAACCGCCGTGCTGGGCGCCGTGCTGGCCCTTGCCAAACTCTCGCCTGTCCTGATTGCGGTCGATGATCTGCAGTGGCTGGATCCCGCCTCAATGCACGCGCTGCAGTTCGCCCTGCGCAGGATAGGCACCGCGCCGATTGGACTCCTGGCGGCAATTCGAACCGACATGACTGAACCGCTCGGCGAAAACTTCGCCTCGGCGATGCCGGGAGCCGCCACGCTGGCGCTGACTCCTCTTTCCCTGGGGGCTCTCCGCCACCTACTCGCCTCGCGCATGGGTGCGTCCTTCTCGCACAGCATTCTCGTCCGCCTGCGCCAGGCATCCGGCGGAAACCCCCTCTTCGCCCTCGAGATCGGGCAGAGCCTTCAGCGCGACGGTGGGGCGGTGCAGGCCGGGGATCCGCTGCCGCTGTCGAAGAGCCTCCGCGACCTGCTCTACATGCGGCTCGGCAAACTGTCTGCGTTGGCCCAGCGAATCCTGCTGGCCGCATCCGCAGTCTCGCAGCCGACCGTCGCCTTGCTCGCTGAAATTGAAGCTAAGTCGGCAGTGGAGGACGCGCTTCGAGAGGCGGTCGCCGCGCGGGTCGTCGAGGTCGAGAGGGATCGGATTCGCTTCACCCATCCGCTGTTGGCATCGGTCGTTTACATGAGCTTCACGGAATCTGACCGACGCGTCATGCACGGTCGACTGGCCCGCGTGGTGCGAGATGCCGAGGAGCGCGCCCGGCACCTTGCGGTCGCGGCCGCAGAAATCGACGAGGAGACGGCGGCGGCATGCGAGGACGGGGCTCGGTCAGCCGCCTCGCGAGGAGCGCCATACAGCGCCGCACAGCTCGCCCTTAGCGCAATCCAGTTGACGCCGGCGCTTGACGAGGACGCCACCCTTCGCAGAAGCCTGGAAGCTGCGCGCTATCTGTACCAGGCCGGCGACACCCAGAATGCACGCGCGCTCCTCCGTACGCGGGTTGCCTCGCTCGGGCCAGGGCCGGCCCGCGCGAGTGCCCTCTACCAGCTTGCGGTCGTCGAAGGTGAGTTGGGCCCCGCCCGGGAATCCGTCCGCATATTCGAGCAAGCCCTGGCTGAGGCGGACCGGGAGTCGGCGGTCTCGATTCGCATAGCCATCGACCTTGCCTGGATGCTGCTTTGGGGCGGTGATGCGATTGCCGGCGCTGAGCGAGCGCGTCAGGCGCTCGATTCGGCGCGGGCGCTGGGCCAGGTGGACGAGACCGAGCAAGCGCTTTTCGCGATGACCTACCTGAACTGCATGTGTGGCCAACCCGCCCGCGACGACATCATGCGACGCGCCGTTGAGCTTGCGCCGTCCATGACTCAAGTACCCCTCGACAGGTCCCCCATGGCTCTGTACGGCTTGCAGCTGATGCGGTGGGGTCGCCTCGAGCCCGCGCGTTCGCTCCTCGAACAGGTGCACAGCATCGCCACGGAGCGGGGTGACGAAACGAGCCTTTCAGCTGCGTCCTTCTATCTGGCGCAACTCGAGTGCATAGCGGGGAGGTGGCCTGCCGCTACTGCACACGTCGAGCGTGGCCTAGAGCTGGCGGCGCTGACTGGGGTGAACAGCCAGGAGATTCGGTTCGTGGACGCGATGCTCCGGGCGCATTTCGGTCGCGTCGATGAGGCCCTCATGCTCGCGCAGGAGGGGCTTGTAATCGCGCGGGACGCGATGGAGCCACTTGCGGCGTCAAGGTTCTTGGCCACCATAGGCTTTCTCCACCTCTCAACGGGCCATAACAGCGCGGCCGGCACCGCACTGGGGGAGGCGTGGGACGTGTCGTGGTCGATCGGGATACGCGATCCGGGTGCCTACCGCTTCGCGCCAGACCTCGTGGAGGCGTGCGTGGCAACTCGGTCGATAGCGTCGACCGGATCGACCATCAACGCTGAGGAAGCGACGTCGTGGCTGGAGGAGCGAGCGCGCGTCCTTGATCATCCTTGGGCCGCCGCAGCAGGGGCTCGATGCCGGGGCCTTCTCCGCGCTGTCGCGGCGGACCCAGAAGGCGCTGCCGTGCTGCTTGGTGATGCCATCGACAGATACACGACTCTTGGAATGCCCTTCGACGCCGGGCGAACCGCTTTGAGCCTCGGCCAGCTGTTGCGGCGCCAGAAGCGCAAGAGGGCCGCCCGGGAAAACCTGCAAATGGCGCTCGGAGTCTTCGAGGGATTAGGGGCGGTCGTGTGGGCTGACCGGGCTCGTTCGGAACTGAGCCGGATCGGCGGCAGAGCCTCGACGCCCTACGACCTCACTCCGTCAGAGCGGCAGGTGGCGCACCTGGTGGCATCCGGACACAGAAATCGCGAGGTCGCGGAGGCGCTGTACATGACCGTGAACACGGTGGAGACGAACCTATCGCGCATCTATCGCAAGCTCGGGGTTCGGTCCCGGAGCGAGCTGGCCGCCACCCTCAAGACATAGGACGCGGGCGTCCCAACGAGCATGCCGTTAATCACACGGATTTCCGTGATTCGGCCCCGGCAGGTCGGGCCCTAGGCTGCAAGGTGCAAATTGGCTCAGTTCCTTGTTGAACGTTTCCTGCCCGGAGAACCGGAGGCCCAGCTCGCCTTGATCGCCTCGCGGGCGGGCGCCTCCGCAGAAATGATGCTGAGCGAGGGTGTCCCGGTCAGGTACCTCGGCTCGACGCTGATTCCGCAGGATCAGATCTGCTTCTGCCTTTTCGAAGGGCCATCGGTTGAGGCAGTCGAGGAGGTGAACAGGCGGGCGGGCCTTACATTCGAGCGAGTCCTGGAGGCGTTTTCGATCGGCCCCGCCGAGAAGGACTCGCACCCACACTGAGTCGACCGCCGGCCGCGCATCGACTCGAACATCCACTAACTCCAGTCCAAAACGATCTTTCCGCACAGCCCCGAATGGCCCACCGCGAACGCCTCTTTGTACTCGTGATACGGAAATCGATGGGTGATGACCGGCGAGATGTCCAGACCCATCTGCGTGAAGACCGACATCTCGTACCAGGTGTCGAAGATCTGGCGCCCGTAGACGCCCTTCACCGTGAGCATCTTGAAGACCACCTCAGACCAGTCGATGGCGAAATCGTGATCGGGCAGTCCCAGCATCGCGATGCGGCCGCCATGGGACATGTTCGCCATCATGTCGCGCAGCGCGGAAGGCTGCCCCGACATCTCGAACGCGACGTCGAAGCCTTCTTTCATCCCGAGCTCGCGCTGCACATCCGGCAGCTTCTCGTTGCGCACGTCCACCGCACGCGTGACGCCCACCTTGCGCGCCAGGTCAAGCCGGTAGTCGCTGACATCGGTGACAACGACGAACCGGGCGCCGTTGTGTCGCGCCACCATCGCCGCCATCAGGCCGATCGGGCCGGCACCGGTGACGAGCACGTCCTCCGCCACCACCGAGAACTGTCCCGCGGTGTGCACCGCGTTGCCGAACGGGTCGAAGATCGACGCAACGTCAAGGTCGATCTTCGTCAGGTGCGGCCACAGGTTCCCGGCGGGCATGACGATGTACTCGGCGAAAGCGCCATCGCGCTGCACGCCGATCCCGACGGTGTTCGCGCATAGCGCACGCCTACCGGCCATGCAGTTGCGGCAACGCCCGCAGACGATGTGTCCCTCGGCGCCCACCAGCTCCCCCACGTAAACGGACTCGACGCCCTCCCCGAGCTCCGCCACCTCACCGACGAACTCATGGCCCACCACCAGGGGCGGCTTGATCGTCGCCTGCGCCCATTCGTTCCAGGCATCGATGTGGAGGTCGGTTCCACAGATGCCGGTCCTGAGCACGCGGATCAGCACCTCGCCCGGCGCCGGCGAGGGTTCGGGCACGTCGTCCAACGACAGACCAGGCGCGGCTTTGGACTTGACGAGCGCCTTCACGTCAGGTGTCTAGGCACCCTGGACGGCGGCCGCGGCACCGGAGTCGATGACTCCTGACAGCCAATCGACCATCGCAGGCATCTCCTGCTCGAAGCTGCCAACCGACGGCGACCATGTCAGCCCGCGGCGCGACACGGAGTCGTCATAGAAGTGCGGCTTGGCGATGACATCCACAGCGTAGACACCAGGCCAGACGGACGCCCCAGCGGGCGTGATGATCTCTTCGCCCAACGCGCGGAGGTAGGCGAGGTCATAGGGCAGCGAGCTGATACGGCACGGTATGGCCAGAGCTCGGCACGCGACTTCGAGGAGATCACGCCACGTGGAGTCGAAGCCCGCGAGCAGATAAGAACGTCCAGGCCTCCCTCGGTCGGCAGCGGCAAGGCACGCGCGCCCGACGTCCGATGCGGCGATGAACGTCTGCGCCTTCGCCGCACCGGCGGGCAGCCACACGCGTCCCCGGCTGAGCCCCAGCACGAGCCTGGGCAGCAGCCAATCCTCGCCACAGCCGAAGACGTGAGCCGGTCGCAGCACGACCACCTCAATGTCGCCGGCTGCATCGAGGAGCCAAGCCTCCTCGAAGAGCTTGAGACGCTCGTAGGCATGGCCTGGCTTGAGCGGCGTCTTTTCGTTGATGCGCGTGAAGTGGTTGGAGCCATAGACGTCGGCGGTCGACAGATGCACCAGGCGCTTGACTCGAGCCCGGCGGGCGGCCTCCACGATTCGGACCAGTCGCGGGGGTGGCCGCTTTCGGTAGCGCAGCCGCCGGCCCGGCGCCCACGACCGGGTGCAGATGTGGACAACCTCGACGCCGCTCATTGCGTCGGCGAGCGTCTCCTCGTCGACATCCGCGCTGAGCTCGATCAGCGGAACCTCTGATGCCAGCGCTTTTGACACCTGGTCCCCTAGAAACTCCCCCGCGCCAATGACCAGATGCAACGCGGAGCAGATTCTACTTTCGCCGGCGCTGTAATCCGCTCGTGATAGCGTTCCGGACACCCTCGACCACCGTCGCGACCCGCTGGCTGAGCGCCCACCAGGCCGGCGGGTCGGGGCGGATCGCCGGGCTGATCGTCACGTCGACTCTCCGAAAAGGTGCCAGCACGTCCGTCCCGCGGACCGCGACCGGGCAGATTGGGACGCCGGCCTGGAGGGCGAAATACCCGATCCCTGTCCTCAGGGGGCGAATGGCTCGGCCGCGCGAGTAGCGGCCCTCAGGAAACATCAGCACCACGCCGCCTCGGTCGAGTATCTGGTAGACGGTGCGGATCCCGGCCTCATCGAGCTCGCCGCGGGAGGGTGAGATCGGGAACACCCCGATCAGCGGCAGCAGGCGGCGCTTCCAGGCGCGATTGAAGACAGTCTCCCTCTTCGCCATCGTGTAGACCATCGGAGGCGCCGAAAAGAACGGGATGATGAAGGCGGGGTCAAACCAGGCCTGGTGGTTGGCGGCGATGATGTACGGCGGCTTGGGGATGTTCTCGGTCCCGACCAGGGTGATCCGAAATAGGCGGAACACCAGCCACCGGACAAGGGCGCGAATGAAGCGGTAGAGGCGGGGCGGGTGCTTCGGGTCCGGGTGGACGAGCGGGTCGAGCGGGGCCTCGACGAGCTGCCGGAACTCGGGCCCGGTGTACTGCCTTGGTTCGGGCTTTTCGTCAGGCAGAGAGAAAGTCGTTCAGCAGGCGGTTGAACTCATCGGGCCGTTCGGCCTGCGGGGTGTGACCGGCGCCTTCGATCACGGCCAGCTTGCAGTCGGGGATGAGCGCGTGCGCTCGGGTGGCGTGTGCGACAGGAAACAGCGGATCGTCTGCGCCCCAGATCAGCTGCACCGGCATCTTGAGCTCGCTCAATCGCTGCGAGACATCGTGCTGGCCACCAAGCAGCGCGCGTGGATGGATCAGCGAGCGGACCGTCGACAGGTAGGCATTGTGGAAGTCGGGCGTTTCGTACATCTCGCGCAGGTTGTGGAGGTAGTCGTCATCCATCACCTTCTCGAGATCCGAGCTGGACCCCGCGAAGCGGCCCGCGACCCTGCGGATCGTGCGTGGAGGCGCCCATCGCAGCGCGCTGCGCGTGAATCGCATCACCGCCTCGCCGACATGTGGAACGGTGACCAGCCCATAGGCCATCTGTGCCATCTGCGGTTTCGGCCGGCCGAGTCCGAGGGCGTTCACCAGGACGAGTCTCCGGGCGAGGCGCGGATTCTCGAGCGCGATCTCGAGCGCGATGCGCCCGCCGAGGGAAGCACCGACGATGGCAGCGGCAGCGAGCCCGCAGTCATCCATGTAACGCTCGATGAAGCTCGCGAAGTAAGCGATCGTGTAGCGGACCCGCGGCTTCTCGGTGCGGCCGTAGCCCGGAAGGTCGGGCGCGTAGACGCGGTGGCGCACCGCGGCAGGCTCGAGGTTGAAGCGCCACTCCATGTAGCCGGACGAGCCCAGGCCGTGGATGAACAGCACCGGAGGGCCGTGGCCGCCCTGCAGTTGATGGACCCGAAGGTCGCCGAGATTGATCATCCCGGACGACAGGGCGGTGGGCGCGCTCACTGACTCGGAAGTCTACGTGCAGGCTGTCGAAGTCCCGAAATTTCCTGGCCCGCCGCGAACCGCGCCCTTTTTGAGCCTCGAACCACTGTGATCGATCCGGGACCATAGGCGGTCCAAATGCCTTCCTCCCACACCGCCGCGCTGCGCTCGTCGACCCCGAGCAGGGTCAGCTCGGGCGCCGCCTCCTGCGCAGACCCGATCCAGCGCTCACCGAACGTGTCGTAGTGGGGCAGGACAGCGGTTTTGGGCACCGCGCCCAGCGCCTCCAATGGCCGGCGCCGGAATCGGTTCGGCCAGGTGGCGCGCACCAGCGTGTGGCTGCAGAGGGCCATCGCCCCCGCTGAGGACCCGGCGAGGACCGCGCCGCCCAGCCAGGCGGCGAACATCGCACGCCAAACCGCCGAACCTCTGAGCACCTGGGCGACGTGGCCGGGGTCTCCACCCACCAGGTAGAAGAAGCCGCCACGCGCAGCCTCGTCCGCCATGGACTCCTTCATGGCGTCGGTCCGCTTCAAGACCGGGAGCTCGACGAGCTCGAGCCCGAGTCCGCGAAACCACCTCGTCGCGTGCGCGACGGCCTGCTCGGATCCCTGGCGTGCTGCAGCCGTGGGAATCACGAATGCAGGTCCTCGACGTGTCCCAGCGACCAGGCGCTGGTCCTGCTGCTCGTTGCCAGGCTTGAACTCGTCACCGCCGACGAGCGCTAAAAGTCCCGGCATAAGTCGGCACTTAGCATATGGGCGTGTCTGGAACTCCCGGCGTTCGGGTGCGGATAGCCCCGAGCCCCACAGGACTTGCGCACCTTGGCACTGCGAGCACCGCGCTGTACAACGTCCTGTTCGCCCGCGCGAACAGCGGGGTTTTCGTCCTCCGCGTCGACGACACCGACATCCAGCGCAACCGGGACGAGTACGAGAAGGTCATCTATGAGGCGCTGCGCTGGCTCGGGCTCGACTGGGACGAAGGCCCCGATAAAGGCGGCGATCACGGTCCATACCGCCAGTCAGAACGGCTCGACATCTACAAACAGCACGCGAACAAGCTGCTCGAAGCGAAGAACGCCTATCCGTGCTACTGCACGGCCGAAGAGCTCGATGCCGAGCGCAAGCAGGCGCAACTGGAAAAGCGCGCCTATGTCTACTCTCGACGCTGCCTGAACAACCCGCCGGCCGGTCGCACGGAGTTCGCGCTGCGCTTTCATGTGCCCGGCGGCAAGGTCCGGTTCAACGACATGGTCCGCGGCGAGGTGAGCTTCGACTCAGGCCTGTTCGGCGACTTCATCATCGTGAAGTCGGATGGCTATCCCACCTACAACTTCGCCAGTCCGATCGACGACGCGACGATGGCGATCACCCACGTGATCCGCGGAGAGGAGCACCTGCCCAACACGCCGTACCAGCTGCTGGTGGTCGATGCCCTTGGCTACGAGAGGCCCCAGGCTTTCGCGCACATGCCCTTGATCCTTGCCCCCGACGGCGGCAAGCTGTCCAAGCGCAAGCACCCGGAGGCCAACCTCGTCCTGTACCGCGACCAGGGCTATCTGCCCGAGGCGATGCTGAACTACCTGGCGCTGCTGGGCTGGAACCCAGGCACCGAGCGCGAGATCTTCTCGCTCGATGAGCTCGTCGAGGCCTTCTCATTCGATCGCGTGCAGCATGGCGGGGCCCGTTTCGACAGAAGGAAGCTGGATTGGATCAATGGCGAGTACATCCGTGCGCTCGACGATGACGAGCTGCTCGCGCGCCTCAAGCCGACGCTCACCGAGCTCGACGAGGCGACGCTGCGCCGCGCGGTGCCGGCGCTCAAGACCCGCATGCGCACTCTCGCCGAGGCGAGGCCGATGCTCGAGTACCTGTGGACCGAACCCGCGCCGGCGCAGCTGGCGGACATTGACAAGGAGCGCTTGAAGCCGGCGGCCGTTGCCCTGTCTCTCGTTCAGGGCTGGGAAGCGATGCCGATCCACGACGTGCTCGCGCAGGTCGCCGAAAGCACCGGCCTGAAGCCTAACGACGTGTTCATGCCCATCCGCCTGGCCGTGACTGGAAAGCGAATCTCGCCACCCATCGGAGACACGCTCGCGCTGCTGCCGAAAGAGGTCGCGATGGCGCGCATCACGCGCGCCATGGAGTAGGCATGGGCTTTCTCAAGATCACCATCGACCTCGAGCCAAACATTTTTCAGATCGGTCCGTTCCTGGTGACGTGGCACGGCGTTTTCGCAGTCCTCGGCATCATCGCCGCCGCGCGACTCGGCCTCTGGCTGTTGAGCAAAGACGGTGTTGATACGAGCCACGGCTATGACGGTGTCGCCTGGATGGTGGTGCTTGGCCTGATCGGAGCGCGTCTGCTCTATGTGTGGGAGAACTTCCAGCTCTTCAGCGGGCAGCTGCTGCGCATCTTCGCGCTGACCGAGGGCGGCATCAGCCAGTGGGGTGGCCTGTTCGGAGCCATCGTCGGCGCATATGTGTGGGCCCGGCGCGTGGCCATCTCCTACTGGAAGATCATCGACGCAGGCGGCGCCGGCGCGATGATCGGTCTCGCGGTCGGCCGCATCGGCGACGTCATCAACGGCGAGCACCACGGCACGCCCACCAACCTGCCGTGGGGCGTGGAGTACGTGAACCCCGACACCCTCGGGCAACCGGGCCAGGTGGTGCACCCGGAGGTCGCGTACGAGATGATCCTCACTCTTGTCCTGCTCGCGCTGATCCTGCCCTTCCACCAGCGATTGAAAGCGAGGCTCCCCGACGGAGTCGTTGGTCTCACCTACCTCGGTCTCTACGCCGCGGGCAGGTTCTTCCTCAGCTTCTTCCGCACCGACCCCTCGGTCATCTTCGGGCTGCGCCAGGCGCAGCTGGCGTCGTTGTTGATGGTCGTGGTCGCGGTGGTCGCGATCCCGCTTCTGCTTCGGAGATCTCGCGCTGGAGGCGGAGCGCAAGCCGAGGCGCTTGCGGATCGTGCTTGAAGTACACGTGGACCTCTTCATGCGAGCCGAGCGCGGACCGGATCTTCTCGACCCACGGCTCGAGCGTCCGTGACGTATATCCGCGACGAAGCCTGAAGTAGGCGCTGGGGCCGAGCTCCACCAGCGGGGCCAGCGGCCACTTCTCCTCGTCGGTGACCACCATCGCGCCGGCGTGCCGCCTGATCACGTTGAAGGTCTCCGGATGAAACCAGGAGTCGTGGCGGAACTCGCAAGCGGTGGTCGTCTGCACTGCGTCGAGCAATGAGTCGAGGAGCGCGACGTTGCGCTGCCTCACCGGTGGAAACTGCAACAGGACCGGCCCGAGGTGGGCTCCAAGGGTACGCATGCGCTCTGCGAACAATCGCGCGAGGCCAACCCTGTCGAAAGCTTCGGCCGAGTAGGTGAGGCCGCGATTGGCCTTCATGCAGAACCGGAATCCTGCAGGGGTAGACGTTGCCCACTTCTCCAGCGTGGTGGCCGGCGGCAGGCGGTAGAAGCTCCCGTTCAGCTCGACCCCACGCAGCCGGGCCGAGTAGTAGTCGAGCATCCGCGCGCCGGCCAAAGACCTCGGATAGAACTTTCCCTTCCAGCTCGCGTAGCTGAAGCCGGACGTGCCCGCAAAGAGCTCGCCCTCTATTTGACCGCCACGACCTCTTTTGATTTCATGACCCGCTCGTGCAGCTGGCCGCAAGCCGCGTCGGCCTCGCGGCCGCGAGTGTCGCGAACCGTGACATTCAAGCCCTGCGCGGCAACCAGCTCCCTGAATCTCTGCGCGCCCTCGCGCGATGGCGCCGCGTAGGGCGTGCCGTCGACCGGGTTGAATGGAATGAGGTTTACATGCGCGAGCTTCCGGCGCAGTAGCGCGCCTAGCTCTTGTGCGTCACGCTCACTGTCATTTACGCCGGCAAGCATCACCCACTCGTAGCTGACGCGCCGGCCCGACGCCTTCGCGTACGACTGTGAGGCCTGGACGAGGTCGCGCACCGGATATTTGCGGTTGATGGGGACGAGTACGTCACGCAGCTCATCGCGCGCAGCGTGCAGTGAGATGGCCAGCGTCACGGGCAGCCTTTCCTCACGGAGCTGCTCGATGCGTGGAATGACACCGCTGGTGGAGACGACGATCCGTCGTGGGCTGATCGCAAGCCGCTCAGGATCGGAGATGCGGCGCACCGACTCGATCACGGCTTTGTAGTTGATGAAGGGCTCGCCCATGCCCATGAAAACCACGTGCGAAAGGCGCCTACCCTCGGCAGCGAGCAGGCGCGCCGCGTCGACAGCCTGCTCCTCGATCTCATGCGCGTCGAGGTTGCGACCAAACGGAAACCTCCCCGTCGCGCAGAAGGGACACCCGACCGGGCAGCCCGCCTGCGAAGAGATGCAGAGTGTTGAACGGTCCGGGTAGCGCATCACGACAGCCTCGACTGTGTGTCCGCCGTCCAGCTCGTACAGCGTTTTGGTAGTGAGGCTGCGGTCGGCCTCTGATTTCGCAATCGGGCGCAGCGATCTGATTCGGAACGCGGAGTCGAGCTCGCCCCGCAGCGATCGCGGCAGCTCGCGCATCTCATCAAAGGACGGGGCGCCGCGCATGACTGCGGCGATCACCTGCGCGTGCCGGTAGGCAGGCGCGCCACGCTCTGCTAACCACGATTCCATGTCGTCCTTCGGGACCGTCAGGAGCGCAGGCTTCATGTCGGGCACGCCGCTAGGTTACGGACAACTCAAAAACTTCTTCGCCTCGAGCCGGCCGGATTCGCACCGCCCCTTCGTCCGCCAGCTTCTGCAGATGAGCTCGCATGGTCATCTCGGCCGCCTGCATCAGCTCGTCCCCGAGATTCGGGCCATACACCCGCTCGGTTAGCTCGCGGGCGGTGCCCGAACCCCGCCCCAGCTCGGCGCGGACCTGCGCCTCGCGGTCGAGTCGATGCGCGCGGTACTCGTGAAGCTTGGCGGGCGCATCCGAGACCAGGTCCCAGTGCCCCGGATAGAGGACCTGCGGGTCGAGGGCGATCAGCCGGTCGAGGGATCGGATGTAGGCGGCGACATCGCCTTCGGGGTACGTGACCATCGAGCTGCCCCGGCCCAGGACGAGATCGCCGGTGAAGACCGCGCGCTCGGCGGGAAACCAAAAGCTGAGGTGGTCAGCGCTGTGACCGGGCGTGTGCAGCGCGGTGATGTTGATGGTGCCCGCGCGAACGACGTCTCCGTCCGCGAGCTCCGGAAACCTACGCACCGAAGCCCGATGTGCTGCGGCGAGTCGCTCGGCCAGCGGTAGGTGATCAGGATGCGAGTGCGTGACCAGCACCACCGCCACTGTCGCGCCGCCGAGCGCGCGGTTGATTGCCGCGAGGTGCTCGTCATCGTCCGGGCCCGGGTCAATGACGACGCTCACCGGCCCCGCATCGACCAGCCAGGTGTTGGTCCCGGGCCCGGTGTAAGGGCCCGGGTTGGGCGCTACGACACGACGGACTGAGGGCACTAGCGAGGGGAACGCGCCGGTAGATAGATGTCCGCGCAGGATGGCCGGCTCGTGTCGAGCCATCCTTCGAGATGCGTGTCCACGATCAGGCGGACCAGGGGCTCACCCATCTCCGGAACCGACAGCGGCGGCGGTGACCCCGATGTGCAGACGCTGACCTTCCACCAGGCCCCGACCGGCTCCGCGTCCACTGTCAGCGATTCGCCACCGAGCCATTCCCCAACCCGCGTGAAAGCCTCGACCAGCGACGGTTCGGACGCGATCACAGCCGCATCTCCCGGCAGCCGGCTCGCCGCGCTCGGCAGGGCGAGGTTCATGACGGCGCCCAGGACCACGCCCCGCGCGCGGTCTTTGGGCGTCACCGCTGCAGCCTGCAAAGCCGCGGCGCGCCTCGCGACCTCCTGCGCCTGCTCGAACACCGTCTCGAGCAGCTCTGGCCTGCCGAAGGCAGCCTGGCGGGCCGACTCCTGAAGCGCGAGCACCGCGGAGCGGAGCTTGTGTCCCAGCCGGCCTGCGAGCTGAGCGCGCTCCTCCTCAGCGAGCTGCAGGCCCATCTCCGCGCTTCGCCGGGCGGCGGCCAGTCCACCGCGCTCGCCCCACCCCACGAGACGTCCGCCAAGCGCCAGCGGTTCCCAGGGACCGCCCGGAGGCGGAAAGTCGGCGTCGGCGGGACCATGCCTGCGGCGGTCTGGGAGTGACTCCATGCCGCCGCCGACGCGGACCCACATCTCCGTGGCCGACGTGACCGCGGCCACTATCTTGCTGCCGCCACGGGGAGGAGCCTACTTGACCGAGGGCACCGTGAACTTGAAGGTCGTCCCCTCCCGCGTGCTCGAGGCGACCCAGATCCGGCCGCCGAACGACCGCTCTACCACCAGCCGACACAGGTAGAGGCCGAGCCCGAGACCACCCTGCGACCGGCTCCGGCCGGCGGGCCCGGTTTTCTCGAACAGGTCCGACAGGCTGCCGGCGGGAAGTCCCGGACCGCTGTCGGCGACCGTGATCTCCAGCCAGTCGTCGGGGATGGACCTCGCGCGCACCTTGATCGGGCCCGTCGTGTACTCGAGCGCGTTGCCGATCAGGTTGGTCAGCACCTGGGCCAGGTGGGTGGGCTCGCAGAAAGCATTGGGGAGAGCGTCATGGAGCTTCACCTCAATGGCGCTCATGCGGTCTGTGTAGCGGTGAGCCAGCACGTTGACGACACTGTCGAGCGCGGGCCGCAGCTCGATCGCCTCTGGGGTGGGCTCGAAATGCTTCGTCTCCAGCTTGGCAATGATCAGCTGGCTTTCCACCAGGCTCAGCAGCCGGTCCGATGACTCGTATGCCTCGGCCAGCAGCTCGCGACGGCCCTGGGGGTCGATGGTGTCGTCCCACTGCATGATGCCCGCCAGCGTCGTCTTCATCGCCGCGGCCGGGCTCCGAACCTCGTGGCCGATCGCTCGCAGCATCAAATCCTTGGCCTCGAGGGCCAGGCGCTGGGCGGTCACATCCTCGTGCAGGGTCAGGATCCCGGCCGGCTCTCCCTCGAGGCCAGGGATCTCCACACGCCGGACATGAACAATCCGGTCCGGGTTCTTCATTCGAAGCTCGACTGTTCCCTCGGGCTCGCCGTCATCGCTGCGCTCGGCTCCGGCCGAGGTGTAGATCTCCGACGGCGTCTGGCCCGGCATGTCGGCAGCCTTGAGCTGGTAGATGGACTCGACCTCGGGGTTGGCATACACGATGCGTCCGGCAGCGTCCTCGAGCATCACGCCCACCGGCGAGTGTCGGAGGATCGCCTGCATCATCCGGCGCTCACGGTCGAGCTGGTCGACCAGCTCGAGCTGCCCGATCAGGACCGCGGCCTGGCCGGCGAGCACACCCGCGAGCCTGCGCGTCTCTGACGCGCTCGCGGTCATGCGAGCCACCAGCAGTCCGGCGAGGCGACCCTCGACCTGGATGGGGATGGCGAACGCATCCGGCGCGGACCCGAGCAGGTCCAGGAGCGCCCGCATGCGCCTGCTGCCGGTCGGTGAAACCAGCAGTCGCAGCAGCTCGGCGGCGTCGGAGACCGGGACCTTGGGCATCTCATCGACGTCAGGCGAGAACCTGACCAGCTGACCGTCCTCGAGCAGCCAGAGCGCGCCATGCGATGCAGCCAGAGCCCGCTCCACGAGGCGTACCATCTCGGCCCGCGCCCGCTCGGGCTGGGTGGGGTCGAGCTCCGTGAAGGCTGCCACAGCCTCCAGGGTCCGGATCCGGCCCCGCGTCTCGGCCACCAGCCGGGAGTTCTCGATCGCAACCGCTGCATGGCGTGCGAAGTCCAGCGCCGCCGAGGTCGGCTCGGCGAGATGCGTCGACGAATGGACCGCTCCGATCGCGCCCACAAGCCGATCGCCGTACCAGAGGGGAATCAGGCTCCACGCCTTGCCCTGTGTGGTCCCGGACAGCAGCCCGGTGGGGGCGTCCCGCCAGCTCTCCTCCGAATTGAGGCCTGAAAGAGCGAGCACACCCTCCGCGGCCGGGTCACCGCTTCCGCGGGTCGCGCTGATGCGACCTTCGGTATCGAAGGCCCAGCAGACCGCGCCTGTGCTCTCCAGCATCGTGCGCGTCTGGTCGGCGATGTTAGCGACGACGCTCATCAGCTCGTGGCCTGCGAGCGCAGCGAGCTCCTGGATGCGCACCGACTGCGCCAGTGCCAGCTGGTTTGCGTGATGCAGACGCATCGTCCGCAGCGCGATTCCGGTCACGGTCGCCGAGGCTTCGAGCAGCTTCAAGTGGTCCGGCAAGAACCGGCTGCCCTGGAGACGCAGGGCGGCGATGCCGCCGACCACGCGATCGTCCTGGATGATCGGCACCCAGACCACGTGGCTCGGGTTGGGACCGAAGAGGTAGGCGCCGAGCGGGCCCGTCAGCTCGGTCTCGTTCTCGAGCCTTGCATCCATGACGGTCGTGCCGGTCTCAACCATCCGCTGGAAGAACGGCGCCCGTGCCATCGGCACCGGGCCGATGAAACCTGTCGGTCCGTCCCGCTCGCCCGTGAATCCTGTCACGTCGCCCGCGACGTCGAGGTATGCCAGCACCATGTTGGAGGCTTCGATGTACCTCCCGACAGCGGTGAAGATCGCTTCGGCCAGCTGGTGCTCGTCCGATGCACCCGCGATCCCCAGCTCGAGGACATGGAGGACCTCGAGGCGCGCTCGCTCGGTCTGCGCCTGCGCAAAGTGACCGGCGTTGGCGAGCGCCAGGTTGACGTGGGCGGCAAGGTCCTGAAGCAGACGGACGTGCCATTCGTTGAAGGCTTCCTCGTGGTAGGACTGGAGCGAGAGCATGGCGGTCGTGCGCTCACCGCTCATGACCGGCACCCAGACAAAGGATCGCGAGACGTGTGGCTGGTCATCGGGTGGGCCTGAAACGAACACCGCTGCGCCGTGGCCGACCGTCCAGCGTTCGCGCTCCAGGCCGCTCTGCTCAAACGAGCGCGCCCACGGCGAGTTGCGAACCAGGACCGGGTTCCCTGTCTCGTACGCCTCGCGCGAAGGGCCGGTCACGGCGAGCGCCACCGGCGGTACTACCTCCTCCACTCCGGCGACGTACTGGTAGCCCTCGGCGACGGGGCCTTCCGGCGACTCGGTGATCGTGGCGAGGATGAAACCGTCGAAGTCGATCAGTGCGGTGAGCTCCTCACGAAGGGTGCGCATGATCGACCAGCGGTCCAGGCTGGAGGCAAGCCTGCGCCCGATGGAGTTGACCAGCTCGAGCCGGCGGCGGTGATCCTCGATCGCCTCGTAGCTGCGCGCGTTGCGCAGCGCAAGGGTGACCTCGTCGGCGACGAGCTCCAGAAAAGCGGCTGTCGATTCCTCGTACGCATAGGGTCGTTTGCTCGTGATGCCGAGGGCGCCACGCACGGCGCCTCCCTCCTTGATCGGGACCCACAGGGCTGACTCGGGTTCGTAGGTGACCAGCGCCTGGCCGGTGCTGATGACCGTTCGCGCGGGAGCAGCCTGGACCGAGCGCATCGCTACCTGCTTCGACGCAGGCGCCGAGTCTGGCCTCACCTCCAGCATCCGGGCACGATCCGGCCGATCGTCCTGGAGCCCAAGCATCTTGAGCTCGTCCACGGGCAGGAGCTCGCTGAGCGTGAGGTGCAGGGCCGTCAGGATGCTCGCCTCGTCCAGGCTGGAGGCAATCGCACGACCGATGTGGTTGAGGGCTTCGAGCCGGCGCGCCTGGTTGCGGGTGAGCTCGTTGAGCGAAGCGTTGACGACCAGCACTCCCAGCTGGCGATGGACCTCGTCCAGGTACGCGGTCTCGTCGGGGGAGACACGCCGGCTCTTGTGCGACTGGTAGATGGCGCTCGCGACGACACGGCCCTGGTGCTCGATGGGCACCCAGATCGACAGCCTGGTGACGCGGCCGGCACCCGGACCTTTGGCCCGAACCGGCCGCATCTCCCGTACGACCGGCATTACTGTCGTTTTCGGGTGCGGCTGCTTGTATAGGTGGGCGAAGTAAGAGTCTGCGACCGGGCGGCGGCGGAGGTCCTGCAGCACACCTGTATCCACCACCAGGCGGTGGTACCAGCCTTCGCGTTCGAGCACGTGGAGTGAGACCGAGTCATAACCAAACATCGAAGCCAGTCCGCGATAGAGGACCTGGACGATGTCGGACTCGGTGACGCAAGTCCGCAGCTCGTGGGCGAGCGTGGCGGGGTTGGGCAGGGTCGAGGCTTTGCGAGCACGGGCCGGCGGCGCCGCCGAACGGCCGTTGCCTGAGTGTGTAAGCTCGCCCGCCGGGGCTTCCGATTCTTCGCCGCCACGGTGCGCGTGCTGGGCTGGAGTCGCCATGCGCACAGATATACTGCGCTCAGTGGCGCCCGAAGCTTGTGTGCTTAAGTGGCTCGGGCCGCCGAGCCTGAGCAGTCTCCTCGCTCCTGGAGCACACGGCTAGGAGCCGGCAGTGCCCTTCACCGCCCCCAAGCCGATCTCGCCCGCACCAGACGATCTGCGAGGCGCCAAGGTCCTGGTCGTCGACGACGAGCGATCGTGGCGCGTGATCCTGGAGACCGACCTCCGGATGCTCGGCTACAAGGTGACGATGGCCGAGGACGCCGACCAGGCCCTGGAGCGCGCAAACTCAGAGAGCCCCGAGGTCGCGATCATCGACCTGATGCTTCCAGAGCCGATGGACGGCTGGGGCCTGCTCAGCGAGCTGCGCAACCGCGGCCAGAACCTGCCGGTCATCTTCTACACGGCCTATCCGGTGTTCCCGTCAGGAACCGACGATCCGGACGTTGTCGGATACATGAGCAAAGCCGTGGATAGGGCCGATCTGTACGCCCTGCTCCCACCAGCGATCCGGCGCTCTCGCGAGCGCCGGGCCAACAATGCCTAAGCTGCTACCAGAACCACCTGAACAGGTGGCGCCAGATGTCGATGAAGTCGGCGCTGGCGGCCATGCTCAGTGCTGCTAGAAGTGCCACCCCAGAGACAACGCGGACAATCTTGGTACGCCAGGTCATGTAATTCACCCCTTGGAATTTCCCCGATAATCCAGGCCCATGGGGAAGTATGGGGTGGCCCAGTCAAATTTGATTGTTCATGTCACATGAATCTTTGTTAAGAATCGTGTAAATCACCCATTGGAAATTCCAAGCCCCGCCCCGATCCCCCGACGCAGCTCCCGCGAGGTGCGCCTACCTCCTCTCCCGCCGGGCCTCGAGGTCTACCGGCCGGCAGAGGTGCTGGGGTCGGTCGTGCTCGTGGTGGAGGACGAAACCGCGATGCAGCAGCAGCTCCGCATTGACCTTCACGACCTTGGCTACCACCCCCTGGTGTCATCGTCGGCGCCTGACGCCATGGATCTGCTGGAGCGGGAACGGATCGCGGGCGTCCTGCTCGATCTCGTGCTCGACGAGAGCGAGGAATCGGGCTTCAACCTGCTGACCTGGATTCGCGGACACCATCCGGGGCTGCCGGTCATCGTTCTCTCGGCGGCGCAGGTCAACTCGGCCGCGATTCGCCACGCTTACGAGCTGGGCGCGAGCTCCTACTTCGTCAAAGGCAACGTTCCGATGGCGCACATCTACTCCGACCTTGCAGCCCGCCTCATCGAGAGAGGTACCGGTAGGCCGGGAGCGTATCGGTTCGGGAGGATCGAGTTCGATCCGACACGCCGTCTCGTGCGAGCGGGCGAAGGCGTGATCCGCCTCACCCCGCAGCAGACGGCGCTCGTCCTTTATCTCGCCCAGGGATCCAAGCCGGCGACGGCGCGGGACCTCATCGAGGCCGGGCTGTTTCGCACCGATGCGGCGCACTCGACGGTGCACTCGGCGATGCTGACGTTGCGCCGGCGGCTCGATCAACTCGAGCCGGGTCTCGGAACGACTTTCGTGCAGGCTTCTGCCCGCGGCTACAACCTGGTCAGGGTCTAGCGGCTAGTGAGCGACAACACGCCCGCCACCCCGACGCCATCGAACTCCGTCATCGACGAGGTGGTCGAGCTTCGCCGCCACTTCCACAGGCATCCGGAGGTGAGCTTCAGCGAGCACGAGACCAGCGTTCGCATCACCGAGCGGTTGAAAGAGCTGGGTCTGGAGATCCAGCCCTGCCCCACCGAGACGGGCGCCGTCGCGATGCTCGACACCGGCAAGCCAGGCAAGACTGTGATGCTGCGTGCGGACATCGACGCGCTTCCGATCCTCGAGGAATCAGGCGTCGACTTTCAGTCCGACGAGGAGGGTCGCATGCACGCATGCGGCCACGACGCGCACATCGCCATGATGCTCGGCGTCGCTCGCACGCTGGTCGATCGCATCTACGACCTGGGCGGCCGCTACCTCTTTGTGTTCCAGCCGGCGGAAGAGATCGTGAGCGGTGCGAAGGCGATGATCGCCGGAGGACTTCTGGACAAGCACCATCCAGACGCGGTGATCGGGCTGCACATCGCCAGCTTCGTCGAGTCGGGAACCATAGTCACCAAGCCCGGGCTGCTGTGGGCGGGGTCGGACGCTTTCGACATCGGCATCGAAGGTCCTGGCGGTCACGGCGGGATGATGGGTCGCGCCGGCAACGTGCTCGCGGCGCAAGCGTTCTTGATCGAGCGGCTGCACACCATCGTCGACGGCCTGGAGCACGAAGGCACCGGATGCCACACCACCGTCGGCAACGTGCTCAGCGACGGCGCATGGAACATCGTGCCGCGCGGCGTGAAGATCAAGGGCAGCGTCCGCACCTTCACGGCCCCACTGCGTGAAGAGGCGCTCGGACGCTTACGCGACCTGCTGCAGGAGGTCGACACCGAGTTCGAGGTGCGCTCTTCGCTGGAGCTCGTGCACGGGACCGTGCCGCTGATGAACGAGCCCAACGTCACGCGCACCGTGATGGACCTCGCCACCACTTTGGTGGGCGAGAAGGCCAGCATCCTCGGCCGACCGCTCACCGTCAGCGACGACTTCGCCGAGTTTCAGACCAGCGGCGACGAATCCGCGAGCTAGCTTTTCCACCATCTCCCCATATTCACCATAGGAGAGGCGGCGATTGCAGGAAGTGTCGAAGATCGCTGTCTTTTCGGGGAATCGGCGACAACTCTCGAGGACAACTTCGTGGACAAAAAGACCGTGCGGATCGGCGTAGAGCTGGGTTCGAAGCATTAGACCTGATTTTAATGGAAGGTGCGGCGCTGGCGAAAACCAAGTTGGTATCCGTTCGGTACTGACGATCCTGGCGGGTGCCGCCTTTCGGCGGGCGAGCGAGGGCACCCGTGCCTACATAGTTTCGACCCAGACGGACGCCGATACCCACACAGCCAGATGCATTCCTAGCTCGCTAGTTTGCGCAGGAACTCCTGCTCGTCCATGCGGTACTTAAAGGCTTTGCGGCCATCGATGAACACCACAGGAACTTCGTCCGTGAATTGACGGCGCAGTGCTTCGTTCGCATCCACATCCACTTCGCGCCAGTCAAAGCTGCCTCGGCGCTGCAGTTTGACGAGCGTCTCCTTAATGATCTCGCAGAGATGGCAGCCTTTTCGGGAGTAAACTACGACGTCGCGGCGCTCCTGCATAGCCGGAGTTTAGCAGCTTTTCCTGCAGTATTCATTAAGTTTGATGGCGAACACACTCCTAGCAAGAAAGCAATGGCACTCATCTCACGCCCGTATTACGCCCGTAATCTCACAGATCTGGGAGGTTTGCAGGAGAATCAGCAGAACAGCGAAGGCTCCCTCGAGCCTATGGCGGAGACAATTCTCATTGCGGATGACCATGAGTCCAGCCTGGTCGGGCTGGAAGGACTGCTTTTGCTGGAAGGCTTCTCCGTATTCACCGCCCGGGACGGCGAAGCCGCATGGGCGGAATTCCACCGTCTCAAACCCGACATGCTTCTGCTGGACGTGCAAATGCCCAAATTGGATGGAATCGAAGTGTGCCGGCGCCTGAAGGATAATCCGGAGACTCGCCTTGTGCCAGTCGTATTGGTTACGGGGCTCACGGCCATTCAGGACCGAGTGAAGGGTATCAAGGCTGGGGCCGACGATTTCATAACCAAACCTGTAGAACGGGAGCAGCTCATTGCTCGGGTTCGCTCATTGCTGAAGCACAAAGCATATACAGACGAACTGGAGCGGGCTGAAACGGTGTTGTTCGCGCTGGCACGCAGTATTGAAGGCAAGGACCCGTACACCGAAGGACACTGCGAGCGACTATGTGCGGCATCCCCGGCCTTGTGAACCTCAGATCGGCGAGACTCTATTATCGCGGAGCGTCCTCGGCTCTTGCCGCGGTCTTGGCTCTCACCGTGGTGACGCCTGCTCTCGCCGCGGACGTCGGACAGGCTCCGGATGGCATGGGCATCAGCAAAGCCAGCCAGAACCCGATCATCATTCGTGGCCAACTCGATCTCGGGCGCGTCTATGCACGTCAGGCCCTCCAGCGACTGCAGACTGCGGCTTCTGAAGAGGAGCCGGCCAACTTGGACCGGCTGATCTACGACAGCTACTGGCACATTCGTATTGGGACTGAGGGGGTGAACCTGAAACGGCAGGTCGCAAAAAACGCGCGCTTCATCAATCCAATTCTGGAGATGGCTGCCGAACAGCTCGAGGCGGCCTTGGGTCAAATCCGCGTTGCCCACCAGCTGGCTGTCCTCGTGTCGACCGGGAGGCGTGACGTTATCCCCCGACTGATCACGCACCTCGAGGCGACGGTCTCGATCGTCGAGCATGTCATAGAGTCAATATGAAGGCTGAGCTTCTCGGGATCGCGAGGTAGCGGGTGTTCCCGCTTCGCGACATCCTCGTGACGGGGATCATTCTAGCAGGTCTTCCGGTCTGCTTTTTCCGGCCGTGGATCGGAGTTCTACTCTGGACGTGGTTCGGGGTCATGACTCCCCACCGGATGACTTGGAACTTCGCCTACAATTA
>Ga0209689_1000687_pt1 | contig 24176 bp, 15 predicted proteins | sample GraSoiAngelo_149_FD_187119 | JGI IMG/M metagenome (GOLD analysis project Ga0209689, IMG submission 187119) | Grasslands soil microbial communities from the Angelo Coastal Reserve, California, USA - 14_1009_09_30cm (SPAdes) (version 2) | ecosystem: Environmental > Terrestrial > Soil > Grasslands ... | reverse complement strand
GGGATGCGGCCGGCGAGCTCCGGGTGCTTGCGCTGGAAGCGCGACAGCCGGCCCGGCGCGTCGAGCAGGTGCAGCGTGATGGTGTGCGCCATCACCTCCGACATCAGCTTCATCACCTCGTATTCGAAGCGCAGCTTGATTTCGGGGTGACGCTCGAGAAACTCCGCCCACAGCGGCATCGGCAGCTCGGCGGTGCGCACCTTGGTCACCGCGACGATCGAATAGGGCACCGGCGTGCGCAGGCGCCACGCGGCGTACGAGGTATCCATCTCGGTCTCGGCGGCGAAGCGCAGGATCATCTCCCGCCCCTGCGGGTTCGACACCACGCGCTTGAGCATGCCTTCGACGATGAAGAACTGCTCCATCTCCTCGTCGCCCTGGCGCACCAGCGGGTCGCCCTTGCGGTAGTCGGCCACGGCGAGGAGCGGCTCTAGCTCGGCCCATTGCGGCGCGCTTATGCCCTGCAGCAGCAGGTTCTGCCGCAGCTGCAGGCGGATGCTGTTGCCCTCCGGATGGGTCGCGAGGCTGGTCATCGGAGGCGGCATTTTAGTCCCTTGACCTCAGTCAAGGCCGTCCGGGGGAGGGCATTCTTACCATTACGGTCCGTCACAGGAGGCACCTCATGGGCACCGTCGAATCTCAAATCGCCACACCAGTGACCGACGGCTTTCACCTGGTCATCGATGCCCTCAAGCTCAACGGCATCGACACGATCTTCGGTCTGCCCGGCATCCCGATCACCGACTTCACCCGCATGGCACAGGCCGCAGGCCTGCGCGTGATTTCGTTCCGCCATGAGCAGAACGCCGGCAACGCCGCCGCCATCGCCGGCTTCATGACGCAAAAGCCGGGCATCTGCCTGACGGTGTCCGCGCCCGGCTTCCTCAACGGCCTGACCGCGCTGGCCAACGCCACCACCAATTGCTTCCCGATGATCCTCATCAGCGGCTCCAGCGAGCGCGAGATCGTCGACCTGCAGCAGGGTGACTACGAAGAGATGGACCAGCTGGCCATCGCCAAGCCGCTGTGCAAGGCCGCCTGGCGTGTCCTGCACGCCGAGGACATCGGCGTGGGCATCGCGCGCGCCATCCGCGCAGCGCTGTCGGGCCGCCCGGGCGGCGTCTACCTCGACCTGCCGGCAAAGCTGTTCGCCCAGACCATGGATGCCGAGGCCGGCAAGAAGTCCCTCATCAAGGTCGTCGATCCGGCGCCGAAGCAGATTCCCGGCGCCGACGCCGTCAAGCGCGCCGTCGACCTGCTCAAGGGCGCGAAGAAGCCGCTGATCGTGCTGGGCAAGGGTGCCGCGTATGCGCAGGCCGATGCCGAGATTCGTTCTTTGATTGAAAAGACCGGCATCCCCTACCTGCCGATGTCGATGGCCAAGGGACTGCTGCCCGACACGCACGAGCAGTCCGCTGCCGCTGCGCGCTCCTACGTGCTGCCCGAGGCCGACGTGGTGTTGCTCGTCGGCGCACGACTCAACTGGCTGCTCTCGCATGGCAAGGGCAAGACCTGGGGCGGCAAGGGCCACAAGGACTGGGGCGGCCAGAAGTTCATCCAGATCGACATCTCGCCGCAGGAGGCGGACAGCAACGTTCGTATCGATGCGCCGGTGGTGGGCGATATCGGCTCCTGTGTGTCTGCTTTTTTGAATGAAATCAAATCAGGTTGGGCGAAGCCGCCGGCGGAATGGCTCGGCGCCATCGCCGAGCGCAGGAGCAACAACATCGCCAAGATGGCCGAGACGCTGGCGAAGGATCCGAAGCCGATGAATTTTCACAGCGCGCTCGCCGTGGTGCGCGACATCATCAAGGCCAACCCGGACGCCATCCTGGTCAACGAAGGCGCCAACGCGCTCGACTTCACGCGCAGCATCGTCGACATGTACAAGCCGCGCAAGCGCCTGGACGTGGGCACCTGGGGCGTGATGGGTATCGGCATGGGCTTTTCAGTCGCGGCCGCCGTGGTCAGCGGCCTGCCGGTGATCGCGATCGAGGGCGACAGCGCCTTCGGCTTCTCCGGCATGGAAGTCGAGACCATTTGCCGCTACAACCTGCCGGTCTGCGTGGTGGTCTTCAACAACAACGGCGTCTACCGCGGCACCGACGTCAATCCTGCCGGCGGCCCCGATGTGGCACCCACCGTGTTCGTGAAGGGTGCGCGCTATGACAAGCTGATCGAGGCCTTCGGCGGCGTGGGCGCGCACGCCACGACCCCCGCCGAGTTGCGCAGGGCGATGGAAGAAGCCGTCCGGTCGCGCAAGCCCACGCTCATCAATGCCGTCATCGATGAGACCGCCGGCACCGAAAGCGGTCGCATCACGAGCCTGAATCCGACGAGCGGGAAAAAGAAATAGAGTTTTTGGAGATCAGAATGGAAGCACTCAAGGGAATCCGCATCCTCGACATGACCCACGTGCAGGCGGGCCCGACCTGCACCCAGCTGCTGGCATGGCTGGGTGCCGACGTGATCAAGCTCGAGCCGCCGCAGGGCGACGCGACGCGCGGGCAGCTGCGCGACGTGCCGAATGCGGACAGCCTGTACTTCACGATGCTCAACTGCAACAAGCGCTCGATCGTGGTGAACATGAAGAGCGCCGAGGGCAAGACGGTGTTCGTCGACCTGCTGAGGAAGTGCGACATCGTGATGGAGAATTTCGGACCCGGGGTGCTCGACCGCCTCGGCTTCACCTGGGAGAAGATCCACAGCCTCAACCCGCGCGTCGTGATGGGCTCGATCAAGGGCTTCGGCTCGAGCGGCCCGTACGCCGATTTCAAGGCCTACGAAAACGTGGCGCAGGCGATGGGCGGCGCGATGAGCACGACAGGCCTACCGGAGGGGCCTCCTTTTGTTACCGGCGCGCAGATCGGCGACACCGGAACCGGCCTGCACCTCGCGATCGGGCTGCTGGCCGCGCTGCACCAGCGCGACCGCACCGGCGAAGGACAGTACGTGGAGGTGGCGATGATGGACGGCGTGATGAACCTCTGCCGCGTCAAGTTCCGCGATCATCAACGTCTTTTTCGGGGTCCTTTAAGTGAATATTCAGTAGAAACCGCGCAGGGCATGGGCGCCGTGCCGCGCGCCGGCAACGACTCGGGCGGCGGCCAGCTCGGCAACGCCATTCACTGCAAGCCCCACGGCCCGAATGACTGGCTGTACGTGGTCGTGCAGGAAGCCGTGTGGGAGGGGTTGGCGAACCGCATCGGGGGCGATGCGCTGGCAAAAGACCCGAGGTTTGCGAAGATCGCCGACCGGCGCAAGAACCAGGATGAAATGTGGAAGCTCATCACCGAGTTCGCGAAGAACTACACCAAGCGCGAGTTCATGGCGATCCTCAATCCGCTCGATGTCCCCTGCGGGCCGATCATGAGCACCGAGGACCTGGCCAACGACGAGCACGTGCGCGGGCGCGACATGTGGGTCGAGCTCGACCATCCGCAGCGCGGCAAGTGGTTCAACGTCGGCATGCCGATCAAGCTCTCGGCCTCGCCCGCGGTGATCAAGCGCAGCCCGACGCTCGGCGAGCACACTGAAGAGGTTCTGCGCGAGGTGCTCAGGTACGACGACAACAAGATCAAGTCGTTGAAGCAGGCCGGCGCCTTCTCCGCGCCGCCGAAGAAGGCGGCATGATGAGAATCGCGATCGTAGGCCAGCAGGATTTCGGCAAGGCCGTGCTCGAGGCTTTCCTCGCGCGCGGCGACGAGGTCGCGGGCGTGTTCTGCGCGCCCGAGAAGCCGGGCGCCAGGCCCGACGCGCTGAAGACCGCGGCGCAGGAAAAGGGCGTTGCCGTCTTTCAGTTCCAGTCGCTGAAAGCGGACGCGGCAAAAAATGCTCTCAAAAAACTCAACGCAGAGCTGGGCATCATGGCTTTCGTGCTGCAGTTCGCGCCGCAGGACTTCGTCAACATTCCCAAGCACGGCACGATCCAGTACCACCCGTCGCTGCTGCCGAAGTACCGCGGTCCATCGTCGATCAACTGGCCGATCATCCGGGGCGACGCGAAGACCGGCCTGTCGATCTTCCGGCCGACCGATGGCCTCGATGAAGGGCCGGTGATCCTGCAGAAGGAGACCCCGATCGGCGCCGACGACACGCTCGGCACGGTGTACTTCGAGCGCCTGTTTCCGATGGGGGTGAAGGCCATGCTGGAAGCAGCAGATTTAGTCATTTCTAATAAACATAGAGAAGTGGTGCAGGACGAATCCCAGGCGAGCTATGAAGGCTGGTGCCGCAGGGCCGAGGCGCGCATCAACTGGGCCAACCACGTCGACTTCGTCTACGACCTGGTCCGCGGCTGCAACCCTGCGCCGGGCGCCTGGACCACGCTGGAAGAAAAAGAATTACAGATCTTCGACGCCCGCAAGCATCCGGTGCGGACTTTCGGTGCGGTCAAGGGCAAGATCGGCGAAATAGTCGAACTGTCCGACAAGAGCTTCCAGGTCAGCGCTCAGGGCGGCCGCATCGAAGTGCTGCGCGCCAAGCTCGGCGATGGCAAGAAACTCGCCGCCGCGGAGCTGCTTTCCTCGGGCGCAATCAAGGCCGGCGCGATCCTCGGCAACTGATTTCATTTCGCTTTCCAAAACCCGCGTAAATATTTGACGCAGCGTAGTTTTGGCTGCAACAATCCGCCCTAGGGTCCTGATCCAAAAGAGCGGGGAGGGCGGGGCATGAAAGCCGGTTTGTGGAGGACCGACTGGTTTCTCGGTGCGGTCGTGGTTCTGGTCGTGCTCGCCTTCAATCGCGCGAGCGATCTGATTCCGAGCCTCGAGCAGAAGGCCTACGACCTCGGCGTGCAATCGACTTCGCGCCAGCCCTCCGACAAGGTGGCGGTGATCGCCATCGACGACACGAGCATCGCGAACATCGGGCGCTGGCCCTGGTCGCGCGAGATCCACGCCCGGATGACCGACCTTCTCGCCGGCGCGAAAACCAAGGTCATCGCGAACACCGTGTTCTTCAGCGAGCCGCAGATCGATCCGGGATACGTCTACATCACCAAGCTGCTCGACCTCGCCACGGCGCCGACGCCGGAGATGGCGCCGATCGTCACGCTGCTCAAGGAGGCGGAGCAGACGCTCAATACCGATCGCCGGCTGGCGGAGAGCTATGTCAAGGCGGGCAACGTGCTGCTGCCGGTTTTCTTCCGCATCGACCTTCCGCGCGGCCGGCCCGACAGGCCGCTGCCGGAATACTTCCTGAAGAACGCCGTTCCCGCGAAAATCGGCGATGACTTCGGCGCCCTGGCGACAGCCGAGGTGCAGCTGCCGGTCGAGCTGATCGGGCGCAGCGCCGCGGCGCTCGGCCACCTCAGCGCGCGGCCGGACGTCGATGGCGGCGTGCGCTCCGAGCCGCTGGTGCTGCGCTATTTCGATCATCATTTTCCGTCGCTGTCGCTGATGATCGCGGCGAAAAGCCTCAACCTCGGGCCGGGCGACATCAAGATCCAGCCCGACAGCGTCAGCCTCGGGCGGCTGCGGATCGGCACCGATCCCCAGCTCAAGATGTACACCTATTTCTATGGCGACCGGGGCGACCAGCCCGCGTTCCCCGTCGACTCGTTCTACGATGTCTACAGCGGCAAGATCCCCCCTACCAAGTACACCGACAAGATCGTGCTGATCGGCGCCACCGCCGCCGGCATCGGCACCTACCAGGTGACGCCGGTTTCGCCGGCGACCCCGCCCGCCGTCGCCCTGGCGCACGCGGTATCGTCGATCCTGCAGGAGCATTTCTTCGTCGTGCCCCCCTGGGCGTCCGCGGCGGAACTGCTCGTCATCGCGCTCGTCGCCGCCTATCTCACCGTGCTGCTGCCGCGGCTCAAGGCAGGCCCGGCGCTGGCGATCTCGGGCGGCGTGTTTGCCGGGCTGCTGGTGCTGCACTTCGCGCTGATGAGGTCCGCAGGCATCTGGATGCAGCTCATGCTGCCCGCGACGCTGCTGTTGATCGGCCATGCCGCGCTGGTCTCGAAGCGCTTCATCGTCACCGAGCGCGCCAAGCTCAAATCCGACGAGACCTCGGCCGAGTCGAACCGCATGCTCGGGCTCGCCTACCAGGGCCAGGGCCAGCTCGATCTCGCCTGGGACAAGTTCCGCCAGGTGCCGCTTTCCGAGGCGCTGCTCGACAACCTCTACAACCTGGCGCTCGACTTCGAGCGCAAGCGCCAGTTCAACAAGGCGGAGGGCGTGTTCGGCTACATGCACGAGTTCAACCCGAAGTTCCGCGATCTCGAGTTCAGGCTGTCGCGCGCCAAGCAGCTCTCCGAGACGGTGATCCTGAGCGGCGGTGCCTCGCATCCGGGCGGCTCCCTGCAACTTGGCATGGGCGAAAAGCCCAAGTTCGGCCGCTTCGAGGTGCAGAAAGAGCTCGGCAAGGGCGCGATGGGGGTGGTCTATCTCGGCAAGGATCCCAAGATCGGGCGCGAGGTGGCGATCAAGACCATGGCCCTGTCGCAGGAGTTCGAGGCCGACGAGCTGGCCGACGTGAAGCAGCGCTTCTTCCGCGAGGCGGAGACCGCCGGGCGCCTGTCGCACCCCAACATCGTCACCATCTACGACACCGGCGAGGAGCACGACTTCTGCTACATCGCCATGGAGCTGCTGAAGGGCGGCGACCTGGCGCCTTACACCAAGGCCGGCAACCTGCTAACGGTCGATCAGGTGGTGTCGATCACCGCGCGCGTCGCCGATGCCCTGGGCTACGCGCACCGCCAAGGCGTGGTGCATCGGGACATCAAGCCCGCCAACATGATGTACCACCGGGAGAGCGACACGCTGAAGGTCACCGATTTCGGCATCGCGCGGCTCACCGACAGCTCGAGGACCAAGACCGGCATGGTGCTCGGCACGCCGTCTTACATGTCGCCCGAGCAGCTCGCCGGGAAGCGGATCGAGGGGCGCTCGGACCTGTTCTCGCTCGGCGTGACCCTGTACCAGCTGCTCTGCGGGAGACTGCCGTTCGAGGGCGAGTCGATGGCGCAGCTCATGTTCAAGATCGCCAGCGAGCCGCCGACCGACATCCTCGCCATCAACCCGGCGCTCGCGCCGTCGCTGGTGGCGTTCGTCGAGCGCGCGCTGGCGAAAAACCCGGACGAGCGCTTCCAGACCGGCGAGGAATTCGGCGCCGCACTGCGCGCGGCGCTGTCCGCGACGGCGATCAGCGAGGTCGACATCCGGCTCTGAGCGCGCGCATGGACCTCACACAGACGCTGGAAATCGCAAGCTGCACCGATCCGGGCATGGTGCGCTCGCACAACGAGGACTCGGTGGCGGCGGACGCGGCGAACGGGCTGGTGGTGCTCGCCGACGGCATGGGGGGCTACAACGCCGGCGAAGTCGCGAGCGGCATGGCGACCACCGTCATCGTCACCGAGATGCAGCAGGTGCTCGCCAGCGCGCGCCCCTATGACGTCGACCCGCGCACCAGCCAGGAGATCGCCGCCCGGCTGCTGCGCGAGCAGGTGCTGAAGGCGAATACCTCCATCTACCAGGCCGCGCAAAGCCAGCCGCAGTACGCCGGGATGGGCACCACGCTGGTGGTCTGCCTGTTCTACGACAACCGCGTGCTGGTGGCGCACCTCGGCGATTCGCGTCTTTACGTCCTGCGCGACGGCAAGTTCAAGCAGGTGACGCGCGACCATTCCCTGCTGCAGGAGCAGATCGACTCGGGCCTGATCACGCTGGAGCAGGCGAAGAACGCGCAGCACAAGAACCTCGTCACCCGGGCCCTCGGCATCGACCCGAGCGTCGAGCCGGAAATGCACGAGTACCGGACCAAGCCGGGCGACATCTATCTGCTTTGCTCGGACGGTCTGTGCGACATGGTCGACGATGACGACATCGGCATGGCGCTGCAGGCCCTGGGCGGCAACCTCAAGCTCTGCGCGCAGCAGCTGGTTCAGATGGCCAATGACAATGGAGGGCGCGACAACGTTTCAGTTATACTCGTCCGCGTCCTTCGGGAGTACCCGGCCGCGCGAGGCGTGATGGCCAAGGTATTCGCGTGGTTAAAATAACCTCCCCAAGGGGTCAGCTATGGCGAAACTGATACTCAGCATGGATGGACTGGTGCTCAAGGAGATCCCCTTGACGAAGGAGCGCACCACCATCGGCCGCAAGCCCCATAACGACATCCAGATCGACAACCTTGCGGTGAGCGGCGAGCACGCGGTGATCGTCACCATCCTGAACGACTCGTTTCTCGAGGACCTCGGCAGCACCAACGGCACGGTCGTCAACGGCAACCCGATCAAGAAGCACTTCCTGCAGAACAACGACGTGGTCGAGCTCGGCAAGTACAAGCTGAAGTTCGTCGGCGAGGCCGCAGCCGCGGTCGGCGCCGAGAAGGCGGATTTCGAGAAGACCATGGTGCTGCGGCCCGCGGCGATGAAGGCGGCGGCCGAGCAGGCCAAGGCAATGACCGGCGGCGGCACCCCCCAGGCCGCCCCCCACGCGGCGGGCGCTGTGCGCGCCTCCGCCTCGCAGCAGGCAGTCGCCAGCGCCACGGCCGCCGGGATCGCGGACAAGGACCCGAAGCCCGCCCCCGCGCCGGCCGCCCGGCCGGCGCAGCCGCTTGGCGCCATCCAGCTGCTGTCGGGCGCCAATGCCGGCAAGGAGCTCGAGCTCTCCAAGCCGCTCACCACGCTCGGCAAGCCGGGGGTCGGGGTCGCGGTGCTGACCCGCCGGCCGCAGGGCTACTTCATCACGCATGTGGAAGGGGCCAACCGGCCCGCCGTCAATGGCCAGCAGATCGGCGCCGCGCCGCACGCGCTCAAGGATCACGACGTGATCGAGCTCGCCGGAGTGAAAATGGAATTCTTCTTGAAGGCGTGACGCCGAACGGCAGGCCATCTGAAACAGCATATCGTAAGGATCGCCCTAGGCCTCGCGATCACGCTGTTCTTCATCGGGCACGCCGCCGGACTGTACCAGGTCGGCTTCATCAGCCAGCTCGACAACATCATCTACGACACGCGGCTGCGCGTCACCATGCCGCGTGGGGTCGACCCCCGCATCGTCATCCTCGACATCGACGAGAAGAGCCTCGGCGAGATCGGCCGCTGGCCGTGGAGCCGCAGGCTGATGGCCGAGCTGGTCGACAAGCTGTTCGACAAATACGGCGTCGGGGTCCTCGGCTTCGACGTCATCTGGGCGGAGCGCGATACGAGCTCCGGGATCGACGTGCTCGACTCGCTGGCGCAAAAGGATCTGAAGGAGGTCCCTGCGTTTCAGCAGATCTACCGCGACCTGCGGGATAAGCTCGATAACGACGGCTTGTTCGCGGCGTCGATCAAGAGCCGGCCGGTGGTGCTCGGCTATTACTTCAACGCCGAGGACAATGCCGTCAGGGCCAACGCCATCCCTGATCCGGTGATTCCGAGGGGAACGTTCGCCGGCCGCGACATCAGCTTCCTGCAGTGGAAGGGCTACACCGGAAACCTGCCGATCTATCAGAAGCACGCCGCCGCCGCCGGTCATTTCAACCCGAAAGTCGACGACGACGGCGTGTCGCGGCGCGTGCCGATGCTGCTGGAGTTCGAGGGCGCGTATTACGAGCCCCTGTCCCTGGCGATGGTGCGTACGTACCTGGCGCTCAAGACCGGCAGGTTTCCCGAAGTCGAGCCCGGCTTCGCGCCGGAGCGCTACGTGTCGAGGAGCTACGGCGGGCTGGAATGGCTCAAGGTCGGCCCGCTGACGATTCCGGTCGACGAGACTGCGAGTGCCCTGATTCCGTATCGGGGGCACAAGTTCAGCTTCCCTTATCTCTCGCTCAGCGACGTCATCAAGGACCGCATCATGCCCGATGCCCTAAGGGGCAAGATCGCCCTGATCGGCACCACCGCGCCGGGCCTGCAGGACCTGCGCTCGACGCCGGTGGACAGCGTCTTCCCCGGCGTGGAGATCCATGCCAATCTGATCGCCGGGATGCTCGACCGCGATCTGAAGCAGAAGCCGCCGTACATGCTCGGCGCCGAGGTGGTGCTGCTCGTCATCGGCGGCGCCGTGCTCGCGGTGCTGATCCCGATGCTCTCCGCCCTGTGGGCGACCGTGGCGGCGGGCGTCGGCTTCATCCTCATCGTGACAGTGGACCTCGCGGTCTGGCAGCGGGGCGGGCTGGTATTGCCGCTCGCCGCCTCGATCCTCATGACGGCGGCGCTGTACACGATGAACATGGCGTACGGCTATTTCGTCGAATCGCGCTCCAAGCGCCAGTTCACCGACCTGTTCGGCCAGTACGTGCCGCCCGAGCTGGTGGACAGGATGGCCGCGGATCCCCGCAAATACAATATGGAGCCGCGCAGCGCGGATCTGACGATCCTGTTCTCCGACGTGCGCGGCTTCACCGGCATTTCCGAGGCGCTCAAGCCCGACGAGCTGCGCGAGTACATCAACGAATACCTTACGGACATGAGCACCATCATCCGCAGCCAGTACCGCGGCACGCTCGACAAGTACATCGGCGACGAGATCATGGCGTTCTGGGGCGCGCCGGTTGACGATGTGCAGCACGCGCGCAACGGCGTGCTCGCCGCCATCGAGATGCAGCGCGAGCGCGAGAGGCTGAACGCCAAGTTCGCCGCGCGCGGCTGGCCGACGCTCAAGATCGGCGTCGGCGTGAATTCCGGCACCGTGCGGGTCGGGGACATGGGGTCGCAGGTGCGGCGTGCGTACACGGCGATGGGCGACGCGGTCAACGTCGCCTCCCGCCTCGAGGGCCGCACCAAGGGCTATGGCGTCGGCATCCTGGTCGGCGAAGCCACGCGCAACGCCGTCGGGGACGTCGTGTTCCGCGAGGTCGACCGCATCAAGGTGACGGGCAAGCACGAGGCGGTGACCATTTACGAGCCGATCGGGCTCGAGTCCGAAGTGGACAAGGACGCGCACGACGAGCTGAGGCTGTGGAACCAGGCGCTGCGCCATTACCGCGCGCAGCAATGGGATCAGGTCGAGGTATGCCTGCTCAATCTGCAGCGCATGAATCCCGCCTGCGAGCTCTACCAGGTCTATGCGGGAAAAGTAGCCGAAAGGCGCCGCCAACCGCCGCCGCCCGACTGGGACGGCGTGACGGCGTTCGACGAGAAATAAGGAGAAGAGCGTGCGACTGCGAGTCCTTGGCTGCTCGGGAGGGATCGGCGGGCGGCACTTGCGCACCACCTCCTTTCTTCTCGACAGCGACATCCTGATCGACGCCGGCACCGGCGTCGGCGACCTGTCGCTCGCCGAGCTCTCGCTGATCGACTACATCTTCATCACGCACTCGCACCTCGACCACGTCGCCTCGATTCCGTTCCTCGTCGACACGGTGGGCGGCATGCGGACCAAACCGCTCACGGTCTACGCCCAGCGCGCCACGATCGAGATCATGCGCAACCATCTTTTCAACTGGGCGATCTGGCCCGATTTCAGCGAGATCCCGTCCCCCGAGGCGCCATTCCTGCGCTACGAGGAGATCGAAGTCGGAAAAACGATCTCCTTGTCGGGACGCGACATCACGCCGATCCCCGCGCGCCACACCGTGCCGGCGGTCGGCTACCACCTCGACAGCGGAAACGCGAGCCTGGTGTTCACCGGCGATACCGGGCCGAACGACGCGCTGTGGCGGGTCGTGAACCGCATTCGCAACCTCAAATTCCTGATCATCGAGACCGCGTTCTCCAACAAGGAGCGCCATCTCGCCGAGGTCTCGCGCCACCTTTGCCCGCAGACGCTGGCCGAGGAGCTCGCCAAGCTCGAGCGCAATGCCGAGGTCTTCATCACGCACATGAAGCCGGGCGAGATCGAGCCGACCATGCAGGAGATCGAGGAGTGCGCCGGCGCCTTCCGGCCGCGCATGCTGCAGAACAATCTGGTGCTGGAGTTCTAGGTGCTTCCCGCCGCGCTGCCGCGCGCCACCCCGGAGCAGCTCGCCACCCTGGCGCCGCTTGCCGGCCTGACCCGCGAGCGGCTCGCCGAGCTGGCCGACGTGGCGGCGGTGGAGCGCGCGCCGCGGGGCAGCGACCCGATGAAGGAGCGGCCGAAGGCGACGCAGTCGGTGTTCCTGCTCCAGGGGGAGCTGCTGGTCGTGTTCCAGGGGGGCGGCACGCTGGTGGTGGTCGGCGGCACCGAGGACGCGCGCCACGCCCTCAACCGGCAGAAGCAGAAAGTGGTGCGCACCAAGGCGATCACCGACGTCGACCTGCTTGCGGTGGACGACGAGGTCCTCGACATTCTCGCCACCTGGGACCAGGTCGCCGCCGCGGGGACCGAGAGCGACAGCTCCCAGATGGCGCGCGCGATGATCACCGGCGCGTTCTCGCTCGGCAACCTGCGCGGCGGCGCGTTCTCGCAACTGCCGGCCGCGCACATCGAAGAACTGCTCAAGCGCTTCGAGCATGTCAAGACCGCGCGGGGCGAGGTGGTCATCCGGGAAGGCGACGAGGGCGACTTCTACTACGTGATCGAAGCGGGCCGCTTCCAGGTCGAGCGCCTGGTCGGCGGCGCCAAGATGGTTCTTGCCGAGCTGAAGAGCGGCGAGGCATTCGGCGAGGAAGCGCTGGTCTCGGAAGCCAAGCGCAACGCGAGCGTGATCTCGCTCGGCGAGGGCGAGCTGCTGCGCCTGGGCAAGCAGGATTTCAACGCCTTGCTGCGCGAGCCGCTGCTGCGGCGCATCGCCTTCGACGAGGCGGCCGAGAAGGTGCGGCGCGGCGCGCTCTGGCTCGATGTGCGCTATCCCTCGGAATACCAGTACGACAAGCTGCCGGGCGCGATCAACGTGCCGCTCGCCGAGGTGCGCAACATGTTCGCGGTGCTGGACCGCTCCAAGGAATATGTGGCTTATTGCCAGAGCGGGCGGCGCAGCGCCGCAGCGGCGTTCCTGTTCGCGCAGCGCGGCTTCAGGGTTTGGCTGTTGGAGGGCGGTTTGCGCAGTGCGGAAAGACAGCCGTAAGGGGGCGTAATTCATTGAAAATCATGGACCCTGACGCTACGATGAGGGCCTAGAATGGCGGGACAACGGAGGGCGGGAATGAGCGCAGTGCTGAGCCATCAGGCCACGACGCAGAGCGACGTCGCTGCGCGCCTGGCGTTCCAGAAGCAGCTCCAGGCGGTCACCAACAAGATCCACGCCACCAACAACATCGACGAGATCATGCTCGAGGTGAGCGCCGACATCTGCGCCCTCTTCAACGCCGACCGCCTCACGATCTACTCGGTGGGCGAGGACAAGCAGGCGATCGTCTCCAAGGTGAAGACCGGCCTCAACTCGTTCAAGGACCTGAAGCTGCCGATCGCCGAGCACTCGATCGCCGGCTACGTCGCGCTCGCGAAGAGGACGGTCAACCTCAAGGACGTCTATGACGATGGCGAGCTGCGCGGGCTGAATGCCAATCTGCGCTTCCTGCAGGAGGTCGACAAGCGCACCGGCTACCGCACCAAGCAGATGCTGGTGGCGCCGATCGTGGAGCCGGGCACGAGCGAGCTGATCGGCGTCATCCAGATCATCAACAACAAGACCGGCGTGCCGTTCGGCGGGCTGGCCGAGGAAGGCGTGCACGAGCTCGCCCAGACCCTCGCCATCGCCTTCAAGCAGCGCCAGAAGCCGCAGCTCGTCAAGACCAAGTACGACTACCTGATCGCGGATGCCGTGCTTTCGGCCGGCGAGTTCGAGCTCGCCTCGCGGCAGGCGCGCAAGAAGGCGATCGACGTCGAGCAGGTGCTGACCGACGAGTTCCAGGTCAAGATCCCGGCGATCGGCGCCGCGCTGTCCAAGTTTTTCAGCGTGCCGTACGAGCCGTACAAGCCCGACCGCGTCAAGCCCGCGGAGCTGCTGAAGAACCTGAAGCGCGAGTACGTCGAGGCCAACCAGTGGCTGGCGATCGACGACACCAGGGAGGGCCTGGTGGTCCTGTGCCTGGACCCCGAGCGCATCCGCTCCTCGCGCATCGCGTCGAACGTATTCCCGAAGTCGCGCCTGCTCTACAAGGTCACGACGCGGAAGGAGTTCAGGGAAACGATCAATCAGTTCTATGGCCAGGAATCGGCCATGGACAGCGGCAACATCGACGAGCTGCTGTCGGACCTTGACGAGGAGATGCCCGAGGCGGCCGACGGCGGCGGCGACGAGGTCTCCGAGGCGGCCGACAACGAGCTGGTGAAGCTGGTGAACAAGGTCATCATCGAAGCCTACAATCAGGGCGCCTCGGATATCCACATCGAGCCTTACCCGGGCAAGGGCAAGACCGAGATCCGCTTCAGGAAGGACGGCTCGCTCGGACCCTACATCGAGGTGCCGGCGAGCTACCGCGCGGCGCTTGCCGCACGCCTCAAGATCATGTGCGACCTGGACATCTCCGAGAAGAGAAAGCCCCAGGACGGCAAGATCAAGTTCAGGAAATTCGGGCCGCTCGACATCGAGCTGCGCGTCGCGACGATCCCGACCGCGGGCGGCGTCGAGGACATCGTGATGCGGATACTCGCCGCGGGCGAGCCGATCCCGCTGGAAAAAATGGGGTTCAGCGCGCGCAACATCGACGAGCTGCAGCGCGCGGTGTCCAAGCCCTACGGCCTGTTCTTCGTCTGCGGTCCGACCGGCTCGGGCAAGACCACCACGCTGCACTCGGTGCTGAAGTATCTCAACACCCCGGATACCAAGATCTGGACCGCCGAGGACCCGGTCGAGATCACGCAGAAGGGCCTGCGCCAGGTGCAGGTGAACAGGAAGGCGGGCCTCGACTTCGCCGTGGTGATGAAGGCCTTCCTGCGCGCCGACCCGGACATCATCATGGTTGGCGAAATGCGCGACAAGGAGACCACCTCGATCGGCATCGAAGCCTCGCTCACCGGCCACCTGGTGTTCGCCACCCTGCATACCAACTCCGCGCCGGAGTCGATCATCCGCCTGCTCGACATGGGGATGGACCCGTTCAACTTCTCCGACGCGCTGCTCGGCGTCCTCGCGCAGCGCCTCGCCAAGCGCCTGTGCAGCTGCAAACAGGCCTACAGCCCGGAGCCTGCGGAACTGACCTCCTTCCTGCGCGAGTACTGCGAGGAGCTGATGAACACTCCCCGGTTCAGGGCGGACCCGAAGGGTGCGATGGAGGCGGTCTACAAGGAGTGGGTGAGGACCTACGGCAGCGACCGGGGCCAGCTGACGTTCTACAAGCCGGTCGGTTGCGACAAGTGCGGCGGCAGCGGCTTCAAGGGACGCTGCGGCCTGCACGAGCTGCTGATCGCGAGCGACCGGCTGAAAAAGGCCATCCAGGAGCATGCGCGCGTCGTCGAGATGCTCGCCATCGCCGTGGACGAGGGCATGCGCACCCTGAAGCAGGACGGCATGGAGAAGTGCCTCGCCGGGGTCACCCATATCAAAGAAGTCCGCTCGGTCTGCATCAAGTGAGCGGCACCATCGATACCACCGCCACTCGGGAATTCCGCCTGGGAGGTGCCGGGGCGGCGCCGGAGCAGGACCTCGTGCTGCGCCTGGAGCAGCTGAACGCGATCGGCGCCTCGCTGTCCGCCGAGCGCGACATCGACCGGCTGCTCGAGGCGATCCTGACGGCGGCGAAGACGATTACGCGCGCCGACGGCGGCACGCTCTACCGGGTGACGGAGGAGCGCACGCTGCGCTTCGAGATCGTGCGCACCAGCTCTCTCAGGTACTACCTGGGCGGTACCACGGGAAACCCGGTGCCGTTCTACCCGATCCAGCTGTACAAGGACGGCAAGCCGAACCAGAGCATGGTGGCCGCCTACGCCGCGCTCACCGGCAAGACGGTCAACATCGCCGACGCCTACACCGCGGACGGATTCGACTTTTCGGGCACTCGCGCCTTTGACACCAAGACCGGCTACCGCTCGAAGTCGTTCCTCACCGTGCCGATGCGCAATCACGACAACGAAACCATCGGCGTGCTGCAGCTCATCAACGCGATGGAACCGTCGAGCGGCGCTATCGTGCCGTTCTCGCCCTCGGACCAGCGGCTGGCGGAATCGCTGGCGTCGCAGGCTGCGATCGCGCTCACCAACCGGATGCTCATCAATCAGCTCGAACAGTTGTTCGAGTCCTTCATCAATCTGATCAACAGCGCGATCGACGAGAAGTCGCCCTATACCGGCGGGCACTGCCAGCGGGTCCCGGTGCTGACCATGCTGCTTGCCGAGGCGGTGAGCGAGACCAAGGACGGGCCGCTGCGCGACTTCCACATGTCGGAGAAGGACCGCTACGAGCTGAAGATCGCCGGCCTGCTGCACGATTGCGGCAAGGTGACCACCCCGGTCCACATCGTCGACAAGGCCACCAAGCTCGAGAGCATCTTCGACCGCATCCAGCTGATCGACACGCGCTTCGAGGTGCTCAAGCGCGATGCCGAGCTTGAGGCACTCAGGAAAAAGCATAATTTCCTGGAACAGAAAATGCGCATGGAAGCGGCGGAAGAAGACAAGCGCCTGCGCGATCGCCTCAGGCAGCTCGACGACGACCGCAAATTCCTGCATGCCTGCAATATCGGCGGCGAGCGCATGCGCGACGAGGACGTCGACCGCGTGCGGCGCATCGGCCAGTACCGCTGGCGGGACTTCGCCGGCCACGAGGCGCAGTTTCTCAGCGAGGACGAGGTCAAGAACCTCACCATCCGCTCCGGCACGCTTACCGAGGAGGAGCGCAAGGTGATCAACCATCACATCGTCGCCACGATCCGGATGCTCGAGGCGCTGCCCTGGCCCAAGCACCTCACCAAGGTGCCCGAGTACGCGGGCGGGCACCACGAGCGCATGGACGGCAAGGGCTATCCGAAAGGGCTGACCCGCGAGCAGATGTCGGTCCAGGCGCGCTGCATGGGCATCGCCGACATCTTCGAGGCGCTTACCGCCAAGGACCGGCCCTACAAGAAAGGCAAGACGCTGTCGGAGTCGCTCGAGATCCTGGGCCGAATGAAGCTCAACAACCACGTCGACCCGGATCTGTTCGACGTTTTCGTGCGCAGGAAGGTCTACCGGCGCTACGCCGAGATGTTCCTCGATGCCGAACAGATCGACGCGGTCGACGAGTCGCGCATCCCGGGCTACACGCCCTGAGCGGCCCGCACGAGGGCGTTCCGAGCGCGACAAGCTAGGCGGGATTGCCCTCGCACCATTTGCGCCACATTTCCCGATACGCCTGCTCCAAGTCGCGCGTGAACCGCTCTTCATCCATCAACGGCGACGCAAGCATACGCTCGCGCAGCGAGCCGCGCAGCTCCGTCAGGAGGTCGCGCTCACCCGCAAAGCGGACCGCGCGGCGCACGTATTCCGCGGCACTCGGAGCGATCCACTCGGGCAGGCCGACGGCGCTCAGCACGCTGGTAGCGCTTCGTGAGACGGACCGCGAACCCGGGACCGTGACGACGGGTACGCCCATCCAGAGGGCGTCGCAGGTGGTCGTGCCACCGCTGTACGGCATGCTGTCGAGCGCGATGTCCACGGCTTCGAACCAGCGGAGGTATTCCTGCAGCGAGGCATACGGAACGCAAGTAATTCGCCCCCGGGAGACTCCCGGCACGGCCAAGTCCCGCAACAAATCATCTTCAGCGCGGCCTCGCGGCACGCCGACAACGAGGAGGCGCGAATCAGGCACCTCCGCGAGGATCTGCGCCCACAGCCGTCGCGCCGTGGGGGAGATCTTCGCGGCCTGGTGGAATGCGCCGAAGGTGACGAAGCCTTTTCCCGCCGAAGGAGGCGTGGCGGCGACAGGGAGCGAAATGAACGGCCGGTAGCTCCACTGGCTGTGCGGAAGTCTGACCAGCGACTCGGTGTGGTAGCGCTCGGTGACGCCGGGCGGATCGGCGAATCGATCCGAAATCCGGTATTGGATGCGGGTCAGCCCGGTCGTATTCAGGTACCCGAGCCAGGTGACTTGAACAGGGGCGGGGCGCTGAGCCATCGCGGCGAGTTGCGGAACGCCCGAATGGCCGCTCAAGTCGACCAGGATGTCGATCTCGTCCCCGGCAATCGCCTCGGCCATCTGCGTAGGCGACAACCCGGCCGCAGGGCGCCACACGTCGGTCCGCGCGGAAATCTGTCGCGTGTAGCTGTCCGGCGTGTCTGCGGTTGAGTAACAATACACCTCGCATGCGGACCGATCGTGCCACTCGAGCACCGGGAGCATGAATAGCGTTACGACGTGGTAGCGGAAGTCGCCGGAAAGGTACCCGATGCGCAGCCGGCGTCCGGGGTCCCTGGCATTGCAAAAGAGCGATCTTCGCGGCGCGTACGCGGCTTGCAGGCGCTCGCCGAATGCCGCATGCCTCGCAAAAAGCTCCGCATCGGAAATGCGCTCGGAGCTGCAGAGTCCGAAAAGCTCCGCCGATTCGAGGCCGAAATCGTGCGGACTGTTCCGGCGGGCGACGCCATAAAGCTCGAACGCCTCGTCCGCGCGGCATTGCGCGAGAAGCACTTCTCCGAGCATCCGGCAGGCGCCGGCGTGTCCGGGTTGCGCCACGATGGCGCGCCGAAAGGCGCCTTCGGCGTGCTCGAGACGCAACTGCCTTCTGAGCAAGCAGCCATAGTTGAAGAGCGCATCCGGCCAATCGGGCCTCTGAGCAAGCAGGGCTTCCAGTTCGGCCGTAGCACCAGCAATGTCGCCCTGCGCGCAGAGGACGTCGGACAGTGCTGCACGGGCATCGGCGTTACTCGCGTCGACGGCAAGCGCACGTCGCAGCGCAACGCGCGCGTCGTCCAGACGGTTCAGCCTCCGCAGGACGCCTGCGTAGTGGTAAAGCGCGCCGAAGTCGTCGGGCCGCTGCTGCAATGCCGCTTCTAGCTCGGTGGCGGCGTCCTCGGGCTTGCCTTGCGAGACAAGCACAAGCGCAAGGACAATTCGCGCCTCCGGAAAGTCCGGGCGGCCTTGCAACGCAACAGTCAGCAGGCGCCGCGCGCGCGGCAGCTCGCCGCGCCCATGCAGCAGCTTGCCGAGGTTGTAGTTGGCATAAGGATCCCCAGGTTCGCACTGGAGCGCTCTTTCATGGCATGCGATCGCTCCGTCGACATCGTCAAGGGCCTCCAGGCCGATGCCGAGATTGACGTGCGCTTTTGCGTACCCGGGAGCTCGTGCCACGGCCTGTCGATACAGGTCGCAGGCTTGCAGAAGCTCGCCCGCGCTTTCGGCCCGATTGCCCTCATCGATCAGCCTGTCGGCGACGTTAGCGGCCGCTGATTGCGCGCCTTTTCCCCGCTTTGCCAGCCATCCGAGCACGCGCGGATTTTAAGCGCAACCGCTGTGCACGAGGCCGGGCGTATAATCCCACCGCCACCTAGGCGGGACAGGCATGCTGCTGGATTGGTTCTCTAGGAAGCACATCGACGAATTCGCGGACTCGATCGTCGCCGAGCTGTTGCGGCGCTTCCCGCAGTCGGGCGCGGACCTGTCGACCGAAAAGTCGGCGGAAAAGGCGATGAAGACGCTCGACCGAATATTTTCTCGCATCAGCGCTTTCGCTGCCGAACACCGGCCGAATCTCTACCAGAAGGCGTGCTTCGGCAACCGCATCGAGTGGGCGTTGAAGGAAGCCGGATATCCGGCGCCGTTTGTGCAAGTGGTCACGCAAAAATTCCTCGCCTACATGGCCATCGCATCGGCCGCGCACCCATCGGCACGCTCCTAGGAGCGGGCAGCGAGAGTGACAGAAATTGTCAGTTCCTGACACAAATGGGCGGCGGGGCCTGGATCAGTGTGACATTTTTAACGTGCCATGGCTCGTGTGGCGCATCCCGCGCGTGGCATGAACGTTGCAACTACCGGGCAGGTCGGGTATTAAGCCGATCGATTCGTCACCAACATAGAGGGAGCGCCAAATGAGAACGCTGCAGAAGGGCTTCACCCTGATCGAGCTGATGATCGTGGTCGCGATCATCGGCATTCTGGCGGCGGTCGCGCTGCCGGCGTATCAGGACTACACGATCCGCGCCAAGATGTCGGAAGTGATTCTTGCCATGAGCGCGTGCCGCACGTCGATCACCGAGGTGTACCAGTCTGGACCGGCCACCGCGCCCGGACCCGACAACTGGGGCTGCGAGATTCTCACCGCCTCGCAACAGACGAAGTACGTCCAAGCGGTCCACACCAACGCGAACGGCGGAGTGCTGGCCACCGTGCAGGGCATCGCCACCGTGGTGAACGGGTCGGTCGTGACGCTGATCCCGCTATCGGACGCCACAACGCCGTCCACGATGACGCCCGCTTCGAGCCAGACCCTCTACGGGTGGCGCTGCGGAGCGGTGGGCGACGGCACCAACGTCAGCCCGAAATATCTGCCCGGCTCCTGCCGCGGCTAGCAATAGAGACTTAGCCTCAATAAAGGTACCCTTCGGGGTACCTTTTTTTTTCTTGGGGGCGGAAAAAGGTGTGACCGAACTGACCATTCTCATGCCTTGCCTCAATGAGGCCGCGACCGTCGGCCGCTGCGTTGCCAAGGCGCGTGGCTTTCTCGAGCGCGCTGGGATTGACGGTGAAGTGCTGATCGCCGACAACGGCTCTGACGACAGCTCCCGGATGCTGGCGGAGCGCGCCGGAGCCCGCGTCATCGAGGTGGCCGAGCGCGGCTACGGCGCCGCCCTGGCGGGAGGAATCGCCGCCGCGCGCGGCCGCTCCATCATCATGGGCGACGCCGACGATAGCTACGACTTCGCCCGGCTCGACGGCTTCGTCGCCAAGCTGCGCGAAGGCTATCCGCTGGTCATGGGCAATCGTTTCCGCGGCGGCATCCAAAGAGGCGCGATGCCCTTGCTGCACCGATATCTCGGCAACCCGCTGCTGAGCTTCATCGGTCGGCTGCTGTTTCGCACGAAGGTGGGCGACTTTCACTGCGGCTTGCGGGGCTTCGATCGTGAAGCGGTCAGGTCGCTTCACCTGAGGACTACCGGAATGGAGTTCGCGAGCGAGCTGGTGGTGAAGGCATCGCTCGCGGGATGGCGAATCGCGGAGGTCCCGACTACGCTCCATCCGGACGGCCGCGGGCGGCCGCCGCATTTGCGGAGCTGGCGCGACGGCTGGCGGCATCTTCGCTTTCTGCTGCTCTTCAGCCCGCGCTGGCTATTTCTCTATCCAGGGCTCGCATTGCTTGGCTTTGGCATCGCCTTGACCACGGCGCTGTATTTCACGCCGGTGCACTTCCTGGGCGCAGGGCTGGATATTCACAGCATGCTGTACGCCTCGGCCGCAGCCCTGCTCGGCATGCAGCTGTGCCTGTTCGCCTTGTTTGCCCGGGTCTCGGCGCAAAACGCCGGCCTGCTCCCCAGGCGACCGAGTCTCGACAGGCTGCTCAGGACGCTTACGCTCGAGCGGGGCCTGCTGCTCGGCCTTGCGGTCGCGCTCTGCGGGCTGCTGTGGAGCGGCGCGGCTTTCTGGCAGTGGCGCGAAGCCGGCTTCGGCGCATTGGATCCCAGGGTCGTCATGCGCGACACGATTCCGGCGGCGGCCCTGATGGTCGGTGGCATGGAGATCATGCTCGCCTCGTTCCTGCTGAGCATCCTGAGCCTGCAGGAAAGCGGTTGATGCCGCTGAGCGGCGGCTCCGATAGTGCCCGCCTCGCCGGCGAGCTTTTTGCGAGCGGTACCGCGAAGCGCAAGGCAGGGCGCCTGACGGAAGCATTGGCGGACTTTTCGCGCACCGCCGAGCTCAAGCCGCACGACCCCAGCTGCCTGCTGCAGGCCGCGGAGGTCGCGTACCTCGTCGGCAAGCCACAGCTGGCGCTCGAGTATTGCGGCAGGCTGCGTGGCGTCGCCCCCGAGCTCGACGTGACCGACATGCTCGAGGCTCGGATCCGCTTCGGCGGCGAGCACTACCTCCAGGTGATGGCGCGCATCCTCGATGCGGTGAAGCCGCGCACCTACGTGGAGATCGGCGTCGAGCACGGCACTTCGCTGCGCCTCGTCCAGGCGCCGACGCTCGCGATCGGCATCGACCCCGAGCCGAAGCTGGCGGGCCCGCTCGCCGCGAACCAGAAAGTGTTCGCCGAGACCAGCGACGCCTTCTTCGCCGCCCGCGATCCGCGCGCCGAGCTGGGCGGCCTGCCGATCGACCTCGCGTTCATCGACGGGATGCATCAGCTCGAATTCGCGCTGCGCGACTTCGCCAACCTCGAGCGCTTCTGCACCCGCGACTCGACCATCCTGATCGACGATTGCTATCCGCTGAACCGGGAAACCGCCGAGCGCGAGCGGCGCCGGGACTTCTGGAGCGGCGATATCTGGCGCCTGATCCTGCTGCTCAAGAAGTACCGCCCGGACTTGGCCATTCACATCGTCGCCACGCCACCCACCGGGCTGGCGGTGGTGCGACGGCTGGACCCCGACTCTCGCTTCCTGCGCGAGCACCATGACCGGCTGTGCCGTGAATTTCTCGCGGTCGACTACACCTTCCTCGAGGACGACATGCCCGGGAAGCTCAACCTGTTCCCGAACGACTGGGCACAGATCCGCGCGCTGCTCGGATGACCGGAACCCACGCACGGGTTGAGCTCGGCCTGCAGCATCACGGCGCCGGGCGACTCGGCGAAGCCGAAGCGCTCTATCGCGAAGCGCTCGCGGAGGATTCGCAGAACATCGACGCGCTGCATTTTCTGGGCGTCATCGCGCTGCAGCGTGGAAACCCTGCGCAGGCCGTCGTGCTCATATCCCGGGCGCTTTCCCGCAACAGCGCCAATCCTCCGGCTTGCAACAACCTGGGGCTCGCGCTTGCCGCGCAGGGCAAGAGACGCGAAGCCGTAAGCGCGTGGCTCGACGCCCTGGCGCTGCAGCCGGACTTCCCGGATGCGCTGCGCAATCTCAGAGAGAACCTGAGTGCGGGCAACGGGCTGCAACGGGACCCGGCCGGGGAGGCGCATTTCAATCAGGGAAACGCTCACAAGGATCAGGGGCGTCTCGAGGAGGCGATTGCCAGCTACCAGAACGCAGTGGCGGCGGCGCCCGACTTTGCCGCGGCGCACGTCAATCTCGGCAGCGCGCTGGCGCAGCAAGGCAGGCACGCGCAGGCCGTCGCCTGCTTCCGAAAGGCGCTGGTCCTCGAGCCCGGGCAGGCCGAGGCCTGGTTCAACCTCGGGTTCTCGTCTTACCGGCTGGGCGATCTCGCATCAGCGCAGGCCGCGCTCGATCGATATCTTCAGGCACAGCCCGACGACCGCGCCGCCCTGATGGTCCTTGGCGAAATCCATTTCCTTGCCAACCGGCTTGACGAGGCCACCGGCTGCGTCGAGCGGGTGCTGGCCGGCGACCCGCACGCCGCCGGCGCGCACGGCCTGCTCGCCAACATCTTTCGCAACCAGGCGCGCCACCGCGACGCCCTGCGGCATTACGAGCTCGCCATCCTTCACGACCGCAACCCGGTGCTCGCGTTTCAGAACCTGCTCTTTTTCATGATGTGTGGGGCGGATTTCTCGGCGGCCGACATTCACGCGAAGCACCGCGAGTTCGCGCGACGCTTCGAGCAGCCACTGCTCTCGGCGCCGCCTGCGTTCCGTAACGTTCCGGATCCGGGCCGCCGCCTCAGGCTCGGTTACGTCTCGCCGGAGTTTCGCTCCAACGTCGTCGGCCAATACATGCAGCCGATTCTCGAGAACCACGATCGCGCGCAATTCGAAATCCACGCTTACTTCACCGGCCCCCGGCATGACAGCGTCACCGAGCGCATCGCGTCCCTGGTCGAGCACTGGCACGACGTGGCAGCGCTTTCCGACGAGGAGCTCGCGGCCCTGGTGCGCTCGCACCAGATCGATATCCTCGTCGACCTCTGCGGCCACGGCCCAGGCGGCAGGATATTGGCGCTTGCGCGCAGACCGGCCCCGGTCCAGGTGAATTACCTTGACTATTCAGCAACCACCGGCATGTCCTCGACCGACTATCGCCTGACCACTGAATACTGCGATCCAAGCGGGGCTTCCGAGCAATACTATTCCGAGAAGCTCTACCGCCTGAAGGACACGTATTGGACGTACAACCCTTCCCTGCGGCTGGCGGTGTCCGAGCTGCCGATGAAAGCGAACGGCTGCGCGACCTTCGGCAGCTTCAACCTGTACTACCGGATCACGACGCAGGTGCTGGATCTCTGGGCGCGGGTCCTCCAGGCCATCCCGCGCTCGCGGCTCCTCATCGTGGGCGTCCCCCCAGGCTCGACGCAGGCGGCGCTGCTCGAGAGACTGGAGCGTGCGGGAATCGCGCGCGAGCGCATTTTCA
>Ga0209689_1000686_pt1 | contig 24177 bp, 22 predicted proteins | sample GraSoiAngelo_149_FD_187119 | JGI IMG/M metagenome (GOLD analysis project Ga0209689, IMG submission 187119) | Grasslands soil microbial communities from the Angelo Coastal Reserve, California, USA - 14_1009_09_30cm (SPAdes) (version 2) | ecosystem: Environmental > Terrestrial > Soil > Grasslands ... | reverse complement strand
ACGTTAGCAGCGACAGAATCCCCGCACGCGAGCTGGCTCGTATGCGATTACACACGAGAGTAATCATCCGCGACCGTCAGCAGGCGTTCGTCGGAAGCCAGAGCCTGAGACAGCTCGAACTGGATGCGCGGCGGGAAATCGGCGTCATCTTCCGCGATGGCAAGATCATTGCATCGTTGCTAAGGACATTCGAGGAAGATTGGGCTGCATCCAAGCCATCGAAATCAGAGGCACGAAAGGCGGCTCTGCCCGTCGCTAAGACGGCCAAAAAAGTTGCCAAAGCCGTTTCCAAGAATCTGGCTGCCGCCCCGGTCGTAAAAAAAGTGGTTCGCGAGTTGCGGAAGAAAACCAATGCGCAGCTTGGTGACAAACAGGTGAAACAGGCGGTGAAAGAAGCTGTAAAGGAGACAGTTAAACTGGCAACGAAACAAGCGGTCAAAGCGGCGGTGCAAGATGCTGCGGAACCCTCCGAAAAGGAAGCTCGGTAGCATCTAAGGAAACAGGAGGTATGACATGTTCATCTGGCACATTGTGCGCAATGGATGTTTGTGTTGTGCATTCCTGGCAGCCGTGAGTGTTGTGGGCTCGTCGCAGACATCAGCGGTTGCACCTGTCGCTGTTTCTCCTGCCAGCCCGGCCGACGCCGCAATCGTAAAAGACTTCTACGCCCGGGTTTCAAACTATCTGGATCTTCGGAAGAAAGAAGCCGGTTCTTCGCCAAAACCGACGAATTCAGCCGTCAAGCTGGCTGAGAGCAAGAATGAGATGGCGGAAAAGACTCAGACCGCGCGCGCCGAAGCGAAGCAGGGTGACATTTTCACTCCAGAAATCGCGGCCTATTTTCGGAAACGCATCACCGCTGCTCTAGCGGGGCCACAGGGCGCCAAGATCCGATCGAGTCTCCGCCATGCCGAACCCCTGCATAGCATGGATCTTCATGTGAACCAAAAATATCCGGATGGTCTGCCGTTCCAATCTGTACCGCCAACGTTGCTGCTGAACCTTCCGCGTCTGCCGAAAGAGTTGGAATACCGCATCGTAGGTCGCGACCTGGCACTGCACGACATTGCCACCAACATTATCGTGGACTTTATCCCGGGCGCTGTCCCTTCATCTTAGGAGCCAGGAGAAGACTTCATGCATCAGCGCGTACTTTTCTTAATCCTTGCTTGTGCGCAGGTTCTGGGCTATGCAGCGCAAGATGCTGCGCGCGTAGTGCAGTCAACATCTGCGGCAGCTAATGCTTCTGCTCCACAACCTGCGGCTGCTAACGGGCTGGACATCAGGCTCCCACTGCAGTCGAAGTCGATCCGTTTTGCTGTCATCGGCGACAGTGGAACCGGCGACCGCGACCAGTATCAAGTGGCGCAGGAAATGGAAACCTACCGCCAGAAAGTGGGGTTCGACTTCGTCATCATGCTGGGTGATAACATTTATGGATCTCATCATCCAAACGATTTCACGCAAAAATTCGAGTTGCCGTATAAACCGATGCTGGATGCTGGAGTGAAGTTCTATGCCGCGCTAGGCAACCACGACGACCCGAATGATGAGCGACTCTATAAACCCTTTAATATGGGAGGAGAGCGCTACTACGCGTTCAAAAAGGGTGACGTGGCCTTCTTCGCACTCGACAGCAATTATATGGACCCGAACCAGCTAAGCTGGATTGACCAAAATCTGCAAAATACAAAATCCAAATGGAAGATCTGTTACTTCCATCATCCGCTCTATAACGAGGGGCGCTCCCATGGCCCCGATCTCGACTTGCGGACCCAACTCACTCCACTCTTTAAACGATACGGGGTTAACCTGGTCCTTTCGGGGCACGAACATGTTTATGAGAGGATCAAGCCGCAAGACAACATCTATTACCTTGTTCTAGGAAACTCCGCCAAACTTATGAGCAAAGATTTGAAGTCGTCGGACCAGATGCAAAAAGGATTCGATAGCGATCGTGGCTTCATGCTGATCGAAATCGGTGGCGACAAACTATATTTCCAGGTAATTTCCCGCACCGGGCAGACCATCGATGCCGGTGTATTCGATCGTCAAGCGCAGCCATCCGCCACCAGCGCCACGGTTCATTGATATGAGTTGGCGGCGACATGTTTCTGAAGTTTACGGACTATTTGCCGACGTGAGTGGAATGAGACTTCACACAATTCTCGTAACCGTTCTGGCCTTGCTACTGTCGACGGGGATTGTTCCCATGGCGCAAGCCCAAAATGGCGCTTCCGCAACGGGCTGTGGGGAGATCGCCATGCGATTGCCCGGCGATCTTGTGAAGGTGGGTCGCGGCCTGGCCATGGCTCCGCGCAATGCCATTCGACCGCGCAATCTCAGATGGGAACTGCCGGTCGCTGCCGCCAGCGGCATATTGATTTCCTCGGTTGATCTTTCCGCCAGCCGCCGTATCCAGTCTTTACCGTTTCAAAATGATGCCATCCGAGGATCAAATATCGGCATTGGTATAGAACTTGGCGCCGCCGGGCTGATGTACGCAATCGGTTGCACTGGCCACAGGTCGTCTTATGCAGCGAATGCAGGTTGGACCGCTCTCGAAGCTATGGGTGCGGCGAACGGAATCACTCTGCTCCTTAAATCTGCCACTAATCGCCAATACGCGTACAAACCTGGTAGTCGAGGTGAATTTTGGGAAGGTGGCAAATCCTTCCCTTCGGGACACGCGGCGACCAGCTTTGCTTTCGCCAGCGTCATCGCACACCGCTATCCCAACAAACGATGGCTCAAGTGGAGCGCCTATGGGTTGGCGACGGGAGTCAGTCTGGTCCGGCTGGCGGGAAAGAGACACTTTCCCTCCGATACCCTCGTGGGGGCAACGGTCGGATACATTACAGGCACGTATCTCGCGAAACATACCGACGAGTAGCCGAAACCCAAGCTCCGTCTTCGAGAATTCTGTTTTTGTTGCCAGCGTCATCGCAACTCCTGAATATGCAATAGGTTGCGACCTCTCGACAGAATGCGCCCGGCAAGTGTTAAGATACTGCTTCGTTCCTGCCGCTTGAAAGTCTGCTTCGGAGCAACCTTCAAGAAGATGTTGTTTTCTCATTTGCAAGTTTTAGGAACAAAGGGTAATTTCACTAGCTCCCTGGTTTGGTCCTATGCCAGTCGATGTAGAAAAAAGCAGTCTTGCCTTCCAGAAACTTAATCGACACCTGTCGAAACTAACGGCCAAAACCGCACCGCAGAGTGTGCACAAATTTCGAACCTATAGCCGTCGGGTGGAAGCTCTCCTTGGGGAACTTTCGCCCGAACTCAGTCGCAATGACAGGAAATTGCTCAAGCTGCTGGCCCGTCTGCGAAAAAAGGCGGGGCGGGTGCGTGATCTGGATGTGCAGATGGCGTCTCTGCGGGGCCTGAAGATTTCGCAGGAGCCACGGCGAAAATCTCAGTTGCTGCGCAATGTTACCGACGATCGGGCCAAGCGCGAGCAGAAACTGGCCTCAAATTTCGACAAGCCCACGGTGCGCGAACTGCGAAAACGGCTAAAGCGCGCAGCCAGCGAGCTGAACATTCCCCAAGGCACGGAGCCTCTTCGTGTCGCGCTGCGCCTGGTGGCCGAACTGGGGCAAGATGAAGCTCCGCTCACCGAAAAGGTATTGCATCAGTACAGGATCGCGGGTAAGCGAGCTCGCTACATTGCGGAGCTGGCAGGGGATAATCCTCAAGCTCAAAGTGTTGTGGAACAACTCAAGCTGATGCAGGATGTGATCGGCGACTGGCATGACTCCTTGAAGCTCACCAAGAGAGCCGAGGAAATGTCCGGTGGAGTCGTTGATTCGGGACTGGTGGCCGCGCTCCGCAATGTGACCCGGGCCAAGTTCCACCGGGCTTTCGAGGTGTTGATCAACACTCGAGCCGCTCTTTCCGGCAAGAAACCGATTTCAGCGGTGGCTTCGACGGCGCGTAGATCGTCCGGCCGAGTTAAATCGCAAGCTGTAGCCGCATAATTTGCATTTAAGTCAACTGTGCGTGCACGCATCCAGCATGCTCGCCTAGCATTCTCTCCGACATCAGACAACACTGGCTGTAAACTGACCCAGTCCCGCCATGCCCACTTTCGCTGCGATTGATATTGGATCGAACTCGGTACGTTTGAAGATCGCCCGGCTCACGCGACACCGCCTCCACACCATCGATGAAGACCGTGAAGTCACAAGATTAGGTGAGCATGTTTTCCGAACCGGACTCCTCTCCCCCGAAGTCATGTCGGACACAATTAAGGTGCTGCGCCGCTTTCATCGTGCTGTGCAGAAAGCGGGCGCCGATTCGGTGCGCATCGTCGCAACCAGTGCCCTGCGCGATGCGCGCAACTCCCCTGCATTTCTGGAATGGGTCCGCTCCGCAACCGGTTGGAAGGTAGAAATCATTTCAGGAGTGGAAGAGGCTCGGCTGATTCACCTTGGTCTGGTTTCCAATTTGCGCATGACTGTATCCCCCGTCCTCATGGTCGACCTGGGCGGCGGAAGCTGCGAGCTGACGATCTCCAGCAAGGGACATATACGCGAGACTGTGAGCCTGCCTCTAGGCGCGGTGCGTCTTACCAATGAATTCCTCCGTCACGATCCGCCGCGCAAATCCGAACTGCGACGGCTTCGCGCATTTGTGGAACGCGAGGTCGGACGAATAGCCGGACGCAGTTTCTGGACACGTCCCAAAGCAGTGATAGCTACTTCCGGCACGGCCGCTTCCCTGGCTGCGGTCTGCCACGGTTTGTACAAAACCAAAGGGGCGCGAGAGGCAACAGTCTCGCGAACGCAGATGAAGCGGATCGCTAAGATGCTGGTGCGGCTGCCTATCGACCAGCGCAGAAAACTCTCAGGCGTGGGCCCGCGACGAGCAGAGATTATTGCCGCCGGCGCGGTGGTTTACGCTGAACTTCTAGAACGCTGCCAGCTCGGCGGCTTTCGTTACTCGCCCCTCGGGTTGCGGGACGGTTTGTTGGCGCAGATGGCGGCTGAATATGATCGCGGCACGCGCTCTGGAAAACAAATCGAGTCCGAGCGCTGGGATTCCATCCGCGCTGCCGTAAATCATTATCATGTCGACATCGATCACGCCCTTCAGGTGCGTGAGTCCGCAATGCGCCTGTTTACAGCATTGAACTCTGTGCATCGTTTGCCGCCCGAGTATCGCGAGTGGCTGTCAGCTGCCGCCATGCTTTATGAAGTCGGCGATTACGTAAACCGCAGCGGCAGGCATCGGCACACACACTACGTCATTTCACATTCCGAGATCCTTGGGTACACGCCCCAGCAAAGGTTGATCATTGCAGCAATCGCACGTTATTTGGGTAAATTCCGGCCGAATCCCAGCGACGCTCCCATGAAGACATTGCTCCCACTCGAGCAAGAATATGTGCGCAAGGCTTCTCTGCTTTTGCGACTGGCACGAGCGCTTAATCTGGGACGTGGCGGTGCGGTGCGCGGGACGCGGGTCCGAGTTCGTCAAGGCGAGATAACGCTGGGATTGCTGGCCAAGCCGCGAAGCACGATTGATCTGGAGTTATGGGCGGTGGAAAAGGAAAGAAGCTATTTCCGCGAAGTCTTCGGACGAGAACTCTCAGCCGCTGCGGCATAGAGCTGGCGCAGCGCCTTTGGGGTCAAGCACCACTGCATTACGCCTGAGTTACGCTCCATCTCGACTCGCGCGACTCCTGCCTTTTTCAAGTCGACCGTGGCCTCGCAACCGTTTTCGCTGATAGCGCGTCCCAGGAACTCGCTCAAATTCGGATTGTGGCCAACGACCATAATCGACTCGTACTTGGCATACTTGTCCAGCAATTTACGAAAATCGGCGAAACTGGCTTCGGGGCGAAGGGCTTCGGTTAACTGCAATTTTCCTTCATAGCCCATTTCGTTTCCTACCAGTGAAGCAGTTTGGGTTGCCCGCTTCAACGGACTGGAAAATATAACGTCCACCTGCACGTCCAGCGCCGTCAAAGCCCGTCCCACGTATCCGCATTGCTCAATACCGGTTTTATCCAGCGGCCTTTTTTCGTCTTTTTTCGGATTACTCATGCGCTCGCCGGCGCTGGCATGCCGCAGCAAATAAATAATCATGTCGGCTTATCGTTCCTTTACGGTGACGCTGCGACGTTTCTTGGGTGCAGACAAAAGCGGAATCGAGTCCAAAACCTGTTTTCCTTCAGCCAGTCCCATCAAAAATTCCTGCGCGCTGAAAGCGGATGGCCCACTGATCGGTTTGCGCCTGCCCTGCCCTTGCCAGGCACGAGTATATCTTCCATCCTTCTGTAAGATGCGGGATTTCAATCTGTCGGCCAATTGGGACTCAAGTATCTCGTGCTTAACGCGGTCCCGAAGCATGGCATCCTTGAGCGGGAACATTACTTCCACTCGATCATAGAGATTGCGCGGCATCCAGTCGGCACTGCCCAGATGCACCTCTTCCTGGCCGCCGTTTGCGAAGTAAAAAATACGACTGTGCTCGAGAAAGCGTCCAACTATGCTTCTAACCCGGATATTGTCGCTCACCCCACGGATCCCAGGACGCAAAGCACACATCCCGCGCACAATCAGATCGATCTCCACGCCGGCCTGGGATGCGCGATAGAGCGCCATAATGATGTTCTTGTCGAGCAAGGCGTTCATCTTGGCAATGATGCGAGCCGGCAAACCACGACGGGCGTGTTCAGCTTCGCGGTTAATCAGGGCCAGGCAGTGCTCCGCAAGATCCAACGGCGCGACCAGCAGCGGAGCATAATTCGGATGCTCGGCGTAAGCGGTCAGAAAACTGAAGACGTCGTGAACCGCGCCAGTGATCTCGGGATCAGACGTCAATAAGCTCAAATCAGTATAGATTCGGGCTGTCGCCGTATTGTAATTACCCGTTCCCAAATGAGCATAACGGCGTGCAACACCATCGGGGTCGCGCCGCACGAGCAATGACAGTTTGCAATGGGTTTTCAGGCCTACCAGTCCGTGGAAGACCTGCACCCCCGCGTCCTCCAGGTCGCGCGACCAGCGGATATTGGAATCTTCATCGAAACGAGCTTTCAATTCCACTACAGCCGTGACTTCTTTCTTTTGCGCGGCGGAAATAAGTGCGGGCACGATGAGCGAGTGTTCGCTGGTCCGGTAAAGCGTCTGCTTGATGGAAAGCACGCGCGGATCTTCGGCTGCCGATTCGATAAATGAGCTTACTGCGTCGTAGGAATCAAAAGGATGATGCAACAAAATATCGTGACGGCGAAGTTCCTCGAACAGATCCTTGGACTTAGCCGTCAGCCGCAGTTCGCGAGGCGTGAAGGTCTTGAATTTAAGCTCCGGACGTGCTGTCTGCTCATAAATGTTGAATAAGCGCGACAGATTCACCGGCCCATGTACGGGGAAAACCTGCCATGGTTGAAGTTCGAAGTTGGTGCGCAAGCGTTCAATGATCTCGGGATCGGCATCCGCTTCAATTTCCAGGCGCACGGCGTCGCCTTTGCGCCGGTTATGCAATTCGGTGCGGACCGATTCCAGCAGGCTGCGAGATTCCTCTTCTGCCAGATAAAGATTGCTGTTGCGGGTCACGCGGAATGCCGCCGAAGACACAATGTCATAACCGTGATACATGCGCGCAGCGTGGAAAGTAACCAGATCGGTTAAAAAAATGAAATCGTCGGTTCCCTCAGATGGCAGGCGCACCAACCGTGGCAGCGCACGCGGCACCGTCACTACGCCGGTATAAGTCAGCGAAGACCGGCGGCGACGCCGCAACAAGAACGCCGCGCATAGAGCCTTATTGATCACACGGGGAAACGGGTGAGCGGGATCCACGGTCACCGGGGTCAGCAGCAAGTCGAGCTCCCGCTCGCAATAATCCTCGACAAACTCACGAGCTCGCGAATCCAGTTCGTCGATGCTGAGCACGCGAATCCCATTCTCCGCGAGTGCAGGACGCAGCTTCTCGTTCCAGCAGCGATACTGGTCATCCACGAACTCGTGCATATCCCTGGATACAAGATTGCGTTCTTCCAGCAGAGTGAGACCGTCAGGGCCGCCTTCGGTGTATCCATCCTCAATTTGCTGCCCCATGCCGGCGACCCGCACCTCCACGAACTCGTCCAGATTGCTGGCAGTGATGGAGAGGAATTTCACCCGTTCGAGAAGAGGATTTGTTTCGTCTTCAGCTTCTTCTAGCACACGGCGGTTAAATGCTAACCACGAGAGCTCGCGGTTGATGTAATACGCCGGATTATCGAGGAGAATGCGGGACATAATCCAAAGTTGCAGAAACTGGGGAGACTTCCGAAGGCCAGATGTCAGCAGCAATGGCGACTAGCCGTAACTAGATTATCGTGGTCGGCGAAATATTACAAAATGCCGGACCATTCCTTGTGTCCCGAGCAGTTCCTCCGTACGAAGGCGGGACGTCAAAGTTCGCTGGCCTGGAACATTCTTAGCTGGCTTTTTTCCTGGGGACCTTAGCGCCTTTCTTGCGGGCTTCCGATAGGCCGATGGCAATGGCCTGCTTTCGACTTTTGACTTTGCCGCCTTTTCCGCCCTTGCCAGAGCGAAGCGTCCCACGCTTTTTGCGACGTATAGCGCTCTCTACAGTTTTGCCTGCGGCTTTACCGTACTTACGACCGCCGGATTTCCTGCGCGAACCTTTTTTGGCTGCCATTTGGTTCCTCCCGGCACTTAGACGACTGACTTTGCGAGCAGGTTGTGCGGACGTTTCTCAGTAATCGAATCAGTCAAACCGGGTAAGCTGACTCGCGTAACCCAATTCGACTTAGCGTGCCGCATAACGGACCACATCGCTTAGAATGCCAAACAGGATGCTACGGTCCTCAAGCCGCAAGAAACCAGCCGTTCATGAAGCTCCAGAGAATGTGGTTTTTCCCCAGCAATTCCGTCCAGGTTTCCTGTGGGGAGTATCGACCGCCGCCCATCAAGTAGAAGGCAGCAACCATAATAATCAATGGTCGGATTGGGAAGCGGCGGGCCGTATCCGGTCCGGCGACCGCTGCGGACAAGCCTGCGATTGGTGGAACAACGCGGAGCGAGATTTCGATTTAGCTCAGGAGATGGGATTGAATGCGCTTCGCTTATCAGTCGAATGGAGCCGCGTCGAGCCACAGCGGGATCACTGGGACAGCGCAGCGTTCAGGCGGTACCGCACAATGCTCAGCGCCTTGCGTCAGCGCAATATTCAACCCATGGTCTGCCTACACCACTTCACACACCCGCGGTGGTTCGAGCAGGAAGGTGCATTCCTGGCAGCGGACGCCGCGGATCGGTTCGAACTTTTTACGCGTCGAGTGGTAGAGGAGTTAGGAGATCTGTGCCAGCACTGGGTAACCTTCAACGAGCCGAATGTTTACGCGGCCCTGGGATACGTTCTCGGAGAATTCCCGCCCGGTCGAAGGGGCAAAATCATTACTGCCGTGCGCGTGGTCAACAGGATCGCGGCCTGTCATGGTCGCGCTTTTCATGCGATTCATGAACTCCAGCCCGGGGCGCAGGTGGGATGGGCTCACAATTATGTGGTCTTCGAGCCGGCAAATGGAGCATTTGCAGCGGACCGCTGGATTGCGGCTCTCTTGCGTCAGCTTTTCAACGAGACCTTTCTGAGCTTAATGGAACATGGCCGGCTGTCATTGCCTTTCAACTTCGCTACATCCCATCTCGAAGAAGTGAAGGGCACGTGCGATTTTGTTGGTTTGAACGTTTACAGCCGGTTTCATGTCGCTTTCAGCCTGAGGCATGCCTCCCAGCTTTTTGGAAACGTATTCGTACCGCCACATGTTCCCCAAGGGGACTGCGGAGTTGATAAGCCGTACGGAGAAGCTTATCCAGAAGCCGTCAGGGAAGCGGTCCAGAGTGTCGCTCGATTGGGAAAACCCATTTACATCTTGGAGAATGGCGTCCCTGACGCGGATGACCGGATCCGTCCCTGGCTGATGGTGAACGCGATAAGTGCATTGCACAAAACAGTAGAGGAAGGTCACGACATTCGCGGCTATTTCCATTGGACGCTCACCGACAATTTCGAATGGACTGAAGGTTGGCGACTGCGGTTCGGTCTCGTAGCCCTGGATCCTGCCACTCAAGGACGCACCATGCGTGACAGCGGCCGCCTGTATAGTGCGATTCGGCGAGCAAATGGAATTTCTTCCGAGATTGCCGAGAAATTCTGCTCTCCCTCCGCTCAGCCCAAAAGACAGCTTTAACAAAGAAATGACAATTTCGTGATGACGCTTTGACAATTGGGGGTCAGGCAATCATCTACTTTCTGAGCTGGGACGAACTGGCCGCCGCCTCGCCTAGAACGCCCTAAAACCCTCCGATTTCAGAAAGGTAATGCATGTGTGCTCTCCCTAAATCTCGATTCAGTTCAAGCGTCATCACTGCGCTCCTTGCCGTTCTCGCCATTTCTAGCACGGCCCTGGCGCAACGTTATTCGCAAACTAATCTGGTTCGGACATTCCGGGAATGGCCGCTGTTACCGACCCACATCTGAAAAATCCATGGGGAATATCGTTCGGACCGACAAGTCCATTCTGGGTGTCGGGCAATGGAACTGGAGTGTCTACTCTCTACGGGCCAGATGGAACTCAAGTCCCTCTCATCGTAACCATCCCTCCCCCCGAGGGAAGCAAGGGACCGTCCACACCCACCGGAACAGTTTTCAATGGCACTGACGACTTTGTCGTATCCGGAAATGGCACTTCGGGTCCGGCGATTTTTATCTCGTGACCGAAGACGGCACTATCAGCGGCTGGAACCCCGGCGTAAATCTCATGCGCGCTATCCGGGTGGTGGATAACTCGGGTCTTAGCGCAGTTTACAAGGGACTAGCGTCGGCTCAAACTTCAAGGGGAAATTTTCTTTATGCCACCAATTTCCACGATGGTGTTGTGGAAATGTATAACTCGCATTTCCAATTGGTAAAGACTTTCACGGATATTAATGTCCCGCCAGGTTTCGCGCCCTTTAACATTCGCAATATCAATGGCAAGCTCTACGTCACTTTTGCGGAACAGCAGGAAAACAAGAAAGACGATCTCGCAGGACCGCACCATGGTTTTGTGGACGTGTTCGATACCAGTGGCAACAAGTTGCGCCGATTGATCTCCGGGGGCGTGTTGAACTCGCCGTGGGGATTAGCCCTGGCGCCAGCAAATTTCGGACGTTTCAGCAACGATTTGCTGGTAGGCAATTTCGGGGACGGACGCATCAGCGCCTTTAACCCCGTGACGGGAGCCTTTGTGGGTCAACTGCTCAACAAGAATGGCGCTGTTTTGTCAATTGACGGACTGTGGATGATCACCTTTGGCAATTCGACCGCCCCGTCAAATGCCCTTTTCTTCTCCGCGGGAATCAATGGCTTCTTCTCCGCGGGAATCAATGGCGAAGCGGATGGATTGTTCGGCCGGTCGCAGCCTCAATGAATTGGTCAGCTTAGTCGAATGAGCAGGCGCTCTCCTTTGGACAGGAGCGCGCCTGCACCGGGCGTTACGCTTCCGAATGCCAGTACTTGTGATCGCGCAGAAAGAAACTCTCCCGGTGAGTGTGCAATGCCGTGTTCAAGAATAGGCGGATCAACTTCAAGTGCCCCATTTTCTTGAACCGGCGATTGGTCGTTTGTACGGATCCTCGGACGATTCCAAATTTGCCGCCCTTCACTTTTTGGCTTAGCAAATAATCTTCCGCATAAAGTGCCTGTTCGTGGAATCCTCCAAGCGCATCGAACTGAGCCTTGTCAAAAAGCATGAACATGCCTGTGCTGAAAGGCTTGTACAAACGCGAGAGCTGCTGCATGAAGTTATTGCCCTGGTAAAGCATCCGGTCCCACTTGGAGCCCCCGGGGCAAACGATGTTTGTAGTAACGCAGTGAAGATCTCTTCGTTTAGCTAGTTCCATCGTTCTGCGAATCAGGGTTTGATCCAGGAGTTCGATGTCGGCGTCGATGAACAAGACGTACGGAGTGCACGCGCGGCTGGCGCCGGCATTCCTGCCCACTGAGGGAAGCCCTCCAGGGATCACGTCAATGTCGAGCCACTTCCCGTAGCTGGACGCAATCTCGGGAGTACCGTCCGTGGAGCCCGCGTCAGCCAGGTATATTTTCGTACTCGAGATCTGCGGATAGTCCTGAAGAATGAGAGAGCTCAGCAAATTCGGAATCAGTTTCGCTTCGTTCTTCGCCGGAATAATTATCGTCAATTCGCTCTTCATAGTCATGGATGGTGACCCCCGTAGAATCAATCGTGATGTACGTGGCTCTTTGCTGAGTCCAACTGCCACTGTTGAAATACTCGACTCCGTCCCTTTTGACCTGCATCGCTTCGTGGGTATGACCGCAAAAGACACGCTGGGCATGTAGCGTTTTGCCGTAGCCCAAAGCCCCGGACGCCACTTTGCTGGAAAGACGTAACCAAACCGTATCGAAACGCTCCAGAAAATTGACGATGCGTTTTCGTCCGAACGAGACCTTCTGGAGTTGGTCGTGGAATGCTGTAAAGATGTTGCTTAGCAGACGATTGCTGACCAGGAAGCGGTCGAACTGGTGTCCATGAATGGCCAGGTGATGGACGCCCTCAAAATCCCATTCATATTGCTGGTAAACATCAATACCGACAAGGTGGGACATCACGTCAGAAAGACCATGATCGTGATTACCCTCAACCCAAACCACCGTGATGCCGCGTTTAGGATTCGACAGCTTGCGAATGTAACCGAGAAATTGCCAGTGTTCTTTCTTGAGCCGGCGGAAATTGAGATCACAGAAAATATCGCCTAGCAGGATCAAGCGGCTGAATGAAACCGCTTTCAGCATCTGCAAGGCAGCTTCGGCACGGCTTACCTCTGAACCCAAGTGCAGGTCCGAAAGGATCACCGTGTCGTAACACGGCGTCTTCATACTCCCTATTTGACAGGATGTTTGTTACGGCATGATGAATTCCCGTCAGGGCATCCTCTTTAGTAACCATGATGGGTAACCAGGATATTCACCTGGTATCGCCCTTTCTCTTCCTGACAAGAAAGACGTTTTGCCGGCGATTTTCATAGGCTTTTCAGCTTCTCCGCGGGATTGGCTGATTGTCGTCTGAGCGGCTATCAGGACCCCCCAGTCCCACTTTGAACAGCTACTAAGGTTTTTCGCTGATTGTTCTCCTGCTCCAACCGCACTATTGTGCCCCCAACATCCGTCTCGCGTTTAAAGCATTGACCATTTAACGGCTCGAGCCACGAAAAAGGTACCAGGGAAATTTGTTTACGGTTCTTCGGCCAGCTGCAAAATCAGCAACTGCCGGATCGTCGCGGGTTTCGGCGGGCCAGAGCCAGACATAGGGATCCGGGTCGAGCAGAGGGTTTCAGGGGAGCAAGTAATTCAGCAAAAGGGGAGGACCTCGACATGAAATGGTGTCTTTTAATTTGCCTTTTCGCGGCGCCAGCTCTCGGTCAAGTCTGCAAGTCCACGCAGTACGACATGCTTAAGTGGATGGCCCCGCAACCGGACACAAAGAACGGTCATTACAACATGGTGTACCCCGTGAGCGGGACTTTTTATTGGGTGAAGTCTTCGGCCGGATATCCGTGGGATATTAATCTGTTCGACCAGAACTTCATCTATCAATCGATCACCGAGTACAAATGGACCGATCCTCACACCTACAAAATCTTCAACACACCGATCAAATGGACACCGAGGTGCATAAAGATTCCGAGCACAAGCGGCGGTAAGATCGCCACGGTTACAGTTCCCTCCAGCAGTTCGGGCTTTAGGGTCTATTCATCTTGCAGCTCGTACACCAGCCACACCTTGGGAAACATCATTAGTGAGATTTGGGGACCCACCACTTTAAATGTTGGTGGAAATATTCCGCCTGGCCTGCCCACCTTGACGATGGTGTATCGCTATGCCTGCAGTTCCACTTTCCAAGGCTGCAAGTATAAGGAGACCTTCGCCTACCAGAAAGGGGTTGGTTTGGTGAAGTGGACGTACTCCACACTGCAAAATGGCGGCTGGGCACTGGTAAGTCAGTCGATTAACAATAAAAGTAATCTGGCGTCCATTGCTCCAGTGCACCCCTGTTGGTAGAGGCTAAATACCCAGCTGACCTCAGTGGACGGCGGCTGGGTATTCAGTTTGCCTTCGATGTCATCGTCTGGAAAAGACCATCGTAGGTGACGGACAGGTTCCGACTGTCCTAATCGCAGGGAAACTTTCGTTCGTCTGGTCGATCCGAGGATCCGAGCAGCAGTTTCCCTGCCGATTCACATCTTCTCGAAGAAGTGCGCTACTTTCTTCCCTGCATCTTCGCTGGAGTAAACGATCACCTTGGTTCCCTTCTCGCTCCCTTTGCCAATGTCCTTGCCTGCATCCTTCACTGCGTGCGCAGCGGCTACGTGCCCCCCGATGTTTTTACGGAGATGGTTTCTGCCAGCCTGAGCAAACCCCAGAAGGCGACTGCCCGTGTCGCTGCACATTGAGGCAAGTGTGTCGAATCGCGGCGACCGAACTGTCGGTACGCGGTGAAATTCCCGTTAGGCCGCAGTCTCTTGGAAGAAGTCTTCGATCTCGTTTATTTCCTCATCGGCGAGGCGCAAATCGCCGGCGCGCATGACTCCCTCTGCTTGCCTGGCATTGCGGGCGCCAACGATGGCGCCGGTCACGGCGGGATGGTGCAGCGTCCAGGCGATTGCGACTTCCCCGACAGAACGGTTGTGGCGTTGGCCAATCTCCCGCAAACGCTCGACCAGCGCCAGATTGCGAGAGAGATTTGGTTCCGTAAAGTCCAGATGTCCCTTGCGCCAGTCGTCCTGGGGCAGCCTGGCGGCGCGCTCGCGGGTCATGGCGCCGGTCAGAAGGCCGGAAGCCATCGGCGAATAAACGATGACTCCGATGTGTTGCTCCAGACAATAGGGCAGGATCTCGTCTTCGATCTCGCGATGCACCAGTGAATACCGAGGCTGCAGAGAAGTTACGGGGGCGATGTCCTGAGCGCGGCGCAATTGCTGGACATCGAAATTGGAAGCTCCGATCCAACGCACTTTGTCTTCGTGCTTCAGCTCGGCCAGCGTCGACCATCCTACTTCTAGTTCCGGCGAGTCCGGTTTCGGGGGCCAGTGGATCTGGTAGAGATCAATCACATCGACGGAAAGGCGGCGGAGGCTGTTCTCGATTTCTCGACGGATTGAGGCGGCGCTCAGTACTTTGTGCACTTCGCCCTTGGCATCCCAGCGCAGCCCGCACTTGGCGAAGACGTAAGGCTTGGAGCTCGGCCAGTCCTTCAACGCGCGAGCGACAACTTCCTCAGAGTGTCCCAGACCATAGACGGCGGCCGTGTCGATCCAGTTGACGCCGAGTTCGAGCGCACGGTGAATAGCGGAGATGGACTCGTTGTCATCCTGCGATCCCCAAGCGAACTGCCAGCCTGAACCACCAATGGCCCACGCTCCATAGCCTACGGGAGTGATGAGTAAGTCGGAGTTGCCAAGCTTGCGCATTTGCATTTCAGTCCCCTCCAAGGTTTCAGTTAGCGACTGTTCGTGGCGACAACAAAAGAATCATGCCGAAAAAAACGCGAACCGGTGCGCCGTGAGATCCACTTCATCTTTGCATTCGGTTCTCCAAAACCTCAATCTCGCCCGGCAAACAGATCTCTAGGAGCTAGGCGGTGACGTTGAAGGGGTTTACGCGAGGATGTCGCGAAATCGAAACTCCCGATCAGAGATGATCGAGTCATCCTTTCGACCCTTCTCGACACAACTGTCCAAATCCTGACTTCGCTCAGGCTATTCGGAGAGCCAGGAGAGTTCAGACACCGATCAACAAAGCCAAGTCTTTTACGCCAAATGGATTTGCCCGCTCGCAGGAAGTAATTACCCGGAAAGTATTTGGAAGCGCGATTGCCACGCAAATGACCGGAATCGGCGGCCTGACTGAGCAGCTTGCCGAAGATCTAGTGCAGCCGTGAAGGAGACACGAAATTGGGCAAGCAGACACGGACCATTCGACTGGCTACCATTGTTTTTTCGGCCTGCGCCGCCATCTCTTCGTTATCGCCGCAGGTTATGGCGCAGACATCCAGCGCGGGATCGGATCAAGACGATTGGGTACATCGATGGCTGCGAATTGTTGACCAGGTTCGAGCCAGCCAACCGCATTCTGTCGCTCCACTTATTACGACTCACGTATTGCTGGTCCAGCAGTACCGCTTCGATTCTTCCTGGCAGACGAATTCGAATGGCGCTCAATTGGACAATTACGGGAACAGTCGCGGCCTTGAAATCATTCCCAACAGACGCCTGGAAGTGCAGGTCGCTCCTCCCCCGTATATCGTGCATTCAGATAACACAGCAGACGGCTTTGGAGATGTTTCGATCTTTACGAAATTCCGAGCGTTCTCCGCACCCGAAGGGAAGGGCGATTACTTCGTCGGGCTTTTCTTTGGCGCTTCCTTCCCAAGTGGAAGCCGGCCGAACGGTACTGGGCACACAGTGCTTTCGCCCATGCTTGCTCTGTCAAAAGGTTGGGGAAGATTCACTATCCAGAACACGTTCAGCGGAAGTCTTCCTGCCAGCGGCGCCGACGTGCTAGGCCGGGCATTCCTGTGGAACACAGCGTTTCAATACGGTATCAAGGGCAAGATCTGGCCCATGATTGAGCAGAACTCGACATTTTTTTCGGACGGTCCAAATTCAGGTAAGAAGCAGACGTTCCTCACGCCAGGTCTTGTAGTCGGCCCCTTGCAAATCGTCGAGCGGCTGCATTTTGCAGTCGGCGGAGGTGTCCAGATCGCTGTGACCCAGTTTCATACATTCGATCATCATTGGATTTGGACAGTGCGATTCCCCTTCTGAGGGGTCTAGCGTTCTCGCCAACGCAACCAGGGTGCGATCCAGTCTTCTCAAAGAAGCGTTACGGAATCAGGAAATGGAAATGATTGAAGCTGCCTCGGCTGAAAGGCAGAGTAACAGATGGGCCAGCGCTGTCATTGGTCCAGTGCCCCTTCGACCTTAAGGACCATAATTGTCAAATCGTCATCGAATGTATCGCGTTCAGAGAAATTGATGACCTCTTGATAAAGCAGATCCACAATTTCCTGAGCCCTAGCACCCCAGTTTGAACGTACGATGTCGAAAATCTTTCTAGGACCGAACTCTTCCCCTGCCTCATTCTCCGCTTCGGTCAAGCCGTCGGTGTACCACACCATGACGTCGCCGGATTCCAAAGCGATCTGTTCCGGCTCGCACTGCAATATGGGGAACAAACCCACGGGCGTGCAAGTAGCGGAAAGCCATCTGGCCTGCAGCTTCGAAGCGCGGAATAAGAGCGCCGGATTGTGCCCGCAGTTTGCGTATCTCAGAAGCCTCGACTCAGGTTCCAATTCGCCCAGGATCATAGTCATGAATCTTGAACCACCGTTTAGTCCGTGAAGTTCGCGATTAAGCCGGCTGATGGTCTCAGATATTCGCCTGCGATCGTCTGCGTCCATTCGGACTGCAGCCGATGCAGCAGCCATCAGAAGCGCCGCCGCCACGCCTTTCCCCGCCACGTCGGCAATGATCAAACCCAGCTTGTGGTTGGGTAGCGGAATGTAATCGTAGTAGTCTCCACCAACGCCGCGGGCGGGGTGCATCATGGCGGCGATGTCAAATCCGGGTATGGCGGGTCCATTGATTGGCAGGAACGACCTTTGTACGTGCGCCGCCAAGTCGACTTCCTTAAGCAACTCATCGCGTTGCCGCCGAATAAGTCCAGACAAACTGTTTCGCTGCGCTACGAATTTGTGGGTCATGGCGACGAGAAAACCAAAACTAATCAACGTTATGAGATTGTCCGCGATGCGCACCTGTAGAGCACTGTAAGACCGGCCCAGCAAATCATGAAGGAACACGCAAATCAATGTCAGTGTGAAAGTGATACGCCGAGGCAACAAAATCGCGGCCACGACCAGCGGCAGGATGTACAAGTAACTGAGGGAAATGCTTTTGACCAAATGATCCGCATACCCGACGCATGCGATTGCTCCCGCGACCAGGACAACCGATAGCCACTGTATGCCATCGACTGAAGATCCCTTTGCGAGCACTGACAAGGATCGCTGCGTGTCACCATCGACAGCTGTCGACGACGGAGCAACCGAAACCGCTGGTCTTATTCTTTTTCTTTCTTTCGTCGCGAGGGACTGAACCTCGTACTTGTTCTCAACAGCAGGGGCATTGCTAGCATAACTATTCATGAGAGCACCTGGTAGTAGCCGCGACATGAAATGAGATTTTCGTTTTCGGGTCCAGGTGTCACCGGAGTGACACCTGTATCCCTACAATCCCAACCTCAACATTCAGCCGCTTGCCAATTTGTTCGAATCGTTTTGTCACCGCGCTGTCCCTAATTACTTCGAAGCGGACGGGGGAAAGTGCTGAAACATCTTCTGCACTCCCTTGTCCAGGGTTTTGGTGTTCTTGTCTGGTTTGTTGGAGAGCGTGTCGCTGGCTGAACCGCGCCACACCAGCTTCTTCGAACTTCCATCGAACAGGTCAACTACCAGAGTGCCGACTTTGTAGTTTTCGACAGTAGTGGTTGACTGGCCGAATGCACCGAATCCACGCCAGCGCCAGCCGCCACCCATTCCGTCGTAGAACGTCTGGAGTGTCTGCTGGTTGCGGGTGCTCTCGACTGCGGCGACCGCAAGGTCGCCACCTGAAGGCACCTCCGTCAAACCCTTCGCGGTTAAAGCTTTGTTCACGGCGTCCTTCACACGATCGTCCCAGATCGAGTTCGCCGTCTTAATGCTGGTCCACGAATAGGTCTTATAGTTTCCGAAACTTGCTCCGTGATCGTAGTCAGTCTTAACCTTGATAGCGAATGTCGCACTCGCTGTGAGCAGCAGCGCCGCCAATGTTGTGACAAGCCATTTACTTTTCATGATTTCTCTTCTCCTTTGAAGGGTGTTTCCCCCTGTCGGTCTGTGCCATGCTTGACCGCACGATTAACAATGCAACCCGAGGACCATTCAAAAAGTATTGGGAATAAAGCGCTGGGAGAAGAGTGAGTGTCGGAGTTTGGACATGGACACTACTTAGAATCGAGATTTCGACGCGAGCTCACTTGCGTGAAGGGAACAAACTGATAAGTGCCGTGTTCTCAGTGAAGCCAGAATGGCCTGTGACCTGCATTAGCAAGGGCAGGAGGATCATATGAACACTCGAAAAGCTATTACCTTTATGATCGCATTTGTTGTCGCATTTGTTCTCTTCTTTGAAGTTTCCGCTCACGCGGATATGAGCGACCAGGCGACACAAATAACGTTTAGTCAGCCAGTTCAAATTCCCGGCCAGGTTTTACCGGCGGGAACATACTGGTTTTTACTGGCTAACATAAGTGAGCAACAGGACGTGGTGCAGATCTACAATTCCGACAGGTCAAAACTGTACGCGACCCTTGAGACTGCAACCATTGAGAGCCAGGAAGCAACCGGCCACACTGTAGTCAAGTTGGCTGAACAAGAATCTTCGAAGCCAGACGCTCTTGTTGCCTGGTTCTATCCGGGAGAAACGACTGGCCACGAATTCCTGTATCCCAAGGACCAGGAAAAGCAACTCTCTCAGGACAGTCAACAGACGGTGGTGGCCACACCGTCCTCCAACAACGCTAGCGCCGGCCAGTAATGATCGCAGGCTTGCAACCGGTGGTGGCAACCTGCACCACCGGCTGCACCTGGCGTAAGCGCCAGCTCGTAACGCACCGCACGCTTTGCCCCTCAGGCTTTATCCGTTCCCTCGACAAATAAGGATTTTGACCTGCCAAATCGCGACAGTAGAGCTCGCCAAGAAGAAGCACGAGATTGCTGCTACCACGTCGAATCCTGCCGCGATGGTGCGCTCAAACTTGTCGACGAGCCGCATAGATCTACGCCGCCGAAATTCGTCGAGGTTGAATAGAGCTGATTGATTCCTCGTGACGACGAGGTGGGGATACGATCAACGGAAGCACGACGGAAACCGCCATGATCCCCGCGATCACATGCAACGCTCCACGATAGACGCCACTGGCCTGCTGCATGTAAGCAATGAGCAGCGGTCCAAATGCGCTAGCGAAGCCCCACGCAGTGAGCATGAGTCCATAAATCGGGCCCACATTTTTCGAGCCAAAGTAATCAGCCGCGAACGCCGGCATCGTGCCGAATCCGCCGCCATAGCACATAAGGATGACAAACACCATCAGCGTCACCCCGGCAGCGGAGCTAATGCTGGGAAGAATCCAGAACAGTGCCGCCTGCGCCAGAAACATCACCACGAATGTTGCGCGCCTGGTGATTGAATCGGATGCCCACGCCCAAAATACTCTGCCTAACGCATTCCCGATGCTAACCACTCCGACCATGTTGGCCGCCGCCACCGCGCTTACTCTGGCCAGTTCCTGGAACAATGGAGATTCCTGCGAGATCACCGAAATCCCAGCGGAGGTATTCAAGAACAGCAGCAGCCACAGCGCCCACCATTGCCAGGTTCTGAGCGCCTCCCCGAGTGTGTAATCGTGGCTGGAACGCTGGGAAGCCTGCGCTGGCGTTGGCGTCCATCCCTGCGGCTTCCAACCCGCGGGTGGATTCTGCACGAAATAGCCGGTGACCACTGTCACCATGAGAAGTGCGACGCCGAGGTAAGCGAATGTTGGAAGAACGCCCACACTCTGAATAAGGCGTGTGGCCAGAGGGGCTGTCACCAGTGCTCCTGCTCCAAATCCGCCTACAGCCACGCCGGTGATCAACCCTCTGCGGTCGGGAAACCATTTGACCAGCACGGCGACCGGCACGATATAACTCAAGCCAGCTCCGGCGCCACCGATTACTCCATAAGTCAGGTACAGCCACCACAGTCTGTGATCGGCGAAACTCGCCAGGAACACTCCGAGACCGTAGAGGAATCCGCCTGTAACTGCGACGATACGGGGGCCTTTGCGATTTAGCCAGAGGCCGCCGAAAAAAGCCGCGATACCCAGCACAAAGATACTGATGGTGAAGGTGAACGTGACTTGGGAAACGCTCCAGCCAAATTGCGTAGTGAGGGGGGTGCGGAAAACGCTCCACGCATAAACCGCGCCCAATGCGACTTGCAGAAGAACACCGGCAATGGCGATACTCCAACGATTCTTCATGATTTTTCCTAATCCCCGTGGTTGTTATTAATTTTGCGGACTGTGGGTTTCTAATGAATGAAGGTGGCGTCCGAAGGCTTGCAAGAAGTCGAGGGCAGCGGCTAAACCACGAAGGCTATCCTTATTAGTGAGTCGCCGAAGCAGGCGGAAGAAACTAACGGGCTGGTCTCGCTCTGCCGTTGCCTGGGCAATTCCTTCGGGAATCGCCTGGAAAATACCCTTGAACCATTCCGGCTCGATGCTCGCAAGAATTTGGCGCCAGAAAAGTAAATTCCTGATGGCCCGAATGGCTTCGGGCGTTTTGGCGCCGTCCACTACCTTCTCCAGAATTTCATCGCTGGCCGCTAAAGCGCCGCGCATAATTTCCAGCACACCGTGACTGTGCAACTCCTGGAGCACTTCGTACGCGGCCAACACGGCTTCAGCATGTTGTTCCGGAGCTTGCTCCAATCGAGAGCGCAACTCGGCACGCGGATTGCGCGGCGGAATTTCCAGAGGAATCGGTTGAGCCATTGAGTTCTCCTCGAAGTCAGCTCTTCGTCTGCAACTGCACTAGACCATTTCCTGGAGGGGCATAGTCTGGCCGCTTCCATTTACGTTCGACTTCCACCCCGTTCTGCGGCGTCGGATGACCGAAGCGAGAATTGATGTGGGGCAATGGACTTTCGCCGACTTCGTGTAACACGTTCATGTGAACGCTGGCCTCCTTGTAAGCCGGCGTGTTGGTCACCGGATCAGTGTGGCTGCTGGTCAACCGGTTCACCGGACTTTCCACCGAGTTCATCGGCATGTAGAGTTCCCGCCCCTGCACCCGGTCGGTCACTAAAGCGCGCACTCGCACCTGACCGTAGCGCGAGACCAGTTGCACCCACGTCCCACTTTGTATTCCGCGCTCTTCTGCGAGTTCGGGGGAGACTTCCACAAAAGTGTCGGGGGCTTTTTCTCGAATCCCGTCGGTGCGGTAAGTCAGGTTGCCTTCGTGGAAGTGTTCGAGAAGGCGTCCATTGTTTAAGTGCAAGTCAAATTTAGAGTCCGGCTGATCGGTGACGCCAATCCAGGCGACGGGATATAACCTCGCTTTTCCGTCAGGGAAAGCAAAGCGTTTGGTATAGAGCAGGGGTTCGTCGGTTCCGTCGGCCGCTACCGGCCATTGCAGGGATTTGTATCCCTCCAGCCTCTCGTAGTTCACGCCGGCGAACATCGGGGACAGGTAAGCGATCTCATCCATGACCTCGGAAGGATGTTGATAATGCCAACCTGCGCCCAACTGGTTGGCAACATCCTGGATGATCTTCCAATCCGGGCGACAACCTTCAAGCGGTTCAAACACTTCATAGAGTCGCTGGATGCGCCTCTCAGTGCTGGTGAAGGTGCCTTCCTTTTCCAGGCTCGGTGCTCCGGGCAGGACAACATCAGCATAGCGACAGGTGTTGCTAAAGAAGATGTCCTGCACGACAAAAAAGTCGAGCTTGGCGAATGCATCTCCAACGTAGTTGGCGTTTGAATCCACGATGCTCATCTCCTCGCCGATGAGATACATCGCTTTGAGCTTGCCGGCATGAATGGCCTCGACCATCTGGTGGTTGTCGAGTCCTTTGGTGGCGGGCAGCTTGACCTTCCAACCAGCCTCAAATCGCTGGCGCACGTCGGGATCATCCACATGCTGATAACCCGGCAGCATGTTTGGCATAGATCCGTGGTCGCTGGCTCCTTGCACGTTGTTGTGGCCGCGCAGCGGAAAAGCGCCGGTTCCCGGCCGCATGTAATTGCCGGTGACAAGTAAGAGGTTCGAAATGGCTGTCGAAGTATCGGAACCCTGGGTGTGCTGAGTTACTCCCATCGCCCAGAGAATGCACATGGCCTTCGCCTCGGCGATCATGTACGCCACCATTTTCAGAGTTGTCTCCGGCACACCCGAAATTCGCGAAGCCGCTTCCATGGTGAAAGTTTCCAGGCTCTTTCGATATTCGTCTAAACCGTTTATCCACTGATCGAGGAACTTGGTGTGCGCAAGGCCGTTGTCGAGTAGATAGCGGCTGATCGCATTCAGCCAGAACAGGTCCGTACCGGGTTTGGGGTGCAGAAAGAGGTCTGCGCGCCTTGCCATTTCATGCTCACGTAAGTCGGAGACAATGAGTTTCTGCCCGTCCAGTTTGTGAGAGCTCTTCACCCGAGTGGCAATCACGGGATGACTCTCCGCCGTGTTGCTGCCAATGATGAGCACAAGATCAGCCTTCTCCATGTCGGAGATCGAACCCGAATCGCCGCCATATCCAACCGTGCGGAACAAGCCTTGGGTCGCTGGCGACTGGCAGTAGCGCGAACAATTGTCAACGTTATTGGTGCCAATCACGGCTCGCGCCAACTTTTGCATCAGGTAACTTTCTTCGTTGGTGCATTTGGAAGAAGAGATGAAGGCGAGCGAGTCGGCTCCATCGTTGGCTTTGATCTCTGACAGTTTGCGGGTAACCAGACTGAGTGCTTCGTCCCAGCTGGCCTCGCGAAACTGGCCTCCCTCGCGGATCAGCGGCTTGGTGAGGCGGTCTTCGCTATTGATGTGACCCCAGCCGAACTTTCCCTTGACGCAAGTGGAAATCCCGTTGGCTGGGCCGTGCTCCGGCGCCACTTTGAGAATGTGGCGATCTTTCGTCCAGACGTCGAAGCTGCATCCCACGCCGCAGTACGTGCAGACTGTTTTCGTCTTGCGGATGCGGTGCTCACGCATCGCCTCTTCCGCCTCGGAGACCTGAAGAATGCTTCCATAGCCGGTTTCCGGCTCAACGCCTTTCACAACGTCGATCATGCCGCTCAAGGCAGACTTCTTCAGAGAAGTCAAAAAGCCGGCATGACCCAGCATGGTTTTTTCCATCAGCGCATTGCAGGGACAAACGGTGACGCAGTGGCCGCACGAAACGCAGCTCGACTCTCCGATAGTTGCGCCGCCGTCCCAAAGGACGCGAGGATTCGGATCTTCCCAGTTGATGGAGAGGGTTTCGTTGACCTCGACGTTCTGGCAAGCCTCTACGCAGCGGCCAC
>Ga0209689_1000684_pt1 | contig 24187 bp, 20 predicted proteins | sample GraSoiAngelo_149_FD_187119 | JGI IMG/M metagenome (GOLD analysis project Ga0209689, IMG submission 187119) | Grasslands soil microbial communities from the Angelo Coastal Reserve, California, USA - 14_1009_09_30cm (SPAdes) (version 2) | ecosystem: Environmental > Terrestrial > Soil > Grasslands ... | reverse complement strand
GCCTGCGCGCAGGTGTTGGCTCTTCCTATTTATCCGAATCTTACTGAAGACCAGCAGCGAACAGTCGTGACTGCGATCGCCGATTTCTTCAAGAAATAAATCTTAGTGTCTCAACACTGACTGGACAAAAGATCCCGCAAGAGAAATACCTCCCACCGTGGGCTACAATGTGAGGCAAATGGAAATCGGACTTTTCTGTGACATAATGCACCGACTTATCTGGATAATCGCTCTTCTTTGCATTGAAGCTGGATGCGGCGGCCGGAGCACGGATTATTCGCCTCCGCCCACGCCACCTCCAATCGTAGTCTTTGCGGGGGACAGTCTCACTCAGCAAATGCAGTGGTATTGGAGCGAGACACTTCCCTCGATGTACGTCAACTTTATTGACGCAGGCGTGGGTGGAAATACAAGTGCCGCTTTGTTAGCGCGTTACAAGAAGGATGTTCTGTCCAGTCCGGCCCGTGTTGTCCACCTACTGATTGGGACTAACGATTCCTTCGACGATGTTCAGTACAACTCAATTCCACTCGCTGTTACCGAGGGCAACATCGCCAAGATGGCATTCGCTTGTCGAACTCGGTTTCGTCCGCGCAGAGTAATTATTGGCACCGTCCCTCCCATCGTGCGGCAGTACCCCCAGTCCGAGTTGATCAACAATCACATTCGGGAATTGAATGCTTGGATCAAGTTATTTGCTGCTCAATACAAGTTTGCAGTGGCGGATTACTATTCTGCGCTTGAGCAGGATGATTTTCTAAACCCTGCCTACTGCATCGATGGACGCGTACATTTGAACAGAGCTGGTTATGAAGCTATCGCACCTATTACTTTGCAGGCGCTAGCAGAAACCGAATAGGCTTTCTTCCTTGGCGACAGTGATGTCCGGTCGTCATTGCAAGATCGGGTCACTCGCGGGCGCACCAGGTTGAGCATTCACTGGATAGCACTCCACTTTGCCTCTCCATCCGGGTGCGGTTGAAAACCTGAAAATCGACTCTTCGCTTTTCAAAACGTCGCAACAGGCTGGCACGTTTGACTGCACATCGATTAGGCCAACTTCAAAGTGCGGCGCCCATTCGCGCATCTGTCTTATCGCGTTTACATACAGGGGGATATGAGTCGGATCGAGCCCACATTAGTCGGGTTGCGACCCAATCCACTGCGAGCGGATTGGAGCCAGCCAGGACAACTCCGCGGTGATATGGATCGGGGTGAAGGTAAAAGTTCTCCGACCCTAGCAGCATCGTTTCGAAGGGAGGTGGTGTGATACCCCTATCCTTTAGAATCCTTGCAAAATCGATGGCCGCGGACGGATACGTGTGCAGGTATGGGATGTTCCGCTCTTTCATCATCGCGGCATAACCAGTGACTACCTCCGGAGTCATATGAAAAATAGAAAACACGAATGCATTTTCGCGGGGATCATAGAGCCAATGTGACCTGTTCTTAACCACCGTGCCTTTCAGCATCGCTCGCAGCCGGTCGCGGTGAAAGCCGACTCTCATCCATTGTGTCTCCATAAACGCGCGCTCCCGCCAACCTGCCTCACGCAGGCCCCAAAAGCCGAGCGTTTTCCCCATTGTGCCGCCCGTCGTGTAATAGACCCGTTTAGAGGCCGGGATATTTTCCGCCAGTAGATCTTGCAGGTTTAGCCGTACCGTTTCTTTGTCGAGCGTCGGCAACGCGGTGAGGTCGGACACTTGCCTGACCAGAGCCGGATCAAAGCCAATCCGATGAAATAATCGCCGGTAATAAGGGACCTGAGAGGCGCAGTGCTGCAGCATACGCCTCAGCTGCATCACTTCATATTCCTTAATACGATCTTCATCCCAGAACTGGGATTCGGTGAGCAGCGCCAATGTGTGCCAATAAATCGACGGGGCCCGAAACCGCAGCGGAAAACGATCATAGACTGGCCGGACATGTTCTTAACTCTTTGGACGGTAGCTTCCAATAGTGCGTTCATTCTTTTCCCAATAGTGAGGCAATCCTGTTTTTTTCCTGGATACAATTATCGATCCTACCACCTGCGGCAACCGCGAGCACCGCAACGGTGCGAAAAGCCGCTCGGGGAGCCGAAGCAGACAAGAGACTTCCAAAATGTGCCAACCCGAGGTATTCTGAACGCCGTCTAAGTATCGCAATTTGTTTTCGAAGTGATGATGAGCGCTCGCACGGCTGTGTTTCGATCGTTCTTACGCGCGGGGACGCTTTTCTCCCTGGCTTTGCTTCTTCATTTGGTCGGGTGCGGGGGCGCACGCGATAACTCGACTCCGCCGCTTCAAACCCTAACCCCTCCAATTCCCATAATTGAAGGGCTGAGCTCCGTGGCATACGATCCGGGTCCGCAACAGCTGGCGTATCCAACGCCAGGCTCGGTTACAGATATCTCCGGCAACTCTTACTCTGCTGTGCCTTTCATTGCTCATTCCCGAATCTCTTTTACCGTGCCTTCCGGTCGCAATCTGCTTACAGGAGTCCTCGTGCATGCGGACTCGCCATGGGTACAAACTACTACGATCTCGCCATTGCACCAGGGCGCCGATGAGTTGCATATTCAGATTTTTGACGAAAGCAATAGTCTCATTTTTTGGACCCTGGTGAATCCCTCGATGCCACCCCAAGCATTCTCAACACCAGTGACTAGCGGAAGCAAGATCACGGTATGGGTAGATGGAAATATGGGACCAGGCTCAATTTATCTCCTGAACGGGGCATTCCATGCGGGGCAAAGCTCGACCTACTCAACCTACCTTCCGCACGCCCCGACGGGGTACGTCGTGTTGGGATCTTCTGTCCCAGAACGTGAATTCAAGGCTTTTCGCCCGGGCTCCAGCGTTTCAGTGAATGCCTCTTACGCCGGAAACGCTCGGGAGGCAACCATTTGGGCTAGCATTTTCTTCGAGAGATCGAATCGCTCCCCTTATGTGATGGTAGCTTCTATTCCCCTTTCGCAACAATTCCCCGGCGTTGTTGGCGGTAAGGGCGTGCTTTCGTTTCCCGATTGGAACGGCCCCGCACAAGTAGAGATTCTTGAAACCATCAACGGTGCTCTCGTGTTTGGACAGACCGTTCGTGTAGCGATCTTCGCCGGTCCAGGTGCCCCCGCGCCCGCAAAACTAGGGGTACATGTCTCCTCTGCCGGATTCCCCATCACCGCCGATTACAATGCGGCATTATGGGGTGCAGGCCGCTGCCGCGTCATTCTTCGATGGGAGATGATCGAATCACAGCCCGGAATTTTCGATTTTTCCAAAATAGATGAAGTGCTGGATGCAGCTCGCGCGCAAGGCATGGAACCCCTGGGCATTCTCGGCGAGATCTCTCCGGGGTGGGTTGGAACTCCCGGACCTGCGTATTTCGACGCCTGGTCGCGATACGTCCGGCAGGCCGTGCAACACTTCGAAGGCCGGATTCACTACTGGGACGTTTTCAACGAGGCCGACATTAAGGGTTTAGCGTTTCGTCAGAATGGATTTCCGGATGCTGATATCAGAATGCTGAGCATCGCGATGGACGCGATTCATGCCGCCGATCCCGCTAACCGCACCGTATGCTGTTCCACCGGAAGTATCGAAGGCCTCAAATACACTCGCCACGTGTTCGAGAAGCGCCTTCTCAACAAAATCGACATTGTCTCTACCCATCCTTACGAGCACTACGCTCCCGAAGAAAAAGAGGGCTTGTTCGACTATCTCGAAACGATGCAGGCTTTCCAGAATCTGACGGGGGTGTTTGGACACGAGAAACCGGTGTGGGGCACGGAAGCTAATTGGCTTCTCGGTCCCCTCAGCGCCGACATTTCCACAACTCCTGAAATTAATGAACACACCCAGGCCACTTATGTGGTGCGAGCCAACTTGCTTTCGATGGCACACGGGATCCCCTATTTTCTCCATAGCCCGTTTTTCAACCGGCTTCATCCTGAGGTCCAGGTCGATACCCTTGCTGCTTATGCCACAATGGCGAGAATGTTTGCCAATGCCACGAGAGCTCGACCTGTATCCACCGGGGAAGGGGTTTTTGCCGTCACCGCAGATACCCCAGGCGGCATGATGGGATCCCTATGGACAGCGCGCCACAATGCGACGGTCTCCCTCAGCGGAGTTCCAGGGGTTCAGTTTTTTGACATGTACGGCAATGCCGCAAGCGGCGATACCTCTTCTTTTCAAGCGACTCCCGATCCCATTTACTTCACCGGTCCGGCCGGGGCTGTTCCCAGTATCCAAGTTCTCCGCGCGCCGCCCGGTCCGACCTGGACCAGTCTGCCTGGATTTAACACGTGGGTCAAAAATGCCAATTCAGCATTCATCGAAGAGCGATCTGGTGCTGTGCGCATGATCTCTCAACCGGTTCTTTATGATTACCAACTCACTTCGGATTTCATTCCTGTGATCCCGAATCAGTGGTATGTGGTTAGATTGACTCTGAAGCTACATACAGGCAACCTGAGTTTGTTTGCCATCGATCCAACCAGTAAGGGCGCCTTGATCGACCAGAATGTGTTCATTTCCTACCCACCAGACAAAGAAGCGCACACTGCTGAACTTCGATTCAACTCGGGGTCTTTCAATCGAGTGAAGCTGGTCATAGCTCCTGCCAACTACATGCGAACCGCCACGGATTTTGAGCTCTTGCAGCCAGCAGAAATTAGTCCGTTGTAAGACGGAAACCTGGCGCATCGTCCTGAAAACTGTGCGCGAATTCAGAAAACAAGTTGCTTATATCCAGCAGGCTCCAGACGCGATCTGGTATCTTCCTTTTCGAACCGGCTGTGGCAAACCAAAATTTCGCCCCGCCTGGAGGGGCAATTTGCTGCGCGACGGTGATATCGGGTCGTCAGAGTAACCGCCTGTTTGCACTACCGATTTAGGTGCAAAATATGAACATGCAATCACTTTTACTATAGGGTATTCCAGGCAGCGTTTCTGACTTGCTTCCTCGGTCTGCTGTGCGCTTGCGGTGGCGGACCAAACTCTTTGAAGACTGGCTTTAACGTTACCGGCGGCATGCAGGTAAACCGCGCCGGCCAGACAGCTACACTACTCAATGATGGGCGTGTACTTATACTGGCGGTAAGGATGACTCCGGCCAGTTTACCGCGACAGCAAAAGTGTATGATCCCGCCCAAGGTACATTTCATCTCGTAGGATCGATGACTACCCCAAGGGAAGGGCATGCTGCAATTCTGCTCAAGTCGACCATTCTTTATTTTTTTGCCCTTTGGAAGATCATGTCGAAGGGCTTCTGCAACTGGGATAGATACTTGCTGCATCGATTGAGCAGTTCAAAAGAACCATACGGAGCAATTTCGCTTTTTCCACCGTAGTCCGCAAATCACGGCTTCTCCTCTTGGGAGCGCCGCTGTTAGCGTGGGCTTTAGCACAGTCCTTTTACTCCCAAGGAATGGCCTCACCCTGCACGAATGGAAAATCCAGTGCTCTCTTTGTAATTGACCAGTTCAACCCGAACCGCGTCAGAGTCCGGGGAGGTATTGGGTGTGATCCTCTTGGCCCACCAGGTCAGCAGTGCGGGCTTAATCCAAGCCAGTCGATTACCATCCCCAAACCCGCAAATTGGCCGGCAGACAATCCTCTGATCTGTTATGACACGTTTCAATTCGGAACAAAGGGCAGAGGAGCGAGGGCAAGTATGCTGGTGGTGCAGCCCACGGGCGGCACGGCCACCGGCGTCGCGATCAGCGATGACAATGCCTTCCAAAAGATAACTTACCGCACTCGCAATTTCCCTCTTATTCAGCTGCAGAATAATTGGGATGACACTAATCATTGCCAAGTCATGACGTTCGATTTGCAGGGGACAATTCGACGTTAAGGTGATGTTCTCCACTGCTGCGGCGATCCCTTGGGGCCGAGTACTATACAAGCAAAAGACAATGCACTCCCTGCAAGTGTAGGAGGGGTTCCCCTCGATGCGATTGAAGGACGCGACGGGCTCCCCGTAACTTGGGCAGTGCTACCCGAAAACCACAACACTTTTGCTTTAACGGGGCGCGACTTCGTCTGCTGACTATGTCGGGAACTAGGGACTCTAGAACATAGCACGCCTGAAAGTGAACGCTTGCACATCGGCGGGTCCGGACGCGATCCACCAGCCATCATTCAAGCCGAAAGCAGCCGACCAAACACTTGAGTCCAAAGGATCAGTATCCAAAGGATCCACTCTTATTCGGCCGGAAACTGACGCAAAGGAGCCGGGTGGATTCTCGATTTCCATTGTGTCGGAGGCAGGGCTGAACGCGAATGTGTAATACCCCTGCGGGTTGGCAGTACCGATGGTGACGGGAACTAAAAACTGCTTGGGATCATGCACCACACTTTCCGTCGCTGTCTTCCCCGGCAGCACTACGTTGAGGTACAAGGTCACGGGATCCAAATAATAATTATTCATATAAGATTTGCCATTCGGTGTAACGAACTTGGCATGAATTTGGCTCCACGACTCGGCGAAAACGTATCCGCTGAGTTCCGCAGCAGACTGTCCCTGTTGAGCGCTGTCATCGAAGTACACCAGTCCGAACGTGGCGTCGGCGACAGGCCACTTCCGCAGAAAAGGATCGTAGTATTCGACGACGGTGTGGCCGAGAGAGGTCCCGCCGACCATAGTCAGAGTGACGCTACGCGCGTAAATATGTTTCGCCTGGAGCAACTGGACCAGGGTGAATGAGTAATCGGTGCAAAACGCATTACTACGACCCCAGGGTGCAATCTCTGCCGCTAACGGCGATCCCGGCAAAGGTGTGTTGGTGGAAGCATCCGATGACAGTCGGATGCTGCTCGTTAGTTGCTCTATGGTTGAGTAGAATGACGCCCGATCGGAGGGCGGCGGAGTGGCAGCGGCCAGGAACGAAATGTCTACGTTGCTCCAGCCCGAAGGACTGTGGGTAAACAAACGCGCCCAATAGGTGCCGGGGAGGAGATTGTCGACAGGCCAAGTGGTGACGCTTCCAGGTAATTCTCCCACCGCGAAGATATCAGATCCTCCCACAGTTGTACCGACTTGTAGGTAATAGCCCGTCGCGGATTTAACGGCCTTCCAAGAGAAAGGTGTGAACGGATCAATGTGCAGGCCCTGGATCGGATATAGGAAACTAGCCGAGGGCTGGGAGATTGCGTTATCGGCCTTCGCGGCACCAGGGCTAACGTTGTGACAACCTAACAAACTGAACATGACCAGTACGAGGCCAATACAACTGGTACCGTAGGGACGACAACCACAACATACTTTCTGCAGGGAGGGGGCGATCCTCTGCTCCATTGCCCATGGTGTGGCTGGCTCCATAGTTTGTGGTGACATGACAGTGACGACTTGCTAAGCGTAAAGCATTTTAGCGACTACTTAATAAAGGTCAAGAACATTCGCAGTGGGTAGTTATCCTTTCCACAAGCATCGCGTCGGCTCTCATTGCGTGGCATGATAGAACCATGCCGAAGCGTTCTGGCCAAAAGCGCGATCTCATGCCAGTAGCCCGCGAAGTTGGGGAGCATGCGAATGGCGAACGCGCGGGTGGAAGTCCGCTACAGCAGCATGTTAACTGCAGGAACCCACGTCGGAAGATGGCAATAAAGCCATCGCTGCCCTGAATGGTAGGCTCCTCGGCGACCGCGGTTCTCGCCTCCGGCGAAGTTATCGTGGCCGGTGGCCTCACCAGTATTTTTAGCGAAACGAGCAGGTCACTCGTGGTATGCGGTATTCTGAAGGCGACCGCTGACTGCCCCGCCCGCACTTCGCACAAGTACCGCCCCAGCTCCACGAACTTCGTGTCTTTCTCCGCCTCGTTGTGCTGCTCCCAGGCCAGGATCTCGTCAATCTTGCTCAGCACAAACTGGGCTCGTTTGCGATCGAGCTTAGGCAGCATAGGCGGATTCCTAGTAACAAAGCTCGTCAAGCCAACCAAGGTCCTCTCCCGGTCGTCGTACAAGACGGTTCTGAGCAAGTTCCTGTCTTCCCAGCTTACCGTCAATGGAACGCTAACCAAGGCCGCGGGATCCTTTCGGATCGACGATCCAATCGACCCTGCAAACAAATATCTCGAGCACTCGTTTGTCGAGTCGCCGGACATGATGAATATATACAACGGGATCGTTGTTCTAGATGTAAATGGCAAGGCTGAGGTCAAACTGCCAGATTATTTCGAGGCACTAAATCGGGATTTTCGATATCAACTCACCCCGCTGGGAGGCTACGCCCCACTTTATGTGTCAGAGGAAATCAAGCAAAACGCATTTCACATCGCTGGTGGCAAATCAGGTCTCAAGGTCTCTTGGCAGGTCACGGGAATTCGCCATGACCCGTACGCAAACGCTCATCCCATTCCGGTTGAAGAAGAAAAACCACCTTCCGAGCGCGGGCGTTACCTTGTACCCGACTCGATTCACCATCGGCCCAATTGATAGCAAATAGAAGCACGACGCACCACGCGTCGCTAATAGTTCGAAGAGGTGGACGGACCCTTTAGGCTGGATATATTTCTGACGTAACTACTCGATCGGCACCACAATATTAGCCTGTTCCCTCGCCGTTCGATCCGGCATCTGCACTATAACAATCGCCACCAGCACAATGATGATGCCGAGAGTCTGTAGCGGCCGGAGGATTTCACCCAGCACAATCGCTGCAATGATTATGGAGAACACTGGTTCCAGGCAGCTGGCGACGATGGCGCGAGTTGGTTCGAGGTGTTGTAAGCCTGCAAAGTAAAAAGAAAAGGGCACCAGCACCGAAATCAAGGAGAAGACCAGGAGGAACATCCACTGAGCGCCGGAATAATGCGCCCCCAAAATCTTCCATGGCGGATTGACGATGACCCAGAAAACGGACGCTGCGAGCAATGTCCAGAGCAAGACCTTCCAGCGATCGTACCGCGCTAAGATGCCGTGTCCTGCGACATTGTAGAAGGCAAAAGAAAACGCCGCCAGGATGGCTGCCACGACACCGATGGCATTCATGCGGAACCGGCCCGTTCCGATAACACCGATGGCTAGCGCGCTTCCCACCACTGCCAGCCCAACCGCCAGGACGCGCTTTGCAGAAGGCTTTTGCAATCCGCGAGCGGCCATATACAGCAGCACCCACACCGGCGCGGTGTACTGCAGGATGATGGCGGTTGCCACATTCGTTTTCTGAATAGCGAAGTAATAAAAATAATTCGAAGCGGCAACCCCTAACACTCCCAGAAGAAAACATTTCCCTAAGTCGGTGGCTGGAAGTTTCAGACTCCTCCATCCGCGCTGGGCTGCGAGAACCGGTAACAGCGCCAGAAACGAAAGAGTGGTGCGGCTCTGCGAAAGAATGAGCGGGTCGATAGGCCGAAGCGCATGTCCGAATGGTAATAAACGACCAGTAAAGACAGCGCGGCCTAAGGTAGCGGCGATTCCCCAGAGGAACGTAGCCATGGCGATGTAGAGATATCCTCGAACCGGATGTCGTTTATTTGGCAAGGAGCTCGACACGGCCGGGGTCAAATCCAATCATCACCTCGCCCCGATGACAACAGTGGGCATGGAACGGCTTCCACACTTGTGGATCAGCTCCTGAGAAGCGCTGTTGTTAACGCTCACATCTCTGTCCTCGAAATGATACCTCTAACCGAGAGATGGGCGTTGATGGTCGGCGACAGCGGTCAGCGCGGTTGCGGGAAAATAATCTCTTTTTATTTAGAAGCATGAGTCAGTCGGCGCTTCACTCGTCGAAGTATTCTATTTCGCTCGTAATCTTTGCGGTTTTCTGCAGCATGGCTGAAACCGAGCAGTACTTATCTTTCGAGAGCCGGACGGCGTCTTCTACCGCCTTGTGCGATACCCTTCCAGCGACCCTGTAAACCAGCTTAATTTCAGTATAAACGGAGGGGGGATGAGGCGCGCGTTCCGCTTGGGCGTGCACCTCCAAGCTGGTGAAAGGCTCCCGCTTTTTGCGCAAAATGCTGACAACATCGTAGGCGGTGCATCCACAGAGCCCGATCAGCACAAGCTCCATCGGACTGTTCGCGGTTTTTTCTTTGGCAGCATCGATTACGATCTGGTGACCACTGGTAGCGATACCGAGGAACCGTTCTTTGTCAGTCCAGCGAGCGGTGGCGTCAACCATGTTCTCACTTCCGCGGATGTTAGATTTTCAATGGCCAACTCAAATGTGACAATTCGCCCTGATAGCCACTGTTTTATCTTCGGTTATCAGTCTTCGGTTCGGGATGAATGAGCACCCGGAAAAGTTCTGGAGCGTCATGCTTAAACCGCGTTTCAAGCGCGGTTGATATATCGTGGACCCGCGAGAGAGGCAGATCATCCGAAAGAGTGCAATGACAGGAAACATATAGCCGATCGCGGACCCGCTTAATCTGTACATCATGCATGTCCATGATCTCCGGAAATTCCGCTGCAATGGATTTTAGGCGGCGTTCCAGCCTGGCATCGCGCACGATCTCATCGCCCGTTTCGATGGTTGCAGGTTCACTTTCGATGTGAGTAAGGATGGAGGAGATCTCCGGGACTTCCTCGCGCATTTCGGATTCAAGCACCGTGACCTGATCGTGCGCGTCCTTGAGCGTCAGGCGCTCGTCCATCTCGAGATGCTGCTCGACGTGTAAGTGCCCGCCCAGGTCCTGGACGCTGACGTCGTGCACGTTGAGGTTGTTGCGGGTTGCCACGGCGCGGATGCGGTCAAAAATGTTCTCGGTACGCTGGGCCCGGGGGACGGAATGCACTATGACATCCGACTCGGGCAAAATGCTCTGCACGCTGCTGGTGACCGCATCCGCAACCTGTTCGGAGCGCTGGAAAGTCACATTACGAGCCAGGCCCACAGAAAGATCGGCAAAATAGCGGTTGCCTGCGCGACGGATGCGGACGCGCTCGATTTCAAGCACGCCCTCGACCTTGGAAACCGCATCAATAATCCTTTTGCGTACTCCAGCCGGAGCCGCATCGAGTAAAGCATCCACGGTGCGGCGTGCCAGTCGCGAACTGACGTAGACGACGACACCAGCAACAAAAAGGGCGGCTATCGGGTCCGCGTCGCGCAACCAGGCGATCTGGTAGGTGCGCCCGACGAGCACCAGCAGCAATCCTAAAACTACGACTCCACTCGACCAAATATCGGTGGAGAAATGCAGAGCATCAGCTTCCAACGCCTGGCTGTCGTACTTTGCGGCAATCTTCCCCAATGCCCGCGAGCGCCAGTAGTCAACTATCATCGATAGAAACATGACCACGAAGGCGGCGATGCCGGGTTCAATTTCTACGTGATGGTAGAAAAGTCTCTTCACAGCTTCGTAAATGATCCAGACACAGGTGAGCAGCAGCAGGCCGGTTTCGATGAATGCGGAAAAATTCTCGACCTTACCATGACCGTACTGGTGGTCAGCGTCGGCCGGCTTATCGGAAACCCGCACTGAAAAAAAAGTGATGATGGCGGCGATCAAATCAAGCCCCGAGTGGGCAGCTTCGGAAAGGATCCCCAAGCTGCCGGTGGTGACACCGACTATGATCTTCAGGGCGGTAATGGCAATTGCTGCCAGTACGGAATTTCCGGCGACGGCGCGCTTCTCGGCGCGCATGGAATCGGAACTGTAGACGGCAGAGGAGCTAGCCACATCCGAATTATCGCCGCCTACCTGCTTTATATCCAATTTAAATCTTTTAAAAGATGTGCTCTCGAGAAAACCTGTACCCATTTACTGTGCTAGGATTTCGGATGAACGATCCATCCCAGGAGGAATCCTTTAGATGCGTTTTCTTTGGTTTGTTTATCCGCTACTTGTAGGTATAGCTTTAGCACAAACACCATCTTCGCCTTCCACGCGGCAGGATGCGCCGAGTGCAGTCCAAGATGACGACGACGTCCAGACTGCAGCGGCAGCTACGCCTTCGAATCTTCCGCCGGAAGCGCCCGTGATCACAATCAAGGGTCTTTGCGATGACAAGTTAGCCAAGAGCAGCTCCGGTTCTGAAAAAAAAGCCTGTGAGACCGTGATCAGCCGTGCGGAGTTCGAAAAGCTCGCCGAATCACTCCAGCCCGGCATGCCGGCCCCGGTGCGCCGGCAATTGGCAACTGTCTATCCCAGGATGCTGCTCATGGCACAAGAGGCACAAAAGCGGGGCTTGGACAAACAACCGGGATTTCAGGAAAAAATGGCATTTGCCCGCCTTCAAATGCTGTATCAGGAACTGAGCCGAGCTGTGCAACAACGGGCCTCTCAGATTTCTGAACAAGAAATCGAGAAGTATTACCACGATAATCCGACTGCTTTCGAAGAGGCAACGCTACAAAGGATTTTTGTTCCTCACAGCAAACAAGTCGAGCCTTCCAAGAACAGTAAGCCTACCGAACCGAAGGTTGATGAATCTCAAGCCCAGCAAAAAGCGGCTGAAGAAGCAATGACCGCCGAAGCAAACAAGCTTCGCGCACGCGCCGCGGCAGGAGAGGACTTCGAAAAATTACAAAAGGAGGCATTTGAATTTGCTGGGTTGAAAGCCAGTGCTCCTTCATCGGACTTAGGGAAAGTTCGCCGAATGAATCTACCTCCCAGCCAGTCTTCGGTCATGGATTTGAAACCCGGCGAAGTCTCGCAGAGCATCAGCGACCCCAGTGGACATTACATTTACAAAATAGTGACCAAGGAGGCCTTACCGCTGTCGCAGGTCAAGGAGGATATCCGTGGCACGTTGCAGAGCCAAAAAGTGCGGGACGCCATGCAGGCGATTGAGCAATCGGGCACGGCGGAATTGAATGATGCGTATTTCGGCGCGGCTCCTGCCGGCCCCGGTCCAGGCGCAGGCAAACCGAAGCCGAACGCAATGAAGGAATCACCCCAACCTAAATCTCCGCAGCCCAAGTAATGGAAGCAGCGAAGCCAACCGTGCTCGTTACCGGCATCGCGGGAAATCTGGGCTTGCGCCTGCTGCCGCAGCTCGAGGATTTCTTCGTGGTCGGAGTGGATATCAATACGCCAACGACAACGGCCGCCGTACACTTTGTCCGGCTGGACCTGGGACTTGAGGAGTCATGCCGGAGGTTGTATCACCTTCTGCGAGAGACCCGACCGGTGGCAGTTATTCATCTTGCGTTTGTGATCGACCCGGTTCGCACCGGAATTTTCGATCTTAACCGTATGTGGCAAATCAATGTGGCGGGTACAGCGCGAGTCATGGAAGCCATTACGGAGGCCAACCGCAACGAAGATGACGCAGTGAAACAGTTCATTTTTCCCAGCAGTGTTTCTGCTTATGGTCCAGATCTTCCGGGACCGGTGATGGAAGATTTCCCGCTTGATGCTCATACCTTGCCGTATGCGATTCATAAGCGGGAATCCGACGAAGTGGTCCGGCAGCGGGCTCCGGCACTGCGCGGTTGCAGTGTTTACATTTTTCGCCCGCATATTTTTGCCGGCTCCACGATGGACAACTATCTGATTGGCGCCTTTCGTGGCACTCCCAATGGACGAAGCAGACGTGCCGAGCGCATGCGCCAACGCGGCAAGCGACTTCCCTGCCTGCTGCCCTTCGGGCAACGCTACCTTGACAACAAAATTCAGTTTGTACACGTAGACGACATGGCAAGGTTAATCGCTCATGTGCTTCGCCGTGAACCTGAAGCGCAACGCCTGACGGTGCTGAATGTCGCTGGGCAGGGGGTGCCACTCGATTTTTCGCGCTGCATTGACATGGCGCACGCAAGACTCCTTCGTGTGCCCGGAAAAGCGGCCATGCGGGGGGTATTACGGTTTCTATGGAAACGGGGAATTTCTGCGATTCCCCCCGAGGCGCTGCCCTATATGACTGGGGAATACATCATGAACACTGACAGGCTGCGCAAATTTCTGGGAGCGGATTATGGGCAGGTCATTCGCTACAGCGTTGCCGATGCCTTCGCTGACTGTTTCACCACTTCCGAATCGGCCGTCGCCCAGTCAGCTGCAACATAGACTTTCATGTTGTTGCAGCGTTCATCTTTTCCCACGATAGAGTCCCGCGATGCCAAAAAAGTAAGGTCTCCAACTCACCTCGCGAAAACCTGCGCCACGCATACGATCCAGCATTTCGTCTGGTGATGGGAAGCGCTCCACTGAATGCGGCAAATAGGCGTATGGTCCCTTCACTCCCGAGATCAAAGTGCCCACCGCAGGCAGAACTCGCTTGAAGTAAATTCGGTAGATCTGGCCTATCAAGCCGTGTGGCTCTCCGAAATCCAAAATGCCGCACTCACCCTCCGGCCTGAGCACACGCACAATTTCCCGCAATCCCGCGTCGTAGTCGGCAAGGTTGCGAAAGCCGAAAGCGGAAGTCACGAGATCGAATTGCGCATCTGCGACCGGCAAAACGAGAGCGTCCGCTTCTATCCATCGTAAGGAGGTCCCGGTTGATTTTGTGCGGGCACGCCGCAGCATGGCATGTGTGAAGTCTGCGCCCTGGATCTGGGCTCCCCGCTTTCCAGCCACACGCAGCAAGGCCAACGTCATGTCTCCAGTGCCGCAGCAAAGGTCGAGAACCCGCGAGTCCGGACGTTGCAGGATGGATGTAAATGCGCTTGCGGCGCACCGCCACCAAATCCTGTCCACGTTGAATGACAAGACATGGTTCAGCAAGTCATAGCGGGGGGCAATGGAAGTAAACATTTCCCGCACTGCTCGCGCGGCGCTCTGCGGATCTTGCGTGCCTTGGGGAGCTGCGCCTATGACCACCGCTTTATACTCGTTACTCATAATTACAGATGGGACAGCCGCCGGATCTCGTGCAACGCCTGACGGATGGAGTTTTCGGGCACATCCGTCGCCACTTCAACTTTACCGATTTGTCGTGGCAGCACCAAGTGCACGACACCGTCACGGGTTTTCTTGTCCGCCTGAAGCCGCTGCAGGATATTTCTGGATCGGATTTCGAGAGGAGGCAACGACCCAAGACCTAACACCGCGCCTTGGATGCGTTCGGCAGTTGCGGGATCGGTTTTCCCAGTTATTTCCGCGATATGGGCTGCGGCGATCATCCCCCACGCTACGGCCTCGCCGTGTAGCAATCCACGATAACCGGTTTCGGCTTCCAGCGCATGCCCAATGGTATGGCCGAAATTCAGGACTCTGCGCAGCCCATTCTCTTTTTCGTCTGCCGACACCACCGAGGCTTTTAGTTTCACAGACTCGGCGATGACCCACTCGAGAGCCGCGGGATCGCGTTTAAGAATCTTGTCTTTATTCTGCTCGAATTGATGAAACAGCTCAGCGTTCCCGATGACGCCGCACTTAAGAGCCTCGTACAACCCGGAGCGAAATTCCCGCTCCGGCAGCGTGGACAGCACGGCAGGATCGATCAGCACGGCTCGCGGCTGATGGAATGTTCCCAGCAAATTCTTGCCGGCGGGGAGATTGACTGCAGTTTTTCCGCCGATGGATGCGTCCACCTGAGCAAGCACGGTGGTCGGAACCTGGATCACATCCACCCCACGCATGTAGAGGGAGGCCAGCAGACCAGCGACATCTCCCACGACGCCCCCGCCAAAGGCGACGAGAACGACATTGCGATCAGCTCCCAGGCGCGACAATTTCTCGGCCAACAGTTCAATCGTTGTCAGCCTCTTGTAGCGCTCACCGTCACTCATTTCTACGAACTTTGCTTCAAAGCCTGACGCGGCCAGCGCCGACATCAGCTTTTTGCCCCATTGCCGCCGGACGGCCGGGTTGGTTACGACAAAAAGATGGTGGCGTCCGGCAAACAGTTCGCGCAAGTGCGCGCCCGCGCGCGTCAGAAGGCCACTTTCAATCCACACTTCATAAGAACGTGGTTGAACCGCGATGTTCACCCGCTGCACGCGTTCCATCATAGCGTATCGTCCGCAGAGCCTTACACGTCACATGCGTGATAACATTTGCGCCTATGAAGTGCGCGCCGCCGGAAACCGATTTTCTTGTGATTGGCGCTGGAATTGCCGGCCTACGTGCCGCCATTGAGTTGGCGCAGGCGGGGCGCGTCGTAGTCCTGGCAAAGCGTGAAGTAAAAGACTCGGCCACGCAATTGGCTCAGGGGGGCATAGCCGCAGCGCTCAGCGATGAAGATGAAGTCAGCCTTCATCTTCAGGACACACTCAGCGCGGGCGATGGTCTGTGTAATGTTGAAGCGGTAAAGATTCTGGTCGAGGAAGGCCCGGAGCGGATCGAGGAGCTTATCCAATGGGGCACGGAATTCGATCGTAACGGCACGAAGCTGGCCTTTACGCGCGAGGGAGCCCACAGCCGTAACCGGATACTGCACGCACATGGCGACTCCACGGGTCAAGAGATACTGCGCGCTCTTTATGCTAAAGCGAAAACGTTGAAAAACATCTCGGTTTGCGAGTTTGAGTTTTCCACGGAGTTACGACTACACAACGGAAAGGTGTGCGGCATCTCCCTGATCAATGATAAGGGCATCCCGGACGAGATGGCCGCATCTGCCGTGCTGCTCGCGACTGGCGGTCTGGGGCAACTCTACCGCAATACCACTAACCCTGCCGTCGCTACTGGCGATGGGGTTGCGATGGCTCTGCATGCCGGAGCTGAAATCAGCGACATGGAATTTATTCAATTTCATCCCACGGCGCTCTATTTGAAGAAGGCCCCGCGTTTTTTGCTTTCCGAGGCATTGCGTGGCGAAGGCGCGCACTTGCGCAACCTGGAGATGCACCGCTTCATGCCTAAGTACCACCCCATGGCTGAGCTTGCTCCGCGCGATGTGGTGGCGCGAGCCATAGTTCATGAACTAGAAGTCAGTAACGCGAAGGATCCGGTTGTTTATCTGGATCTCACACACCTTCATGGCGAGCACCTGAAGAAACGGTTTCCGCGCATTTATTCGACGTGCATGCAATATAACATTGACATCACCACAGAACTGATTCCGATTCGCCCGGCTGCACATTACGCCATGGGCGGGGTGCGAACTGATCTCACCGGGCACACCAGCCTGCCTGCTTTGTACGCGGCTGGTGAAGCGGCGGCCACGGGCGTACACGGAGCCAATCGGCTTGCCAGCAATTCCCTGCTTGAGGGCTTAGTTTTCGGCGCGCGGGCGGGTCAACAAATGCGTGCGGAGCTGAAGCATTCACCTGGACGGTCGCATCCATCGAAGCATGCGGCCTCATCAAATGGCCCGGTAGATGCAGGACTTGAGGAATTCATCGGCGAGATCCAGGACCTTATGTGGAAGGATGTCGGCATCGTGCGCAGCCGCACGGGATTGAAAGGTGCTATTCAACACCTAGAGCAACTCTCCGTCCGCCTGGCGCACCCGCGTACTCGACGGTCTTACGAAGCTCGCAACATCCATACCGCGAGCTTGCTGGTTGCGCGCTCGGCCCTGGCCCGTGAAGAAAGCCGCGGGGCGCACTATCGTACTGACTATCCCACTCACAACGATACGAAATTCCTGAAGCACTCGCTTGTCCGCGGCGATTCCATTCGCTTCGTGTAAGAAATAGATCGGTCTCTAGGCGCAACCGACAGAAGCAAGACTCTCCGTCCCCCGCCAGCATTAAGGACCCGCGCTAACTTTTGTGCGCTTTGGAAGAAGCAGCGATGCAGCCACCGAAATGCCCAGCACCAAAAGTACTGTCAGCAACGCCACTACCGTCGGAATCTCATAATAGTGTGAGAGCAACATCTTCGCTCCAATGAAGATGAGTACTACAGAGAGTCCGTAATGGAGGTAGTGGAATATGTCCATCATGGTGGCCAGGGCGAAGTACATGGATCGTAATCCGAGGATGGCGAATACGTTTGAGGTATAGACAATGAAAGTATTCAAGGTGATGGCCAGAATGGCCGGGATGGAATCCACGGCAAAGAGAAGATCGGAGGTCTCGACCACCAGTAGCGCGACCAGCAAAGGTGTTGCGTAAAGGCCCCGTTGCCGCACAAAGAATTTTCCGCCAACATAATCTTTAGTGACCGGCATGAGGCGTCGAAATACCCGCAGAACCGGATTCTTTTCGGGATGAATATTTGCATTTTCCTGCCGAAGAAATTTGATTCCGCTATAAATGAGTAACGCGCCAAACAGGTAAATAATCCAGTGGAATCGGCGAATCAGACCTACCCCGGCAAGAATGAAAATTGCTCGCATCACAAGGGCGCCTATGATTCCCCAAAACAAAACTTTGTGCTGCTGGTCACTAGGGACTCGGAAATAGCGAAAGATCAAGAGAAAGACGAACAGGTTATCTACACTCAGCGAAAGCTCGATTACGTAGCCGGTTACGAATTCCAGACTGGGAGTCCGCCCGTGCCAGAAATAGACCAGTACCGCGAAGGCGCCAGCGAGAGCAATCCACATAGCACTCCAGCCCAGCGCTTCGCGAAAGCGGACCCCATGGGCTCGACGATGGAATACTCCAAGGTCCAGAAGCAGCATCGCCGCGACAAAAACATTAAACAGGATCCAGAAGGTGGTTTGGCTCAACAGATACCTCAACGATTCAATTCAGCACATTCATAAAATTAAGCTTGCCGGTTTCCAGTTGGTAATGTATGAAGCTCCGGGGATCTCTCAACAATATAGGAAAGTGACGGCAAAACTATTGCTTGCGTCCTCGTTTTCCGCTCTCCCAATCCTTCCAAATGCCGAAAATCTTTAACTGCTCATCCAAACGGGTCTCGCGCAAGGTTTGTTCAATTTGTGGCCGGTTTAGCCGCGGACCAAGCCGCTCCGAAGCATTGGCGATGGCGAACGTGATCTCTGCCGCCTCTGCCACATGCTTCTTAAGTTGAGGCATATCTACTTTGTCGAGCGTATCGGAGCTGGCATGATAGTTGACCAGGTAATTAGCTTCTTCCTGGTTGGCGACGAGTGTGGGCACGCCTTCCAGCATGAAGTCGAAATTATCCGTGCCCCATTCCGCGTCAGTAGTTAATGCGGTCGCATCAAACTGCTTCAGTGGCGCTACAATCTGGGTTGCTGTGTTGACCACGTCTTTACGGCCGCCCAGCGAAAAGCCAGTGGTCTTACCGGTGCCGGAGTCAAAGATCACGACAGCAGCCGCTTTGTCTAACTCATTAGCATGGGCTTTCACGTAAGCGTGAGAGCCGAGCATTCCCTCTTCTTCTCCAGAGAAGAGTATGAACCGGATAGTGCGCCGGGGATGCAGACCCGATGCCTTGATGGCTCGCAATGCGTCGATGACCAGCGCGGCATTGCAGCCGTTATCCAGCGCCCCCGTACCAAGCTCCCATGAATCCAGGTGTGCGCCCAAGATGACGAACTCATCCGGCTTCTGGCTGCCTCTAATTTCAGCAACAACATTGGACGCGGTGACCGGGCCGCCAATTCGGTTCGGAATTGCCAGATCGGCCCATACCGGATGCCCAGACGAGAGCAGGCGCCCGATGCGTTCTCCGTCCTCCCGCGCAATGAGCACCATCGGTATCCTGTCGATCTCGCCATTTGTGGAATTGGTGTGGCGATACAGCAGATCGTGCTCACGGGTCGCAATGAAAGCAATCGCTTTGGCCTTGCCCTTTACCGCCACGTCGATCACTGGCGGCGCTTTCAGGTATTCGCCGAACAGGTCTGCCCAAGTCTTCAGAACGTCGGAGTGGACGAGGATGATTTTCCCTGAGACGTCGCCAGCCTTCTTGAAATCTTCGGCAGAACCCGTCCCAACATCCAGCATCGGGACGTGCCGCACTGTAGCTAAGGCGGGTGCCCACGCCATCGAAACTGCGCGCACCCGAAACTCGACCTTGGGAATAGAACTCAGCGTCGCATCAACAGCGGTCCCGCTTGCCGACACGCTCATCTGTGTCGCGCCTTCCGCCCAGGATGCTGCCGTAGTGAAATCTTCGGTGTGCACGCTGTCAGCGCCAGCGACTTTGAAGGCTTCCGTGCCCCATTGAACCGCACGCTGCATTGCCGGCGTGCCTGGCACACGACCGCCGATCTCGTCCGTCAAATGGCGCAGATTAGCTTCAAGATCAGAGGACTTTAGAGCCTCGCTGATAATTCGACTAGAGTCAGACCCCGGTGCAGCCGCTAGGCAGGTGAGCCCAAGCGCGGCCATACAGCAGAAAAGAACTACTCGATGAGGTTTTGGCATATCCGCCGCATTAGAAACTAATTTCAGGGAAACGGAAAGAGGAAAGGAAGATGGCAGACGGCTTGGCTAATTCTTCTTGTCCAGCATCCACACTGTTTGCAGAATCACATTCCCCACTATTTCCAAACTCTTGGGACTGAGCTTGTCAACCGTGTCTTGAGGCGTGTGGTGAAAGACATTGCCGTAGCCATAATCCAAATCAATGAGATCGGCAGAGGGAACCCCGCGGCGCACGAACGGCAAGTGATCATCGTCTATAGCGGTGGTTCGAGAGTAGAAGTGAGATTGGTAGCCCAGTCGCGTGGCCGCTTGTAAAACGAGCTCTTCCAGCCACGGGGTTGAATTCTGTTCGCGTTCGACATTCAGGTCCGCATCACCGATCATGTCGGCGAGCAGGAACGCTTTGATCTTTTTCAGGGTCCCGTCACTCTGCCATTTCTCCGCCAGGTGGCGGACACCGTACAAACTATCAGTGTCAGACCATTGTTTCACCGCCTCTTCTCCATCGGTCCACAAAAGCCAGACGCTGTATCCATCGCGCCTTCTTCCGCGCAGTTGGTTGGCTATCTCAAGCAGCATTGCGGTGGAGGAACCACCGTCGTTTGCTCCCACATAGCCGGTATTGCGCAGCGGATAATTGGTGTCGTAATGCCCCGCAATCACAATGATGCCGTCTTTCTTGCCGGGAAATTTGGCGATGATGTTACGAACCGGAAACTTTCCTTCCGGCGTGTCGGCGGTGAAGCTATCGTATTCGACGTGCTCCCCTTTAACGTGTGAAACGATGTATTGCTCTAATTTTTTATGATTGGCGCTGCCGATCGGTCGCGGTCCAAAGGCGACGGTTTCCTTTATGTACTGCAGGGCGCGCGCGGAATTCACGGTAGGGGCAGACGACGCTTCCGAAACTGCCGGCTGCGCAGGGCCCGGACTGCTTGTCACGGAAATCGGCTCTGCGGTTTGTGCCGCTTTACTGGAACATGCGGAGAGCGTCGTTGCCAACAAAAGGGAACTCCCCCAGACGAACCACACGCTTTGTCGAGCCGGAAAGCCCGATCCCATCTCTATTGACCTCTCGTCCGCCGAGCTCTTCGCTGCGTAGGGTGGACCATCCAGGCAATCCCTATACTCACGACATAGAGGGCGACCATGGGTGCGGCGAAAATGCACATGTTTAAAATGTCTGTTGTCGGCGTCAGGATCGCGGCGATGATAAAGATCACCAGAATGGAGTAGCGCAGGTTGCGCCACATCCACTGCGCGGTAACAATGCCCATTAGCGACAGAAAGAAGACCAGGATTGGCAGCTCGAAGATCACACCCATGCCAATTATGATCGTCAGGAACAGATCGGTATATTCCCCGATCGTAATCATGGGGGTAAATTGTTTGCCATAGCCAATGAGGAATTCGAGGGCCTGCGGGTAGACCAGTTTGTAGCCAAAATAGCCGCCGGCCAGGAACAAGCCGACCGTGGAAAACATGAAGGGCGTCAAGTAGCGCTTTTCGTTGCGGTAGAGGCCAGGCGAGATGAACAGCCAAACCTGGTAAAGCACGAACGGCGATGCCACAAAAAGTCCGGCGAGCAGCCCTACCTTCAAGTAAAGGTTGAAGGGTTCAGTGGGGTTCAGGTAGACCAGTTTTTCAGACAGCCCATTGCGGCGGAGAGCTTCCATAATGGGCCGCTGCATGATTTCGTAGATTTTCTCGGCGTATCCCCAACACAGAAAGAAACCCACCGCGACTGCTATGATCGAATAAATGATGCGCCGTCGAAGTTCCTCGAGATGATCGAGGAAACTCATGGCTCGCATGGGTTCTTGTTCGTCGCCGCCAGCGGGGAGTTCTGCAGCCATTTCAGGCATTGGGGGCCTTAACGATGTGATTGTCCTCCCGCTCGCCAGGAGCTATTTCGGTGAGACTTCCACTGGCCACCGCACCCTGCGGAGGCTGGGTGGGAGGAAGGATTTGCGGCGTGGATTCGTGTTCCAGATTCGAGATTTCGCTTTCGATTTGCGCTTTGAACTCGTTGCTGGCACGCTTGAATTCGTTCAAAGCTTTGCCGATCTGACGCCCAATCTCGGGCAGTTTCTTGGGCCCAAAAATAATGAGGGCTATAAGGAAAATGAACACCATCTCCGAAAAGCCAAGATTCATACCTCCATCATACTGCCGGACTTGCATTGCCAGCAATCGGAGCGGCTTCTACAAACAGTGGTCGATTGTTCAGTAATGTCGAAACCCCTTCCCTATTGCCTGCATCCTAATATTCAGGTGGTAATTCGAACGGTTACGTAAGGTTCGGAAGACGAAAATTGTGGTTCGCGTACGTGTTATACTCCGTTCAGCAGCGCGGTATCTGGACGCCTATCTATAAAGGACTTTTGAAGATGGTTCGTAGTTCTCGTCGCTCACTCTTCCTGGTAGTTTTTATCCTTGTCAGCTGCGGTTTTTTGGGGATGTTGTTTGCCCAGAAAGCGAACCCGGCGGCGACATCTAACGGTGACTCCGACGTTCGTGACAGCCTGAAACAATTCACTCAGGTTTACCAAGTCGTCGAAGAGAACTATGCCGAGGCGGTGAACCCGGATAAAGCCATCTACAATGGGGCCATTCCCGGGATGCTGCACGCCCTCGACCCGCACTCCAATTTTTTTGATCCCAAGTCGTATTCTCTACTTCGCGAAGAACAGCGCGGCAAATATTACGGCGTAGGCATGACGGTCGGCCCGCGCAATAACAAAGTCATTGTCATTGCGCCCTTCGTGGGTACACCCGCGTATCGCGCCGGCATTCATCCAGGCGACATCATTATCGCGGTCGACGGCAAAGCCACCGACAATATGAGCACGGCTGACGTCGCCGATCTTCTGAAGGGTCCCAAAGGGACGACGGTACGCATCACCATACTGCGGGAAGGTGCCGACAAGCCACTCGACTTCAACGTAGTGCGCGATGAAATTCCCCGCTATAGCGTTGACCTGCATTTCCTGATCCGTCCCGGCGTTGGCTATGTGCACGTTTCCGGTTTTCAGGAGACCACTGAGCACGAAGTGGCGCAGGCGCTGGAGGAAATGGGCGATCTTAAGGGCCTGATCCTTGACCTGCGACAGAATCCCGGTGGGCTGTTGAGCGAAGGCGTGGGCGTGGCTGACAAGTTCCTCCACAAAGGCCAGCTCATTGTGTACCACCACGGACGCTCATCCCCGGAGAAGCGTTACGTCGCTTCTCATGGCAATGGCGGGAAGGAATTTCCGCTGGTTGTGCTGGTAAATCGGGGCACCGCATCAGCGGCTGAGATTGTCGCGGGAGCCATTCAAGATCATGACCGCGGCCTAATCGTTGGTGAGACCACATTTGGAAAAGGGCTGGTGCAAACTGTCTATCCGCTCTCCGAAAATACTGGACTGGCTCTCACCACGGCAAAGTATTACACCCCGAGCGGCCGTCTGATCCAACGTGACTATACTGGCGTTTCCCTGTACGACTATTACTACAATCGTGAGAACGAAGAGAATAGCGCTAACAACCACGAGGTCAAAGTAACGGACAGCGGACGCACCGTTTATGGTGGTGGCGGCATCAGCCCTGACGTCAAGATTGCGCAGCCCAAGAGCAGTCACTTCCAGGACACGATGCTGCAGCATTATGCATTTTTCAATTTCGCTAAACACTACACCGTGACCCACCATCCCACTAAGGGCTTCGAAGTGGATGACACCGTCATGCAGGATTTCCGTAAATTCCTGGACCAAGAGAAAGTTCCCTACACCGAGGCGGACCTGGTGGAGAACAATGACTGGGTTCGGTCCAACATCAAGACTGAGATTTTTGTCGATGCCTTCGGACAAGAAGAGGGCCTGAAAGTTCGGGCCGAAACCGATCCGCAAGTGACCAAGGCATTGGATCTTTTGCCGCAGGCTCGGGCACTGGCTGGGAATGCCAAAAAGGTTATTGCGGAGCGCAATGCAGCTCACATCATGAATCGTTAAGCATCCATCCATAACCTCCTAAGCAAGGCCCGAGTGATCGGGCCTTTTTTTGCGAGGGTGGTTCGCCCGCTCTGGGCGATTTGGCTGCCTTTCACTGGCTAAAAGCTGGCGCGTGG
>Ga0209689_1000680_pt1 | contig 24244 bp, 23 predicted proteins | sample GraSoiAngelo_149_FD_187119 | JGI IMG/M metagenome (GOLD analysis project Ga0209689, IMG submission 187119) | Grasslands soil microbial communities from the Angelo Coastal Reserve, California, USA - 14_1009_09_30cm (SPAdes) (version 2) | ecosystem: Environmental > Terrestrial > Soil > Grasslands ... | reverse complement strand
GCCGGTCACGCAAGAAAAGGGTGGTGGCACTGCTGCTCGGGTGTCTGGTCTTTTCCGGCCTGATGTTCGTGGCGGCTTGCGGCGGCGGCGGCGGTAGCAGCAGCACTCCGCCGGGCACCTATAACGTCACAGTGCAGGGCACAGGAGGCGGTGTGACAATCAACGGGACGCCGGTGATCCAACTGACGGTGCAATGAGATTCTCCCGGCTCGGAATGACATAAAGGATGCAGCCACCACGCCGTTCCAGAAACTTTTACGTCGCCAATATTGTCTTCGTCTTATTTGCCGTTGCGGCTTGGGCGGCTCCTGGCGGCAAGGACAAAAAATCCAGCGCGTCCACCATACGCTGGGCGGACGGCAAGCGCGGCTGCACCTTCACACGTGACGAGGATGGTAAATATCGCTATGGATTGCAGTCCGATGATGTGGGCATCACGCTGGCGGTGGATTCTCAGGAGTTGCAGCGATCGCGACGTCACTTTGGTCGCTTCATTGGGGTCGTATTGGCCTTCCGCTACACGGGGCCGAACCAGCTTGACGTCAGGAATGACCATATCAAACTGGAATTCATGTCGCATTCCCACGTCGTGCAGAAAGCTCTCGATCCGGATGATTTCTCTGCCCAATATCAGTACGACGTGGATGCTCTGGTCCATGAGAAGGAACGTGAGATCAAGAAGCATCCTGAGAAGAAGCAGGAAATAGAAACCACGCTGCAGGCTTATCAGAAAGAATTGCTGGATATGCAGGAATTTCTCCGCACCCGCAGCTTGCGGTCCGTGCGATTGGATCGCGCCACTCCAGAAACTAAAGGTTGGGTGTTTTTTAGTACCAACAGTAAGTGGATCGGCGATTGGAAAAAGCGAGAGGGATTCGTGCTGCGGATATCGCTATCAAGTCGTGTGTTCGAATTCCCATTCATTCTGCCGCCGGTGGAAGGCGATCTGATTCTTCGACGCCGCGGCGAAAACTAGAAGCACAGCGGAAAAGCTGTAAAAAGTTACACCGCCATCCGCCGCCCATCCGCTTCTTTCTGGGAAAAATAGCGCAGCAAGATATCGCGCAGGGAAACCAGACCCCTAATTTCTTTGCCATCGGTAATGGGTAAGTGGCGGAAGCCGAACTCGCGCATGAGGAAGAGACAGTTCTCTACGGTTTCGTCAACGCTCACCGCCTTGGGGTTGGTGGTCATCACTTCGGAAATCTTGGTAGTGCCGGGTAGGCGTCCGACGGCGACCACGCGATTCATGATGTCACGTTCGGAAAAGATACCCACCAGCTGCCCGTCACGCAGCACGGGCAGCGCGCCGATTTTGTGCTCCATCATAAAACGAGCAGCTTCCAAAACCGTTCGGTCGGCTTCCACGGAATAGATTTTGCGGTCTTTTACGAGTTCGTAAACCGACGCCATAAACTAGCTCCTGAAGCGGGATTTCAGATTCCATCACCCAGCCCGCGTACCCCAATTCGACCACTTTAGCATGTATTTGGCCGGGCTAGGAAGGAACCCTGCGAATGCACGAGGCGGGGCCACTAGAGCATCCCGGGGCGCGAGTCACAGACTCGCGCCCGCAGGAAGAATTAAAAGCGGATTTGCGGACCAAAAGTGACGCGCAGGTTATTTTGCGCTCCACCGTCGAAATAGATCACGTCGCCAACATCCAGGCGCAGGCCGAACGGGCCCCAAAATCCTTCAACACCGGCTCCCGGATAAACCGCGAATTGAGTGTTCCCGTCGGTTACACCTCCCAGAGCACCCTTAAAACCGGAAACGGCATTCTGATCCGAGGTGCTGAAATTCACGAAGCCTAGTTTTCCGGTCACGAATGCCCGGAAGGGACCAGAAGTGCCGGCTTGAAATTTCGGTCCGAACAAGGCAGTCAGAGGACGCAAACGGGTATTTACCAGTTGCGTGGTGACTCCGTTCGAAAAGGTGCTGGTGAAATTGCGCTTGAAGTCGTAGGCCATTTCGGCTTCCAACTGAACATTGGGGTGAACATTAAATGCGGCGCGACCGCCGAGGCCGACAAAGTTAATGTCGGGAGTTGTCCGGCTAAGACGAAAATAGTCGGCGAACACTCCGACCTCAGCATGGTTCCAATCGGAGGAGCCCTGCGCTGCAACCAACGAGGGCAGAGCGAGACAGATAGTTAGAACCGACAAAAAGGCACAACGTTTCATGGAATACTTTCTCCTGTGAGCTTGTCTTCCGCAGATGGAATTACGCTTGAAGTTGGCGAATTTAAACTGTTCTTTGGATGCTGGTTAGTTGCAGTGGGGTTGGTGGTTACGGAGCGGCGTAACTACTGTATTTTCAGATAGTTTGTGAAGAAAATTTCGGCGCGGGATTGAAGCGTAATAATAAGGTTTCGCGCCGGCTTTATTGTTAGCTACGGAAGATGATTAATTTTCGAAGAGATCGATTCTGAGTTTTGCTGTCTTCCCGCGGCGTCATGGAAACCACGATGTATTCCCGTTCTTTGCTGTCATCTGCTATCTTCTTGGCTTCGTCTGATCTATGGATGTGACTTCTTCGCTGCAAACTCCGCTGATGCCTGACGCCGAGCGTCAACAACCCACCCGATTTTATCGCTGGATGGTTTTGGTCTTCGTCAGTCTGGCGATGTTCGGAAACTATTACGTGTATGACTGCATCGCCCCAGTAGCGGATTTGCTGGCCAGGCAACTTGGCTTTTCGGATTCGAATATCGGGCTGCTGCAAGCGATCTACAGCATTCCGAATGTGTTCATGGTGCTGATCGGCGGGTATGTTGTCGACCGCATCGGAACGCGAAAAGCTATCTTCATTTTTGGCACACTCTGCTTTGCCGGCTCGGTCGTAACTGTACTTTCCGGAAAACTCACTGTGATGGCAATCGGGCGCTTGATCTTTGGCTTGGGCGCGGAATCTTTAATTGTGGCTGTAACCACCGCCGTGGCTAAGTGGTTCCGGGGCAAGGAACTGAGTTTTGCTTTTGGGATCAACTTGACCATTGCGCGGGCGGGAACATGGCTGGCGCAGAATTCTCCTACTTGGGCCCATTCTGCATATGACAACTGGCGTAGTCCGCTGCTGATCTCGGTGGGCTTTGGCAGCCTTTGTGTTGTGGGAGCAATACTCTATTGGGTGCTGGAGTCTTATGCCGAAAGGAGAATGGATTTAAAGCATCAAGGGTCCACCGACAAGGTTGTCTTCAGTGACATCTACAAATTTGGAGTTTCCTACTGGTATATCGTGGCGCTTTGCGTGGTGTTTTACTCCGCCATTTTTCCGTTTGAGACATTTGCCATTAAGTTCTTCATCGAAGCCCGCGGAACCACTCGCGAACTGGGCGGATTCCTGGTCAGTATATTGACTGCGTTCACCATGTTTGGCACGCCGGTGTTCGGATTATTCGCGGACAGGTTCGGCAGGAGGGCGACGTTAATGATGCTAGGGTCCACTCTGCTGATCCCCGTCTATCTGATGATGGCGTATACGAATGTCAGCTTGTACGTCCCGATGGCGATGATGGGAGTGGCCTTCTCGTTGATTCCGGCGCTGATGTGGCCGTCGGTGGCGTACATTGTCGACCAGTCAAAGCTGGGCACCGCCTATGGGCTGATGACCATGATTCAGAACATCGGATTGGCCGCCTTCAATTTGCTGATTGGGTGGGCTAACGACCATGGGCATGCCAGCGCACAGAACCCGGCAGGTTATCGGTTGGGCATGTGGATATTCTCCGTCCTTGGCTTTCTAGGGGTGTTGTTCGCCTTCTTATTACGGCAGCGAGAGCGCGGTCCTCATGGTCATGGCTTAGAGACGATTACAACTGCTTCAGCCCCCGCCTAGGTATCCGGTGTCTTAAGCTTCATGTCCTCAGGGGAGGACGAGAAGGCGGGGCCCTGAAGTTGACGGCGGTTGCTTGTCCCTTTAGGCTGCTTGGGTACCTAAGTAAGGGTGAGAAAACCGAGTCGGCAAGTCTAAGAGCAGCAACGCGTTCGGTTCCGGGTACGGTAACCGTGGAGTGGGCACAGGGACCGCAATTAGTACAACGAAAAGACACTTAAGCCGCATCTGACCAAGTGCGGCCGGAAAAGGCGACTTGACGGACGCAAGAAAACCACAGGGCGACAGGCTTTCTGAATCAGAGGCAATTGAGCGAGCAAAGCAGGGTGACGCAGAAGCCTTTCAACTGCTGTACGACCTGCATAAGCGTCGCGTGTATTCGTTATGCCTGCGGATGACTGCCAACACGGCGGAAGCCGAAGACCTGACCCAGGAAGCGTTCCTGCAGTTGTTTCGCAAGATTGGGACTTTTCGCGGCGAGTCGGCGTTTTCGACGTGGCTTCACCGCATGGCAGTCAACGTCGTCCTGATGCGGTTGCGCAAGAAAAGTCTTCCGGTTGTTCCGCTCGAAGAAACGGTGGAGACCGAGGACGAGGCGCCCAAGAAAGAGCTGGGAGCGCAGGACGCGAAGCTGGCCGGGTCCATCGATCGCCTAGAGCTGCAGCGTGCGATTGAGGCTTTGCCGCCGGGATATCGTTCGATATTCGTATTGCACGACGTGGAAGGGTACGAGCACAACGAAATTGCCGGTATGGTGGGATGTTCAATAGGCAACAGCAAGTCACAGTTGCACAAAGCACGCATGAAATTGCGTGAGCTCCTCAAGACGAGCAGACCTGGCAGGACTGAAAAAGCCAGCAAGCCGTGAGGAGCGCGCGGGGAAATGGGGAGTGAAAGTATGACTTGCGGAGAGTTTCAAAAAATTCTACCGGATATCATGGAAGGGCAGCGCAAGGCTGAGCATGCAGCGCATTTGCAGTCCTGCTCCGCGTGTTCCGGATTGGTTAGTGATCTGAGCCTCATTTCCCAGCAGGCTCGGCTTCTGCAAGCCTCCGAAGAGCCGAGTCCGCGGGTGTGGAATCAGATCGAGATCGCTTTGCGGCAGGAGGGGCTGATTCGTCAGCCCGGACGGGACCGCTCTTTAGTCCCTGCATTCTCTCGGCGCTGGAGTCTGGCCTGGCTACTGCCAGTGGCGGCGATTCTGGTAATCGCTTTCGGAGTAACGGTGTATAAAGGCGGGCGTTCTCAGCAAATTGCAAGCAATAGGGTTGCGGCTCCGGTGGCCATGTCGCTCGCTGCCAACAGCAACGACGATCAGCAACTACTGGAAGTGGTGGGATCGCGGACGCCTTCCATGCGAACCTCGTATGCAGACAATTTGCAGAATGTAAATGCCTACATCCGCGATGCCGAACAAACAGTGCAGAATGACCCGAACGACGAAGAAGCTCAGCGATCTCTGATGGCCGCCTATGAGCAAAAAGCCATGGTTTACGAAATGGCGTTAGATCGTTCCTTACCGTAAGCGAAGTTTAGCTGTAGATGGGCTTGGGGGAGAATCAGGATGAAAAGCAGACAGCGAGCTGCAAGAGTGGCCCTTTTGACGCTGATGGTAAGCGTGGCCGCCTTCGCCGCCAACGAAACCCGCAAAGAATACCGTTTTACGGTTGGCCCCCAAGCCAGCGTCTCCATCAACAACCAGTACGGTCCCATCTCCGTGAAGCCCGGCGCGGGCAATGTAGTGGTGGTGAAGGTACTCCTCCGTTCCGATAAGGTAGAAGTTGACCGAAACCAGAACGGCAATCGCGTGGTTATTCTTTCTCACCTTTTTGCCGGCGCGACTGCAGAAACAGGAAGGGTCGACTACGAAATTCTGGTGCCGTCCGACGCCAATGTCACTCTGCACTCCACAACCGGGCCGATGGACGCAGAAAAGCTGCAAGGCGATGTGAGCGTGGAGGGCGCGACCGCTACGGTGGATGTACGCGACATAAGTAACGCGCATGTACACGTCAAGACGCTGAATGGTCCAGTGACTCTCACCCACATCCAAGACGGGCATGTAGAGATCACGTCGGTCAGCGGAGACGTGATAATGAACGAGGTGAGCGGACCCGTCGTTCAAGTCAACTCGAGCAGCGGGAAGATCCGCTACGAAGGGGACTTTGGCGGCGGCGGCGAGTATTCCTTCACGAGTCATACCGGCGACATCGATGCCACGGCGCCTACCTACGCCTCGATCGATGTAACCGCGCGCTCGGTCAAGGGGCAAGTGGACAATGATTTTCCACTGCTGCCCAAGACCCATATTACCTTTCCCGTCGACAAAGCACGTTCCCTGGTCGGTACTGCCGGGAAGGCTGCATCTTCGGTTAAGTTGCTTTCCTTCAGTGGTAAAATCCACCTAAAGAAACGCTGAAACAATTTGGCCGTGCGGCTTGGAGCCGTTCGGCATTCCGGCATGTATGGGAACCCGAACCGGTTCCCATCGTGAGGTTGAACTGTCTGCAGCGGAACGGGTTCCGGTACGGACGGTGTTCCTGGTGGGCTTCATGGGCGCCGGCAAGAGTAGTGTCGGCCGAGCCTTGAGCCTACGCTTGGGTTGGGGCTTCGAAGATCTCGATGATCGCATCCAAGCCCGTGAAGGACGCAGCGTTGGGCAGATTTTCCGTGAATCGGGAGAAACTGGATTCCGGCGCGCCGAGGCAGATGCCCTGCGCGAACTGGTGGGAGAGCCGGTATCTTCGCCGCGTGTCGTTGGTTTAGGGGGCGGAGCTTTTGTACAGGCTGAAAACGCTGCACTGCTGGCGCGGACGCAAGCGCCGATAGTCTTTTTGGATGCTTCGGTGGACGAATTGTTTCGGCGCTGCCAGCAGGAGAACGTCGAACGTCCGCTGCGGCAAGATCGGGAGCGCTTCCGTCAATTGCATGAAGCGCGTCGGCCCCATTACATGACTGGCACGGTACGAGTGGAAACCACCGGCAAGAGCGTGGACGCGGTCGCAGCCGAGGTAGCGCATCATCTGGGAATTGCTTGGTAGCGCCGGCGTCCCCGCCGGCAACTTTCAGTGCTCGCCCGCGTTGTGGTCTAAGTGCCGGCGGGACGTGGCGCTACGGGAAAACATAGGAACTCAAGGAGTGGAGACTTGAAGTTAAGAGCGATATTCGTAGTGAGTACGCTTTGGTTGCTAACCTCCGGTGTGGCGGTCGGCGCGGGCAAAGAAGCGGCCGGACAGATGGTGGATTCCGGATCTTTTGGTGTCTTCATGAATGGAAAGCGGGTGGCCACAGAGACTTTTTCCATTCGGCAATCCGGCGGCGCCAGCACCACCAGCGCTCAGGTGAAAGAAGAGGGAGGCTCGGGCGCGAGCCAGAGTTCTGAGTTGCAGATTACATCGGCGGGTGCGGTCATCCGCTACGAATGGCGTGAACTCAGTCCCGGCAAGAGCGCGTTAGTGATCGTTCCCAACAATGAATTTCTCATTGAGCGGATCACGCAAAATCCTGGTGACAAACCGGCTGAGCAACCCTTCCTGATGCCGAATACCTCCGTCGTGCTCGACAATAATTTCCTGGTTCATCGCCAGGTACTGGCTTGGAGGTATCTGGCCTCCAGTTGCGCGCACGACGCAGGTCCGATGCGCTGTGGCCCGGCCCAGTTTGGCGCAATCATTCCCCAGGAACGCACTTCGACCAGAGTGAATGTGCAACCAGTCGGCGAAGAGAAAGTCAAGATTCGGGACACAGAGCGCCAACTTCTTCGTATCAACATCAAGAGTGACGATGATGAATGGGCTTTGTGGCTGGATCCTCAGGACCATTACAAATTGCTGCGAGTGGTGAAGGCGGGCGCCAACACCGAAGTCGTGCGCGATTGAAGTGAATAACCATCGTGGCGCACCATGCTGTCACTGATTGACACACGCACCACACGGGTCCTGTTTACAGTGCTGCTGTTTGCGCTGGCCCTGGGATTTCTTTACGCCGCTCGCCGCACTCTGGTCGCATTCCTGTTTGCCATCTTTTTCGCCTACCTGATGGATCCAGCGGTATCACGAGTGGAGAAGTGGACACGCGGAAGGTCGCGCGCCATCGTGGTGATCTACATCCTTCTGGTAGCGATGGTGACGACATTGTTCTTCGTCGTAGGTCCACAGATCGCCCATCAGGCACAGCGTCTGAGCGAGACTGTTCCTACACTGCTGACGGACCTGGGTACGGGGCGGATCGCGGAGCAAATTGGCCGTGAACACGGATGGAGCACCAGGACAATTCAAAATGCCAAGGCTTTCCTGTCCAGTCATGCGGATTATTTTCGGGTCTTGACGCAGCGAATTGCTCTGCGCATTGCCGAAGTGGCGCAGCAAGCCTGGCTGCTGATCGTGGTGCCGATTCTGGCTGGATTCTTCCTCAATGATGGCCGTACTTTCGCCGAGGTCTTACTCTCCTTGGTGACCGCGCGCCCGCAGCGCGAGTTGATGGAAGGTGTTCTGAGTGATCTCAACCAAATGCTGGCGCACTTCATTCGCGCCCAACTGACCTTGGCGGCGTTGTCGCTGGTGGCTTACATCTCGGTTATGGGAGTGATGAGAGTTCCGTATGCTTTGGTGCTTGGAACGGCGGGCGGCATCATGGAGTTTGTTTCGGTAGTTGGGCCGCTGGTGGCCGCTGTTCTCATCGTAGGAGTCGCGCTGCTGGCGAGTTATCCGCACTGGTTGGTGCTGCTTATTTTCCTGGGGGCGTGGAGACTAATTCAGGACTACGTAGTTTCACCGCGCATCATGGGAAAGAGCATGGAACTGCATCCGCTGGCAGCTATTTTTGGAGTGTTAGCAGGCGGTGAAATCGCGGGCGTGCTGGGTATTTATCTTTCCATTCCGGTTATGGCCAGCCTGCGCATTGTGTGGCGACGGTGGCGTCTTTATGCGGAAAAGAGACGCTTTGGGCCGCTGAATGAGTTCGCTTTCGGCGCAGAGACTCCTCGAAAGTAAAGACCTCAGCGCTAAAGCCGTCTGGGTGAGATGCTGTATCGCAGCGCTGAAGCGCTGGGCCGCCCAAATTCTCAACCTCGCAACACTGTCAATCACTCAACATTCAGCCGGCTTACGTAGCGCCGGCGTCCCGCCGACCCTGTGGCAATGGAACGATGTTGTAAAATCCGAGGACGCCTATGCAGACGAAACTTCCGATTGGAATCTTGGGTGCCACCGGCATTGTAGGACAGCGCTTCGTCCAAATGCTGGAGCATCATCCGTGGTTCGAAGTAGCGTGGCTTGCGGCTTCGGATCGCTCCGAAGGCAAGTCATATGCCGAAGCAGCGCGCTGGCGGATGAAGACAGCCATGCCCGAGCGAGTAGCCGGGATGCGTGTGTCACCAGCGACGCCGGAGGGCGCTCCCAAGATCATCTTCGCGGCACTGGATTCCTCGATCGCCGCTGAACTGGAGCCTCGTTTCGCCGAAGCGGGATGCGCGGTGGTTTCCAATTCCAGCGCACTGCGAATGCAATCCGACGTCCCGCTGGTGATCCCAGAAGTAAACTCCGGCCACCTCAAACTGCTGGAATGCCAAAGCTGGCGCCGGAAATCTGGCGGTTTCGTTGTCACCAACCCAAACTGTTCGGCGATTGGCCTGGTCATGGCTCTAGCTCCACTGGAGCAACAATTTGGAATTGAGACTGTTATGGCAGTCACGATGCAGGCGGTCAGCGGCGCCGGATATCCCGGGGTGGCTTCGCTCGACATTCTGGGAAACGTAATCCCTTACATCGCCAAAGAAGAAGAAAAAATGGAGGAGGAAACGCTCAAGCTGTTGGGCCGGCTAAATGGATCGGGCGTGATCCCCGCTGGGTTTGCCATGAGCGCGCAATGCAATCGGGTGGCGGTGGAAGATGGACACACAGAATCGGTTTCTGTGAAGCTGAAAAAGAAAGTGCAGCCTCAAGAAATTATCAGCGCGTGGAATGAATTTCGGAGTGCTCCGCAGGAATTGCAACTGCCCAGCGCTCCGGAACAGCCGGTCCGGTATGTGGAATCTGCTGATCGGCCACAACCACGATTCGACGCCGATTGCGGTGGAGGAATGACGGCGACAGTGGGCCGGCTTCGTCCATGCGCGGTGCTGGACTGGAAATTCACTGTGCTCTCCCACAACACCATTCGCGGCGCCGCGGGCGCTGCCGTGCTCAATGCCGAATTGCTGAAAGTCCAGGGATACTTCAATTGAGAACTCGCATTCCCAGACAAAGCTGGGCCGCATTCATCCGGATGAATCCGTGGCCTGGGGTTCTCGCTCCATGATCGTGATGAAATTCGGCGGCACCTCGGTGGAGGACGCAAAGGCCATCGAGCGTACTGCCGCGATTGTGAAGGGACGGCTGTCGCAAAAACCTGTCGTCGTAGTCAGCGCGATGGCTAAGGTTACCGACCAACTGCTGGCCATGGGCCGCGCTGCTGGTTCTGGCGACCGCAAGACGGCACTCAAGCTTTCGCGCGCCCTGCGTGAGCGACACTACAATGCGGCGGGCGAACTGCTCGGCACTGCTTTGTTCACCCAATTTCACAGCGATTTGGGCATCGATTTCGACGCACTGGATGAACTATTACGCGGAATCGCAGCCGTGGGCGAGTTGACTCCACGAACCACCGATCATGTGGCGGCATTTGGCGAGTTGCTGTCCAGCAAAATTATCAACGCTGCATTTTCGGCGCAAGGGATGGATTCTACCTTGGTTGACTCGCGAGAATGCATTGTCACGGATAACACACACACGCGCGCCACTCCGTTATTTGAAGAAAGCAATAAGCGGCTCGAATCAAAACTGGCGCCACTGCTGGCAGAGAACCGCGTACCCGTGATGGGCGGTTTTATCGCGTCTACGAAAGCTGGAATCACAACCACGATCGGTCGAGGCGGCTCAGACTTTTCTGCAGCCATTGTCGGTGCGGCGCTCGGGGCGGAGCGCATCGAAATATGGACAGACGTGGACGGTATGATGACGACGGATCCGAACGTGTGTCCCGAAGCGCGGCGGATCAAGGTCATCAGCTTTGATGAAGCGGCAGAGTTGGCTTACTTCGGGGCCAAGGTTCTGCATCCCGCGACCGTGTTGCCCGCAGTCCAGAAAAATATTCCCGTGTATGTGCTGAATTCGCGGAATCCGAGTTGCGAAGGCACACGCATCAGCGCGCGCGCCCCCCGTTGCCGAAATGTTTTTAAAGCGATCGCAGCTAAAAAACGAATAACCATCGTAGATGTGGCCGCTCCGCGAATGCTGCTGGCACATGGTTTCCTAAGAGCGATTTTCGAAGCTTTCGATCGGCACCGCGTGGCTGTAGACGTAGTGGCTACATCGGAAGTGAGCGTTTCACTCACCGTGGATTCGAACGAATCCATCCCCGCCCTGGCTGCTGACCTTGCACAATTGGCGGATGTGAAGTATGAAGGAAGAAAGGCTATCGTATGTCTGGTGGGAGAAAACCTGCGTGAGACTCCCGGTATTGCCGCCCGCGTCTTTGGAGAATTGGCCGACGTAAAAATTCGTATGATTTCGCAAGGGGCATCGGAGATCAATCTGACGTTCGTCATCGATGAGGATGCGGTTCCTGAAGTCGTACGGCGATTGCATAAGACATTTTTCTCGGAATTGGATCCGGGAGTATTTGCGTAAGTTTTAAGTTAATTAACCTGCATAATGAGCCGCCTCAAGCGCGCAACGGATCATGAACATTCTTATCCTAGGCCGCGGCAAGACCGGAGCGCTGGTCGCCGAAGTTGCCAGGCAGCGAAAGCACGAGGTCGCGGTCGCTGGGGCGGGGGAGAATGCCCAGAGTACGGCGCTTGCACCCGATAAGCTGGGGCCCGTCGATGTAGTCATTGATTTCACTACTCCAGAAGCAGTGCTGCTAAACATTGAAGCTTGCGTCAAGGCCAAAAAGAGCATGGTCGTGGGCACTACCGGATGGTATAGCGAATTGCCCACGGTGCGGCGGATGGTCAAATCAAACGGCATCGGCTTCCTGTATGCCAGGAATTTTTCCATAGGAGTAAACATCTTTTTCGACACCGTGCGAAGTGCCGCCGCCGCGCTGCGTCATGAATACTTTGGACAGATCTTCGAGCGCCATCATGCGCAGAAAAAAGATGCTCCCTCCGGTACCGCGTTAGCATTGCAAGAAATCATCAAAGACGCGGGCGGAATGGAATTGGAAATCATCTCCTTCCGTGAAGGCGACGTTGTGGGAATGCACGAAGTGGTCCTGGATTCCACGAACGACACTATTTATCTCTGTCATGACGCCAAGTCGCGCCGCAGTTTTGCTGAAGGTGCGGTGCGAGCTGCGGAGTGGCTGGCTGGTAAGAAGGGGTTTTTTGATTTTAGGGAAGTTTGGCGAGAAATGTAATCAGTCCCGACAAAGAGCTGAAAGATGATAAGGCATTGACGTTGCCGGCGGGACGCCGGCGCTACTTTCTGTACAGGGTCATTCGCGCTATCTTTATTTTATGCAACTCCGGGGTTGTGGCACCGCTTTAGTAACTCCGTTTCGGCAAGACGGATCAATGGATGAGACAGCTTTGCGTACGCTGATTGCGTGGCAGGTGGAATCCGGTATCGATTTCCTGGTTCCCTGCGGCACCACGGGCGAGACTCCGACGCTTTCGCACGACGAGTGGCTGCATGTGATCGACAGTACCATCGAAGTAGTAGCCGGCCGCGTACCCATCGTAGCCGGCGCGACTTCTAATTCAACTCAAGACGCCGTGGAAAAAGCCAAAGAGGTCGCCGGGCGACCGGGCGTAAACGCAATCCTGACGGCATCGCCGTACTACAACAAGCCGACTCAGGAAGGGCAATATCGGCACTTTCGCACCATCGCTGAAGCCGTGGACAAGCCAATCATCCTGTACAACGTTCCCGGACGCACCGGCGCGAACATCGAACCGGCAACGCTGGCGCGACTGGCCGAGGTGCAAAACATTGCCGGCGTGAAAGAAGCCAGCGGCAACATTAGTCAGATCGCGGAAGTATGCAACGCGGTGCCGGAAAACTTCTTAGTGTTCTCCGGCGATGACGCTGTCACCTTGCCGGTAATCGCGCTGGGCGGCGTGGGGATTATCTCAGTGGCCTCGAATGAAATTCCTCGTGAAATGTCCGAGATGACGCGGGCTGCATTGAACAACGATTGGGATACGGCCCGGCGCATCCAGCGCAAGTATTTGCTCTTGATGCAAGCGAACTTCATGGAATCCAATCCCCTGCCGGTAAAAGCAGTGCTGGCGATGATGGGGAAAATTGAAGAAGTTTACCGTCTGCCGCTGCTGCCGATGCGGCGCGACACCCGTTCCCGGCTGCAAAAGATCGCAACCGAAGCTGGACTCATCACCAGGCCGGCAGCGCCGCCGGCGGAAGCGGTCGAATTCTATATTTACGAGAACTGGCTTGCCGGACCACACAAGATCGTCCTCCACCGCTCCACCTGCGGCCAGTGCAACCATGGCAAGGGGCGCCCAGCAGGTCACGACCCCAATCATTCGCGCTGGCATGGGCCCTACGCCACGCTTGCCGAAACGCGGGAAGCATCGCACAACATGGCGGGCGTACTGATCCGCAGTGAATGCAAGTGTGTGTGAACGCATTTACGATTGACGACTACGGTTGACGATTGAAACCACCTGCACTGCGGACTCGCATAGGTTTTTCAATCGTAAATCGTAAGTCGTAAGTCGTAAATCGTACTTGCATTTATACTTCCCTTCTCATGGAATCCTTGCAATCTGCTATCGAGCGCCTTGCCTCTCAGGACGAAAAGCAACTCGATCGTGATGCGCGGCAGACGTTTATGGATTTTCGTGATGCACTCACCAATGGCAAGATTCGCGCTGCACAAAAGATCGATGGAAAGTGGGTGGTCAATACATGGGTAAAGTTGGGAATCCTGCTGGGGTTTCGGTTGGGGGAACTGAGTGAATCGCGTCTAGATGCCAACCTTTCCTTTGTCGATAAAGACACCTATCCAGCTCGACGGTTCACGGTTCGAGATCGCGTGCGCATTGTTCCCGGCGGATCGTCGGTACGCCTGGGGGCCTATGTCGCACCCACGGTGATCTGTATGCCGCCCATGTTCATCAATGTGGGCGCTTATGTGGACGAAGGCACCATGGTGGATTCCCATGCTCTGGTCGGTTCGTGCGCGCAGATCGGCAAACGAGTGCACTTGAGCGCTGCAGCACAGATCGGCGGCGTGCTGGAACCCGTCAACGCCACACCGGTAGTGATCGAAGACGATGTGATGGTGGGTGGAAACTGCGGCGTCTATGAGGGCACTGTGGTGCGGGCGCGGGCGGTGCTGGGCGCGGGAACCATCCTGACCGGTTCGACGCCACTGTATGACATCGTGCGCGGGCAAGTGTATCGCGCCACTGCGGAGAAGCCGCTTGAAGTGCCGGAGAATGCCGTCGTCGTCCCCGGATCGCGGGCGGTAACCAAGGGACAAGCCGCCGAGTGGAAATTGTCTTTATATACGCCGGTCATTGTGAAATATCGCGACCAGAAAACGGATCAAGGCGTCGAGTTAGAAGAATGGCTCCGATAGATTTCGTCGCGCGGTTGAGTCGAGAATAACAATCTGGTCTCGCATGTTGGCAGCCCAGGTCAATATTGATCATCATGAAACTTCACCTCTCAGCAGTTGTTTTCCTCTTGGTCTGCTCGGTCTTTGGGATCGTTTCAAATAACCAAAGTCAGGAGGGAAAAGACTTGATTGAGAAGGCCGCGGAAAAGATGAGCATCTTTGCGCTGCCATATTTTGAAATGAAGGGCAACGTTCGAATCGACAACCAGGGAAAACCTCTAGACGGTACTTACTTACTTCTGTGGAATGGTCCCGACCAGTGGCGGGAAGAGATTAATTTTCCCGGCTACACCGAAATTCAATTGGGGAGCAAAGGTATTGTTTTTCTCAAGCGGAACGTCGATTTCATGCCACTGCGGATTAACCAGTTACGCACGGCCTTGGGTTATGGTACCGCCGGAAACTCTGTTTCTATGATGTCACTAACACCGCGATCCGACGAGACAATCAAGAGAGTTAAGGACCGCAAAGCGAACGGTACCAAAGTAAAATGCGCTGAAATTGCCGACCAAGACAAGCACACTAGAGAGGTCTGCGTAGACGCGTCTACAGGTACACTGGTTCGCGAGGGGGCATTTCTTGACAAAGACATGATGCCGGTTGGGCGAAAGTTGTTTCCGCGTTTTCTGAGCTATGTTCAAGGTGGGAAGCCGCTGGCCGAGGTTCAAGTTGCAGAGCTTAAAACAACAGAGCAATTTCCGTCCGCTGCTTTTGTGCCTCCCGCAGGATCGCTTTCGCGGCCCGGTTGCATGAATCCCACTCCATTTCGTCTGGTCCACAAAATGTCGCCGCAATACCCAGAGGAAGAAAGACGATCCCATGTGGAAGGGACAGTTGCCGTATATACGTGGATCGGGGTGGACGGTAAACCGCGGGACTTTCGAATCGTCTCTGGTGTGACCCCAGGACTCAACGCAGCCAGCATTGATGGAGTTCAGCAGTGGCGTTACGACCCAGCCACTTGCAACGGCACTCCGGTAGAAGTCGAAACCGTTCTAACCGTCAACTATAGCTTGCGGTAATCCGTTTCGTCAGAGAATGTCCACCTGTAGTCTTCTCTCACCATCTACTCCACGGACCTGTATCTTTCCAAGATTCTGCAAGATCGCATCCGCTTCTCGTAATTCTGACTGCGGATAGGTGCTGGTCAGGGCGATAGCTTTCATTCCGCCGGCGCGCGCGGATCGAATGCCGGCTGGAGCGTCTTCGATGACCAGGCACTCTGCAGGTTTAACCTCCAAGAGTTCGGCTCCTTTGAGGTAGGGCTCAGGATCGGGTTTGCCCTTCTGCACATCGTCTGCCGCAACCAGTACGCGGGGGATGGGCAGCTGTGCGAACCGCAATCGGGAGGTTGCTAAGTAGCGAGTGCCGGAAGTGACCACGCACCAGCGACCGTCCGGAATCGATTTCAATAGCTCCGCTGCGCCAGGCATCACAGCGACGCCGTCGATGTCATCTGCCTCCCGTTTCTCGATTCTGCTTTCCTCGGCTTTGGCATCGAGATGCGGTGCGAGAATCTGGACTACTTCGATAGTCCGGCGGCCATGCGCAATCGCCAGAACTTTTTCCGGATCGATGTTGTTCTCTTCCGCCCACAGGCGCCATTGCCGAGCTACTGACCTGGTGGAGTCGACGAGCACACCGTCGAGGTCGAAAAGAATGGCGGAACATTGAAAATTCACGATGACAATCTATCAGGAGAAGCAATCTGGATGACAAGCACAAGACGAAATCACGGTGAAACGATGGAGAGCGGCGTTCTTTCCGAAGCGAGCTTTTGACGAACCAGCAGATGTCTTTCACGGAAGTGAGTTCGCGCGCGTTCGCCCCAGGCGCGCACGAAGAAGTAATTCAATCCTGCACCGATCAAGGAGCTGGCGATCGGAATCAGACGTCCTGACCACTTCTCGACAACTTCTCCGCTCGCTTGCACGGCGATGCGTTGGATCACTCGGGGCACGAAGCGCTTGACCACCCCTTTTTCCAGCAACTCACGACTGATATCCACACCGGCGGCGCTGGCGGCGGCAATCCATAGTTCCGCCGTCTCCTCGTCGGTGTTGTATTCGAAACCATAAAGCAGACTGAGTTTCTGAACAGTGCGCAGCGTGATGCCGGCGAGAATACTGAGATCAGGAAGGATGGTGATGAGTCCACCTAACCCCAGACCTGCGCCCTCCGCAGCAGCGATCTTCATGCCGCCGCGAATGACCCGGCGGGCAATCTCGTCCAGGTGGCTGACTTCTACCGAATAAACACCTTGAAAGCTGCTGACTGGCAATCCGTAAGCAACCCGCAATTGCAGAAGGAATTTGGAGGCATCGACTTTTACGGTTTCATAGGCATGCTGAAAGCCACGTTGGAGGCCGTCCTCGATGCGGCGTCTTAGCCAGGATTTTCGAATATGCTCAATCATCTGATTAGAACTTAACCCAAGAGGAACAGAAAAGACAGTTCTCAGTTCAAGCGTTCGCAGTTCTTAGTTCTCGATGTCACGCGCGGTGCCATTCAGCCTTCTGTGCTAGCATCATCTATTCCCGATGCCAACTGGAAAACTGCATGTCGTGCCCCTAGGCGGGCTAGGCGAGTTCGGAATGAACTGCATGGCCGTGCGTTGGGGCGACGACATTATCGTCATCGACGCTGGTTTGATGTTCCCCGAAGCCGAACTGTTGGGTGTGGATATCGTAGTTCCCGATATTTCTTACCTGATTGAAAACCGGCAGCGGGTGCGCGCCATCGTTCTCACTCACGGGCACGAAGATCACATCGGAGCATTGCCATGGATACTTTCCGAGCTCAACGTGCCAGTGTGGGGCACCGAGTTTACTCTGGCTTATGTCGAAGACAAATTAGAAGAGCATGGCTTGCTCGATGCCGCTGATCTGCGCGAAATCCGTCCGGGAGAACGTTTCAAGATCGGGCCTTTTACGGTTCATCCCATCCAGGTGACGCACAGTTTGGTGGATTGTGTTTCTTTGGCCGTGCACACGCCGCTGGGAGTGGTTCTTCATACTGGCGATTTCAAGGTCGATCCGACACCCACTGACAACAAGTTGTTTGACCTGCACGCTTTCGCCGAATATGGGAAAGAAGGAGTGCTGGCGTTGTTTCAGGACTCCACCAACGTCGAACGCAAGGGCTATACTCCAAGTGAGCGAGCGGTGCGACGAAAATTTGATGAAGTATTCGCGCGCACGCGACGCCGTCTTTTCATTTCGTGTTTTTCGTCTTCCATCCATCGCATCAAACTGGCAATTGAGCTGGCGGCGGACCATGGCCGCAAAGTCGCGTTCATCGGACGGTCGATGAACAGCTCGGCAGAGATCGCAGAAGACCTCGGCTACATCGAGATTCCCGAGGGCTTGCTGATTCATCCTGGAGAGATGAAAAATTATCCTCCAGAAAAAATGTGCGTGATGATCAGCGGGACGCAAGGCGAGCCCATGTCAGCTCTGTCGCGGTCGGCGGTGGACAATCATAAGCACGCCAAGATCGAAAAAGGCGACACGGTCATGCTGTCCTCGAGAATCATCCCGGGGAATGAGAAGGCGATTTACCGGATGATCGATCACCTTTTCCGGCGCGAGGCGCACGTTATCTACGAAGATGGATCGTCGCCGCCGGTGCACGTCAGCGGGCATGCTAGCCAGGAAGAATTGAAGCTCATTATCAATTTGGTGAAGCCGAAGTACTTCATTCCCATCCACGGCGAATACCGTCAACTAAAGCTGCATGCGGAACTGGCCGGCGCGATGCACGGCTCGGTGGGGAAAGTAATCCTGCTGGAGAGTGGGGACGTACTTGAGTTGGACGAACTGGGTGCGCGCAAGGCTGGCCGCGTGAATGTGGGCCGAGTATGCATTGATTCAGGATCGCGCACGGACGTGGTGGAAGATTTGATTATCAAGGACCGCCGTCATCTGAGCGAAGATGGAATTGTGCTGCCGATCATCGCCATCAACAAGCTCACGGGCCGGGTGGAAACTTCGCCGGAAATGGTTTCCCGCGGCTTTGCTCCTGGTGAGGACGGTTTCATGGATGGCGCGCGGCAGATCGTGATGCAAACTCTCGAGCAATCAAGCGACGAGGAAAAAGCGGACTACGGAGTAATCAAAGAAAAAATCCGGGCGGATTTGAAGAGGTACATATCAAAGCAGACCCAGAAGCGGCCGCTGATCATGCCGGTGATATTGGAAATCTAAACGCGCGGTTTTTACGATTCCAGGCGGAGGCAATCCCATCGTAACTTTGAAAGATATTCGCGAAGCGCAATCTCGCCTCCAGGGAGTTGCTACGCGAACCAGCCTTGTGCAGTTTCAACTACCACAGCAGGGAGCCGACCGGCAACTTTATCTCAAGCCTGAAAACCTCCAGCCTATCGGTGCCTTTAAATTGCGTGGCGCCTACAACAAGATCGCTTCGCTGAGCGATGAGGAGCGGCACCGTGGAGTGATCTCGTATTCCAGCGGGAATCATGCGCAGGGGGTTGCCTATGCTGCGCGTGCTCTGGGAGTGAAAGCAGTGATTGTTATGCCCGACAACGCTCCGAAAATAAAACGCGAAGCGACTGCGTCATTGGGAGCGGAAATCGTTTTGGTTGGGCCGGCAAGTTCCGAGCGGCAAGCGAAAGCGGAAGAACTGGCGGCGCAGCACGGGTACGTGATCGTGCCTCCGTATAACGACGAGAAGATCATCGCGGGCCAAGGCACGATGGGTCTAGAAATTCTCGAGGACCTGCCCGAGGTCGAAACCGTACTTATCCCTGTCGGAGGCGGAGGCATGATCAGCGGCGTGGCTACCGCCATAAAGTTGAGCAAGCCTGCGGTAAAGATAATCGGGGCGGAACCGGCGCTGGCAGCCGACGCACAGGCCAGCCTGCGAGCTGGAAAGATCATTCATCTCACCGCCGACGAAGTCACTCGAACCGTGGCGGATGGACTACGCACTCAGAGTATCGGTCCCATTAACTTTGAGCACATGCTTCGCTATGTGGACGACATTGTGAGTGTTGCAGAAGACGAAATTCGAGAAGCCATGCGGCGGCTGGCGGTGAATCCTAAAACATTGGCGGAACCCAGCGGAGCGGTGTCAGTAGCCGCTTTTCTGTTTCATCGAACTGAATTGCCGCGAACCAAGGTGAACGTGGCAATTATCAGCGGAGGAAACATCGAGCCGCAAATGCTGGCCGACATTACTCAATCTGCTTCTACAGTGTAGAATTTTCTGGTTCCGCCCGCATTCCTAAACCGCATACCTCAACGACGATGACACATTTCACCACGCGTATTCTCTGCCTGGCAGGATTGCCGCTGCTAGTCTTCGGGTTGTCAGTAGCGAAAGCTGCCGAATACCAACGCGGGGCCATGATGCGAGGGGCTCAGCTCTATATTTCGCCGGACCCGACCTCCGCCAAGCTCAGCGATGTCGAACGCGGACGGGAAGTCGTTATTCTTGAGACCAGCCGCGAATGGCTGCACGTAACCGCCAATGTGACGGAAGAGCGGACAGTCACAGGATGGATGCTCGACAAAGGAGTAGTGCGAACCTCCACACCCGATGGTGACAAGATTCTCTACGGGGAAGGGGTGGACTCGGAGGATCAAGCCAGCCGGAGAAGGGGACGCCAGGGAGTGGCGCAGGATGCCATGCGTCTTTACTATCGCGTGAGCGAATACTTTCCTAAATCACCGCTGGCTGGGGAAGCACTGTATCGCTCCGCCGATATCCGATGGCAAATCGAGAAGTCCGACGTTTCCGCGCGTCCTTCAGCAAAAGAGCGAGAGCCTTTCTTGCGCGAAGGCATGGACGAAAAGTTCATGAAAGAAGTCATCAAGAAATTTCCGGGCACGAAGTGGGCCGATCTTGCGGCATTCCATTTGATCGACAACAAGCTTTGCGGTGATTGGCAAGGCAGTTCCAAGTGCCCCACCAAGGAAGCCGAGATCTATGAGAAGTATGGTAGCGAGCATCCCCAGTCACCAGCCGCAGCAGAGGCGCTATACGACGCGGCGTGGCGCTGGTCGGCACTAATCGAAATTTACAAAACTGAAAATGAGTCCAAGAAATCCGAGGAATCCAAGAGTAAAGCGATTGCGACGGCACAAAAAGTGGTCGCGCAATCTCCGCAGACCGACTGGGGAGCGCGAGCGCAACGGCTCCTCTACCTGATCCAACAGAAAATTCCGACCTACGGGAACACCACGGAATAACAGCACTCTTCCCCTCCCTGTTCGGCCTGAACCAACAGTGCCAGCCGCCGGCTTGAAAGTTTCTGCGATACTTTCTCAACCACATTGTTTGGAGGAAGCTTGAACGACTACCTGCTTTCGGTAGTGTTGGGAATTATTGAAGGGCTTACGGAATTTCTGCCAGTCAGTTCTACCGCGCATTTGAGGATCGCCGAAGCGCTCTTCCACATAAGCCTGTCTGACGGTTACTGGAAGATGTACACCATCGTGATCCAGCTTGGCGCGATCTTATGTTTGCCGGTTTACTTTCGTCAGCGCATTGCCAAATTTCTCTCGACTTTTCCCCGAGGCGAGCGTGGCGACCGCAACATTTTGACCCACCCTTTAAGTCTGACACTGATCGCGTTTGTAACCACCGCAATCCCTGCCTTCCTGCTGACAAAAGTTATCGGAAAGCACCTGGAAAACCTTCACATCATGGGTGCTGCGTTGCTGATAGGCGGCATCGTGATGTGGATTGTGGACACAATCAATGCGCCCTCGGAGGCGGCTGGCCCCGCTGCGCCAAAAAGTCGCATTCACACCTGGAATATGGAGGAGATGAGTCTGGGCCAGGCCCTCTGGATCGGCGCCTGTCAAATTTTATCCGCGGTGTTTCCCGGGACCTCACGTTCGATGGCCACGATTGCGGCTGGGCAATTGGCGGGCATGTCTCGGGCTTCAGCGCTGGAGTTCTCGTTTTTCCTGTCCATTCCCACCATGGTGGCCGCCACTGGATACGATTTATTGAAATCGCTACGCCATTCCGCGGCCAATCCGATTGGAACCGGCAACATTGATGCGCATGGGTGGGCTCTGCTGGCGATTGGATTCGTGGTTTCATTTCTGCTGGCCTACATGTCGGTAGCATGGTTTATGGCCTGGGTGCGCAAGCATGGGTTCGCGCCATTTGCGGTTTATCGGATTATTGTGGGGGCTTTGGTGTTGTTCTTTGCGTCGAGGCTCGGTTGACAGACTTCCCATAGCCAACGGTCATATGCTGACGGCATCCAACTCATCATTGTGGACACGCCCCATTTTTTGACATAATCGTCTGGCTCTGGCGTGGTTCGGCAGCGCAGGTTGGGGTGTCTTTCTGCGCGGCGCAATACGCCAAATGAAGTATTTATCCAAGATTTTTGCGCCCACCAACAACCGCCGGCTCAATGAGCTGATCGGGTTCTTGTTGTGTGTCTCCGCCCTCCTTCTCTTCCTAGCACTGGCTTCGTATTCTCCGCTTGATCCGTCGCTGAACAGTGCTTCAATTTTGACCGATTCGCGAGCAGCGCGGAATTGGATCGGGGTAGTGGGAGCCTTAGTTTCCGATTTGATGCTTCAATTTTTCGGAATCGGAGCATTTCTCATTCCCGTTTTTGCCACCGGGCTGGGTATACGCTGGTTCCGCTCTCGAAAAATTGTTTCGCCAATAGCCAAGTCTTTGGGCGCAATCTGGCTGGCGGTTTTCCTGCCGGCGCTGCTTGCGCTTTTGCCGGGACAGATACGCTGGTTGCAGGTCATTGCCATTGAAGGCTTGCTGGGCCGGATTGTCGGAGACGTTCTCATCCATTACTTCAATCTGGCTGGCGCGTATATCGTTTGTGCCACCGTCCTGGCAGTAGCGCTCTATCTTTCGACCGCGTTTTCTTTCGCCGCATTACAGCTTTGGGCGCCAACCCGTTTTGCTTTTGCGGTTGCACTTTGGCAAAGATGGAAAGACTGGAAGGAAGCGCGCGCCAAGCAAAAAATGCAATTGGATCTGGAGAAGCGTCGGGCTGGCCGGCCAGTGGTGAATACGCGACTGGTTTCCGACCGAGATAGGGACGAACCCGCTCACGTCCCTGTGACGCGCCACGTTGAGCCGGTCAGGACGGGGATCGACCGTATGACTGCGCCTGACCATGGAGAAGTGCAGGAGCAACCGGAGCCTGAAGCACCTTCACCAGAAGTCACAGAACGAGCTGACAACGGTCACAAGCCAAAAACCACGCTTCCGCGCATCGCTGCCGGCGGGTTCAAACTGCCGCCCAGCAGCTTGCTGCACCGTCCAGACGAGCAACGGGCGATTGATGCTGACGAGCTAAAGCTGCTGGCGCAGGTGCTTACCGAAAAGTACGCAGAATTCGACGTCCACGGCCAGATCACACAAATCAATCCCGGCCCGGTGGTCACAACTTTCGAGTTCAAACCCGAGGCGGGAATCAAATACAGCCGCATCACCAATCTGACGGACGACCTTTGCCTGGCGTTGAAAGCCGAGAGCATCCTGATCGAACGCATGGCGGGCAAGTCCACGGTTGGCATACAGGTGCCAAACCGCGAACGTGAAATTATCTGGCTGCGGGAGAATATTGAGTCCACCGAATTCCTAGGCTCACGTTCCAAGCTGACCTTGGCATTGGGCAAGGACATCAATGGCCGCATCGTTACAGCTGACCTCAATGGGATGCCGCACCTGCTGATCGCGGGCTCGACCGGAACGGGCAAGAGCGTTGCCATCAACGCGATGATCATGTCCGTCCTGTACAAAGCGACGCCCGACCAGGTGCGCTTAGTGTTGGTCGATCCCAAGCGCCTGGAATTGGGAGTTTATGAAGGTGTGCCTCACCTGTACACGCCCATCATCACCGAGCCCAAACTGGCGGCGGTTGCGTTGCGCAATGCGGTGCGGGAAATGGAACGTCGGCTCAAACTGTTAGCTGAAAAGGGCGTGCGCAACATCGATCAATACAACAAATTGTTCGACGACGAAGGTACTCGCAGCCTGTTTGGTGAGGATTCGGAAGACCGTCCGCTCCCCTTCATCGTCATCATCATCGACGAGTTGGCGGATTTGATGATGCTGGATTCCGGCAACGTGGAAGAATCTGTAACCCGGCTGGCACAGATGGCGCGCGCCGTCGGGATTCACCTGGTGCTGGCAACGCAGCGGCCTTCGGTGGACGTAATTACCGGACTCATCAAAGCCAATTTCCCGGCACGCATGTCATTCCGGGTTGCTACCAAGGTGGACTCGCGCACCATTCTCGACGCCAACGGGGCGGAAGCCTTGCTGGGGCGCGGCGACATGCTCTATCTGCCTTCGGGCTCAGCCCGTGTGCATCGCCTGCACGCGCCCTTTGTGACAGAAAAGGAGATCGCGGCGGTCGTCGAGTTCTGGCGTTCTCAGGGCACGGCGGAATACGAAGAGAAGTTCCTGCAAGCGCCTAAGGAAGAGCGTGAAGCTGGCGAAGCAGGAGCCGGGAGTGAGGAAGACGGGGAAGATCACGATCCGCTTTACCAGGATGCAGTGCGGTTGGTGGTGGAGTTTGGCAAGGCTTCCACTTCCCTGCTGCAACGCCGTTTGCGCATTGGCTACGGACGGGCTGCGCATCTGATCGATCTGATGGAGCGTGACGGTATCGTGGGAGCTGCGGACGGTCCCAAGCCACGAGAAGTGCTCAAGCGGCCCACTTGGCTCTCCGAGGTAGAGGAATCACTCCGTTAGGCTCGCGGAACTGCAGATAAGCGGAAAAGAATAGGGCGACCGAAAGGTCGCCCTTAGAGCTTCCGTA
>Ga0209689_1000679_pt1 | contig 24247 bp, 17 predicted proteins | sample GraSoiAngelo_149_FD_187119 | JGI IMG/M metagenome (GOLD analysis project Ga0209689, IMG submission 187119) | Grasslands soil microbial communities from the Angelo Coastal Reserve, California, USA - 14_1009_09_30cm (SPAdes) (version 2) | ecosystem: Environmental > Terrestrial > Soil > Grasslands ... | reverse complement strand
AACGGGGCGCGCTCGGGCCAGCCGCCCGCCCCGTCTCCCAGCCGGGTCTCGATGGTGCGGAGGCCGAGCCGGCGGAACCGCTCCTCGGCCTCGACCAGCAGGTCGGGAAGCCGCTCGACCGTGTACACCCGCACGCCGAGGTGGGACAGGATGGCCGTCTGGTAGCCCGAGCCCGTGCCGATCTCGAGTACGCGATCGCCGCGGCGCGGGGCGAGCGCTTCGGTCATCAGCGCCACGATGAGAGGCTGGGAGATCGTCTGCCCGCTGCCGATCGGCAGCGGGGCGTCCTCGTAGGCGTCGCGCGCGAGGTGCGGGGGCAAGAACCATTCGCGCGGCACCCACGCCATCGCGGCGAGGACTCGGCCGTCGCGGATTCCCCGATTCGCGAGCTGGCTCAGCACCATGCGGCGCCGCACGCGCCGCGTCTCAGGTGCCGGCCCGCCCATTTCCCACCCTCCGCGGTTGCCGTCGCATAGGGTGAACTATAGCTTGACACCCTCCACTGTGCGGCCGGGACCGTTGCCGGAACAGAACCAACAGCGCATCCTCCTCGTCGGCGACGCCGGGGCCCGCCCGGACGGCCTCGAGCGGTTCCTCGTCCGGGGTGGCTTCCAGGTCACCGAAGCGGAGTTCCCACCTTCCGGGCCGGACCGGCCGGGGCTCCAGCCTCCCGACCTCGTGGTGTTCTCGATCGGCGCCAAGGACGTCCGGCTGGCGGACCAGGTGCGCGACCTCGCGACCGCGACCCGGTTTTCGGGGGCGCCGGTGATCGTGCTCGTGGCCGACGGCGGTGCCGATGCGGTGGCCGACGCGCTCCAGGCCGGAGCCCAGGACGCCATGACGACCCCCGTGCACTTCGGTGAGCTGCGGGCGCGGATCGACGCGGACCTGCGGCTCCGCCGCGAGCTGCACGAAGCGCGCGACGCGCTGCGCACCCGGGACCTGCTGTTCGACATCTTCCAGGAAGTGTCGGCCGCGCTGCGCGCCGACGAGATCTTCCAGACGCTGGTCCGCCGGGTGGGGCAGGCGTTCGGCCTGACACACTGCTCGTTCGTGCTGACGGCGCCCGGCGAGGACAAGGGGCGCGTGGTGGCCGTGTACGAGAACCCGGCCATCCGCGACCTCCGGGTCGAGCTGGAGCGCTATCCCGAGATTCAGGAGGCGATCCGCACCGAGCGGCCGGTGATCATCCACGACGTGCACGATCATCCCCTCTTCGAGACGATCCGCAAGCGTTGGCAGCAGCAGGACATCGAGGTGAACGTCCAGGCAGCGGTGGCACTGCCCGTGTTCGTGCAGGGCCGCGCCGCGGGCGTGTTCTTCCTGCGGACGGTGCAGGGCGATCCCCGGCTCCGCACCCAGGACGTGGCGTTCGCCAACACGATCGCCCAGGCCGCCGCGCGCGTGCTGGAAAACGAGGAGCGGCGCGCGGCGATCTATCGTCGGCAGATCAGCGCCGGCGTCACCGACGTACTCACCGGATGCGCGAGTCTCGACGGGCTCGATCGTCGGCTGCGCGACGAGTTCGAGCGGGCGCGCCGCTACTCGCTGCGCTTCGCCCTCGTGGTGATCGACGTCGACCGGCTGCGCGACATCAACGAGCGGCTCGGCCAGCAGGCCGGCGACCGGGTGCTGGGCGAGCTCGGCGCCATGATGCAGCGCGAGATCCGCGCGCCCGACTTCGTGGCACGCTACGGCGGCGACGAGTTCGCGCTGATCTTGCCGGAGACAAACGCGCAGGGCGGGCGCCAGTTCGTCGAGCGGCTGCGCCAGCTGCTGCTGCGGCACAGCTTCCCCGACCTGGGCCCCGGCAAGGTCCCGGGCCTGTCCGCTGGCGTCGTCGCCTTCCCGCATTCCGAGGTGCTGCGCCCCGAGGACCTGTTCACCCAGGTGGAGGCGGCGCTGGATCGGGGGAAAAAAACCGCACCGGACCGCATTGGGGTGGCGGGAGAACCTTGATCTAGGAGGCGTCGCGGAGAGACGTCACGAAAAGGCGTCACGGAGAACCGTAGCGCACTGACGCCTCTCCGTGACGCTCCTCCGCGACGTCCTTCCGCGACGCCTTTCGTTCTAGCGTCGAGATTTCAACCAATTAACGGGATCCAGAGCGATCCCCCCACGGCCACGGATTTCAAAGTGCAGATGCGGCCCCTGGTCGCTCGACCCGCCGCCCACGTGGCCGACGAGCTGCCCCTTGAGGACGCGCTCCCCCGGAGCCACGGCCGCGTCGCTCAGGTATCCGTAGAAGGTGTAGTAGCCGCCCCCGTGATCGATCAACACCGAGGTGAGGTACGTCCCGAGCGGGCCGGCCAGGCTCACCGTGCCGGCGGCCACGGCCCGCACCGGCGTCCCCGTGGGCGCCGCGATGCCGATGCCGTGCCACGGAAGGCGCGTCTTGTTCGGGCCCGTGGCGGTGCCGAAGCGGTAGAGGATCCGTCCGTCCACCGGCCAGTCGAGCTGACCCAGGTCCGCGGTGGTGATCGCGGCCGCGGCCGCCGCTCCACGCGCCTCCGCTTCGAGCCGGGCCCGCTCGAGCGCCGCGATCCGGTCGTTCAGGCTCTTCTCGTCGCGCTCGAGCTCGGACAGCCGCTCGAGCGCCTGGCGCGCGCTGCGCCGGGTGGCGGAGAGCGACGCCTGCCGCTCCCGCTCGAGCGCGAGATAGCGGTCCAGCTCCTGGGTGCGCTCGCTCTTGCGCCGCGCCAGCGCGTCGCGCGCGTCCACCAGGGTCTCGCGCTCTCGCCCGATGCGTCGCTGCAGCTTGGACATGTCGTTGGCGAGCAGCCGGTCCTGCCGGCTGACGAGGTACAGGTACTTGTAGCGTGACAACAGGTCGCCGAAGCTCTCGGCGGCGAGCAGCACCTGATAGGCGTACAGGGCGCCGCGCTTGTAGATGTCCACCAGTCGCCGCTCGAGCACCGCGCGTTTCTCGGCCAGGGCGTTTTGGGCGAGCAGCAGGTCGACCGTGCTCCGGTCGATCTGGTCCGAGAGCCCGGCGATCTGACGGTCCAGCTCGTTTACGATCCGGTTGGTCGTCTCCTTCTGGCGCTCGATGTTCGCGAGCTCGTCGGAGAGCGAATGGGCCTGGGTGCGCAGTCGCTCGAGCTCCTGCTCGACCTCGGACCGCTCGCGGCGGATGCCTTCGAGCCGTTGCTGGTTATCCCGCAGTTGCTGATCGAAGGGTTGGGGACGTTGAGCGGCAAGAGACGTCACGCAAACGGCGTAGCAGAGAAACGTCACGGAGAGACGTCGCGGGGGGTTACGCCTGTCCGCGACGTCTCTCCGGGACGTTCCTCCGTGACGCTTCATAGACGTCCCGTGACGCCTCACACTCGTCTCAGGTGTCGCCCCACGGACGCAGCACTTCCAAACAGGCCGATCAGGGCTCCAAAGCCCACGACCGCCAACGCTTGCGCGCGCGAGAAAAACGCGGCCTGGATGAGCCACCGATTGATGAGCACGTACGCCCCGTACGAGAGCCCCATCGCCACCAGCCCGCCCAGCATCCCCTTGATCGCGCCCTGCAGCAGGAAGGGCCGCCGGATGAAGCCGTCGGTCGCGCCCACCAGGCGCATGATCGCGATCTCGCGACTGCGCTGCAGCACCGCCATCCGGATGGTGGTGCCGATGATGATGATCGCCACCACGGCGAACGCGGCGCCCACCACGAGGCCGACCGCCGCGGCGACCTGGCGCAGCCGGTCCAGCTTCTCCACCCAGTCCCGGCCGAAGCGAACGTCGTCCACGAACCCGAACCCGCGCAGTCGGTCCGCGACCTCGTTGACGTGCTGGACGTCGCGAAACCGCGGCTTCAGCTTCAGCTCGATGGAGGCCGGCAGGGGATTGCGCTCCAGCTCCTGCAGCACGTCGCGGAACTCGACCAGCTCCCCGCGGGCGCGCGCCAGCGCCGAGTCCTCGCTCACGTAGACGGCCGACTGCACCTCGGGGAACGCTTCGATGTCCTTCTCCGCGAGCGTGATGGTCTCGATCGGCGTGCCCGGGAGGAGGTAGGCCACGATCTCCACGCGCTCTGCCACGCCGCGCAGGGCGTCCTGCAGGTTCACCGCCACCAGCCCGAACAGCCCGACCACGAACAGCGAGAAGGCGATGGTCGTCACCGAGAGCGCGGACAGGAGCGGCGCCCGGCGGAACGTGAGTAGCGCCTCGCGGATCGTGAGGTTCACGGCGACGCCGCCTGGTCGCGTGGCTCGTCCACGACGGAGTCGTACACGAGCGCTCCTTCCTGCAGCTCGATCACGCGGTAGGGCGCCTGGCGCACCAGGTCCAGATCGTGCGTGGCCATCAGGACCGCGGTGCCGCTCGCGTTGATGTCGCGCAGCAGCTGGAACACGCCGCGGGTGGCCCGCTCGTCCAGGTTGCCGGTTGGCTCGTCGGCGAGCAGCACCGTGGGCTCGTTGACCAGGGCGCGGGCGATCGCGACGCGCTGCTGCTCGCCCCCGGACAGCTCGCGGGGGTAGGCCTGCGCCTTGGCGGCGAGCCCCACCTGGGTGAGCACGCGCATCACCCTGGCGCCGATGGTCGAGCGTCTGGCGCCCGTGACTTCCAGCGCGAACGCGACGTTTTCCTCCGCGGTGCGGTCTTCCAGGAGGCGGAAGTCCTGGAACACGATGCCGAGCCGGCGGCGCAGCATCGGCACGTCTCTGGGGCGCAGCTCCGCCACGTTGAACCCGGACACGCGCACTTCGCCGCTCGTCACGGGCTCTTCGGCGAACACGAGCTTCAAGACGGTCGACTTGCCGGCGCCGGAGTGCCCGGTGAGAAACACGAACTCGCCCTTGGCGATGTGGAAGGAGACGTCCTTCAGGGCGAGCCCCCCCTTGGGGAAGGCCTTGAAGACATTCGTGAACTTGATCACTTACAGTTGCGCCAGGGCCTGCGCAAAGTCCGCGATGAGGTCGTCGGCGTCCTCCAGTCCGATGGAAAATCTCAGGAAGCCATCGGGAATGCCAGCCCGCGCGCGCGCGTCCGGTGTGAGCATCGCGTGCGACGTGAGTCGCGGCTCCGACACTAGCGTCTCCACGCCCCCGAGGCTGGGGGCGTGCGCGGCGATGGTGAGGGCGCGCAGGAACCGCTCCGCCGCCCGGGCGCCGCCCTTGAGCTCCACCGCCACCATGCCGCCGAGCCCGTCGAGGATGCGCCCCGCCACGTCGTGATCGGGATGCGACGCCAGCCCGGGGTGGTGCACGGCGGCGAACTGCGGCTGCGTGGCGCACCACTCGGCCACGGCCAGCGCGGTCTGGTTCTGCCGCGCCACGCGAACTCCCAGCGTCTTCATCCCGCGATCGATCAGCCACGCCGCCATCGGGTCCAGCGCCTGGCCCCACACGTGCAGCAGCTTGCGCACTTCTTCGATCACCGACTCGCTTCCCACCACCGCGCCGGCCAGCACGTCGTCGTGGCCGTTCAAGTACTTGGTGGCGCTGTGAATCACCACGTCGGCGCCGTGCTCGAGCGGTCGGTAGTTGAGCGGCGTCGCGAACGTCGAATCCACCAGCAGCGCGAGCCCCTCCGTCTTACAGAGCGCGGCGATCGGCTCCAGGTCGAGCACCCGCAGCAGCGGGTTGGTCGGGGTCTCCACGAAGATGGCGCGCGTGGTCTTCTTGAGCGCGCGCTTCCAGGTGCGCGGCTCCAGCGGGTTCACGAGCGACACGTCGATCCCGAACCGCCCGAACTCCTGTGAAAACAGGCGCTGCACGCCGCCGTAGATCCACTCGCTCGCCAGCAGATGGTCGCCCGGCCGCAGCACCGCCAGGTGCGACAGGGCGACGGCGCCCATGCCGCTGCCCACGAAGATCGCGGCCTCGCCGCCCTCGAGTAGCGCCAGCCGCTTGGCGATCGCGACGTGGTTGGGATTGTTGCCGTAGCGGGCGTAGATGACTTCTTGGGTCGAGCCGATGGGATTGGTGAAGGTCGCGCTCTGATACAGCGGCGTCACGACGGGCGCCCAGTCGGGACGGGCCTCCGGATCGCCGTGCACGGCGTGGGTCGAGAAGCCGAGGCGGCGCTTCACCGGCCTCGCCCGATCACGCCAGCGTCAGCGCGATGGTCCCTGCGGGCGTGCGCACGGCGAGCCGCCGCGCCACCAGCTCGTCGAGCAGCGCGGCCGCGGCCTCGGGAGCCCCCAGCGCCTCGAGCTCGCCCCCCCCGTCGCGCCGCTCGATCAGCGCCGCCAGGCCGTGGCCCGCCAGCACGGGCTCGATTGCCTCGCGGTGTCCGTCCGAGATCCCGGAGAGCACCACCACCGTGCGTCGATCGCGCAGCAGCTTCGCCACGATCTCGTCGGCGCAGGAATAGTCGATGCAGCCCACGCCCGTGAAGTCGATGCGGGCCACAGTGACGGCGTACTGCCAGGTTGCCATGGCGCGCTCGATCCGCTCGCGGACCACGCGCCCGGTGGGCCGGGTGACCAAGTCCGCGTACACGCCCGACACCGACTCCTGGAGCACCGCATGCACATCGATGTGTTGTATCACGGCGTCGTGGATCCCTGCTCGGGGATGATGATAAGCACCTGGGCACCCGGAAAGGCCGGGAGGCCGTCCTGCAAGGGTACGTCGTCGTCCCATTTGGGCACGATCGCGATACGCGCCGTGCCACTGCGGATCGCGATCTTGCCGTCCCATCGAGTCAGGTAGCGCCGGATCCCGGCGAGACCCTGCCCCCGCCCCGGATCGCGAAACCGGCTGATCCCCTGGACCAACGCCGCCTCCAGCGCCGCCGCGTCGCTCCACCGGGCCCCGAAGCGCTTGCTCTGCGTCGGCTCGAGCGAGTGGCGGAACCCCACCCCGGCGTCCGCCACCGCGATTACCACCACGCGCCGCGCCAGCTTGCGGCGCCAGTGGTACGCCTGCACCGCGACCCAGCCGCCGGTGCCGGCGTGTTCTACAATATTCTGACAGGCCTCCGAAAGCGCCATAGCGAAACCCATCGTCGCCTTCGGATCGAGCCCCAGCTCCGACGCCAAAATGGCGGACGCGCGCTGCTGGATGTTCGACACGACGGCATGCACGTCCTCGGCAGCCCGTACCGGCGTCACGGGGAGCAACACGTCACTCTGCTCCGCCGGCTTCATGCGCGGCAGCTTGCCGTGGATCTCGAACAGCTCGGCGGCTTCGCGAAAAAAACCGGCGCGCGTCCAGTACGTCAGGACGTCGGCGTGCGTCGGCGCCGTGAGGAGCGGCCGTTCGGAGGACCCGGCACCGCGAGCCGCTTGACCCGCCGCCAGCAGGCTGACCAGCCCGTAGGGTGATGCCCACTCGGTGGCGTGCGCGTCGAACAGCAGTCGCTCGCCGTCCCTGGCCGCCGCAGCGTAAGCACCTGCGAACTGCTCGAACGAGCGATCGTCGAATTGGGCCGGTACGTCGACCAGCCGCGTCATACCGGCGAGAGGCGGCCCAGTAGGTGGTCGCGCAGTCCCGTGGCGCCGCGGTGCGCCACGTTGCGCGCCCCCATGCGCGTGCCGAGGCGCAGCGCTTCCTCGAGTGGGGCGCCGCCGACGAGCGACGCCACCAGCGTCGCGCCGAGTACGTCACCGCAGCCCGTCGGATCACCCTCCGGGTCGGACACCAGATCGGGCGCGATTCGGGCGCTCCGCACGGGCCGGCCGGTGAAGTAGGCGGCGCCCCGCGGGCCGAGCGTGACGACCAGGGTTTGGCAGCCGCGCGCCAGCGCGCCCGCGGCGACGAGCAGGGGATCGGGGCCGAGCTGCCCCATCTCGTCTTCATTCAGCTGCACCACGTCGCAGCAGCCGAACCACGCCGGCGCGTCCGGCAGGGGCTGGGGCACGCGCATGCCGTCGGGCTCTTTCCCGAGGAACAGGCTGTGCAGGTCGGCGTAGACGAATCGCGGGAAGCCGCGCCGCAACAGCTGGGCCGTTTCCAGCTCCAGCTCGTAGCCGGAGATGAAGTTCAGGTACAACGCGTCCAGGTCGCGCACCTGGGGCCCCAACTCCGGCCAGGTCCACGGCGGCACGCCCCCCGACATCTGCTCGCAGCGGCGCTCGGCCTGGTAGTAGCGCAACGTGACCCGGTTGTTCGGCGCCGGCACCTCGATGAAGCGCGCCCCAGGGGCCACGTGGTGCAGGGTGCCGAGGAATTCGTTCGCCCGCGCCGCCAGGTCGCGCCCGACCTTCACGAGCGGCACGATCTGCCAGTCGTCGTGCAGCGTGGCGTCGAGCGCGGCGAGGGAGTAGGAGATACCCCCCCACTCCTCGATCGCGGGGCGCGCGGGGTCGCGGCCGTAGATCGTGTCCCACACCATTGACCCGATCACGCCCAGCCGCTTCACACGTGCCCCCACGTGTGCTTGATGAACACGGCGGCTGCGCCGTACACGCCGGCCGTGCCCGTCAGGTCGCCGGGGACGATGCGGCACACGTCCGTGGCCGGCTTGAACGCCCGCCGTCGGACTTCCGCCCGGAGCGGCTCGAACAGGCGGTCTCCCGCGAGCGTCACCCCGCCGCAGACCACCACCACCTCGGGGTTGAAGATGTTGATGATGCTGGCCAGGCCCGCGCCCAGGAACTTGGCCGTGTCCTTCACGACTTCCCGCGCGTACTCGTCGCCGTCGTGCGCCGCCTCGTAAACCAGCTGGGCGGTGATCTTCGAGAGATCGCCGTTCACGTACTTGGGGAGGGATGTCTCGGTGCCCGGCCTGATCCCTTCCACTGCCCTCGCCGCGATCGCCGGTCCCGACGCGTAGGCCTCGAGGCAGCCGTAGTTGCCGCACTTGCAGAGCCGCCCGGTCGAGTCGATGGTCATGTGCCCGATCTCGCCGGCGATGTCGGACGCGCCTCGGTACACCTCGCCCCCGAGCACGATGCCCCCGCCGATGCCCGTGCCGATCGTGAGGCCGACGACGTGGCCGGCGCCACGGGCCGCGCCGCGCCACCACTCGCCGAAGATGGCGCAGTTGGCATCGTTGTCGAGCGTGGCGGGCAGCCCCAGCGCCTGGGTGAGCCGGTCGCGCAGCGGAAAGTTGGTCCAGCCGAGATTGGGCGTGAGCAGCACGACGCCGCTCTTGGTGTCGAGCGGGCCGGGCGATCCGATGCCCACGCCCGCGATCTCCTTGCCGCGCGCCGCCGCCATCGACGCCCGCGTCAACTTCACGATCCGCGTCATCACGGCGTCGGCGCCCTGCTCCGAGAAGGTCGGCTCCGAGACGAGCCCCAGGAGCTCCGAGCCGTCTTCGGCCACGGTGCCCGCGACGATGTTCGTTCCGCCGATGTCAATCCCGACGACGTAGCGCACCGGTCTCCTCGATGGCATGCAGCACGGTTTCCACGGTCAGCGAGCGCATGCAGCAGTGATGGCCCAGCGGGCAACGGGGCGGTCCGTGCGCCGAGCAGGGGCGACACGGAAGGCCGTCGAGCTCGACCACCTGATCCCGCGGTCCCCGCGGCCCGAACCCGAAGGACGGCACAGTCGACCCGAAGATCGCCACGGTCGGCGTGCCGACGGCCTGCGCGAAATGCAGCGGGGCACTGTCGTTCGTTACGAGTACGGCCGCGCGCCCGATGACCTCAGCGGACTGCCGCAGCGTGAGCCTACCGCACGCATTCACCGCCCGCCACCGTCCTCCACCGCCCTCCACCGCCTTGACGACCTCCTCGGCCAGCCCCGTGTCCTCCGGCCCGCCGACCACCACGATCCCCACCCTGGCGGCAAGCCGCTGCGCCAGCTCTCCATAATAAGGCCAGCACTTCGAGCCCCAGATCGACCCGGGGGCGAGCGCGATGAACTCGGCGCCGATCCCGTGCTCCCGCAGAAAGCCCTCCGCCGCCGCGCGATCCTCGGCGGTCGTTGCCAAGCCGGGCATAGCGGGCACCATGGCCCCCCCCGTCAGAGCGGGGTGGACCAGCGCCAGGAGCCGGTTGACTTCGTGGCCGGTCTTCGGCCGCGGTCGGACATCGGTGTAGAACCGCGGCCATCCGTCCTCGAAGCCGACCCTCCGCGGGATGCCGGCCAACCACGCCAGTAGCGCCGTCCGCAGCGAGCGATGGGGAAGATACGCCCAATCGTATCGCTCCGCCCGCAGCGTCCGCGCGAATCTGACCAGCCCTCCCAGCCCACGATCGCGGCCCTTCTTGTCGTAGGGGATCACGTGCCGGACGGCGGGGTGCGTCTCGACGAGCGGTGCCGCGGCGGGCGTGGTCACGACGTCGACCCGGCCGTGCCGCAGGGCGAGGGCTTCGAGCAACGGCGTCGTGAGCACGACGTCCCCGAGAAAGGCGGTTTGGATGACGAGGCTAGTCAACCTGCAAAACCGCCAGAAACGCTTCCTGCGGAATCTCGACCGTGCCCACCTGCTTCATCCGCTTCTTCCCCTCTTTCTGCTTCTCGAGCAGCTTGCGCTTGCGGGTCACGTCGCCGCCGTAGCACTTCGCCGTGACGTTCTTGCGCAACGGGCGGATCGTCTCCCGTGCGATCACTTTCGTGCCGATCGCGGCCTGGATCACGACCTCGAACAGCTGCCGCGGGATCAGCTCGCGCAGCTTCTCGGCGATCTTCTTGCCCCACTCGTACGCCTTGTCACGGTGAATGATCACCGAAAACGCGTCCACCGCGTCGCCGTTGAGCAGCATGTCGAGCTTGACGAGGTCGGAGTGCCGGTACTCCAGGAACTCGTAGTCCAGCGAGGCGTAGCCGCGCGAGATCGTCTTCAGCTTGTCGTAGAAATCGAGGATGATTTCGGCGAGCGGGAACTCCCAGGTGAAGTCCACGCGGGTCGGGTCCACGTAGTGCATCCCGCGATACACCCCGCGGCGCTCCTGGCCGAGCTTCATGATCGCGCCGATGTATTCCGCGGGTGCGACGATCCGTGCCTTCACGTACGGCTCCTCGATCCGATCCACGGCCGAGCCGTGGGGCAGGAGGCTCGGGTTCTCGACCAGGTCCATGGTGCCGTCGGTCTTGTGGACGTGGTATTCCACGTTGGGGACGGTGCTGATCAGGTCGAGATTGAACTCCCGCTCGAGCCGTTCGCGCACGATCTCCATGTGCAGGAGACCGAGGAAGCCGCAGCGGAAGCCGAACCCCAGCGCCACGGACGATTCGGGCTCGTAGTGCAGCGACGCGTCGTTCAGCTGCAGCTTGGCGAGCGCGTCGCGCAGCTCTTCGAACTGGTTCGGCTCCGTCGGGTACAGCCCGGCGAACACCATCGACTTGATGTCGCGGTATCCGGGCAAGAGCGCCACATCGCGGTGCTCCGCGTCGAGCACGGTGTCCCCGGGACGCGTCTCGCGCACGCCGCGCACGTTGGCGACGAAGTAACCGACCTCCCCCGCCTCGAGCTGCTCCGCGGGCTTGTGGCCCAGCTGCAGGTAGCCGACCTCGTCCACCTCGTACAGGTCTTCCGTGTGCGCCCCGAAAGCGATCTTCATGCCGGGCCGGATCGTGCCATCGACCACGCGGATGCTGGGAATGGCACCGCGATAGCGATCGTAATACGAGTCGAAGATCAGAGCGCGGAGCGGCGCCTCGGCCGTGCCCCGGGGCGCGGGGACGCGGCGCACCACGGCCTCGAGCAGATCGGGAACGTTGGTGCCCTCCTTGGCCGAGATGCGGAGGATCTCCTCCGGCTTGGCCCCGATCAGCTCATGGATCTCCTGGGCACGGCGATCGGGCTCGGCTCCCGGCAGGTCGATCTTGTTGAGGACCGGGATGATCTCGAGCCCCGCGTCGAGCGCGAGGAACAGGTTGGAGATCGTCTGCGCCTGGATGCCCTGGGAGGCATCGACCACCAGGATCGCGCCCTCGCACGCCTGCAGCGAGCGCGACACCTCGTAGGTGAAGTCCACGTGGCCGGGCGTATCGATCAGATTGAGCTCGTAGATGCCGCCGTCGCGCGAGTGGTAGGTCATGCGGACGGCGTTGAGCTTGATGGTGATGCCGCGCTCGCGCTCCAGGTCCATCGTGTCGAGCACCTGCTCCCGCATCAGCCGCTTGTCCAGGGTCCCCGTGAGCTCGATCAGCCGGTCGGCCAGCGTCGATTTCCCGTGGTCGATGTGGGCCACGATGCAGAAGTTGCGGATGTGATCCTGGCGCATGTGCGGGAGAAATATAGGCGCTATCTTTACTGGACCGAGGCCTTCTGCCCCCTATCACCGGCTGGTTCGATCCTTCCTCCAACAACGGCGGCGCCGTGCGGCTCGCCGCCAACAGTTATTTGCCGGCCAAGGGCGATCCCAGCGTGCGGGTCCCGGGCCTGCGTCGGGGTGATCTCGTCACGCTCGAGAACGGCAGGGTCGCGAGCGTCAACGGCGCGCCGCCCGGGCGTCTGGCCGACCGACCCGAGTTCGCCACGCTCGGCGCGGTGCATCCCGCGCGTCCGCTCGGACTCGAGTCGCCGCGCGCGTCGAGCCCGCGCACCGCGGAGACGCAGCGCGTCGTCGACCTGATCTGCCCGCTCGGTTTCGGTCAGCGGGCGTTGATCGTGTCGCCCCCCAAAGCGGGGAAGACCATGATGCTCCAGGCCATCGCCGAGGGCGTCGCCCTCAACCATCCGGCGGTGACCCTCCTCGTGCTGCTGGTGGACGAGCGCCCGGAAGAGGTGAGCGAGATGATCGATTGGGGCCGGGGCGAGGTGATCGCGTCGAGCTTCGACCTGTCCCACGAGCGGCACGTCGCCGTCGCGGACATCGTCTTCGAGCACGCGCGCCGCCAGGTGGAGCTCGGGCGTGACGTCGTGATCGTGCTCGACTCGCTCACGCGACTGGCGCGCTCGCACAACACGACCGGGCGGGGCAGTGGCCGGACCATGTCCGGCGGCCTCGACGCCAACGCCCTCGCCAAGCCCAAGGGCTTGTTCGGCGCCGCGCGGGCCGTGCCGGACGGTGGCTCGCTCACCGTTATCGCCACCGCGCTCGTCGAGACGGAGAGCCGCATGGACGACGTGATCTTCGAGGAGTTCAAGGGGACGGGCAACGCCGAGCTGCGGCTGTCGCGCGCCCTGGCCGACCGGCGCGTCTATCCGGCGGTCGACGTCGCGGCCAGCGGCACCCGGCGCGAGGAGCTGCTCGCCGATCCCGCCACGGTCGCGGCCAAACAGCAGCTGCGGCGGGGTCTGGTCGGGCTCCCGCCCGAGAAGGCGATGGAAGGGCTGCTGGCCCAGCTGCGGCGCACCAAGACCAACGCCGAGCTGTTGAAATCGGTCAGCTGAACGTCAGTTCGTACCGCCGCCCACGATCTGCTTGTAACTCTGCGCGTTCCACTGCGGTCGTACGGTCGTGTTCGCCACGGCCAGGCCCAGGTAGAACACCAGCCGCGCAAAGCGTGCTTCCTTTTCCGCGTCGATCTTGTCCGGCGAATCGGTCACCTGGTGGTAGTCGGGGTGCAGGCCCGTCGTGAAGAACAGGATGGGCACACCCTTTCTCGCGAAATTGTAGTGGTCCGAGCGGTAATAGAGGCCTTCCTGCGGCCATAGGTCGCCGATGGGCTTGATGTTGAGCTCGGGATGAGCCAGCGCGATACTGTCGACCACCCCCCCCAGGTTTGAGTGCTCCCGGCCGATCACCGCGAGCGTGTCCTTCGCGTTGCGACCGACCATGTCGCTGTTCAAGTCCGCGACGACGTTGGCGAGCGGCACCGTCGGGTGCTCGGCGAAGTACGCGCTGCCCCACAGGCCCCGCTCCTCGCCGCTCACGGTCATGAACACGAGGGAGCGCTTGGGGCGCTCGCGCGCCGTCGTGAACGCCTGAGCCAGCTCGATGACGGCGACCGTCCCCGAGCCGTCGTCATCCGCGCCGTTACAGATCGAGTCGGCGCCGCGGGCCGTGCACCCCTCCCCCGCGGCCGGCGTGCCGATATGGTCCATGTGCGCGGTGAAGAGCACGTATTCCTTTTTCAGCGTGGCGTCGTCGCCCTCCAGGATGCCTACCACGTTGGGGGCGGACGTGCGCTCGAGCAGCTGCTGGTGCACGGCGAGCTGCACCCTGACAGCGGGGAGGGAATGGGCGGCGAGCGGCCGCTCGCCCCAGACGCGGAGCGAGTCGGGTGGTGCGCCCGCCTGCGTGAAGAGCGTCCGGGTCGTCCCGGCCCGCACGGCGAACACCGCCGGGATCGCGGATCCGTCCGCCTCGCTCGGGTTGCGTACGCGGACGCTCGCCGCGTGACCGGGCAGCTTTTCCCAGATCGAGTCGGGGAAGTCCGCCACCAGCACCAGCGCCAGTGGTCGGAGCGGCAGGACCTTCACCGCGACCGCGTTGACGCCGGGCCCGTACGCGAGGAACACCACCTTTCCGGTCACCGCCGAGGAATCGAATGCGGCGGCTCCCTGGGGCGACCCGGTGATGACTACTCCCGCGCCCGCGCTGTCTCCCGTCGCTGGCTGTCCTTCGACCAGCAGCACGTCCCGACCGGTGCGCCAGGTGGCGGGCACCGGGCCCGCGATCCGGACGCTCACGCTTTCCGGGTCGAACCGCTCGACCTCGAGCGGGTAGCGCTGCAGGTAGGTTCCGCTGTCACCGCCGGGCTTGAGGCCGAAGCGACGGAACTCGGCCGCCACGTACGCCGCCACCTGATCGAGCTGCGGGCTCGGCGTCGCCCGGCCCAGCATCGAGTCGGCCGCGATGATGCCGATGCGGCGCCGCACCTCCTCGGCCGTGATCACCGCCGCGCCCCGGGCAGCCGGCTGTTGCCGTTGCGCCGCGACCGGCACCGTGAGCACCGCGAGCAACAGGTTCAGGCGGCACCGCATCACTGGGGGCCTCGATGAGGGGAGCGAAGAAGCTAACGCGCCCGACCGTGGGGGACCACGGCCGGGCGCGCCCGGCGTGCCGCGGGTCGTCACGGCTTGCGGCGTTTCAACTCCGGCTCGGCCCGCGGCTTGTCCTTCGGGGCATCGCGCTTCGGCTCCACACGCGGCTCGCTCTTGGGGGGCGGAGCCTCGCGCCGCGGCTCTGCGCGGGGCGAAGGGCGCGGGGCGGGTGGCGGCGCGGTGACCGCCGGCTCGGGTCGACGGGCGGGCGGCTCCCGGCGCTCGGGGCGGTCGGGACGTTCCGCCGGCGCTGGACGCTCAGGATGGTCCGGCTGGTCGGGACGAGAGCGTGGCTCAGGCTGCGTCGGGCGGTCGCTGTTTGGCCGGGCCCGCGGCCGCACCTCGGGCGGTGGATTGACGCTCGTGCCGCCCAGATCGCGAGCACGCACGCCGACCTCGCGCCGCCGGTCGTCGTCCGCCGGACGGGCGCGCACGCGGGTGACGAACGCGTCGGAGGCCTGACGGTCTTTGAAGATGAAGCGCGGCTCGGGCCGGAGGGGCCGGGTGAACACCACCCGTGTCGCGCCGTACGAGCGATAGGGGTAGTAGTACGGATCGTCGTACACCACGATCCGGAAACGCACGCAGGTGTAGTCGTACGGGCTCCAGGAGGAATAGTTCACGTACGAGTGGCAGTCGTAGCACAGGAACCGTGGATAGTCGTAGTGCCGCTGGACGTAGTACGGCGCGAGGTCGTAGTCCCAGTCGCCGTACCCCGCAGGCACGATGCGCTGCGCCAGGTCCGTGACCGCGACGTAGGGATCGCCGTGCACGCGGCCGTCGGCGATGGCGCGATAGTCCCAATGCTCGTGGCTCTCGAGCGCGTCGTACACGAAGGCGTCGCCCGCGACGACGGCGAAGAGGTAGCCGACGCCCGGGTAGTCGTCGATGTAGAAGGCGTCGCGGGAGTCGCGGCCCGGGACCTCGTAGTCGCGGCCGCCGCGCGCGAAGTTGTCCTCCCACGGCTCGCGCGGGAACAGAACCCGCACCCGGCCATCTGTGTCGATGCGCAGGATGGTGACGTACGCGTCCTGCTCGGTGCGAAAGTGCACGCGCACGCCCTGGCCGCTGGCGTACGGGTCGTCGCCCCGGTCGGTCCAGATCTCGACACGCGGGCGGTCCGAGAGGGCGGCGGGCTGGAGCGTAGGGCCCCCGACGGGGCCGACGAGCAGGCTGATCAAGCCGAACGTGGTCAACATGAGTGCCTCCGCCTCCGCGAGAGGAGCAGGCGCCATGCCATTCGGCGACTCGAGGTCCCGTCTCCCAACTGGTTGTCGATGGCGACCTTACAGCGACCGTTGAGCGGTGTCACACGCCCGCGGCTGTCCTCTACCCGGGACAATCGGCCGATCATTAGCTTCCGCGAACCCCATGGCTGACACCACGCGCATCGATCTGCTCGACCCCGCCGACGTGGCGCGGCTGGGCGGGATCGAAATCGTTGCCGCGGGGGTGGTCGAAGGGTTTCTGGCCGGCATCCACCGCTCCCCGTTCCGCGGCTTCTCCGTCGAGTTCACCGAACACCGCGCCTATCAACCGGGGGACGAGCTGCGCTACCTCGATTGGCGGATTCTGGCGCGCGCGGATCGGCTGTTCGTCAAGCAGTTCGAGGAAGAGACCAACCTGCGGGCGATGATCCTGGTGGACGCGAGCCGCTCGATGGCGTGGCGCGGGGCGCCGGCGCGTCTCACCAAGCGGGCCTACGCCGACCGGCTGGCGGCGGCGCTCGCGCTGATTCTGCTGCGGCAGCGGGATGCGACCGGGCTCATCACGTTCGACGAAGCGGTGCGCGAAGTCGTACCGCCGCGCGTGCGGGCGGGTCAGTGGGCGCGGCTGGTCCGGGGCCTGGAGCGTACGCCGGACGGCGGCGGCACGGCGGCCGAGGCAGCGCTCGGTCAGCTGACGTCGTTGCTGGTGCGTCGGGGGCTGGTGGTGCTCGTGTCGGACCTGCTGTTCGACCGGGAGCTCGCGCTCACGGCCCTGCGCTACCTGCGTCACCGCGGCCATCACGTGATCGTGCTGCACCTGATGGATCCCGCGGAGGCCGAGCTCTCGGCCGCGCCGGAGGTGCGCTTGCGGGATCCCGAATCGGCTGTCAGTGTGGTGGTGCGTCCGCGGGAACTGGCGCGGGCGTACCGGGACACAGTGCGCCGCGAAATCGCCGCCTGGCGCATCACGTGCCGGCGTCACGGGATCGCCTACCACCACATCCTGACCGACCTGCCCTTCGGCATGGCGCTCCGGCTGCTCACGTGACGTTCCTGCATCCGCTCGCGCTGCTGGGGCTCGCCGCCGCGGCGATCCCCGCGCTGCTGCATCTGTTCGAGCGGCGCATTCCGCCCGAGGCCGAGTTTCCGCCCTTGCGCTACCTGAGCGAAGCGGAGCGGCAGAGCGCGCGGCGTCTCAGGCTGCGGCACGTACTGCTGCTGCTGCTACGAACCGCCCTGATCGCGCTGATCGTCCTGGCCGCGGCGCGACCGCTCGTTCCCACTCCCGTCCCGATGCGCCGCGCCGCCGCTCACCAGCGGACCGCGCTCGTCGTCATCCTCGATAACTCGCTGTCGTCGGGCGCCGTGGTGGACGGGCGGCCGGTGCTCGACCGGCTTCGGGCCGCGGCGAGAGGCTCCCTCGCGGCCGCCGGGGCGTCGGACCGCATGTGGCTGGTGCTCGCGGACGGCGTGGCACGGGCGGGGACGCGCGACGCGCTGCTCGCGACGCTGGACAGCACCGGCGTGTCGCCCCGGCGGCTGGACCTCACGGCCGCCGTGCGCGATGCGGTGCGCCTCGTGAACGCGGAGCCGCTCGAGGAACGCGAGGTGCATGTGCTGAGTGATCTCCAGCGGACTGCGCTCGGACCGGGCCGCGCGGGCGTGACGCGGGGTGTCCGGGTGCTCGCGCTCGCCCCCGCCTCCGAGGTGCCGGCGAACCGGGGAGTGGGCTCGCTGCGCGTGTCCGACGGTGCCGTGGCGGTATCGATCGTCGGGACGCCGGGCGCCCGACCGGCGGCAGTGACGGTGCAGGTACGCGGTCGCGAGGTGGGGCGGGGGCTCGCCGCACCGGGGTCGACGGTCTCGATCGTGCTGCCGCCCGAGGGGCCCGGGTGGTGGGTCGGCGAAGCCGCGCTCGACGCCGACGAGTTGCGGGCCGATGATCGGCGCGTGTTCGCGTGGCGGGTGGCGCCACCGGCGCGGGTGACGGCGTCGAGCGGGGCGGGCCCGTTCGTGGCGGCGGCCCTGGCGGTGCTCGAGCAGGGCCAGCGGGTGCGACGCGGCAGCGACGTGGGGATCGGGGATCGGCTCGACGGAGGAGCCGCGGTGAGCGTTGTGGTGCCGCCCGCCGATCCGACGCTCATCGGCCAGCTGAACCGCGCCCTCGCCGCCCGCGGAGCCCGGTGGCGGCTCGGTTCGGGGGGCACTCCGGGGCCGATTGTAGCGTCCGGGGTGGTGGCGATGAACGGAATTCCAGTGGCGCGGCGCTACCGTGTCGACGCCATCGGGGACGCGAGCAGGAGCAAGGGGGAGGACAGTACCGTCCTGGCGACGGTGAACGGAGAGCCGTGGCTGGTGCGGGACGCCGGCGTCCTACTCGTCGGCAGCCGCCTGGACACGGCATGGACGGCGCTGCCCGCCGCACCAGCGTTCGTGCCCTTCGTGGATGCGCTGGTGAACCGGCTGGCGCGCGGGGAGGCTCCCGTGTCCGAGGTCGAGGGTGCGCCGGGCGTCGAGTTCCGCACCCGGGGCGGCGATACGGTCGGTGCCATGGTGTCCGCCCCCGACCCACGTGAGTCGGATCTCACGCCGGCCCCCGCGGCCCTGGTACGGGACGTGTTGGGCGCGGACGTCTTGGACGCCCCGGCGCTGGGCGCCGCGCGGTTCGCGGGCGGGGGCAAGAGCGAAGCGAGCGGCCCCCTGCTGATACTCGCGCTGCTCCTGGCCGCCGCGGAGCTGGGGGTGGCGACCTTCACCCGCTGATGCCGCTCACGTTCCTGATCGATCGCTTCGACGCGCTGCCGGCGACGCGGGCCCTGGCGGACGCGCTCCCGGGCGCCGGGGTCCGCCGGGGCATCGCGGGTCTTCCGGGCTCGAGCGCCGCCGTACTCCTGGCCGCGCTCGCGCGGCGGCGCGCGCAGCGGGTGTTCGTCGTGGTGACGGCAACGCCGACCGATGCCGAGCGCTGGCTCGCCGACCTGCAGACGCTGGCGGGCGACGGCGCCGCGCTGTATCCGCAGCGCGAGGCGCTCGGCGCCGAAGAGCCGCACGTCGAGATTGCCGGCGAGCGGATCGAAACCCTCGCAGCCCTGCTCGCGGGACGGATTCGCCTGCTCGTGACCACCGCACGCGCCTCGGCGGAGCGAACCGGGGTGCCGGCGGCCCTCGGGAACACGCGGCTGTCGATCGGCCTGGGAGAGCGGGGCGCGGGGAGCGGCACCCGCAGCGACGTGGTGCGGCGCCTCGAGGAGATGGGGTACGCCCGCGTGTCGACCGTGACGGAAGTCGCCCAGTTCAGCGTGCGCGGCGGCATCGTCGACGTGTACGGGTTCGGGATGGCGTCGCCGGCGCGGGTCGAGTGGTGGGGAGACGACGTCGCGTCGCTCCGGGCGTTCGATCTCGACTCGCAGCGATCGGGGGAGGCGATCGAGCGCATCACCGTCCTGCCGGTGCGCACCGAGCCCGCGGTCGGCCCCCTCGAACGACGCTCCCTCCTCGACCTGCTCCCGAGCGACAGCGTGATCGTGCTGGAGCAGGAATCCGCGCTGCAGCAGGAGGTGGATCGCGCCTGGGCGGAGGCGACGCACCATCTGGACGTGGCCCGACGGCTGGGCGAGGAAGCACCGCCGCGTGACGCGTTGTTCGTCGAGCCCGCCGCGTGGCGCGATCGGCTGGCGCGGTTCCCACGCCTGGCGCTGAACGCGCCGGACGGCGACCTGCGCCTGCCGCTCGCGCCGCCCGAGGCGGTGGATCGGGACATCAGGCGCCTGCGCCAGATCGTGGCGGGCGAGCCGGCCACGGTGATCCTGTGCGACAACGAAGGGCAGCTGGAGCGGCTCGAGGAGCTGCTGGATACGGAGCGCGCCACGCTGGTGGTGGGCGCGCTCGACGGCGGGTTCGTCCTGCCCGGACAGCGGGTGCTCACCGATCACGAGATCTTCCGGCGGGCGCGGCGGCTGCGGCGGCCGCGGCGCTACCGCGAAGCCGTCGCCAGCGCGGCCACTCGGGCCCTGCGGGGCGGCGACTTCGTGGTCCATCTCGAGCACGGCATCGGGATCTACCGTGGGATCCAGACGATTGCCGTCGGCGCGGAGGGTGGCAGTCTCGAGGTCGCCGTGGTCGAGTACGAAGGCGGCGCCCGCCTCAACGTCCCGCTGTATCGGCTCGACCAGCTCGAGCCGTACCGGGCGGCGGGTGACGGCGAGGCGCCGCCGCCGCGGCTCCACCGGCTGGGCGCGACGACGTGGCAACGGCAGCGCGACAAGGCGCGCGCGGCGATTCGCCGGATGGCGTCGGAGCTGCTCGATCTCTACGCGCGGCGCCAGCTCGCGCCCGGCTATGCCTTCCCGCCCGACACGCCGTGGCAGCGCGAGCTCGAGTCCGCGTTTCTCTACGAGGACACGCCCGACCAGCGGCGCGCCTCCGAGGAAGTAAAGCGCGACATGGAGCGGGCACGGCCCATGGACCGGCTGCTCGTGGGCGACGTGGGCTACGGCAAGACGGAGGTGGCGCTGCGGGCGGCGTTCAAGGCGGTCCAGGCGGGCAAGCAGGTGGCGGTGCTCGTCCCCACCACGATTCTCGCGGAGCAGCACGGCCGTACGTTCCGCGAGCGCCTGGCGGATTATCCGGTCCGGATCGAGGTGTTGTCGCGGTTTCGCGGCGCCCAGGACTCGAAGGACGTCACGCGACGGATGGCGCGCGGCGAAGTGGACATCGTGATCGGGACGCATCGCCTGCTGTCTCGCGACGTGACGTTTCACGACCTCGGGCTCCTCATCGTCGACGAGGAGCATCGCTTCGGCGTGCGGCACAAGGAGCGCCTCAAGGCGCTGAAGCTCGCGGTGGACGTGCTGACGCTGACGGCCACGCCCATCCCCCGCACCCTGCACCTCTCGCTTGCCGGGTTGCGCGACCTGACGCTGCTCGAGACGCCGCCCAAGGACCGCTCCCCGGTGGTCACCTTCGTCGAGCCCTGGGACGACGGGTTGATCGAGGAGGCGCTGGCACGTGAGCTCGACCGGGCGGGTCAGGTGTACTTCGTGCACAACCGCATCGAGACGATCGAAACGGTCGCGGAGCGGGTGCGGACGCTCGCGCCGCCGCGGGCACGGGTGGTGGTGGCGCACGGCCAGCTCAAGGAGGCGGCGCTCGACGAGGTGATGGCGCGCTTCGTCCGCGGCGAGGTGGACGTCCTCGTGTCGACGATGATCGTCGAATCAGGGCTCGACGTGCCGAACGCCAACACGATGCTCGTGAGCCGCGCCGACCAGCTCGGCCTGGCCCAGCTGTACCAGCTGCGCGGACGCGTGGGCCGGAGCCATCGCCGGGCGTACTGCTACCTGCTGGTGCCCGACGTGGTCGATGCCGAGGCCGAGGAACGCCTGCGGGTGCTCGAGCATCACACCGATCTGGGCTCGGGCTATCGCATCGCCCTGCGCGATCTCGAGCTGCGGGGCGCGGGCAATCTGCTCGGTGCCGAGCAGTCGGGGTACGCGCAGGCCGTGGGGTTCGACACCTATCTCCGCTGGCTCCAGGAAACCGTCGAGGCCTTGAAGACGGGGGATGGGGAACGGGGAGCGGGGAAGGGGACGCCACCTGAAGTGGTGTTCGACCAGCCCGCGCATCTCTCCGACGACTACGTGTCGGACGAGGCGGCGAAGCTCGATCTGTACCGCCGGCTGGCGCGGGCCGAAGCGCCTAGCGAGATTGAGGCGGTGCGCGAGGAATTGCGCGACCGCTTCGGGCCGCTCCCGGACGACGCCCGGCGCTTGCTCCTCGTGTCCGAGCTCCGCGCGCTCGGCGCCCGAGCGGGACTGGAGATGGTCCTCGTGAAGGGCGACGAGGCGCGGCTCACGTTTCGGCGAGACGCGACCCCGCGCCTCGCCCGTCTCACGGCGGCGCTCGACGCGGTGCAGTTTGAGGCCGAGGTGCGGCGCGCGGCCCCGCTCTCCCTGCGACTCCGGCGGATCGGCGGCGAGGCGATCGGCCCAGGCCTGGTCCGCGCGCTCAGCGCGGTCCTGGCCGACGCTCACGACTGACAGGAGATGCCATGCGACGGCTGAGTGTGCTGACGATGGTGCTGACGCTGGCGGGCTGCGGCGCCCTGCGGGACGCGTTCTCGGCCCACGCCGAGGTCGTCGGCACCGCGGCGGGCCAGACGCTCGCGGTCGAGCGTCTGGCGAACCTGGTCGGCCGAGCCCCGCGCATCCCGGTGCGGCCCGACGTGCTCACGGGCGTCGCGAACGTCTACCTCGACTACGCCGTGCTCGCCAGCGCGCTGGGCCAGGGGCGCGACCTGCACGACTCGTCCCTCGCCCTCGCGGCGGAATGGCCACTGGTGGTACAGCTGAAATGGGAGCATTACCACCAGCGGCTGCTCGCCGGCCGTGGCAAGGTCACGTCCGCCGACGCCGACTCCGCGTACCGGGCGGGCACGGTTCGCCTGTTCCAGCACATTCTGATCCGGGTGCCGCCCAGCGCGGTCCCGATGGTGGAAGAGCAGCAGAAGAAGAAAGCGGAAGGCGTGCTGCGACAGGTGGCGGCGCGGGGCGGCGCCGGCTTCGGGCAGCTCGCCCGGCAGTACTCGGAGGATCCGGGCTCGAAGTCGCGGGGCGGCTACCTCCCGGCGACGCCGCGGGGGCAGTTCGTCCCCGCGTTCGACAGCGCGGCCTGGGCGCTGGCGCCCGGTGGGCTGAGCGGCGTCGTGCGCTCACCGTTCGGATTTCACATCATCCGCCGCCCGCCGCTCGCGGAAGTTCGCGATTCGTTCCGAATCGATCTGGAGAGCTCGCGCGCGACCCGCCTCGATTCGCTGTATTTCGATAGCCTCACCAAGGCGCGCCAGCTCAAGGTCGAGGGCGGCGCGGCGGCGCGCGTCCGCCAGGCGGTGCCGCAGATCGTCACGGCCCGTGACGACGGCCACACGCTTGCCACGTTCCGGGGGGGCACGTTCCGTGTGAAAGATCTGGCGCGCTGGCTGCTGGCGCTCGATCCCAACGACGTGCGCGGCATCGCGACGGCGTCGGACGACCAGCTCACGCAGTTCGTGAGGCTGCTCGCCCAGCGCGACATGCTGGTCGAGCAGATCGACTCCGCCGGCGTGGTGCTCACGGCGGACGACTGGCATCACGTGCGCGCCGAGCACGACTCGGGCGTCGGCCGGCTCCAGGGGCTGCTGCGGCTCTCGCCCCAGTTGCTCATGGACTCCGCCGCGACGCCCGCAGCCCGGGTCCGGCTCGCGATGGCGCACATGGACGGTTACCTGGATGCCGCGGTCACCCAGGGAAGCGCGCCGTTCCTCCCGGTCCCGCCCTTCCTGGCCGAGGCGCTCCGCCAGGGCGAGACCTGGTCGCTCAACGCCGCCGGCATCGCGCGCGCGGTGGAGCGCGCGCAGGCGATTCGCGCCGCCGACACGACCGCGCGACCGGCGCCGGGCACCGGTCTGAAGCGCGCCCCCGGCCCGCCGCCCGTCGCCGGCGACAGCGTCGCCAAACGGGCGCCGAGCTGACATGCGGACGACATGGGTGACGGTCACGGCGGTGGCGTGGGCCGCCCTCGCGGGACCGCCGGTGGCGGCACAGGGTCGCTCGGCGACGGCGCGGGCGGTGGACCGCGTCGTAGCGGTGGTGGGCACCAAGCCGATCCTCGCCTCGCAGGTGGAGGAGCAGCTCGTGCTGGCGCAGTCGCAGGGAGCGAAGGTCCCGGAAGACTCGGCCGGGCGGGACGCAGCGCGGCGCCAGATCCTGTCGCAGATGGTGGACGAGGAGCTGCTGGTGCAGCAGGCCGAGCGCGACACTACCATCAAGGTGACCGATCAGGAAGTCCAGGACGCGGTCGAGCAGACGGTGCAGAACGTGCGTAAGCAGTTCACGTCGATCACCGAGTTCCAGGCGCAGCTGCGCGCGGCCGGGTTCGTGTCGGAGGAGGAGTGGCGCCGCTGGCTCGCCGACCAGCAGCGCCGCTCGATTCTCCAGCAGCGGCTGATCGAGACGCTGAAACAGAAGGGCAAGCTGCGGCCGATCCCCCCGTCGGACGCCGAGATGCATGACTTCTGGGAGGGCAACCGGGCGCAGCAGCCCAAGCGCCCCGCGGCAATCTCGTTCCGCCAGATCGTCATCGTGCCGAAGCCCGATTCCGCCGCCAGTGCGCGGGCGCTGCAGCTCGCGGAGTCGCTGGTGGTGGCGTTGCGCACCGGCGCCAACTTCGCCGAGGTCGCGAAGAAATACTCGGCGGACAGCGCCTCGCGCGAGCAGGGTGGGGAGCTGGGC
>Ga0209689_1000674_pt1 | contig 24315 bp, 25 predicted proteins | sample GraSoiAngelo_149_FD_187119 | JGI IMG/M metagenome (GOLD analysis project Ga0209689, IMG submission 187119) | Grasslands soil microbial communities from the Angelo Coastal Reserve, California, USA - 14_1009_09_30cm (SPAdes) (version 2) | ecosystem: Environmental > Terrestrial > Soil > Grasslands ... | reverse complement strand
GTGATTGCCGAGGCCCTGAAGGGCAAGACCATCCTGGTCACCGGCAGCACCGGCTTTCTCGGCAAGTCGATCGTCGAGAAGTGCCTCCGCTCGATTCCGGACGTCGCTCGCATCAACCTCGCGATTCGATCCAGCGCCCGCCGGCCGGCGTCGGAGCGCCTGGAGCGGGAGGTGCTCTCGAGCCCCGCTTTCAAACGGCTGAAGGAAGAGCTGGGCGAGGAGGCGTTTGCGAAGCTGGCCAGCGCCAAGCTTGCCGTGGTCGAGATCGACCTCGGCCGCGACGGCCTTGGACTCAGCGACGAGGACCGCGAGCAGCTGCGCCGGTGCGATGTCGTGATCCACTCGGCGGCGGCCGTGGAGTTCGACAACCCGGCCGACCTGTCGGCCCAGACGAACCTGCTGGGCGCCGCCCGCCTCGTGGAGGCGTTGAGGGCCAGCGGCGCGCGGCCGCATCTAGTCCACATCTCAACCGCATTCGTCGGAGGCATGCTGCGCGGTGTCGTTCGTGAGGATCCGCCGCTCGACCCCGGCCTCAACTGGCGCCATGAGGCCGTGGCCATGACGAGCCTTCGCGGACCCGTCGAGGAAGAGTCCAGGCGCCCTGAGATCCTGAATCGCCTGCGCCGCGAGGCGCGCTCGAAGATGGGCCCGGCCGGCACCCCGGCCGTGGCCCGGGCCACCGAGCGCCTGCGCGATCGATGGGTCAAGGACCGCCTGGTCGAGCGCGGTCGCGCCCACGCGAACGCGATGGGCTTCAGCGACATCTACTCGTTCACCAAGGCGATGGCCGAGCATGCCGTGGTCGAGCTGCACGGCGACATCCCGCTTTCGATCGTGCGCCCGTCGATCATCGAGAGCGCGCTGGATGAACCGTTTGGCGGCTGGCTCGAAGGCTTTCGCATGGCGGAGCCGCTGATCCTCGCTTTCGGCCGTGGCATCCTGCGCGACTTCTCCGGGCTACCGGATTCTCTGCTCGACGTCATCCCGGCGGATTTTGTCGTCAACACGGTGCTGGCCGTGGCCGCCAACCCGCCGCCTGATGACAAGCCTCGCGTGTATCACGCCGCGTCCGGCACCCGCAATCCGCTGCGCTTCAGGCGCATCGTCGGCGAGGCTGACCGGTATTTCACCGAACACCCGCTGCGTGACCGATACGGCCAGGCCATCGGCACGCCGTCGTGGACGTACCCGACGCGCCAGGAGCTGGAGGCGCGCGCTCGCACCGCGCTCCGTGTAGTCGACGCCGCGCAGTGGGTCGTCGAGCGGCTGCCTCTGGGCGCGAATGTCACTTCGATGTCGGACGACCTGACCGCGGAGCGCGAGCGCCTGGATCGCGGGATCAACCTGATCCAGCTCTACGGTGTGTACACCGAGGTCGACTGCATCTTCGACACGCGCAACGTGACGGCGTTGTGGGAGAAGGTCCCCGCTGCTGAGCGCAAGACGTTTCCGTTCGACCCCGCCCTCTACGACTGGTCGCACTACTTCCAGGACGTGCACTTTCCGACGGTCGTGCGCATGTCGCGCGCCGAGACCGTCGCGCGGAAGGGGAAGCAGCCGAGCGGAAGCACCGCGCCGAAGCCCGAATCGAGCTCGGTGCGGGCGGCCATCGAGCGGCGGTCCGGACGCGCCGACGTGCTGGCGGTCTTCGACGTCGACGGGACGTTGGTCGAGACGAACGTCGTCGAGTACTTCTTGTACATGCGTCTGCGCGCGCAGCCGCTGGAGGACTGGCCGGCCTTCATGGCGGACATGCTTCGCAAGGGGCCGCGCTGGCTGTTCCTGGAGCGGCGCTCGCGCGCGGAATTCCAGCGCAGCTTCTACCGCGAATACGACGGCCTCGACCCCGAGGTGATGCAGCGGCTGGGGCGCGAGGCGCTCGACGCGGTGACGTTGCGGCGAATCTACCCCGAGGGCATGCGGCGCATCCGGGAGCACAAGCGGGCGGGGCATCGCGTTCTGCTGCTGACCGGCGCTCTGGACGTCGTGGTCGAGCCGCTGGCGGAGCTGCTCGATGTCGAGGTGGACTGCGCGCACCTCCTGGTCAAGGACGGGCGGCTGACGGGCGACCTGCAGTCGCCGCCCCCGGCGGGCGAGGCGCGTGGGGCGCTGCTGCATGAGTACGCGGAACGCAACGGCATCGTGCTCGCCGAGAGCTTCGCCTACGCCGATTCGCTCTCCGACCTGCCGATGCTCGAGCTCGTTGGCACCCCGGTCGCGGTCAACCCGGACGCTCGCCTGTCGCAGGTGGCGGGGCAGCGTGGGTGGCGCATCGAGCGGTGGCGCATGGCGCCGGGCAACTGGCGCCTGCCGATGCCAGACCCGCGCTCCCCCGAATACCGAGAGGCGGTCCGAAGATGAAAGCTTCACCTCCCCACCCGGTGGGGAGGTCGGCGCGAAGCGCCGGGTGGGGGTGTCCGTGCTGGCACTGACATACGTCCGCTCGATTCCCGCCTTCGCGGTCGTGAAGGCCGCCGGCGGACGGCCCGACGTCGCGACCAGCGCCCTCTCCATGCTCAAGCTGGGCGATGTGCCCGAACCGGCGATTCCCGCGCGCGACTGGGTCCGGGTAATGCCGAGCGTGAGCGGAATCTGCGGATCCGACCTGGCGGCCATCAGCGGCCACATCTCGCTGTACCTCGACCCCTTGACCAGCTATCCGTTTGTGCCGGGTCACGAGGTGGTCGGGGTGCTCGACGACGGTTCACGCGTTGTGATCGAGCCCGCGCTGGGATGCGCGGTGCGCGGCATCGACCCACCGTGTCCTCGATGCGCCGAGGGACGGCCGGGGCTCTGCTACAACGTGACCGAAGGTCCGATCGAGGTCGGGCTGCAGACCGGCTACTGCGCGGACACGGGCGGAGGTTGGGGGGAGGTGGTCGTCGCACATCCGAGTCAGATCCACGCTGTGCCGGACTCGCTGAGCGACGAGGCCGCCGTGCTGATCGAGCCTTTCGCATGCTGCGTCCACGCAGCGTTGCGCGGTGGCGCGACGAAAGACGACGTCGTGGTCGTCTCTGGCGCGGGCACGATCGGATTGCTCACCGTCGCCGCGGTCAAGCTCTTCACGCCACCGAAGCGTTTGATCGCGATCGCCAAGCATCCGACGCAGGCCGACCTCGCTCGCAAGCTGGGCGCGGACCAGGTCGTCAAGCCGGCGGACGTTTATCAGCGGATCCGTTTTGCGACCTCGGCGCGCAAGCTCGAGGGCATGAACCGCCCACTTCTCCTCGGCGGCGCGGACATCACGTTCGAGTGCGTGGGGCGCGCCGACAGCCTCAACGACGCGGTGCGGTTCACCCGTGAGGGAGGCACCGTGGTCGCGGTCGGGATGCCGGGCGAGGAAAAGGTCGACTGGGCGCCGATCTGGCAGCGCGAGCTCACCGTGACCGGGGCGTACGCGTATGGCGCAGAGCCGAAACGAAAGGGCCAAAAGACGTTCCAGCTCGCGCTCGAGGCGGCGCCGGAAATGCACCTCGAGGAGCTGACGGGCCCGCTGTTCGGGCTCGGCGAGTACCGGGACGCGATCGCCTACGCGATGAGCGCGGGGCGCCTGGGCGCCGTGAAGGTGGCGTTTGATCTGCGACGATTGAGGGCCTGATGCCCCGTCCCGGAGCCGTGATCGAGGTCGATCGCAACACGCCGCCGGTGCTCTTCCACTTCGGGGAGGGCATCCGGTTGGAGAAGATGCCGCTGGGCGCGCGCATCGTCTATCCGCCCGACCCGCTCGAACCGATCGCGCATCCCGAGCGTGCCATCAAACGCGCGATCGCCAAACCGCTGGAAGACGATCCGCTCAAATCGCTCCTGCGACGCGGGATGAAGTTGACGATCGCCTTCGACGACCTGTCCCTGCCGCTGCCTCCGATGGCCGCGCCCGACGTGCGCCAGCTCGTGATGGAAGAGGTCATCGACATGGCGGCCGAGGCCGGCATCGACGACCTGCACATCATCGCGGCGCTGGGCCTGCACCGGAGAATGACTGAAGACGAGCTGCGCCACATCGTCGGCGAGCGCATCTTTGCGACGTTTCATCCCGACCGCCTCTACCAGCACGACGGCGAAGACCCCGAGAACAACGTCTATGTCGGCAAGACGGCGCAGAACGAGGAGGTCACGCTCAACCGGCGCGCGGCGGAATCGGACCTCGTCATCTACGTGAACCTGACCCTGGTCCCGATGGACGGCGGCCACAAGTCGATGTCAACCGGGCTGGCCTCGTTCCGAAGCATCCGCGCCCATCACAACGCCAAGACGCTGCTTGCGTCACGGTCGTACATGAACCCGCCCGACTCGGCGCTGCACCACTCATGCATCCGGCAGGGCCAGCTCATCGAGGACACCGTGCGTGTGTTCCATATCGAGACCACCGTCAACAACCACGCCTTCCCGGCGGTGGCCAACTTCATGCAGAAGCGAGAGACCGATTGGACGCCGCAGGACCAGGCCATGTTCCTGGCTACCAAGCAGATGACCGACATCATGCCTCCGGCGTTCAAGCGCAGCGTCTTTCACGCCATGCGCGCGCCGTACGGGATGACCGCTGTGCACGCCGGCCAGGTGGACGCGGTGCACGACAAGACGCTCGAGGCCGTACGCAAGCAGATCAACGTGCCAGTCGAAGGCCAGACCGACATCGTGACGCTGGGCGTCCCGTATCTCGGCCCCTACAACATCAACTCGCCCATGAACCCGATCCTGGTCGTGTGCATGGGGCTCGGCTACCTCTTCAACTTCTACCGCAACAAGCCGGTGCTGAGGAAGGGGGGAGTGCTGATCCTCACCCATCCCTGCCGCTACGAGTTCGATGCGGTCCAGCACCCGAGTTACATCGACTACTACGACGAGGTGCTGGCGGACACGAAGGATCCGATCGAGATCGAAAAGAAGTACGAGGTTCGGTTCGCGGAGGACCCGTGGTTCCGCCAGCTCTACCGCAAGTCACACGCCTACCACGGCATCCACCCGCACTACGCGTGGATCTGGGCAGCGCACGCGATGGAGCACGCGGGCGACGTCATCTTCGTCGGGGCCGACCGCGACGTCGTGCACCGCCTCGGGTTCAAATGCGCGACTACGCTCGAAGACGCATTCGAGATGGCAGAGCAGACCGTTGGGCGTTATCCAAGCGTGACGCATCTGCGGATGCCTCCCATCATGTTGTGTGAGGTGGACTAGATGAAGCGCTTCCTCGTAGTCATGTCATTCGGCGCCGTCGCCCTCGCGGCTTGCGGTGGTGGTGGGTCCGGACCAAGCCTCGGGGTGCAGACCCAGGCTTCGGCGCAAAGCGTCGCCCAGAGCTCCTCTGACTTTCCCGGACTCCAGAAATGCTCCGAAAGTGGGTCATACGAGAGCTACCTGAAGGCCGAGGAGACCAAGAACCCTGACCAGTACAAGACCGACAAGACCACCTGGGAGGACCTCAAGGCCGCTGGCGCAAACGACAGCTACATCGCCGTCTACGCCTCGAACGCGACCGATTGCGGCCAGTTCGCGGCGGGAACGCCGTCGGGGAAGGTCGCGTACGTGTACGCGATTCGGTTCAAGGATTCGACATCGGCTTCGGCGAGCTACAAGGTGACGTCGAAAGACTTCCACCTCAGCGACTCCGACCTCGCCAACCTGAAGGCGGCCGGCGGAACCGTCCAGGTCGGCGCCGCAACCGGCCTCGGTGACAACTCGACGGTGCTTTCAATCGATGTCGCGGGTCTGGCCGTCTACGTCGCGTTCTGGGAGAACAAGCAGTTCGAGGTCGCGATGATCGCCTTCAACGACGCGGCGGAGGCGCCCGGCGCGGTGACCAAGATCAACGGTCGGATTCGCTGATTGGCCTGGTATTCCGAAGGTCCGCTCACCAGGCTCGCCGGCGTCGCCGGCGGCGCGATCGACGACGTCAGGAGCGTGCGCAAGGCATGGCACTGGGACACGCCGCGCCCACATACCTGGCCCGAGCAGGGACCGGTCGTACCCCCGCCCGCGAGCGACCTCGGGTGGGCGCGAGTCGAGCCCGTGCGATCGATCCGCTACCTCATCCAGCATGTCCTGCTGATTCCGTTCACGGAAGCCATGACTCACCCCGAGGTAGAGGGGCGGGAGTGGGTGAGGGAGCTGAAGCGCCCGGTGATCTTCGCGGCCAACCACTCGAGCCACGCCGACACCTCGCTCGTCCTCCACTCGCTGACGGACCAAGCCAGAGACCGCACCGTGGTCGCGGCCGCCGCCGATTACTGGTTCAAGCACCCCATCCTCGGCAACATCGTCAGCCTGTTCCTCAACACGTTTCCTTTCTCCCGAACAGGCGGCGCGCAGGCCCAGCTGCACAGCTCGAGCCAATTGCTGAAGTCGGGCTGGAACCTCGTCCTTTTCCCTGAAGGAAGCCGCTCGCCGGACGGTCGTATCCAGGAATTCAAGCCGGGTGTCGGTCACCTCGCCAAGGAGACGGGCACGCCGGTGGTGCCGATGCACATCCAGGGCGCGTTCCAGATCATGCCGCGCCACCAGCAGCTACCACTCCCGGGCCCGGTCCGTGTGAGGATCGGCAAGCCGATGACGCCCGGTCCAGCCGAGGGATCGCGCGAGTTCACCGCGAGGATCGAGAAGGCCGTCCGGACACTCAGCAAGGAATCCCGCCAGCAAGAGTTCCAGGGCTCCTGGATCGAACGCTGGCAGGCTTCCAAGCCGCGCGACCTCCGTTACGAATCCGACTGATGACCTACTCGATCGTCGCCCGCGACAAGCAAACAGGCGAGCTCGGCGTCGCGGTGCAATCGCATTACTTCCAGGTCGGCCCGGTCGTGCCGTGGGCCGTTGCCGGCGTCGGCGCGGTCGCCACGCAGTCGAGGGTGAACGTCAGCTTCGGGCCGCTCGGACTCGGCCACATGCGCGCCGGCTCCACCGCCGCGCAGGCGCTGAAAGCCCTCCTGGCGGCCGACACGCAGCCTGAGGTGCGCCAGGTGGCGCTGGTCGACGCGGCGGGGAACGTCGCCGCGCACACCGGCACCAAATGCATCCCGGCTGCCGGCCATCGCACGGGCGACGGCTTCAGCTGCCAGGCGAACCTGATGGAGAAGGACACCGTCTGGGACGCGATGTCGGAGGCCTACTCATCAGCGAAAGCACCGCTCGCCGAAAGAATGCTCGCCGCTCTGGATGCCGCGGAGGCCGAAGGCGGCGACATCCGGGGCAAGCAGTCGGCCGCGATGCTGGTGGTGACAGGAACTCCCACTGGACGCGAGTGGGAAGACCGGATCATCGACCTGCGGGTCGAGGATGCGCCTGACCCGCTTGCGGAGCTTCGCCGCCTCCTCCACATCAAGCGCGCATACGAGACCGACACGCAGGCAGACAAGCTGGAGGAAGCCGGCGACAAGGACGCGGCGCTGGAGAAACGCCGCGAAGCGATGGCGCTCGCGCCGGAGATGGTCGAGCTCCGTTTCTGGACCGGTCTGAGCATGGCCGAGATGGGCCGGCTCGACGAGGGCTGCCGTCTCATCGCCGAGGCTGCGGATAAAAATCAACGGTGGATCGAAACGATCCGCCGCCTCGTCGCGGCCGAGCGAATTTCACAAGAGCTCGCCGGCGCGATCGAGACGCGTCTCGCGGCGGCGACGCGGCGCCAGTAGACTTCACGAGTCTTGGGCAAAAACAAGGGTCGAAGGGCACCGCGACGTCCGGAGAAGGCGCGCAAACCCGACCGCGACGACGGCGACCAGAAAGAGCAGGCTGTCGTCATGGACGCGGTCGTGTCCCAGGCCCTTCCCAACGCGATGTTCGAGGTCGAGGTCGAGGGCGGCCACAAGCTCATCGCCTACGCCGCGGGCCGCATGCGGCGCTACTTCATCCGCATCACGCCCGGCGACCGCATCCGCGTCGAGCTCTCGCCCTACGACCTCACGCGAGGCCGGATCGTCTACCGCTACCGCGATTGACCCCGTTTAGCGGCCCCCGCGAAATCAAGGCGAAGCCTCCGATTTCGTGGGGATAACCGCCCTCCTCGATTCGCTCGAGGCGGCCCGCGTCTTCGACCTCGAACAGCTGCGCTACGCGGGAGCGCCCTCCCACCCGGCGCACGCTCCGGGCTTCAACTACTTCCTCCACCGCCACCACGCGCGGGGCGCGGGTGAGGCGAGGACCGGTGCGTCCGGCATCGTGGTCATGCCCGAGCATTCGGGCACGCACATCGATGCGCTCGCGCACCAGGCCGAGAACCTGACGCTGCACGGAGGGGTGCACGTCGACGAGGGCGTCCAGACCTCGGTCGGCTTCCGCAAGCTCGGTATCGAGACCATGGGGCCGATCGCATGCCGCGGCGTGCTGCTCGACGTGGCGGCTGAGCGCAGGCTCGACCCCGAATACGCCATCACTGAGAAGGACCTCGAACGCGCCGCCCACGTCGAGATTCGCGCCGGCGACGTGGTCCTCGTCCGCACGGGCTACGGCGCGCTGTGGTCGAAGCCCGACGAGTACCTGAAAGCGGCCGGCGTCAGCGCCGCGGGGACGCGCTGGCTCATCGAGAAAAAAGTCCAAGCCGTCGGGGCTGACAACATGGCCTTCGATGTCATGGGCCCGCGCGATCCCGAGCTCGACGCGACCTTGCCCGCCCACGTCCTGCTGCTCGTAAGAGCGGGCATCCCGATCATCGAGAACCTCAACCTCGAGGAGCTGGCGGCCGCGAAGGTCCACGAGTTCGCGTTCGTCTGCCTGCCGCTCAAGATGCGCGGCGCCACGGGCTCGCCCGTCCGGCCGATCGCCATCGCGTAGCCGGCCCGGCCCGCCGGACGTTCCATTGGCATGGGCGCGCTCAAGCTCGTGGCACTGGTGGCCGTCATCGTCTCAGCGAACCCAGCTCCCGCCCCGACCCAGCGCGTCCTGAACATCCCCTGGCACCACCAGCAGCACAACCTCAGCTGCGAGGCCGCCGCACTCGCGATGGCGCTGACCTATTACGGCATCGCTGCCGACGAGCTGACGCTCATCCGGTCCATGACGAACGACCCCCGACCAGCGAAATTCGACGCCAGGGGAAGTCTGATCACCTGGGGCGACCCGGCCCAGGGATTCGTGGGCAACCCCGACGGGCGGATCGAGCGCTACACCGGCTACGGCGTTTACTACCAGCCGGTTGCTTTGGCGGCGATGCTAGCCGGCGCCAACGTCCTGGAAGCCGGTTCGGTCGCGCCCAAACAGCTCTACGACGCCGTCCTGGCAGGTCATCCCGCCGTGGCCTGGATCAGCAACACCTACCACCAGGTGCAGCTGGCGCATTACATCGCCTACGACGGCGCGACGGTCGGCTACACGCTCACGGAGCACGCGGTCACGATCACCGGCGTCCGGCCCGACGCGGTCCTGATCAACGACCCGTGGTTCGGCCAGGCCTGGCACCCGAAGGCGCAGTTCGAGTCGGCCTACAGGACCTTTGACGGAATGGCGGTGATCCTGGAGGCTTAGCCCCTCCGGCCCTTCGGGCCACCTCCCCATGAATGGGGAGGAGTTTTGCCCCTTACCGGCGCCCTACCGTCTGGAAACAGTCCAGGCAGTACACCGGGCGCGCCCCCGTCGGCACGAACGGCACCTGCGTCGGCTTGCCGCAGTTGGAGCAGATCACGTCGTGCATGACGCGGGCGCGGCCGTTGCCGTCTGCCTGCCGCCTTGCCGCCCGGCATTCCGGGCACCTCCGGGGCTCGTTTTGCAGTCCCCGGGACTGATAGAACTCCTGCTCCCCAGCCGTGAAAAGAAACTCCCGTCCGCAGTCGCGACACGTCAAGGTCCGATCCACGAAGCTCACCGTCACCGTCCTGGCCTCCCCTAAAAATCGCGCTGAGGCCCGGACGATCCCCCGGCCGGAACTACCCTCGGCGTGCGGTGGCGATTCTAACTCGGTTGGCGATGATTTGGAGGCTTGTGCTTACACGCCTTTACCGGGCGACGGCCTCGCGCTCCTCCTCCTCCACCTCGACGGGAGGCGCGTCAAATCCCCTGCCGCTGGCGGCCCCGGTCAGGGGCACTTCCTTGAGGAAGACGGTCGAGACCAGGGCGATCACGAGGATCGCGCCGGCAAAGATGTATATGTCATGGAGCGTGTCTGAGAGCGCGAAACGGATCGCCTGGACGAAGCCGGCCGGCAGCTTGGCCAGCAGGGTGGGGTCCAGGATGGCGTTGGCGCTGCCTGTCTTGGGCAGCGAAGCGATGACCTGCGGTGGCAGGTGCAGCGCGGCTGTACGCGCCGTCAGGTAGTCCGGCAGCCGGTTGGCCAGGACGGCGCCCAGGATCGCGCTCCCGACCGTGCCTCCGAGGTTCCTCCAGAACTGAATCTGGCTCGAGGCCACGCCCATGAACTGGCGCGGCAGGGCCACCTGAACGGCGGTCAGGTACAGCGGGAACGTGGTGCCGATGCCGAGGCCGACCACGATCAGGTCCGCCACGACGTGCCACTCTGGCGTCCCCGGCGTGACCTGGGACAAGAGCCACATGCCGAAGATCATCACCGCCACCCCCAGCGTGCCCAGATAGCGGTAGTTCGTGATCCTGCGCATCAGGAAACCGGTCGCGGTGCTCGCGCCGAGCAGCCCGAACATCATCGGCGTGATCAATGCACCCGAGTTGGTGGCGCTGATGCCCAGCACTCCCTGGAACACGAGTGGCGTGAACAGGATGGAGCCGAACATGCCAAACGCGGTGAGGAAGCCGACGACCATGCTGACGGTGAACGTCGAGTTCTTGAACAGGTGCAGCGGCACGATGGGGTTCTCGACGCGCGACTCGACGAACACGAAAGCGCCGAGCATGATCGCCGCGAGCGCAAGCAGTCCCGTCACTTGCGGCGAGGTCCAGGCGTGGTCGCGGGTGATCGTGAGCCCGATCAGAAGCGGCACGACGCCGGCCGCCAACGTGATCGCGCCCCAGAAGTCGATGTCCCGCCACGAGGCTTTGGACCGCACGTAAGGCAGGCCCGCGAGCACGACCAACACGGCCACGATGCCGACCGGGATGTTCACCTCGAACACCCACCTCCAGCTCCAGTGGTCGGTGATGAACCCGCCGGTGGTCGGCCCGACGATCGAGCTCAGGCCAAACACGGCGCCGAACAGACCCTGCGCCCGGCCGCGCTGGTCGGGAGGGAAGAGGTCGCCGATGACCGTGAAGACGGTGGCGAAGAGCACGCCGCCGAACACTCCCTGGATGCCGCGGAACACGATCAGCTGCGTCATGTCCTGGGACAGGCCGCACAGCGCCGACGCGGCGACAAAGCCGATCATGCCCGCGAGCAGGAACGGCTTGCGGCCGAACAGGTCGCCGAGCTTGCCGGCGATCGGCGTCATGGTGGTCGAGGTCACGAGGTAGGCGGTGGTCACCCACGCCAGGCGGTCGAGGCCGTTGAGGTCCGCGACGATGCGCGGGATGGCCGTGCCGACGATCGTCTGGTCGAGCGCGGCCAGCAGGAGGGCGAGCATCGTCCCGGCCGTGGCCAGGATGACCCTCTGCCTGGAGAGCCCGTGAGTTATCGCTTCGGTCATTTCCCGAGCTCCTTCCTGGCGTTCTCCACCAGCTTCAGGCACAGATGTCGAAGCTGCGCCAGATCTTCCTTGGACAATCCTTCGACCAGCGTGAACTGGTGCTCCAGACCCTCTTTCCATATACCGTCGATCTGCTTGCGGCCTTCCTCGGTCAGTCGCGCGCGCACCGACCGCCGGTCGGTGGGGTCAGGGAAGCGCTCGACGAGTCCATCGCGTTCCAGGTGGTCGACGAGCCCCGTGATATTCCGGGGGGTCGAGTCGAGGTCATCGGCCAGCTCGCCCAGCGGCATATCGCCGCAGCGCTGGAGACGGAACAGGACGCCGATGCGGCCCTCGCTCAGCCCGTGGTGCTCAGCCCAGCGCTCCTGGAGGAGATGGAGGGACCGGCCGGCGAAACGCAGGGCGGCGAGGGCCTCCACACCGCGCACGTCGACCTTCAGCGGCGCGAAGAGCTCACGAAACCTCTTCAGGTAGAGGCGGCCGTCCTCGTCCTGCGCGAGCTCGAAGCTCTTCAAATCTTCTGTCTTCATCTTGTAGGACTTCATTATTACTAGATACAGCGTCCAGCTGCAAGTTATTCTCAGCGGCCCGTGATTGTTGACGCCCACCTCGACATCGGCTGGAACGCGATCGCGCACGGCCGAGGCTTCCTCCAGCCGCCGGCGCCCAACTACCTGGTCAGCCGGTCATCCCTGGTGGGGGCCGGTGTGGGTCTGGTCTTCGCCACCCTCTACACAGCCCCCGCGCGAGCCGGCCGCGCGATGCGCACACGGTTCGTGTACGAGAACGCCCACGAGGCCAACGTGATGGCCACCGCGCAGGTCAACTACTACCGCTCCTGCGGCCTGGACCTCATCGGCGATCGCGCCGCACTGGGCACGTACGCCAAAGGCTGGAAGAAGGGCAGGATCGCCGCCATCCTCCTCATGGAGGGCGCGGACCCCATCGAGACCCCGGCCCAGCTGGGTGCGTGGACGGACCGTGGAGTGCGGATCATCGGCCCCGCCTGGGGCCGGACGCGCTACAGCGGCGGCACGGGCTCGCCGGGCGGGTTGACCGAGCTCGGCCGGCAGCTGCTCAAAGCGATGCGGCGCAAACATGTGATCCTCGACCTGAGCCACATGGCCGACGAGGCGGTGGCGGACGCGTTCGCGCTGTGGCGCGGGCCGATCATGGCCTCGCACAGCAATGCGCGCTCGCTGGTGCCGGGCGACCGGCAGGTCACCGACGAGACGGTGACGGAGATCGCGCGGCGAGGCGGCATGGTCGGGGTGAGCTTCTACGGTAAGCACCTGCGCGCGTCGGGTCGCCCGACGTTGGCCGACGTTGTGAAGCACGTCGTACACCACGCGCGCGCCGCGGGCGGGCCGGAGCATGTCGGCATCGGCACCGACCTCGATGGTGGATTTGACTCGCGTCAGGCGCCGATTGACGACCTGGCGAAATTGAAAGAGCTACCGGCCCGCCTGCGCCTTCACTTCAACCGAGCGCAGGTGGAAGGAATCATGGGCGGCAACTGGCTGACCTTTCTTGAGCGTTCGCTACCCGACTAAATAGATTCGGCGACGCGCTTTGCGCTCATGAAGGCGAATCCCATCCCATGCCCTGTGAACCCGGCGCAGATGTACACGTTCGGCATGCCCCCCAGCGGGCCGTCCATTGGCAGTCCTGACTCGGTGAAACCCATCGTCCCCGCCCACCGATGCGTCACCTCCGCCTTCACGCCGAGGTCCCGCGTGCCGCGATCGAGGTGTTCCTGGATCTCAGGCGTCGGTTCGTCGTCATATGTCTTCTCGGTCTCGAGCGACGTATCGCGCCACCCACCGACCAGCACTTGACCTTCCGGCAGCTGCCGCCAGTACCGATACCCGAAGTTGGAGTACACGGGTATGTCGGTGATGCGCGACGATTCCGGCGCTGTCGCGATCATCTGCGCGCGCGTCGGCTGGATCTTCACCGACGGCACCAGCTGCGGCGTGTACGCGTTGGTGGCGAGGATCACGACTCCCGCTTCGCACGCGTCCTCGCCCGCCACGACCAGCACGTCGCTGCGCCGCGAAACAAGCGACGTCACGTTGACGCCCTCGCGAATCGTGCCCGGCCGAGCCTGGCGGGCCAGCGCCGCGACCATCGCTGCCGGGTCGATCTCGCCGTCCCGCGGATTGACAAGCCGCGCGCCGTCCCAGCGCGCCTCGAAACCGTCCTCGGTGAGCAGGTGCTCGGACTCGATCAGCAGCGCCCGCTCTGAATCATCGGCGGGCAGGATCGCGGTTCCCAACCGCCGGTGTCCCACGTCCTGGCCCCGCGCCGCCTCGATCATCCGGTCGTGGTTCTCGTTGGTGACGTCCCAGATCTCGCGAGCGCGAGAGCGTCCATAGGTGCGCACCGCCTCGGCGTAGCTCGACGCGACCCCGGCCAGCAGGAAGCCCGCGTTGCGCCCGCTCGCGCCCCACGCGATGTGATGGCGTTCAACCAGAACAGCGTCGATCCGGCGAGCGGACAGGTGCCACAGCAGGCTTGTCCCGGCGATGCCGCCGCCGATCACCACGACGTCGGACTTCTCCGGCAGGCGGCCTGGGTATTTCTCGGGCGGCGGCGTCCAGAACGGCGTGCTCACGACTCCCAATAGAATCAGATGGCAAGTGGATTTCGAGAGCTATGACGTCCTGGTCGTCGGCGGGGGGCTCGCCGGCATCAGGGCAGCGATAGCTGCCGTCGAGACCAATCCGCGGGTCAAGGTCGGGATGGTCTCCAAGGTCTACCCGATGCGCAGCCACACCGTCTCCGCCGAAGGCGGTGCTGCGGCCGCGCTCAGACCAGAGGACTCGTACGAGAAGCACGCCTTTGACACCGTGAAGGGCTCCGACTACCTGGCCGACCAGGATGTCGTCGAGGCCTTTGTCAGAGAGGCGCCGATCGAGCTCATCCAGATGGAGCACTGGGGCTGCCCCTGGAGCCGCGACCCGGACGGCAAGATCTCGGCCCGCCCGTTCGGCGGCATGACCACCTGGCGCACGTGCTTCGCTGCCGACAAGACCGGCTTTCACATGCTGCACGCCGTCTTTCAGACCTCGCTCAAGTACCCGCAGATCACGCGCCACGACGAGGCCTTCGTCACCAAGCTGCTCGTCGAGGACAGCCGCTGCGTGGGCGTCGTCGCGCTGGACATGAAGACCGGCCGGTTCGACGCCATCACCGCGAAGTCGGTGATCCTGGCCACCGGCGGCCTCGGCCGCACTTACGCCTTCACCACCAACGGCAACATCTGCACAGGCGACGGCATGTCGCTCGCCTACCGCGCAGGTGTCGGGCTGAAGGACATGGAGATGGTGCAGTTCCATCCCACGGGCCTCCCGTTCACCGGCATCCTCATCACCGAGGCGGTCAGGGGCGAGGGCGGATATCTGCTCAACAACGAGGGCGAGCGATTCCTGAAGCGCTACGTGCCGAACAAGATGGAGCTGGGTCCCCGCGACATCATTTCGCGCGCGATGATGACTGAGTTCGAAGAGGGCCGCGGATTCGAGGGCCCGCACGGCAAGTACCTGCACCTCGACGTGCGCCATCTCGGGGAGAAGGTGATCGACCGCAAGCTGCCGTTCATGCGCGAGCTGGGCCGTGAGTTCGTCGGCATCGACATCGTCAAGGAGCCCATTCCGGTCCGCCCTGTGCAGCACTACATGATGGGCGGCATCGACGCGGACATCTCCGGTGCGACCCCGATGGCCGGCCTGTACGCCGCCGGCGAGTGTGCGAACGTCGGCCTCAACGGCGCGAACCGCCTGGGCTCGAACTCCCTGTCCGAATGCCTGGTTTTCGGGGCCGCGGCCGGCCGCGCAGCCGCGGACTACTCAAGCGCAGCCAAGCCGGTGACCGCGAACCCCGTCGACGCCATCCTGTGGGACGAGGCGCGGCGGGTCGAGGTCGCTTACCTCGAGAAGAAGGGCGGCATCGAACGCATCGGCGCGATTCGAGAGGAGATGCAGCACGAGATGGACGCCGGCGCCGGGGTCTTTCGCACCAAGGAAGGTTTGGAGAAGCTCATCGAGCGGCTCGGCGGCCTGCGCGAGCGCTTCGGGAGAATCAAGATCGAAGACACGAGCAAGACATTCAACACCGAGCTGACGTCGGCGATGGAGCTGGACTTCATGCTCGAGATCTCGCAGACCATCGCGGTCTCCGCGCTCGCCCGTGAGGAGTCACGCGGCGCGCACGCGCGGCGCGACTTCCCGCAGCGCAACGACGAGAAATACCTGAAGCACTCGTTGGTGTTCAGTCGCGACGCCGCCAAGCCGCGTCTCGAGTACCGCGACGTGCACATCGAGAACTTCAAGCCGCAGGCGAGGACGTACTGAGATGGCCGACAAGAGGGTCACGATCCAGACCACCCGGTACGACCCGGACAAGGACGAGAAGCCCCGGCTGCAGTCCTACGAAATTCCCTTCTACGACGACAGCATGGTCGTGCTCGACGCGCTGAACTACATCAAGTCCAACGTCGACGGAAGCCTCAGCTATCGGTGGTCGTGCCGGATGGGCATTTGCGGCAGCTGCGGGATGATGGTCAACGGCACGCCCAAGCTCAGCTGCAGCGCCTTCGTGCGCGATTACTGGCCGCGGCCGATCCTCGTCGAGCCGCTCAACAACTTTCCCGTCATCCGCGACCTGGTCATCGACATGGACGATTTCATGCACAAGCTGAAGTCCATCAAGCCGTGGATCATCCGCAAGCAGGAGATCCCACTCGGCGCGGGCGAGCACCGTCAGACCAACGAGCAGATCGACGACTTCAGGCAGTTCAGCGAGTGCATCAATTGCATGCTCTGTTACGCGGCGTGCCCTGTCTACGGTCTTAACAACGAATTCCTGGGTCCCGCAGCCATCGCCCTGGCGCGACGCTACAACCTGGACTCGCGAGACCAGGGACTGAAGCAGCGACTGCCGGTGATCGCCGACAACGAGGGCGTCTGGGAGTGCAGCTTCGTCGGCGAGTGCTCGGTCGTGTGCCCGAAAGGCGTCGATCCGGCGAAGGCGATCCAGCAGTCCAAGCTCGACACGACCATGCGCTTTGTCCTCCCCTACGGAAACCGCGATTGAACGAAGTAGTCGTTCCCTCTCCCCACAGGGGAGAGGGTCAGGGTGAGGGGCGTGGAAAGAAGTACGAGTGGCGCATGCCTGCCAACTGGTGGACGCGTAACCGCCACTACTTCCTCTATATCGTCCGCGAGTTCACCGTGGTGCCGATCGCGCTGTGGCTCCTGTGGCTGCTGGTCGAGATCCAACGCGCGGGCGGCGGACCGGCGCATTACTCCCCGCACGGCTCGCCGGCCTTCGTCGTCTTCAGCGTCATCACGCTGTTGTTCTCGCTGTATCACAGCTACACGTTTCTCAGCCTGGCCGGCGTGATCATTCACTTCAAAGTTCTGGACCGGCCTCTTCCATCGCAACTCATCGTCCTGGCCCAGTTCGCCCTCTGGGCGGTGGCCTCGGTCGTCGTCGGATTCGTCCTCATCTGGTTCGCGCGATGAGCTCCGAAGCCCGCCGGCGCGTCGCCTACCCGCACCTCATCTATTGGTTCCTGTTCGCCCAGGGCGGGGTGGTCGCGGCTGTGCTGGTCCCGGTGCACGTGCTGATCCAGGGCATCCTCGGTCCGCTCGGCATCGTCCCCGTCGTCGACCGCCACTACGACACGTGGGTGGCCATGCTCGGAAATCCGATCGTGAAGCTGTACCTGCTCGTTCTGATCGCTGTGCCGTTCTTCCACATCGCCCACCGGGTCCGCTACCTGCTCACCGACTTCGGTGTGAAATCGGCGAAGAGCGTGCCCGCGCAGGTCATTTCCTACGGCGGAGCGGTCGTGGTCACACTGGTCACCATCTGGGTTCTCCTCACGACAGTCCCGATCCAGCTCGGCTAGCTGACATGTACACGGTCGAAGCAGTCCCGGCCGGCGAGCTGGGCAACGCGAGCTTTCTCGTCGCCGACGCCGATCGCGGCGTGGGCCTGGTAGTCGACCCTCTGCGCGACATCGAGCGCTATCTGAAGCTCGCGGACGATCTCCACGTCAAGATCACGCACGCGCTGGATACGCACCTGCATAACGACTACGTCTCCGGCCGCCGCGAGCTCGCCGCCGAGGTGGGCGCCAACATCGACGAGCTGAATCCAGGCCATGACCTGCACATAGGCGACATGACCCTGCGTGCCATCCACACGCCGGGCCACACGCCCGACCACAAGTCATTTCTTCTCCATGAGGGCGGCCGCGACCGGGCGCTGTTCTCGGGCGGCGCGGTCATGCTCGGCGCCATCGCCCGGACCGACCTGTTCGGGCCGCATCTCGCGGTCCACCTGGCGCTGGAGGCCCTCAGCACCCTGCAGGTCCGCCTGCGCGCGCTGCCGGATGACATCCGTGTCTTTCCCACGCACGGCGGAGGGTCCTTTTGCGGCACGGGTGGGCGCAGCGGACACGAGACGACGCTGGGCCACGAGCGGCAGACCAACCCGTTCTTCCTGACCACCGAGGTGATGCCCTTCCTCGCTCGGGCGCTGAGCCAGCACCGCTATCCGACCTACTACCGCGACATGGCCGCGATCAACCGAGGAGGCCCTCCGCTCATCGGCCGCATCCCGCCGGCGCTAACGCGGCTCGCGGCGGACGAGGTGGGGCGGATGATGGACGACGGCGCCGCCGTCGTCGACGTGCGCACCGGCCGTGAATACGACCGCGGTCACGTCCCGGGCAGCTACAGCGTGGGCATCGACGGCCCGGTCAGCGCCTGGGTGGGCTGGCTCATCGCGCGCGGAAGGCCGCTGGTCCTCGTGGGCGGCACCGACAACGAGCTCCGCAAGGCGCAGCGGCAATTGCTGCGCATCGGCTTCGATACCATCGCCGGCGTGCTGGACGGGGGCATCGACGCCTGGCGTTCCAGTGGTCGCGAGCTGTCGACTTTCGAGACCGTTGACGTCGAGGACATGGCGCAGTGGGTCCTTAGCGCCGAGCCGATGACGGTGGTCGACGCCCGCGACGAGCACGAGTGGGTGGCGGGCCACGTCCCGGGCGCGGTGCACATGTACGTGCCAGACGTGCCTCATCGCGCGGGCGAAATACCTCGCGAAGCGCCGGTTGCGGTGCACTGCGCGTCGGGCTATCGCGCGGGGATCGCCGCGAGCCTGCTGGAGCAGGCGGGCCTCACGCGGATCATCCACGTCAACGGCGAGTTCTCGGACTGGGACCGCCTCCACCTGGCAGAGTCAGTCCCAACCTAGTCCTCTCCCTCTCCCCGCAGGGGAGAGGGTTGGGGTGAGGGGCGGGGAAAGCTACTGTGCCGGCTGAGTAGTCCGCTTCCTACGCGGCCTAGCCGCGGGACGGGGCCGCCTCCGGCTCTTCTTGGCGCGCCAGATCTCCTCCGACGGCCATTGTTTCGCCCACTCGGCGGATACGTACTGGTAGTAAGGGTGGTCGACCGCGTCCTCCGGGGCGTACAGCTCGCGAAAGTCCAGCACGTCAAAACCGGCCCGGCGCAGGACCTGGAACAGCTCCGAGTGGCTGACGTGAAACTCGGTGCTCGCGCCGACCTCATCGTCCGTCCAGTCCAGTCGGTGCATCCCGTTCAACGGCCGAACCAGCTTCGTGCCGATCCGCTCGGTGTCCGACGAGCACACCATCTCGAGGTCCGTCGACCGCATGAATACCAGCTCGCCTCCCGGGCGCAGGAGGCGCGCGGCCTCCGGGATCCAGCGGTCCGGATCGCACCATAGGGATGCGCCGTATTCGGAGAACGCCATATCGAATGACCCGTCGGGCAGAGGCACGGCCTCGGCGTTGGCCTTGAGGAACTCGAGGCCGAGACCGAACTTTTCGTTCATCTCGCGCGCGGTGTCGAGCTGCGCAGGCGTGATGTCGACGCCAAGCACGCTCTTGGCGCCGTGCTTCTTCAGCCAGGCCCCGAAGTAGGCCGTGCCGCAGCCCAGCTCGATGACCTCGAGCCCGCGCAGTGAAGGCAGCACCTTGATCTGGGACTCAGGCGTGTGCCACCTGCCCCAGGTGATCTCCTCCTGCGCCCACGAATCGCTTGCGCTCGCGGCGGTGTAGTTCGCGTTCGACACCGTCCACACGTCGCGATTGCGGATCGCGTACTCAGGGAGGCGGCTAGGCATCGGTGGTTGCGGCCTCCAGCAGCGCGGCAAACTTGCGCCGCGACGCCTCGCGACGCGTCGGGACGTGCTCACGAGGCCACATGCCCTCCGGCGCGCGGTATCCCGCCAGGATCTGGCGCGCCACCGACACGCGGTGCACCTCATCGGGTCCGTCGTAGATCCGCGCCGCGCGCGCGTGGCGGTACATCTCCTCGAGCGGGAGGTCGGCCGAATATCCGAGCGAGCCGTGGACCTGGATCGCGCGGTCGATCACGTCGTGCAGCACGCGAGCGCCGAAGAACTTGATCAGCGAGATCTCCTTCCGCGCCGCGGACGCGCCCTGCGTGTCGATGACCCACGCGGCGTGGAGCGTCATCAACCGCGCCGCCTGCATCTCAGCGGCCGAGTCGGCGATCCAGTTCTGGACCGTCTGGTGGCTCGCGAGCTTCTTGCCGAACGCCTCGCGCTGCAGCGCTCGCTCGCACAGCATGTCGAACGCGCGCCGCGCCTGGCCCAACCACCGCATGCAGTGGTGGATGCGCCCGGGCCCAAGCCGGGCCTGCGCGATGAGAAAACCCTGACCGCGCTCGCCCAGGAGATTCGCAGCAGGCACTCGCACGTTCTCGTAAAGGACCTCGGCGTGGCCGTAGCCGAACCGCTCGTGCTCGCCGGCGAGCGTTGGGATGTTGCGCAGCTTTTTCAACCCGGGCGTGTCGGCCGGGACGATGATCATCGATGCGCGTTCGTAGGCGTCCGCCTTCGGCTCGGTCACGACCATCGCAATCAGGAAGTCCGCGATCATGCCGTTCGACGTGAACCACTTGTGGCCGTTGATCACCCACTCGTCCCCGTCGAGCTCCGCGGTGGTCGAAAGCAGAGTCGGGTCGGAGCCCGCGGTGTCCGGCTCGGTCATCGAGAACGCGGAGCGGATCTTGCCGTCGAGCAGCGGGCGGAGCCATCGCTTTTTCTGATCCTCGGTCCCGAAGTGTGCGAGGACCTCCGAGTTGCCGGAGTCGGGCGCCTGGTTGCCGAAGACGATCGGTCCCCAGATCGACGCGCCCTCGATCTCGTGCATCAGTCCCAGCTTCACCTGGCCGTAGCCCTGGCCGCCAAGCTCGGGCGGTAGATGCGTCGCCCACAGCTTCTGCCGCTTGACCTGTTCCTGCAGCGGCCGGATCGCGCGCATGAATCCGCGCTCGTCGACGTCGAGGACCTCGAGCGGATACACCTCGTCGTGCATGAAACGCCGCATCCACTCGAGCTGTTTCTCGAATTCCGGCTCGGTGGAGAAGTCCCAGGTCACAGCAGCGTGATCCCTTCGTCGATCATGCCGACGATGGTACCGGTCAAGCCTTCGTACATCGGGTCGGGCCGCCGGCCCTTGCGGTGCAGCATCAGGTTATAGCCGAGGATCGCCGCGTACTTGTAGAGGCTCAGCGCCACGTACCAGCCCATCTCGTCCGCGTTGACGCCATAGAGGTCGAACAGCTCTTCCATCTCGATCGCCACCGCGCCGCCCGGGCTGGGCGCGTCCGCGAAACGGCGGCGGACCGTCATCGAGCACAGGCAGCCGAGGTCGAGCAGGGGCTGGCCTAGCTCCGCGATCTCCCAGTCGAGCACGGCGACCACCTCGGCGCCGCGAAACAGCATGTTGCCGTAGTGATAGTCGCCGTGGACGAGAGTGGGCGCGCGCTCGGTCGGAATGTGCGCCGCCAGCAGGCCCCCGAGCTCCCCCGCGCGCGTGGTCAGCTCTTCGGGTGCGCGCTGCATCAGCATCGCCCACCGCATCATCTCCTCGCGAAGGCCGACCGGTTCTTCGTCGCCGATTCCAGTCTTCTCGATGGGCAGAGCTTGCATGCGTTTCAACACGTTGACCGCGGACGTGGCGATGTCCAGCGGGTTCTCACGCCTGGCCGTCTCCTCGATCCGGACGCCGTCGACCCGCTCCATGAGGATGAAAGGCCTCCCGTCGATAGCGGCGTCTGAGCTCATCAAGGGAATCGCCGGAGTGGGGAGGCCCACGCTGCGTAGGGCCGACATGATGCGGCCCTGCCGCACGACGTCGGCAGGGCCGGCGATTCGCGCGCCCGGAGGCGGAAGGCGCAGAACGTAGTCCCTGTCGACGAAATAGGTGAAGCCCGAATGTCCCTCAGGAATCGGCTCGATCGATTTCACACGCCGATGGAGCACGGCCTCGACGTCAGCTCGGATTTGCTGGCTCATTCGAGGTGCGCCGTATCCCCGAGCGCGCCGACCATACGCCGGTCGCCCAGTGCACGCACCGTGCTGATGCTCGTGTAGTAGGGCAGCATGCGCAGCCGGCCAGGCTCGAGCTGCATGACGTCGGTGAGGCAGGCGATGATCGCAGCGCCGTGACCCACAACGACCACGCGCTCGCCGGTGTGTTTGGCCACCACGTCGTCGACCACGGCGCGCATGCGAGCCGCGGCGACGTCGGGCATCTCCTTGAAATCCAAAGAGCCGTCCTCGTCGATCTCCAGCGACACCTCGACCAGGCGCTCGTCGATCTGCACGTCGTCGGTGATTGCGCGCGCGGTTTCCATCGCGCGACGGTAGGGGCTCGAGTACACCGCGGCGGGATTCGCGCGCCGCACGCGCACAGCCAGGCGTCGCGCCTGCTCGCGGCCAAACGCGCTGAGGGGCGGATCGTCGACCTCGACCATGTCGCGATAGCAGTCGGCGTGGCGCACGAGCCACACCTCGGTCACGCCTTCGACCCCGATCAGAAAGGCGGCCTCGAGAGACCGCATGGCCCGGGTGAGGTGCTCCGAGCCGGACCCGCGGAGCGGCGCCACGGCTAACATTCGACCACATGCTCCGGGTTGTGGGCATCGTCGCCCTCTTCGTCCTAGCAGCCTGCGACCAGACCAGCGTCAAGGTGGGACCTTCGCCTTCGCCTGTCATCGCGCAGGGAAGCTGGACTCAAAACCTCACCCTTACCGGCGACCTTCCGGGTCAGATCGTCAACATCGTGCCCGACCAGGGCACCCAGCAGACTTTCTGCTCGGGCTCGAAAGTGCGCAACGGCGAGACCTGGTCGGACAGCTTTTACGCAAGCGTCGACTCGAGCGGAAGCGAATGGCAGCTCAACATCATCATCGAGAACTTCCGCGGACCTGGCACATACACGAATAAGGACGTGAAAATGTCGCTGCAGTCAGCCGACAACTCCAAGGCGTGGCTCAATCAGGACGTGGATGCCGCGCACGCCGACGCCGACAAGGTGACATTCACCATCGACCGCAGCCTGCAGTCGGGGACCGTCGACGCGTTTCTCACCAACGCGACGACCGGCAAGCGCGGAGCGGAGCACATCACCGGCACCTGGAACTGCCGCGGCTGATCGGGCGTGGAGGTCCATTTCGACGGCCACTGTTTCGGATGCGGTCCGCTCAACCCTGACGGCCTGCAGCTGAAATTCGAGCCGGACGGCCACGGCTCTTCGGTGGCCGAATACGAGGTGCCGCCGCGGTTCCAGAGCTGGGCGGGGATGGCGCACGGCGGGATCGTGTCCCTGATGCTGGACGAGGCGGTGGGGTGGGCGGCGTGGCACGCGGGTCACCCGGGGGTGACGGGCCGCCTTCAGGTCAGCCTACGGCGACCGCTGAAGCTGGGCGAGCGGGTCCGGATCGTGGGCAGGGTCGAGAACATCCGCCGCACGCTGGTTTACGTGAGCGCCTTCGTCGAGAACGCGGACGACCACTCCCGAGTGGCCGACGGAACGGCGACCCTGGTGGAGACCAAGACGGTCGTCGACTCGTTTAACCAGTAGTCACAATGCGTTCCGTACAGTGGGCAGCCCGAAATGAGCAGCGCTGACACGCCCTTGCCGGCGAGGCGCCGGCTGCTGAGCGCGATCCGCAGCGGCCGGGCTTTCCAGGTCGCGGCTGCCGCCCTGGTTGCGCTGGTGGTGCTCGTCATCATCGCCCTCCTCTACGGCGAGCTGCCCGAGTTCTTCCACGTGGGCGGCCAGCAGCTCCGCGACTTCATGCGCCACAACGCGTACCTGCCTGGATTCGGGCTGCTGTACATCGAGGAGTCGGGCGTCCCGCTGCCTGCTCCGGGCGATGTGTTCGTGATGTACGTCGCGACGCATGTGCCGCACGCGTTGTGGGCCTGGATCGCGGCGTGGCTGGGCCTCATCGTGGCCGTGGTCCTGGGCGCCACGAACCTGTTCTTGATCTCCCGCCGGTTCGGCCGGCGGCTGGTGGCGAGCTCGTTCGCCGAGTACGTGCACCTGACCCCGGAGCGGGTGGCGAAGGCCGAGCAGTGGTTCAAGCGCTACGGGGTGCTGGCGATCATCTTCGGCCGCCACATCCCGGGCTTCCGGATCCCGATCACGGTCGCGAGCGGCATCTTCGAGGTCCGCTACCCGGTGTTCGCGGCGAGCGTCGCGGTGTCGACGGCGATCTGGGCCGGGGTGGTGCTGATCATCGGGATCAACTTCGGACCGCGACTGGCGGACCTGCTGCGGGCGCACAGCATCTTGTACTTCGTGTGGGGAGGACTCGTTGTCGCGCTCGTTTTGAGCATCTTCATCCGGCAGCAGCTGCGGCTGCGGGCGGCTCGGATGGTGAAAACGGACCGGCGGTTAGAATCACCGGGCCCGTCGAAGCCTTAGGGACTTCCGATTTCGGGC
>Ga0209689_1000673_pt1 | contig 24328 bp, 26 predicted proteins | sample GraSoiAngelo_149_FD_187119 | JGI IMG/M metagenome (GOLD analysis project Ga0209689, IMG submission 187119) | Grasslands soil microbial communities from the Angelo Coastal Reserve, California, USA - 14_1009_09_30cm (SPAdes) (version 2) | ecosystem: Environmental > Terrestrial > Soil > Grasslands ... | reverse complement strand
GGGCGTACGAGAAGAACGTGCCCGACAGGATCCACATCGGGAGCATCACGAGGTTCATGAGTCCGGAGACCGCCTCGACGGTGCGGGCGCGGCTCGCCACCAGCATGCCGAGCCCGGCGAACGAGAGGGCGCCGAGCACCGTGATGGCCGCGACCGCGGCGAACGAACCCTGGTTCACGATGGAGGAGAGGACCGTCGCGTCAGGCTGCTGGCCGAGCTCCACGGGGATCCGGAGCAGCATCGACGCTGCGAGGAACGCGACCCCCCACCACAGGCCCTGGTACCAGGTTGCGAGCAGGATCGGCAGGAGATAGAGGATCCCGAGCCGCACCGACGACGGCGTGAGCACGTTCGCCGCGTAGATCGCGCTGGTGAGTAATGCCAGAAGGGCCCCAACAATGAGCCGGCCACGCAGGCGGGGGATCAGAACGGGGGCTCCGCGACGTGGTGGGGATCGTCGAGCAGGATCGCGCGCAGCGGTTCGCCGGGAGCCACCGTCGGCCGGTCCTCGGGGACGATGAGCAGGGCGTTGGCGCGCGCCATGGAGGTGAGGATGCCGGACCCTTGCGGCCCTGTCAACCGGGCGCCGAGGGCGCCAGCGTCGTCCCGCGGCGCGACGACGGCGCGCAGGAAATGCCGGAGCTGGGGACCGAGGGTGATCGGCTCCAGGGCGACGACGGGCACCGTACGGCGGAACGGGAGCGGGTGACCGAGCAGCCGCCGCAGCGCCGGCCGCACAAACAGCTCGAAGGTGACCATCGTGCTCACCGGGTTGCCGGGCAGGCCGATCCACGGGCGGCCGTCCGCGAACAAGCCGAAGCCGAGCGGCGCCCCAGGGCGCATGCGGATGCGCCACAGCTTGATGTCGCACCCGAGCGCGGTGAGCACCTCGCGCACGAGATCGTGCTCGCCGACGCTCACGCCGGCGGTCGTGACGAGGAGGTCGGCGGCCGAGGCGCGCGCGAGATGCTCGCGCAGGCTGGCGGCGCTGTCGCCGGCGATGCCCAGCTCCACAGGGACCGCCCCGGTGCGCCGGATGTTCGCCAGCAAGGTGTAGGAGTTCGAGGTCGCGACCTTGCGCCCGGCGAGGATCTCCTCGCGATGGTCGAGGTCGACGATTTCGTCGCCCGACGCCAGAACGGCGACCCGGGGCGGCCGGTGGACCAGGGGCTCGCCGTGCGCGATCGAGGCGAGCACGCCGAGCTGCGCGGGCCCCAGGGCGGTGCCGGCGGCGAGCACCGGGTCGCCCTTGTGGAGGTCTTCGCCCTTGTGCCGCACGTTGCGCCCCGCCTGCGGCGGCGTGACGATGGCCACCCGGTTCTTGCCGTTGGGCTCGGTGTCCTCCTGGCGCACGACGGTATCAGCGCCGGCCGGCAGCGGAGCCCCCGTGAAGATCCGGGTCGCCTCGCCGGGCCCCAGCGGTTTGGTGGGGAAGCGACCCGCCGGGACCGTCTCGACGACGTGCAACTCGGCGCGGGTGCGGCCGGCGACGTCCGTGCTGCGCACCGCGTAGCCGTCCATCGCGGAGTTGTCCCAGGGCGGCAGGTCCATCGGGCTGGCGACGTCTTCGGCGAGGACCAGGTCGAGCGCGTCGCGCAGGGGACGGCGCTCGGCCGGCAGCGGCCGCAGCTGCTCGAGGATGAGCCGTGCCGCCTCCGCGGGGGAGAGCATCGTCAGGGCGGCAGGATCAGGGCGCGGTCCCAGGCGATGTTCGCCAGCGTCACGAGCCAGGCGGTGTCGCTGAAGCGGAATACCGGGAACGACCCCCGGAACTTCGCGTTGTCGGTCACCATCGCCACCCACTGCTCGGCGTCGGGACGGTCCGCGTTCCAGATCGGGTCGGGGCCGCAGGCGAGGCGGTAGGTCTCGAGCTTCGGCAAGGCGTGGTCGGTGAAGCCCTCGACCAGCACCACGTCCGCCCCATCGAGGTAGCGGCGCGCGAGGCTGACCGGATCGCTCTCCACCTCGCGCCGCTCCCACACCACCCGCTCCCCCGGCGCCTCGAGCACGACGCGCTCGGCCTTGCCTTCGTGGCGGTGGCGCCAGGTGTCCTTGCCGCGCTGGTCCCAGTCGGCCGCGTGGGTGCCGTGCTTGAGGGTCATCACCCGGAACTTGCGCCGCACCAGCTCGGCGGCGAGCGCGACGACCAGGGTGGTCTTCCCGGCGTCCTTCTTCCCGACGATCGAGATCATCCGCGTCGCCGCCACACCGCCTCCGCCCGCTGCAGATCCTCGGGCCGGTTCACGTTGAGGAACAGCTCGGCGGGGTCGCCGAAGGTGCGCACCCGCTCGAGCGGTAGTGTACCGACCTTCACCTCGGGGTGGAAGCCGATCGCCCGCCGGTCGCCGCGCGCGAGCTGGCGCTCGATGGCCGCGCGGCAGGCGGGCCCGTACACGGCGCACAGCGGCTCGAGCCCGCGCCGGCTGTCGCTCTCGGGAAGGAAGACGTCGTACCCCGCGGCGCCGTCCACCAGGGTGCGCAGCAGGTCGGCGGTGAGGAACGGCATGTCCCAGGCGACGCACAGCACGGGATCGTCGCCCGCCGCGACCGCGGTATAGATGCCGCCCACGCTCCCCAGGCCGGGCTCAGCGTCGGGGACGGTAGCGAGGTCGGGGCGCCACGCCGCGGCGTCGGGCGCGTTGGCGACGAGGAGCGGCGGGGCGCCGACGGCGGCGGTCACCGCGTCCACCACGCGGTCGAGGATGCGGCGGCCGCCGACGTCGAGCAGGCCTTTGGGGCGGCCGCCGTAGCGCGTGGCGCCGCCGCCGGCCAGGATCGCGCCGCGCACGTTAGTAGCGGCGGCCCCGCTTCCTTTCCAGCACCACGTCCAGGCCCATCGTCAGTACGAGGCGGTGGTAGGTGCGCAGCGCGGTCGGCGCCTGACCGAGCCGATCCGCCGCGCCGACGGCGCGCCTCAAGGGGACAATCGCGTCGTGCGCTTCGAGCCGGAACTGGTAGCCGGGGCTGATGCGCGTCGTGAACCCGATCGCCGTCGTGAAACTGAACGAGGAGGACTTGGGATGGTCGTCGACGATGATGGCCCGCGATCGCACCGTTCCGGTGCCGTCGAGGAAGGGGCCCGACAGCTCGATCGTCCCGCCGGAGTACGTCACGAGTCCGAGCCCGGCCCGGACGTAGGGACTGATGGCGTGCCGGGGCGAGGCGCGGAACACGAGACCCCCGTAGAAGCTGATCGCGCTGGTCGACAAGCTCGCGGCGCTGATGTTGTCGCAGACCTGCTGGTCGATCGCGTCCGGGTCGGGGTTCAAGTAGACCGGGCGACAGGTATCGTCGAACGGCAAGCCGAGGAAGAAAATCTCGCCCTCGATGCCGACATGCGGGCTCCGGAAGTACGTCCCGGCCGCGCCGATCACGATGCTGGAGGAAATGTTGCGGGTCAGCTCGAGGGTATCGTACTGGGGGCTCCCCGTGCTACAGGTGCCGAGCGTGCACAAGGGTTGTACTCCGATATGCCACAGGCGGTGGCCCGTCGACGCGCCGCCGAACAGAGTCAGGATCATCGTCGGCTCCGGCCCCGCCTGGGTTAGCACGGCGGCGGGTCGAGCAAGCAGGAAAGCACAACAGGCGAACAGGAGTCGGCGCATCAATCCCCCAGGAGTTGGCGGTGGTCGATCGCGAGACAACGGTCCATCACGAAGGGAATGCCGGCGCCCTCGGCCCGCGCCTGCGCCGCCGCGTCCACGACGCCGAGCTGCAGCCAGATGAGCCTGGGGCGGATGGCGATCGCCTCGTCCACCACCGCCCCCGCGAACTCGCTGCGCCGGAACACGTCCACGATGTCGATCGCGCGCTCCCGCGCGGCGTCGGCCAGCGTGCGGAAACTCCGCTCGCCGAGAATCTCCGGATGCCCGGGGTTCACCGGCACGATCCGGTAGCCGACCCGCTGCAGGTAACGCGCGACCCCGAAACTGGGCCGCTCGGGCTTGGGCGACAGCCCCACGACCGCCACGGTGCGCGCCTCGTGCAACAGCGCGCGCAGCGCGTCGGGGGTCACGCCTCCGGACGGTGCAAGTGCGGCGCGCCGCTCACCGCCCGCCCCACGAGGATCATCCCCGCCCGCCGGGCGATGGTCAGCGCCAGCGTGGACGGCACGCTCGGCGTCGCGATCCACGCGAGCCCGGCGCGCGCCCCCTTGTACGCCAGCTCCGCCGAGATGCGGCCGGTGACGAGCAGCCCGCGGCCCGCGACGGGCTCCCGCGCGAGCACCGCCGCGCCGATCACCTTGTCCACGGCGTTGTGCCGTCCGATGTCCTCGGCGTGAAACCGCAGCCGCTCGCCGTCGGCGAGCGCCGCCGCGTGGATGCCGCCGGTCTCATTGTAGCGCTCACCGTGCGCGAACAGATCCTTGAAGAGCGCCCGGAGCATCTCGGCGGGCGGCGGCTCGCCGCGCGCGGGGGCGCGCGCGACTGCGTGCGGATCGGCGAGGAACGTGGAGACGGCGCCGCACCCCGAGGCCAGCACCCGCTTGCGGTTCTCGCCCTTGACGCGCGCCAGCCGCTCCGGCGCCACCTCGGCCCAGAACCCCAAGTCGGTCGCGCAGGGGCGCAGCTTCACCAGGTCGTCGCGCGATTCGATGAAGCCTTCCCCGTGCAGCCACCCGACCGCCAGCTCCTCGAGCTGATCCGGCGTGCACATCCAGGTGACCATCGGCTCGCCGTTCACCTCGAGCCAGACAGGGAGCTCCTCGACCATGGCCGAGTCGGCCTGCATCCGCCCGCGGCGCTCCCCGGGCTTGCGCCCGGGGTTGGGCGGAGGCTCAGGTTTCGCCGTAGTACTCGGAGTAGAGATGGGGACTCTCCTGTACGCGCACCGCGTGCATCCGCACGCCCGCCGGCAGCCGCGGGGCGATCCGCTCCCAGAAGTAGACTGCCAGGGCTTCGCCCGTCGCGAGGCGGTGGCCGTCGGCGAACTCGGGAATGGCGTCGTTGATGTGGCCGCCGCTCAGCCGGTCGGTGATCTCTTCCTTCAGTACCCGGTCGAGGGCGGCGAGATTCACGACCCCGCCGGCTTCGGCCACGAGCGGGCCCCGCACCGTCACGCGCACCTGGTAGCGGTGGGCATGGTCGGCCGCCGCCTTCCCGAATGCCGCCCGGTTCTCAGCCTCGGACTTGTCGGGCCGGCGGATACGGTGCGCCGCCTCGAACTCCACCACCCGGGTCAGCCGCACGCTCGCCATGTCAGAACACTCGCACCGCGCTGGCCTTGAAGGCAAACGTCACGGGGCTGCCCGGGGCTAACGCCAAGTCCCGGGCGGCTTCTTCGGTGATCACGGCGATCAATTCCACCCCGACGTCGGCGGCGACGTGCACGACCCCGGGCCGCGGCCGGCCCAGGCGCGTCACCTGACCGGTGAAGACGTTGCGCGCCGAAGAGACGAGCGGCTCCTTGCTCACGAAGATGTCGGTCGGCGGGACGGCGAGGATCGCAGGGCCTTCACGCCCGGTCGTGACGGCGATGGCGATCGGTCCGACGCGCACGTGCTTGGTTTCCTCCCCCTGGCCCGGTGGCAGCTCCACGCGGAACAGATTCTCCGGCGTGACGGGGGAGAGCCGGCCCTCGGCGAGGGCGCGGATGTCGTCCGCCCAGCGGTACGCGTCTTCGAGCTGGTGCGAGGCGAGGCAGATGGCGAGGCCGCGCGCGCGGCGCTCTTCGGCGAGCGCGCCGTACAGCGCCTGCGCCGCGGCGCGGTCCGCGGAGCTGACCGGCTCGTCGAGCAGCAGCACGTCGGGCGCCACCGCGAGCGCGCGCGCCACGGCGACGCGTTGCACCTCGCCGTCCGACAGCTCGTGGCGGCGGCGGTCGAGCAGGCCGGTGATGCCGAGCCGCTCCGCCACGGCAGCGACTATGCTCTCAGCCTCTATGCCTCTCCGCCCCCTGATCTTTAACCCGAATCCGATGTTCGCCCTCACGGTCCCTCGAAACAGCACCGGCCGCTGCTCGACCAGGGTGATGCGCCGGCGCGCCGCGGCCCGGGGGCGCACGCGGGGGCTGGAGACCACCGCGTCTCCCCAGCGGATCTCGCCGGTGCTGGGCCGCTCGACGAGGGCGAGCAGGCGCAGCAGCGTGCTCTTGCCGGAGCCGTTGTGCCCGACGATAGCGATGAGCGCGCCGGGCGGCACCGCGAAGCGTTCGAGGTCCAGCACCACCCGGCCCTCGTAGGCGTGGCGCACACCGGCGAGCTCAAGCATTCCCGCGTCCCTGGAGCACCTGCAGGGCGACGTTCACGACCAACGCCATCACCAGCAGGATGAGGCCGAGGGCGAGGGCGAGGCCGAAGTCCCCCTGCGCGGTGTAGAGGGCGACCGCGGTCGTGAGCGTGCGCGTCGCGCCGCGGATGTTGCCGCCCACGATCATCGCGGCGCCCACTTCGGCGACCACCTGGCCGAACGCGGCGGTAATGACGGCAGCGAGGGCGAACCGGGCCTCGCGCGCCACCGCCCACGCGGTGCGCCACGTCCCGGCGCCGAGCGTCTCGGCGGTGCGACGGATGCGGGGGTCCACGCCCTGCACGGCCGCCGCCGAGAGCGCGGCGGCGATCGGGAAGGCGAGGAGCACGTCGCCGATGACGATCGCCTGCCAGGTGTACAGCCAGCCCAGACCGCCCAGCGGCCCGCGGCGCGACAGCAGGGCGTAGAGCAGCAGGCCGACGACGACGGTGGGGAAGGCGAGGGCGGTATTGACGACCGTAAGGGCGGCGCGGCGGCCCCAGAAGCGGCGACTCGCGAGCACGAATCCCAGCGGCATCCCGAGCGCGCACGCGATCACGGTGGCGACGACGGCGACCTTCACCGTCAGCAGCGCGATGCCGTAGACCTCGGGGTCGGCCGAGCTGATCAGATGGACGGCGCGGCGCAGCCCTTCGCCTAGAAAGTCCATCCCACGCCGAGGCTCACCCACGGATGGATGGTCCAGTCGGTTTCCGGCGCCAGCAGCGGCAGCACCCGGGTCCCGTCGTTCGACAGGGGCGTCTTGTAGTTGATCGGGTATCTCAGCTTCCAGAACACGAGCCGCGCGTCCGCCTGCACGCTGACGCGCCGCCCGGGATACCAGCGCAGCCCCGCGCCCGGGGTGAAGGTGAACTTGGTCCCGAACTGGTAGCCGCTCGTGTCCGCGGGGAGGCGACTCCCGAACGCGAGCCCGAGCGACGTCGTGACGAACGGCGCGAAGCCGTGGAACGTCTTCGCGCCGGTCAGCGACAGCTGCAGCCCGAGGTCGGCGAGGATCACGTCGTCGTCGATCGGGCCGGACTTGCGGACCGAGTCGTCCTTGAACGGGTCCACGATGAGGCGGCTGGTCTGGCCGTAGGCGAGCCCGGCCGTGAACGACATGGATTTTCCCATCCACGCCTCGTAGCGCACGCCGAAGGTGACGCCGTCGGTGACGCTCACCGGGACGGTGCCGCGGTCGCCGCTCAGGTAGCCGAGCACGAGCCGCGGGCCGCTGCCGCGCCGGATGTCGTGGTAGGGGGAGTGCCCGGGGTCGTGGCCAACTTGGGCGGTCAGGCGGCCCGGCGGGCCGGCGGTCAGCAAGACCACCGCGACCGCGAGACCGCCCGACCGCCTGACCGCCCGACCGCCGCTCCCGGCCATCATCTGTCCCTCAAGTCTCGTCCCGTCATTTCTTTCGGCACCTCTACCCCCAACAGGTTCAAGATCGTGGGCCCGACGTCGCGCAGCGAGCCGCCCTCGCGCAAGGGACCGCGCGCGTCGTCACCGCCCACCAGTACCAGCGGCACCGGGTTGGTGGTGTGCGCCGTGTGCGGGCCGCCGGTCATGGGATCGATCATCAGCTCGCAGTTGCCGTGGTCGGCGGTGACGAGGAGGGTTGCGCCCGCCTTGTCCGCCGTCGCCAGCACCCGCCCCAGGCAAGTGTCTACGGTTTCGACCGCCTTGACCGCCGCCGCTAGTACCCCCGAGTGGCCCACCATGTCCCCGTTCGCGTAGTTGCAGAGGATGAAGTCGTGGGCGCCCTTTTCGATCGCGGCGCACAGCACGTCGGTCACGCCGGGCGCGCTCATCTCGGGGCACTGGTCGTAGGTGGCGACGTTGCGCTGCGAGGGCACGAGCAGCCGCTCCTCCCCCTTGTAGGGGGTCTCGAGCCCGCCGTTGAAGAAGTAGGTCACGTGAGCGTACTTCTCGGTCTCGGCGGTGCGGAACATCGTCTTGCCGCCCTCGGCAAGCACCTCCGCGACGATCTTGGCGAGCACCATCGGGCCGAACGCCACCGGGAACGGAACGGTCTCGTCGTACTGCGTCATCGTCACGAGCGACACCCGCGGCCGGTCCGTCACGTCGAAGCCGTCGAATCCCTCCACGGCCAGCGCCCGCACCAGCTGGCGCATGCGGTCGGCCCGGAAGTTGACGCAGAAGACGCCGTCGCCGGTCTTGAGGCGCGGCGTGCCGGTCACGACGCGCGGCTTCACGAACTCGTCGGTCTCCCCGGCGTCGTACGCCTGCTGGATCGCCGTGACGGCATCCTGCGCCGGCGCGCCCACGCCGTGAACGATTGCGTCGTACGCCAGCTTGGTGCGTTCCCAGCGTTTATCCCGGTCCATCCCGTAATAGCGACCCACCACCGTGGTGACAACCGCCGTATGGCCGTATGGCCGTATGGCCGTAACCAGGTCCTGCATAAAGCCGAGCGCCGATTGCGGCGGCGTGTCCCGCCCGTCGAGGAACGCGTGGATCGCGACGGGAACGCCGGCGCGGCGCCCCAGCTCGACGGCGGCGAGCAGGTGCTGGTCGAGCGCGTGCACGCCGCCCGTCCCGATGAGACTCAAGAGGTGCAGGGTGCCCCGGGAGCGTCGCAGCGCTTCGCACAACGCGACGAGCGGCTCCAGCCGGTAGAACTCTCCCGAGGCGATGCTCTGGGAAATGCGCACGATGTCCTGCGGCACGACGCGGCCCGCGCCGAGGTTCAGGTGCCCGACCTCGCTGTTGCCCATCTGCCCTTCGGGGAGACCCACCGCCAGCCCCGACGCCTCGAGCAGCGTGCGCGGCGCCCGCTCCCAGAGGCGATGCCAGACGGGCGTCGCGCCGAGCTCGATGGCGTTGCCGTCCCGGCCGGGACGGAACCCCCAGCCGTCGAGGACGATCAGGACGACCGGGGTGCGCGCCCCACGTCGGGTGGTCATATTGAAGGGCATGCAATGTAGCCGCGCCCTCCGCCTGCTACCAGTTGTGGTGTCGCTCGCGGCTCCCGCCGCCGCCCAGCAGCGCTGGCGGGTCACCAACGACGGCGCGTGGTTCTACCAAACCGTAAGCGGCAAGCGGCTGGCCCGGCTGGCCCGGGGGGCGATCCTCTCCGGCGTGGCCCAGGATGGCGCGATCGCGGTGACCATGGAGGGGTGGATCTTCGCGGCGTCGGTCGGCCCGACCGACCGGGACGGCTACAACCTCGCCGTCACCCGCGCGCCCGAGGAGAACCTGCGTAGTGCGCCCGCCGGCGCGCTCGTCGCCAAACTCACGCAAGGGTTCCTGCTCAGCCGCGTCGACACCACCGGCCGCTGGGTGCACGTGCGCCGCGACGGCTTCGTGGGCAAGGACGACCTCGAGCCGATTGCCGAAACCGCCCAGCCCCCGGGGCTACGCGCCGGGGGTGACGACAGCTCGACACGGCCTCTCACTCGGCCCACCGGGCCCGACACCACCCCCACGGACCCCACGCGCGCGCTCCCCACGCGTCGCGCCACCGTGTACCGCGCTCCCGACGGCCCCGCCCTCGGCGCGCTGGCGCCCGAGACGCCGCTGCGCATCCTCAGCCGCTCCGGCGAGTGGAGTCGCGTGCAGTTCGAGGGCTGGGTCAAGAGCGCGGACCTGCAGCCGGCCCCCGCCGGCGTGCTGGTGGGCGTGAGCGCGGCCGAGCTGCGTGCCGACCCGCAGCGCTACACGGGCCAGGTGCTGAAGTGGACGGTGCAGTACATCGCGCTGGAGACGGCGGACGACATGCGCCCCGACATCCCCGACGGGACCCCGTACGTGCTGGCCCGCGGGCCCCTCCCCGAGCGGGGCTTCGTGTACATCGTCATCCCCGAGGCGCGCAAGGCGGACATCGCCAAGCTGCCGCCGCTGGTGACGCTCGGCGTGACCGTGCGGGTGCGCGTCGGCCGCAGCCGCTACATCGGCAACCCCGTCGTCGAGCTCATCGGCGTGGAGGCCCAGCCATGAACGACATCCTGCGCGAGCGCCTGCTGCGCAAGCTCGAGGCCCTCTCCGAGGAGAAGGCGTACCAGGTGCTCGACTACATCGAGTTCCTGGAGTCGAAGTACGCCGAGCGGCCCGCGGGCGCGCCGGCGTTCCAGAAGGTCGCTGAGACGCTCGAGGACACGCTGCGCGCGGGGCGCGTGCCCGTGAAGATCATCAAGGGGACGATGGACGCGGTGGGGAAGGCGGGGAAGTTCCTCGAGGGGCTGGCGGCGGCGGGCAAGGCGGCGGTCGAGGAGGCGACCAAGAAGAAGGAAGAGCCGAAGCCGGTTGAGGAACCGCCGCCCCCCGACTAATTTCCGCTATGGGAACCCCCCCCCCTCGGCCCGCCCTCACCTTCGACGACGTCCTGCTCGTGCCGCGCCACTCCACGGTGCATCCGCGCAACGTGGACGTGAAGAGCCGCTTCACGCGCGGCATCCCGCTCAACATCCCGCTCGTCTCCGCCGCGATGGACACCGTCACCGAAGCGGAGATGGCGATCGCGATTGCGCGCGAGGGCGGCATCGGCGTGCTCCACAAGAACATGCCGATCGACCGCCAGGCGGCGGAAGTGGACCGCGTCAAGCGCAGCGAGTCGGGGATGATCCTGAACCCGATCACCCTGGGCCCCGACCGCCCGCTGCGCGAGGCGCACCAGCTGATGGCGCGCTTCAAGATCTCCGGCGTCCCGATCGTGGACGCGGACGGCAAGCTCATCGGCATCATCACCAACCGCGACCTGCAGTTCGAGCGCCAGCTCGACCGCCCGATCCGCCAGGCGATGACCAAGGACAAGCTGGTGACCGCGCCGGTCGGCACCGACTTGGACGAAGCCGAAAAGATCCTCGCCCAGCACCGCATCGAGAAGCTGCCCGTGGTCGACCAGCGCGGCGTGCTGAAGGGCCTCATCACCATCAAGGACATCTTCAAGCGCCGCCAGCACCCCGACGCCAACAAGGATCAGCACGGGCGGCTGCGCGTCGCCGCCGCCGTGGGCGGCACCAAGGATGCCAAGGCCCGCGCCCAAGCGCTCCTCGACGCCGGGTGCGACGTGATCGTCGTGGACTCGGCGCACGGGCACGCCGAGGGCGTGCTGGAGACGGTGGCGACGCTGCGCGAGGCGTTCCCCGACGCGCAGCTCGTGGGCGGCAACGTCGCGACGCGCGACGGCGCGGCCGCGCTGGTCGAGCGCGGCGCCGACGCGGTCAAGGTCGGCGTCGGGCCCGGCTCGATCTGCACCACGCGGGTCGTCACCGGCGTCGGCGTCCCGCAGATCACCGCCATCCAGGACGCCGTCCTCGGGGCGGGGGACGTGCCCGTCATCGCGGACGGCGGCATCAAGTACTCGGGCGACATCGTGAAGGCGCTGGCCGCGGGCGCGGCGAGCGTGATGATGGGCTCGATGCTCGCCGGCACCGAAGAGAGCCCGGGCGAATCGTTCCTGCTCGAGGGGCGCCGCTTCAAGGTCATCCGCGGCATGGGCAGCCTGTCGGCGATGGAGGAAGGATCGGGCGACCGCTACTTCCAGGAGGGCGAGGTCTCCCCCGCCAAGCTCGTCCCGGAAGGGATCGAGGGGCGCGTGCCGTATAAGGGCCCCGCGTCCGACGTGATCTTCCAGATGGTCGGCGGGCTGCGCAGCGGCATGGGCTATTGCGGCGTGTGCGACGTGCGGGCGCTGCGCACCGAGACCGAGTTCATCCAGGTCACCATCGCCGGGCTGCGCGAATCCCACCCGCACGACGTCGTCGTGACCCGCGAAGCGCCCAACTACAGCCTCTGATCGCTTGACACATCCGGCGCCGGCCCCTACTCTGGGGCCGGCGTCTCGCGCCGTCCGTCCCTTCTCTCCCAAGGGGTCCGCATGGGTCTGTTCCGACGGAAGAGCGTTACCGACCTCCAGAAGGAAGCCGACACCGACAAGAGCCTCAAGCGCGCCTTGAGCGCGCTCAACCTCACCACGCTGGGCATCGGGGCGATCATCGGCACGGGGATCTTCGTGCTGACCGGCACGGTGGCCGCGGTGAACGCCGGGCCGGCGGTGGTGCTCTCGTTCGTCTTGGCCGGCGTGGCGTCGATCTTCGCGGCGTTGTGCTACGCGGAGTTCGCCTCCCTCGTCCCGATGGCGGGGAGCGCCTACACCTACGGCTACGCGACGTTGGGCGAGCTCATTGCCTGGATCATCGGGTGGGACCTGGTGCTCGAGTACGCGCTCGGCGCCGTGACGGTGGCGATCGGCTGGTCCGGCTACGTGGTGTCGTTCCTGCGGACCGCCCTGCATTTCGACTTTCCGTGCGCCCTGTCGGCGGCGCGCGGCACGCTGGTGACGTGCGCCGACGGCACCACCGCCACGGCCGTCTTCAACCTTCCCGCCGTCATCATCATCGCGATCATCACGACGCTCCTCGTCGTCGGCATCAAGGAGTCGGCGAACGTCAACAACGTCATCGTGTTCGTGAAGCTCGCGGTGGTGCTGCTCTTCATCTTCGGCGCGGCGCACGCCGTCCACTCGGCGAACTGGAAGCCGTTCATGCCGCCGAGCGAAGGCCCGGGGCTGTACGGCTGGAGCGGCGTCATGACCGGCGCCGCGATCGTGTTCTTCGCATACATCGGATTCGACGCCGTGAGCACGGCAGCGCAGGAGGCGAAAAACCCGCAAAAAGACATGCCGATCGGCATCATCGGGTCGCTGCTCATCTGCACGGTGCTCTACATCATCGTCTCCGGCATCGCGACCGGCGTGGTGCCCTACAAGGAGCTGAATGTTCCGGATCCGATCGCCGTCGCCGCCGACCGCGCGGGGATGGGCTGGATGTCGGACATCATCAAGTTCGGGGCGATCATGGGGCTGTCGTCGGTGATCCTGGTGATGCTCCTGGGGCAGTCGCGGGTGTTCTGGACGATGTCGCGCGACGGCCTGCTGCCGCAGTTCGTCAATAGCATCCATCCCCGCTTCCGCACGCCGTGGATCACGTCGATTGTCACCGGCGTCGCGGTCGCCTTCGTGGCGTCGCTGCTCACCGTGCGCGAGGCCAGCAGCCTCGTCTCCATCGGGACGCTGCTCGCGTTCGTGATCGTCTCCATCGGGATCATCGTGCTGCGCGTGCGCGAGCCCAAGCTCAAGCGCGCGTTCCGCACGCCGTGGATCTGGTTCGTGGCCCCGGCGGGCGCGCTCTCCGCCCTGTACCTCATGGCGTCGCTGCCGTGGCGGACCTGGGAGCGGCTGATTTTCTGGTTCGCGACGGGCATGGTCATCTACTTCGGCTACGGCGTGTACGCCTCGAACCTCGGCGACGGCGCGCCGAAGGGCGAAACGGGCTGGTCGCGGACCCTCAAGGTCGCCGGGCTGCTGTGGCTGGTGTTCGGCTCGCTGGCGTCGCTGCTGTGGATGTTCCGTTACCGCAACGACGTGATGCCCGACGAGCCCCTGGGCTGGGCGCTGGGCATCGGCGGCCTGGCGGTGTCGCTCAGCGTCGGGGCGTGGCTGAATCTCACGGCGCAGCGAGCGGACAAGAACGCGTGACAGCGTAGAGAGCACGGCGTAAAGAGAACGGCGTAGGGGATCGGCGTAGGGGGACGGCGTACGCGGTCTCTCTACGCCTTTTCTTTACGGTCTTTCCTTGACGCCTCTTCCCTACGTCGTTTCCTTTCGATCACATGTCTGTCAATGGAGTTCCGATTCCTCCCGATCGGGCCCGCGCCGCGGCCGAAGTGGGAGCGACGCTCGCGCCGGGCCGCCGCGTCGTCCTCACCACCCACGTCAACGCCGACGGCGACGGCGTGGGCAGCGAGGTGGGTCTCTGGCACCTGCTGCGCGCGCGGGGGGTGAACCCGGTCATCGCCAACCCCACGCCCGTCCCCGAGCGCTTCCACTTCCTCCTCCCCGACGGCGCGGACACCAGCGGCGGCGCGGTGAAGCAGTTGGAGCGCGCCGAGGTCATCGTCGTCGTCGATATCTCGGACCTGGGGCGCCTCGGCGACCTCGCCCACGCGGTGCGCACGCGCGGCGTGCCGGTCGTGTGCATCGATCACCACGTCAGCAAGGGCTCGCTGCCGCCGGGACCGCGGCTCCTGGCACCGGAGGCCACGGCGACCGCGGAGCTGGTGTTCGACCTCGCCTCGGCGCTTGACTGGCCGCTCAGCCCCGAAGCGGCGCGAGCGCTGTACGTCGGGATCCTCACCGACACCGGCGGCTTCCGCTTCTCCAACACCAGCGCGCGGGCGCTGCGCATCGCCGGGGCGCTGCTCGAGCGCGGTGTCGATCCGGAGTCCATTTACGAGCGGGTCTACGCCAGCGCCCCCGAAGGGCGCGTGCGTCTGCTCGCCGAGGTGCTGGAGACGCTGGTCGTGGAGCCCGAAGTGGGGCTGGCCTGGGTCACCGTCCCGCCCGACGCCCTCGATCGCCACGGCGCCACCGCCGACGACCTCGACGGCATCGTGGAGTTCCCGCGCTCGATCGCCGGCGTGCGGCTCGCGCTGCTGTTCCGCCAGATCGCCAACGGCAGGGTGAAGGTCTCGTTCCGCTCGATGGGCGGCGTCGACGTCGCCGACCTCGCCCACCCGTTCGGCGGCGGCGGACACCAGAAGGCCGCGGGCGCCTCGTTCGAGGGCAGCATCGCCGACGTGCAAGAGCGCGTCCTCGCCGCCGCGCGCGAGTACCTGCGCGCCCACCCCGACTGAGCGGCCATGTTCGTCCTGATGCGGGCCGTCACGTACGGGACGTTGTTCGTCGGCTTCCTGCTGGTGTTTCTCCCTGGGCGCGTGCTGGAGTGGTCCGGCGTGCGGCGGCCCGCATCGCTGGGGCTCCCCCAGGGCGTGGGGCTCGCCGTCGTCGTTCTCGGAGCGGCGCTGGCGCTGTGGTGCATCGTGACGTTCGCGTTTGTGGGGAAGGGGACGCCGGCGCCGTTCGACCCGCCGCGCCGGCTGGTGGTGCGCGGGCCGTATCGATTCGTCCGCAACCCGATGTACATCGGCGCCGCGCTGGCGCTCGCGGGGGCGGCCCTCTTCTACGGCTCGTGGCCGTTGCTGGGATACATGGGGCTGTTCCTGCTGATCACCCACCTGTTCGTGCGGCTGTACGAGGAGCCGGTGCTGCGCCGCCTGTTCGGGACGGAATACGAGGAATACTGTCGCGTCGTGCGACGCTGGCGCCCGAGCTTGCGGCGTCGTTGACCGCCTCCCGGCCGCGCCGGTACATTCCGCCCCGTGCCCGCCCCCAAGGTCCTCCGGGACCGCGTTGAAGCCGCGCTCGCCGCCGTGCAGAACCCCCGTCTCGCCCAGGACGTCGTGTCGGCCGGGATGGTTCGGGACCTCGTCGTCGACGACGCCGGCGCGGTCACCTTCACGTTCCAGCTGACCCGGGAGGACCCCGCCTCCCTCGCCCGCGACGCCCGCAAGGCCGCGCAGGCCGTGAACGGCGTCACCGCCGTGCGCATCAACGTCGTGGACCCGGGCGGCGCCCGAGCGGCCGCCACGCCGCGCCCCGCCCCCGGCGCCGTGCCGCCGCCGCCCACGCCCGTCGCGATGCCGCACCTGGGGCGCGCTATCGCCGTGTCGAGCGGCAAGGGCGGGGTGGGGAAGTCCACCATCGCGGCGAACGTCGCCGCCGCACTCGCCCAGGCCGGCCACCGCGTCGGTCTGATGGACGGCGACATCTACGGCCCCAACATTCCCCGCATGTTCGGCCGGGAGGAGAAGCCCGAAGTTGTGGGCGGAAAGATCCAGCCGCTCGAGGCGCACGGCGTGAAGCTCATGTCCCTGGGCTTCATCGTGGAGCGCGACGCGCCGGCGATCTGGCGCGGGCCGATCATCATGAAGGTGATCCAGCAGTTCCTGCGCGACGTGGCGTGGGGCGAGCTGGATTATTTCCTGGTGGACCTGCCCCCGGGCACCGGCGACGCGCAGCTGTCGCTGACGCAGTCCATCCACTTGGACGGCGCGATAATCGTGACGACGCCGCAGGAGATGGCCGTGGGCGACAGCTTGCGCGGCGCGAAGATGTTCGAGCGCGTGGGCGTGCGCGTCGTGGGCGTCGTCGAGAACATGAGCTTCTACGTGTGCCCGCACTGCGGGGAGCGCTCCGAGCTGTTCCGGGCCGGGGGCGGCGAGCGCCTCGCCAAGGAGCTGGGCGTGCCGCTGCTTGGTCAGGTGCCGCTGCAGGCAGGCGTGCCCGACCTGGCGGACGCGGGCCAGCCGGTCGTCGTCGCCGAGCCGCGGTCGCCCGCCGGGGACGCGCTCGCCGCGGTCGCGCGCCGGGTCGTCGAGCTGGTCGGCGCCCCCGCGCGCTGACGTGCCCGCTCCCCTCCTCGCCGTCGCGGTGCTGCTGCTGCAAGCGCCTCTCGCCTCGCGCGCCCGGCCCGACCTCCGCACCGGGCTCGACACCCTGTACGCCGGCGCGTTCGCCACCGCGGCGGCCCACTTCGCCACGCTCGGGGCCCGCGACACCAGCGACCCCGCCCCCGTCATCTTCGAAGCGGGCGCGTTCATCTGGTGGGCGGCGGCCAAGGACTCCGACGACTTCGAGGCCCCCCGCATCGATTCGCTGCTCGCCCTGGCCATTGCGCGCGCCCGCGCCGGCGGCCCCGCGCAGGACTTCTGGCTCGGCACCGCCCTCGGCTACCGCGCCCGCGAGCGCGAGCTGCACGGCCACGCGTGGAGCGCCGCCAAGGACGGCAAGGCGATGCGCGACGCCTATCGCCGCGTGCTGGCGGGAGACTCCACGTGCGTCGACTGCTATCTGGGACTCGGCGTCTACAGGTACGGGCTCGCCCGCGCGAGCACCCTCGCGCGCATCGTCGCGCGGCTCGTGGGGTTGGGGAGCGGCAACGCGGAGGAAGGTGTGCGCTTCATGCGGCGCGTCGCCCGTGACGGCGACCTCGCCAAGGTGGAAGGCACGTGGGTGCTGGCCGCCGCGCTGGTCCGCGAGGCCGCGCGCGACCGGGCCGGCCGCGCGGTGTTGCGGCACGAAGCGCGCGCCTACGTGCAGCGGCTCGCCGAGCGGTTCCCGGCGAATCCGGTGTTCCAGCGCTTTCTCACGAAGGACGTACCGGAGTCGTGACGACCACTACCCGTCTCACGGGCGCCCTCACCGTCGGCCCGCTGCGGCCCGTGATCCTGCGGCTCGCCGCGCCCGCCGTGGCGATGATGGCGTGTCACTTTTGCTTCAACCTCATCGACTCGATCTGGGTGGGCCGGTTGATCGGCCCCGCGGCGCTCGCCGCCGTCTCGACGGCCGGGTTCTACGTGTGGGTGCTGCTCAGCCTGGGCGAGATGGTCGAGGTGGGCCTCATCGCCGTCGCCGCGCGGCGTCATGGGGAAGGGGACCCCGAGCGCGCGGCCCGCGCCGCCGCCGGCGCGGTGGGCTACGCCCTGATCGCGGGGACCGCCGTCAGCCTCATCGGCCTCGCCATCACCGACTGGCTGTTCCGCATGATGACGGTGCCGCCCGAAGTCGCGCGCCTCGGCCACGCCTACCTCTCGACGTGGCTGTTGGGCGGGCCGCTCGTGTTCGGATTCTTCGCCGTCGAGGCGACGTTCCGCGCCTCGGGGGACACGCGCACGCCGTTTTTCATACTCGCCGCCTCGGTGCTGCTGAGCATCGGTCTCGATCCGCTGCTCATCGCCGGCGTGGGGCCGTTCCCCCGCCTCGGCGTCGAAGGAGCGGCCACGGCGTCGGTCATGGTGCGGGGCGGCGGATTCCTCATCGGCCTGGCGCTCGCGGTGCGGCGCGGGCTGATCCGCGTCTCGGCGCCGGATTGGCGGGTCATTCCCACGATCGTGCGCGTGGGGGCGCCGCTCTCGCTCGCGGGCGTGCTGCTGTCGGTCATCTACATGTGGCTCACGCGGTTCACCTCGCGCTTCGGCACGCCGGCGCTCGCGGCGCTGGGCGTGGGGCACAAGGTCGAAGGCTTGGGCTTCATCGCCATCAGCGGCTTCGCACTGTCGGCGAGCGCGCTGGTGGGGCAGAACCTCGGCGCGGGGCGGGAAGACCGCGCCCGCCAGGCCGTGCGGCTCACGGTGGGCTACTGCCTCACGGCCACCGCCGTGACCGCCGCGGCGTTCCTGACGGTGCCGCGCCTCCTGGTAGGGCTGTTCACGTCCGACCCCGGCGTCATCGCCGACGGCGCGCTGTACCTTCGGGTCATCGCGTTTGCGCAGATCGGCCAGACGTTCGAGCTGATTCTGGAGGGCGCGCTCGCCGGCGCGGGCCACACCTTCTGGCCGCAGGTGACCAGCACCACGCTCACCGCGCTACGCATCCCCCTGTCGGCGTGGTGGTCGCAGGGGCTGGGCTTGCTCGGCATCTGGCTGGCGCTGAGTCTCACGGCGATCGCGCGGGGCGTCGCGATGACGATCTTCTGGGTGAGGGGAGGGTGGCGTGGGACACGGGTCTAGGAAATGCGGAATGCGGAATTCGGAATGCGGAATCGACCTCGACGGGGTTCATTCTGCATTCCGCATTCCCCATTCCGCATTGTGACTCATGCCCCCGATCATCACCCTGCTCACCGACTTCGGCACCGCGGACAGCTACGTCGCCGAAGTGAAGGCCGTGATCATCTCCTCGGCGCTCGGCGCGGCGCTGATCGACGTCACGCACGAGGTCCCGCCGGGGAACATCCGGGCCGCGCAGTTCATCCTGTCGCGCGCGTGGCACCGCTTCCCGCGCGGCGCCGTGCACTGCGTCGTCGTGGATCCCGGCGTCGGCACCGAGCGCCGCGCGCTGGCCGCCGAGGCGGCGGGACACTACTTCGTGGCGCCCGACAACGGCGTGCTGTCGCCGCTGCCCGCCGAGACGCGGTTCTTCGAGCTGCCCGTGCCGGCGGGCGCGGCGCCGACCTTCCACGCGCGCGATGTGTTCGCGCCGGCGGCGGCGTCGCTCGCGAACGGCACAGCGTTGGCGCACCTGGGTCACCTCATCACCGACCCGCACCGCTCCCCGCTCCCCGCTTCCCGACTGGATGGGCTGACCGCGGTGGGGGAAGTGATCTACGTCGACCGCTTCGGCACGCTCGTGACCAACATCCCGGCCGAGTCGGTCGAGCCCGGCTCGCGCGTGCGGCTCGCGGGCACGGACGTGGGATCGCTGCGCCGCACGTTCGGAGATGTGGAGCGGGGACAGCTGCTGGCGTATGTGGGGAGCGGCGGGACGGTGGAGGTCGCGGTGCGCGACGGCAGCGCCGCGCGGCTGCTCGGCGTCGGGGTGGGGACGGAAGTGCGGGTGTAAATGGGTTGTAGAATTCGGCTCCTGCCTGCGGTATTTCGGTAACTGCTTCCAAGACTCCCGATCCTACAATTGTCGAGCGGTACGGTAGCGCTTGTCGGGTCTTGTGTCTCGGCCTACGGGCTTGCCAGGGTTCGCAACCGGTGAGGTGCTGGCGTGGCGAAACTGGTAAACGCAGAGACCTGGTAAGTCTCTGGGCGGAAGCCCTTGCGGGTTCGAATCCCGCCGCCAGCACCGCCGCTCCGCGCTTGACATCGGGAGGGTGTGTTCGGTAGAGTACTCACACTTGCCAGGTCTCCGCAGCCAGTTTCGCTGCGCACGAAAAAGGCCGAGCCGCGTTACGCGACTCGGCCTTTTCTCTGGCCCCGGGTGCAAGCCCGGGGTTGTCAGGACACCTGGTACCCGCCCGACGTTTTCGGCACCTTCACCTGTGCCATCACGCGGTCGGCGAAGCCGGCGCGCGGGGCGAAGAGGGGCAGCTGCGAAAGCGTCAGGTGCAGCCGGCGCTCCTGCTGCGCCTCCGCGAAGCACAGCGTGCACTCGGTCAGGTGCATGGTGCGCGCCGCGCCGAGCAGGCCCTGGGCCCAGAGCTCCAGCTCCTCGGTGGTGAGATGCTGCATGGTGAGGTCGCTCATTTCAGGCTCCTACGGCGCCTTCGCGGGCGGGGTTTCAGGGCGGCGGTCCGCCAGGTGCTCCCGTAATTCGTTCCGGGCCCGGTGGATATAGGTCTTCACCGTGCCCAGCGGGATCTCCATGACGTCGGCGATTTCCTCGTACGAGTAGCCCTCGACGAACCGTAATAGAATGCACGCGCGGTACTCGGGGCGCAGCTTCGCGATGGCGCGCTCGATGGCGCCCCCCAGCTCCTTCGACGCGACTTCGTCGAGCGGGGATTCACCGCCCGTGCCGATCTGCAGCTGCGTCGCCTTGATGGCGTCGGGCGTGTCGGCGTCGGGCGCGCCGTCGAGCGACAGCGTGTCGAGGTCCTTCTTGCGGATGTGATCGATCGCGGCGTTGTTCGCGATCTTGAAAATCCAGCTCGAGAACTTGTAGTCGGGGTTGTAGCTGGCGAGGGCGTTGAGGACTTTGATGAAGGTTTCCTGCGAAAGATCCTCGGCGAGCGCGCGGTCGCGCACCATGCGGTAGACGAGCGCGAACACGGGACGCTCGTACCGACGGATGAGCTCCCGGAACGCGGCTTCGTGTCCCTCCTTCGCCCACGCCACCACCTGCCGGTCGCTGGCGGCCTGCAGGTGGCTGGGCCTATCTTTCGCGCCTATGACGCCGTCTCCTGCCGCAGAAGTCCTGCGCCCTTCGGGAGGCGAGGCGAAGCGGAGCTACGTGCGCCGCCTGTTCACCGCCATCGCGCCGCGTTACGACTTCCTCAACCACCTGCTGAGCCTCAACGTGGATCGCGCCTGGCGCCGCGCGGCGGTGGCGCGGCTCGGCTGGGAGGCGAGACCGGACGGCGTCTACCTCGACCTCTGCGCCGGGACGCTGGACCTGGCGGCCACCCTCGCCCGCGCCCCCGGCTTCCGGGGGCGCGTCGTCGGGGCGGACTTCGTCGTCCCGATGCTCGCGCGCGGCATACGCAAAGCCCCGCGCGCCGCGCCCGTCGCGGCCGACGCCCTGGAGCTGCCGTTCCCCGACGGCCGCTTCGACGGGGCGATGGTCGGCTTCGGCGTCCGCAACCTCGCCGATCTGGACCACGGGCTGCGCGAGGCGCGCCGCGTGCTCCGGCCGGGGAGCCGGTTCGTGGTGCTGGAGTTCACGACGCCCCGCTTCGCGCCGCTGCGGGCGCTCTACCTCTTCTATTTCCGTCGCGTGCTCCCCGCCATCGGCCGCGCGGTGTCGAAACATAGGGAGGCCTACACCTACCTGCCAGAGTCGGTGGCCGCGTTCCCCTCGCCCGAGGCGCTCGCCGAGCGGCTCGTCGCCGCGGGGTTCCGGGACGTCGGCTACGAGCTGCGCACGGGTGGGATCTGCGCCATCCACTATGGCACTCGATAACCTGCGGCAGTTCATCGCCGCCATCGATGCGGGCGGCGACCTGGCGCGCGTCGAACACCCCGTCTCCGTCGACAAAGAGATCACTGAGATCGCCGACCGCTGCATGAAGTCGCCCGGCGGCGGGCCGGCGCTGCTGTTCACGCGAGCGACGCTGCCGGGCGGCGCGCCGTCCCAGCTCCCCGTCGCCGTCAACCTGTTCGGCTCCGAGAAACGCATGGCGCTGGCGCTGGGCGTCGCGTGCCTCGACGACATCGGCGCCCGCATCGCCGAGCTCTTGAACCTCAAGGTCCCCGACAGCCTGCTCGGCAAGCTCGCGATGCTGCCGCGACTCGCCGAGGTGGCCAAGTTCCCGCCGAAGAGCGTCTCCGGTCGCCCGCCGTGCCAGACGATGGTGCACAAGGGCGCGGAGGTGGACCTCTCCAAGCTGCCGGTGCCGATTTGCTGGCCGGAGGACGGCGGCCCGTACATCACGCTGGGGGGCGTGATCACGCGGGACCCCAAGACGGGGATCCGCAATGTGGGGATGTACCGCGTGCAGGTGCTGGGCAAGGACACGCTGGCGATGCACTGGCAGCGTCACAAAGTCGGCGCGGCCCACTGGCGCGAGATGGCGCAGCGGGCAGAGACGATGCCGGTGGCGATCGCGCTGGGCGGCGATCCCGCGAGCGTTTACGCCGCGTCGGCGCCGCTGCCGCCCACTATAGATGAATACCTGTTCGCCGGATTCCTGCGCGGCGAGCCGGTGCGGCTCGCCCAGGCGGTCACGAGCGATCTCGAAGTGCCCGCCGAGGCGGAGGTGGTGATCGAAGGGTTCGTGGACCCGCGCGAGGAGCTGGTGCTCGAGGGCCCGTTCGGCGACCACACCGGGTTCTATTCGCTCGCGGACTACTACCCCAAGGTCCACGTCACCGCGATCACGATGCGCGAGGATCCGCTGTGGCCGCACACCATCGTCGGCCGGCCGCCGATGGAGGATTACTACCTCGGCCACGCGACGGAGCGGATTTTTCTCCCCCTCCTCAAGCTCACGCTCCCCGAGATCGTGGACCTGCACATGCCCGCCGAGGGGATCTTTCACAACCTCGTGCTGGTGAGCATCGACAAGCAGTATCCCGGCCACGCGTACAAGGTGATGAACGGGCTGTGGGGGCAGGGGCTGATGTCGCTCGCCAAGGTGATCGTGGTGCTCGACAAGGACGTGAACGTGCGCGACCCCAAGGAGGCGTGGTGGGTGGCGCTGAACCACATCGACCCCGAGCGCGACGTGCGGTTCACGATGGGGCCGATCGACGTGCTGGACCACTCGAGCCGCGGGTTCACGTTCGGCTCCAAGATGGGAATCGACGCGACGCGCAAATGGAAAGAGGAGGGTTTCACGCGCGAGTGGCCCAACAAGATCGTGATGGACGAGGCGACCAAGAAACGAGTCGACGCGATGTGGAAGGAGCTGGGGATTGACTGAGGGCACCGGGAGGCTCGCGGCGTTCTGCGACGGCGTATACGCCATCGCGATCACGCTGCTGGTGCTGGAGGTCAAGGTGCCACCGCCGGACGTCGTGGCGTCGATCGGTCTGTGGCGCGCCCTCGGCGCCCGTTGGTCCTCGTACGGCGCGTTCGCGTTGAGCTTCGCCGTCATCGGGATCATGTGGGCCAACCATCACAACATCTTCCGCTACATCGGCCGCAGCGATCACATCTTCATCATCCTCAATCTGGGCCTGCTGCTGTTCACGGCGTTCCTGCCGTTCCCGACGGCGCTCGTGGCGACGTATCTGCCGAATCCCGCGGCGCGCACGCCGGCCGTGGTGCTGTACGGCGCCAACCTGTTCATGACGGCCGTGTTCTACAACGCGGTGTGGCACTACGCCGCACGGGGGCGCCGCCTGCTCAAAGCCGACGCCGACCAGCGGCACGTGGATTTCGTCACCCGGGAGTACTTCTTCGGTCCGATTCTCTACGGCGCGGCAACGCTGCTCGCGTTCGTGAGCGTGTGGGTGAGCCTGGGGATCCATGCGCTGCTCGCCGGGCTGTACGTGCTGCCGAACAAGTCGCGGCCATGAGCGAAGCTCAGACCTTCTCCGGCGAGTCATTGCTCGTCCGATACGCGAATCTCGTCCGGCTCCCGCATACCGTCTTCGCGCTGCCGTTCGCGCTGCTGGGCGTCGTGGCGGCGTCGTTCCGGTACCCGGTAACCGTTCGGCAACTGGTATTGGTTGTCACCGCCTTCACCGCGGCTCGGTTCGTCGCGATGGGGTTCAACCGCATCGCGGACCGGGAGCTCGACGCCAGGAACCCGCGCACCCGCACGCGCGAACTGCCCGCGGGGCGGCTATCGCCGGCGCAGGCGTGGATCGCCGTGATCGTCGCGGCGATCGCGTTCGAGGGGGCGGCGTGGGCGCTGAATCCGTTGTGCTTGGCGCTGTCGCCGCTCGCGCTCGCCGTCATCACGCTGTACAGCTATTCCAAGCGGTTCACGTGGTGGTCGCATCTGTGGCTGGGGCTTGGCGACGCGATCGCGGGGCCGGCGGGTTATCTCGCCGTCGCGGGGCGGTGGAGCGATCCGTGGTGGCTGTTGCCGGTGCTCGCGATCGCCGTGACGCTGTGGGTGGGCGGGTTCGACGTGTTCTACGCGCTGCAGGACGAGGGGTTCGACCGCGCCGAGGGGCTCCAGTCGGCGGTGGTACGGTTCGGCCGGGCCGGGAGCATACTCCTGGCGAAGTTGATGCACGGGCTCACCGTCGTGGCGCTCTTGGTGTTCGGCTGGGCGGCGGGGTTCGGCTGGCCGTACGTCGCGGGCGTCGTCGTCGGCGCGGCGATCCTCGCGTGGGAGCACCGGCTGGTCAAGCCGGGGGATCTGTCGCGGTTGAACGCGGCGTTTTTCACTGCCAATGGG